>ENA-UOUJ01001586-UOUJ01001586.1-activated-sludge-metagenome-genome-assembly--contig:-NODE-1586-length-11672-cov-10.588104_pt1 | contig 11672 bp, 9 predicted proteins | sample MGYA00249839_ERZ747224 | MGnify/ENA primary metagenome ERZ747224 (study PRJEB28782, sample SAMN03220277) | activated sludge metagenome | biome: wastewater; feature: sewage sludge; material... | reverse complement strand
TGTAGGATCAGAATAAAGTCGGTAACTTGGAAATAAAGTTGGTAACTTTTATCAGCTATTTTGTAAATTTTTACTAAATTTATTTAAATAAAGTCCGTCACTATCTCCGGTGTTACCTACTTTATTTTAACCCTATATAGTAAGACCTGTTACAGGCCAATATTTTGGATTAAAAATATGAATATATCTATTAACCAGCGACTGCTTACACTTGTTTTGGCTGTATTTATAACTAGCTGCTCAAGCACAAAGGTTTGGAAAAAACCAGAAGCATCAACCTCGGATCTGCGCAAGGATAGTTACCAGTGCGAAAAAGATGCCCGTCAATCCGACTTTGGCCCGGGAATTGTAGGAGGATCATTACGCCAGGAGTTCTACGACAGGTGTATGGAGTCTCATGGATGGACTCTTAAGGATGATAGCGAGACATATTAGAATCATGTGGCCCACGAATATCCCCCTGAATATGGGTGAAACCAACAGTTGTTTCAACAGCCGCTATCTCTAATAACCTGCATTCAGCGAGATTATGAACCAGGAATAAGTAAAAATCAGAGCACAGCTGTTAGTGCAACAAACGGCCGTTTGTTGCAACCCATTGATGCCCCTGTTCTCGGCATGGAGGTATGTGGTGAACCGCTTCCACAAACACAGTTCAAAAACAACATCCAATAACTGGCGCTACCGACGACTTCATGGATTAACGGGCAATCGCATTTATTGTTGGTTTGCACAGACCGAATGCTGGTCGATAGGAATAAGTGCAGGTTCATTTGCAGTTAATGCTGGTTTGCAGGGATGGATAGATGCAGTTATGGCTGGTTCATAATCTCGCTGAATGCAGATCGTTAAACCTATCTCTGCTTGGCCGCTTTGTACATGTCTTATATTGAATTAGGAGCGACACCATTCTAGAACCTCGACCTTCAAGCTCTATCGCTCTCAATACGCCTATCAGATTTACCCCGGATCCTTCAACATTGACTTACGCGGAGGTGGCCAAAAAAATCCGAAACCGACTACGTCGTTACTCCTTGATATCGATTATTAATGTAGGTCTGAATCATCTGACTCAGCAGCATGATAATAAAGAAAAGGCTCTTCGAGCGATGCCATGGTTGCCCGCACTTGTAATGAAACTAGCCATAGAAGACGAGATGATTTCTATGCACGGAGACCTTTGTCCTTCCGCAGAATTCGATGCTTGTTGTAACGCCATCTGGAATGCGAAGCGAGGGTTAGACGAAAGTGTGCAAGTAGCGCTACTGGGAGTGAGGGCATTAATGCATGCGCAATTCATATTCCAAAGATCCGAGACATTCGGTTTTTTGCGGTGGGCTGCGTTGATTTCACGTATTGACGCATCACACCCCTGTCGGAGCCTATTTGAGCGGGTATTTAGCATGACCCCCGATGATTTTATGATGGCGGCAATACTATTAATATCGCAATTTAAAAAGGAAGCTCCCCAACAGCCAATAGACTTGCGCGATTATTCGGCGTTACCCGAGGAATTGACAAAGCCGCTGTATCAACTCGTTAGATTATTATCCAAGGATTTAAGCGAGCTGCGGGTTCAGCTTCAAGGAGAGCTTCGTTCTCGATTAGATAGTAAAACTAAACGTTCTGCCAGGCAGGAGAGCGAACGACACGAATTCCCATGGTTGGCTAAATATCCTCTTTTAAAATTAGATCAAACAAGGGTGCTTGCTTGGAATCCCACCATTTTCTTTCACGGACTGGAAGAGTTCGTACATATTCGACTGTCTGAATTTGGTCAAGACTACACGGATAGCTTTAGCCAGGTGTTCGAGGATTATGTAATTGAACTCATCCAAGAATCTGGGACGCACGCTATCACTGACCAAGAATTTAAATGCCTCGGTAATAAGGGGATGTCGGCGGTGGATGCATTAATTCCGCACGCGGAAGGTAACGTTTTTATCGAATGTAAAATGAGCTTATTTGCAGACGCTGTATTGCTCTCTGATCATCCCCCTTTCGTTAGTGAGAAACTTAAACGTATTCGAAAAGCCATTGTTCAAGGTTGGAAAGTCGGGGATTTACTACGAAGCGATAAAATTAAGCTAAGTGATGCAAAATCTGCGGATAACGATTACCTGATTGTTGTGACAAGTCGCCAACTGCTCTTTGGAAATGGCTTACATCTTAAGCAAATGGTCGATGAGCAATTCTTTGATCACATATTTCCAGAATCAAACTTTATGTCGCCCAGCAAAGAACAATTATCGAGAATGCCTCCGCAGAACATTACAATTCTTTCAATAGAAGAGTTTGAGCATCTGGTCGGTGCAGTGAAATCCAAAAAGGTGACCTACTTGTCTTTTGTGCAGCAGTTATCAAAAAATGCAAGCAATCCAAAGACAGCTAAGATGGTGGCAGACCAAGAGATTAGGAAGTATGTCGACAAGTGGTATATTCCCAATTTGCTAACTAACTCCCGAGATCGCGTAGTAGCGCAATTGAACGCAGTCTTTAACTGTAGAGATCGAATAAAGTCGAGAACTTATAAATAGTAATGGTAACTCTGAAATATAGTTACAAACTTTATTAGGACAATTTTAGTAAAAATTTACTAAATAGCTGATAAAAGTTACCAACATTATTTTTCCTTTGGATTAAGGAAAGAAACAATATTGCGGTTATAAACCACAATTTATTACTGACTTTATTATCCGGCTACATGTGTAATAACCTGCATTCAGCAAGATTTTGAGCCAGCAATAACTACATCTATCCACCCCTGCAAACCAGCATTAACTGCAAATGAACCTGCACTTATTCCTATCGACCTGCATTTGATCTTCACAAACCGACAATAACTGCGACTGACAAAACATTCATTACCTACCTATATAATTAACAGAATGTCATTCTGTGCTATACCCTAACTTGATGTCAGGATATGTCACACATAACCGTCAGAATAGGGTTTAAATCATAATTAATTGACATTTCTAATCAAAGGTAATAGATTTCATTCTGACATATATTACTTTAGGAGTTAACTTGTCAGGTAAGCGCATTGGTTATGTTCGGGTCAGCAGCTTTGACCAAAATCCGGAACGGCAACTGGAAGGCATTCAGGTTGATCGCGTATTCACTGATAAGGCATCGGGTAAAGATATCCAGAGGCCCCAGCTCGATATGTTGCTGGATTTTGTGCGTGAGGACGATACAGTAGTCGTCCATAGTATGGATCGCCTGGCACGCAACCTGGATAACCTGCGTCGTCTGGTACAAGATCTTACCGGTCGTGGTGTCCGCGTAGAATTTGTTAAAGAACGATTGATCTTTACTGGCGAAGATTCACCAATGGCCAACCTGATGCTGTCAGTCATGGGATCTTTTGCGGAGTTTGAGCGTGCCTTGATCCGCGAACGTCAGCGTGAAGGCATTGCACTTGCGAAACAGCGTGGAGTCTATCGAGGTCGCAAGAAATCGCTGAACAGCGAGCAGGTTACGGAATTAAAGCGAAGGGTCATGGCAGGCGAACAAAAAGCGTTCATCGCCCGCAACTTTGGTATCAGCCGAGAGACGTTATATCAGTATTTAAGAATAGTGGATTAAAACACTGAGCTGGTAAGCCACCAAACAATGGATTGCTCCTCGAAATTCAATCCTTATTTCAGTTATTTTAAGGAATGTGTCCGGTTTGGTGTAGCCACATCAGACATAAATTTCAGTCTGTTAGGCTGCTTGCAATGCAGTTGTAGTCGCTCGAAGCGCTTTTGTACACACTGCTATCCTACTTGCAAGGGCTTACAATCAAAATTCCTCTAACTATTAACGTGAGCCGAAAATAGTGGATTGCGAGCCGCTACAGCTATTGATCATGAATGCCGTACACCTGTTTATCTTATATATAAACTTCCCAGAAGTTACCAGCATACGAATTTTAAAAAATATAAAGCTGTATATCCAAAAAATTACTCAGCAAATGACCTAAAACAATGAAAAAACCACCTAATGTTAATCAGTCAGGGATACAGTTCCGCTTTAAAAAGGGGGATTCTATTGGAGAGCTCGATGCGGAAAGTGATGACCATCTATTAAGTGAATGCTTTATTGATACGGGTGACTACGACACTCTTACCGATTGTAGTAAGCCACAGTGTGTTTTGGTTGGACGAACGGGTTCAGGAAAAAGCGCTCTACTGAAAAGAATTGTTCGATACGAGGAACGAGTTATAGAAATAATTCCGGAAAATCTCTCTCTTCAATATATATGCAACTCCGACATAATTAAATCACTCGAAGCAGCCGGAGCAAAACTTGATATTTTTTATAACCTCTTATGGAGACATGTACTATCCACGGAATTGCTTAAATATCACTATAAACTGAGCACTGAAGAAAAGACAAGAAATTGGCTTAGCAACCTTCTCTCTAATCTCAAGAGAAAAGACCAAACCAAAGAGAGGGCAGTCAAATACATCAATGAATGGGGCAACAAATTTTGGGAAGAAACTGAATATAGGGTAAAAGAAATCACCCAAAAATTAGAGACTGATATTCACGCAGAAATAGGAGTAGATATTTCAACAATTAATCTCTCCGGCACAGGAAAAATACGGGAAGAGTCAGAGCAAGTTACCGAAGTTGTAAACAAAGCCCAAAGGGTTATAAACAATATACAAATAAAATCCCTTTCGGATGTAATGTGCTTTCTAAATGAGGATGTCTTTAACGACAAAAAGGTTAAAACATACGTTGTAATCGATAAGCTCGATGAGAGCTGGGCTCCCGATCAGGTTCGATATAAACTGATTCGCGCGTTAGTTGAAACACTAAAAAGTTTCAGAGGAATTTCTTCAGTAAAAATTTTGGTTGCAATGAGACGCGATCTATTGGAAACCATATTTTCAGAAACTAGGGATGTTGGTTTTCAGAAAGAAAAATATGAATCTCTTTTCCTTAGCTTAACTTGGACGAAGAACCAGCTCAAAGATCTTCTCGATAAGCGGTTACGCCAACTCATTAAAGCAAGATACACAGTTAATAGCCTAGGGATTGAAGATATCTTTCCTGGGAAAGTAAACGGTATAGATTTTCTAGATTATTTATTAGAACGTACGTTATATCGTCCGCGCGACGCCATTGCATTTGTTAACGAATGCTTAATCAGGAGCGAGGGAAAGCAGGCAATTACAGCCACAGTCATCCACCAGGCTGAAATTGAGCACTCTACGAAACGCGTCCAAGCTCTAGAGGACGAATGGATCGTCCATTACCCAAAGCTTTCAGATTACTTTAGCTTAATTGAGCGACTGCCGACAAGTTTTAAAGTTTTGTCAATCTCGAAGGATAAAGTAGAAACATACGCACTAAGTCACATGGAGAATAGCGACCCCAATGATCCGTTAGATTAAGCATCAACAAAATTTATTAATAACAGCTCTACTCATCATGCATTTGTCACTGTTCTAGTGAAATGCCTATATCATATTGGAGTCATTGGTATAAAGACTAACGGTTTCAGTAAGGTTCGTTGGTCATACATGGAAGGAGTTTCTCTAAGTGAAGGACAGATCAAACCTAACTCAACGATTTCCATACATCCCATGATATGGAACCGAGTGGGGACAACTCCCGCTTCCGCTTAGCGTGAGCTGATAAAAGTCGGTTGAGAGCCGCCACACCTAGTCATCAAAACCGGGATTTTCTTGATTTGCTTTCAGAAGATTCATGAGCTGCTGTTGCACGTGTTTTGACTTCGTAATGATTTCAGATGCTTTGGGGTGTTTTTCATCAGCTAATGCACATATATGCAACGCATAGGCATGTACAGTAATTGCTATTGTGAGTTGTACTATAGATTTTGAACCAGGCTCCATGATTACATCGACTGCGAATAGTGGAGCATCGATATAAACGTGGTCATCCTCAAAAAGATGTTTATCCACATTGGAAGTGCGGAACAGCGATGATCTGTTCGGGTGCGCTCCCATTGAAATAAGATCGCGATAAAGATTATCGACCTCACAAACCAGCTGTGGATGACTGTTCTTCAGTAGTTTAATACATCCACTGGCATTTATTAAACCTCCTCTATTCCTCGGTGGGTTCTTCCATTTTTCTAACAAAACAGGGTCTCGAGAAATTCCATACGCGTATAAAGCCGCTTCAAGAGCTGTTCTACTAACCGAAGTCGTTGCACTGGGGTGTCCTATAAGAGCCATGACGTAGGCTGCTAAACATGATGAATGGCTAGACATTGCCAGGAAAAGTATCGGTGTATTGATCTTTTCCGCATGTTCAGAAGTATATATATCCGCAATGTCGAAGTTTATCGATGCAATTTCGATTAGTTGTTTAAATTTCGATTGTGAGACATGTTTATTTAAGGAAATAACAGCCTTTTTTAGGAATGTCATCAATTGGTTTTCGGACATAGAGTTAAGCTATTATTTTGTGTATACCGGGACTTTGTTATAAACGGCCGTACAGAAAAAAAGTTTTCCTTTTTCGTATGACCACACAGAAATTGTCATGAAATTCACGATTAATTAAGACAATCGCCAGTAAGATACGATGATCTTCAGTCAGTCGCAATTATTGCTGGTTTGCGCAGTTCAAATGCAGGTCGAGGGCGATAAATGCAGGTTCATTTGCAGTTAATTCTGGTTTGCAGGGGTGGATAGATGCAGTTATTGCTGGCTCAAAATCTTGCTGAATGCAGGTTGGATCATTTATAAATGCAGGTTCTTACACCTATCCAAGGATTTTGTCAATAGCGCAGTTTCGATCGTAAATCCAGGATAGTGAAAATAACGGTGATAATGAAAGCAATTATCACGGTCACAACAGCTGCCTCGAAGTTTCCATATCCGAGCCGAACCTGCATAGCTTGAATAATTGGGAAGATGGCGAGTATGCCAACGCCTAATGTTAGGCCGTAACGGGTGACATTCGCAGTAAACAGTTTACGGGTACTCGGTTTAACCAAAGCACCAACACCAGTCACATCGATTTCCACGTTCAGTGCTTTGCGGCCGTCTAGATCAACGTACACAGAACTCTGATCAGGGTACTCAACTTGTGTGTTGTCAAGTTTGTGCAGTGGAGCAGGCGAACCGGCGTAGACACGCCGTTCGATACTATTAATCACGTACTGGCCGGAGTTAATCCGTTGCGGTGCAAGAATTTTTACATAGTCACCCTCCGAAATACCTAGAAGCGCAATGTTCTTTGGATGCAGAGTGACTATCTTTTTCTCCATGTCTAGCGCTGATGCTATTGCCACTGGCAGCGACAACGCCCGTGTATTGATACTAAGAGGAAAATAAGCTCGGCAGTCGGTGTTCACAATCTGCACGCTCGATCCAAACACATACCTGCCGAGGATTCCGAGACAATGGCGGATCGATTGATCCAGTTGACAGATCTCCGGTTCAAGATTCGGATCATGGACAAGTACAGCTAGCGCGGTTCTGTCGCCATGCTCCAATACGCAAAAATGATCTTTTGAGTACTGCATACGAGTATTCATACGCACGATGGGGATTCCGCGAGCCTCATCGCGTAAAATTGTGGGCATGACGAGATATCCCGTCCTGAAGCTGGCAACCTTTTCTCGTTCAAGGTTGCGCAGAAATTTCACGTAATGAGAATAAATGTTGTTTTCGCTGGCTCCTTCAATCAATGAGCGAATGTAGGCTACTGCCGGTGGTAATTCAACCAGCCGGCCGGAATCATCTCTATTTTTGTTTTGAACTTCGTATGTGATCGCTTCATATCTTGTAGTCCGTATCAGATGCTTGTCGTCGACTTGTTCTTGCTTTTCGTAGAGATCTACAGAGACTATCTTTTGCACGTAAGCAGGTGGCGTGAGGTGTGCTCCCTCCTTCTCATCGATTTTAGCCAATGCAGATGATGAAACGCGGTATAGGACTCCCCATACGCAAAAGAATGGTTTCTGTATGATGTCGGCGACCCCCGCCTTCCAAGTTAGCGAATACCGCGTGAACGCTAGACGATAATCAGGCAGGCAGGCTGGACCCATTACCTCATAATGTTCACCAAGTTTCTCCATAGCGGACGAGGACATATTGTTTCCGTAAGCAAAATATATAACACTAGCGCTGTCGTTCCTCAAAAGAATCTCCTCTGGTAACAGTACCACCGATCAGTATGACTCAGTGGCCTCTTCTCTTGGTTGTTACGAACTCTTATTCCTCAACCCAAACAGTTCTGTATCTCTCATTGGTTGCCTTAATAATCCCTAACACTATACGCGTCATTTGCCATGTTACCTGCCACATTTACCGTAGATGATGCTCCACTTATGGTGACCTCAGTCTTGTCCAAAATCGTTATTTGGGGAAAAACCCAACAATTGGGTCATTAGCTACTATTTCACTTAATTTACATTAACATCCAATGTGTTATTTATCTATTATTTGTCGAAAACTTCCTACAAGGGAAGTCGTGCAGTCATTTTCAGACGACTGTAGGACTTACATCATTACGCCAAGTGTGAGATGCAAATAGAATAAATTAAATAAACACCAAAGCTAACCAGTTTTTACGATCTCTTTTGAGAGATAGGTGGTCGAGTAGCCCAAGGGTGAGATTCCCTTGGGCTACTCGACCAGATAAGTAGTTTAAATTGATCCACAGCTTCAGGCTATGCTCTGCTTCCTTGATCTAAGTTTTATACAGATGCTGCCGTATAAATATACATATCCAGCTGCAACCTTGGTATCAAATAATGTTCTATTCGCGAAAAATTAATCAAGAAACCCAGAAAGTAGAAGTTTGGGAGTGTGAATGGTCCAATAAGGGAACCGGAATGGCGAAGAAGAAATTTCTTCGTAAGGCTGGTGACGAAGAGGATTTTGAGTTCACTCACGATGCTTATAGTGCCGCTGATGCAATCTGTTGGGCTCCAGGCAGAACAATCGGGAACATCGCTGTAAGTTCCGAAGAGGCCTTTGGAATGTTTGATGATGAATCTGGAGATGATGCCGTTCTTCCTTGCCAAATAATTCCTGCAGGAAAATTTCGTAATGGCGCAAAGCGATGGTACTGCAAGACACATCAAATCCACTGGGGAGTAAAAGCGGATTACGCGGCTAAAGCTGAGTCTGGGGAAATCCGGTGCAGTAATTATCTAATCAAGATGAGCTATGTAATTAATCCTCATGAAATTGAATTTATAGACTTTGAGGAAATAGGAATTTGGTGTTCTTTACCACCTGCACTATCAACAGAATCGATTAAAAAGCGCTCACCCAAAATTCACGTACATAAACGATTTAGCGACAATAAGCAGAAATTTATTGATCAAGATTTTTCTGCAATCGTTTGCTCGTACAACGAGAGCATGGGAATGTTTGAAAATCCAGAAATTACGAAAATTCAAGTTACTCCACCTGCAGCTTTTGAATTCGTACGCTCAATAGAAGAGGGGCATATTATGTCGTGTATAACTTGCCAAAAATGTGGCTACCCTCATTTGGATTTAGGTGATTTTGCCAAAAAGGCACACAAGAAACATTTTTGTGGTAACTGTGGAAATGATAGCATCTGGAGCGCTGAACCGATTGTTTCAACACCACTTAAACCCCTCCATGATAAATTTAGTAATAATAGATATATAACGCCAGAGCGGACTTTAAACCTTGATGAATACGGCGGATTAAAATTTGATTTATGGTCTTCAACCCCTGCGATCGTATGGACTGCAAATCGCCCTCAAGAGAAAGGCATCCATGTTCATGTCTATGAAAACGATCAACGAATAGTTGATGATACTTTTGGAGCAGTCATTTACCAAGGCAAAGAACTAAGTCGAGAGCAGATGTGGAGCAATATGATTCAAAATACCCTGTACTAAAGTCACCCAACAATTAATTATGTGCTGAATCGCACGCCCCTGGAATACCCTCAAAAAACAGGGATATCACCCTTGGGCTACTCGTCCACTTACAGTTAGCGACTCTTCTTCTTTAGAGTCGCATTTGAAATATCTACGTTATTAAGCTCGGGTTTGAAATAGATTGATTTTCCCTTCATTTCTTTTGCATCAGAATCGATGTGATGGAAAACCATTGCTCCACCCATCATCAACGGATTATTTTCATCTTCAAATGTAAGAACAATTGATCTGTTTAAAAATTTTCCTTGGTATTTATATTTTCTTTCTACAGCATCACCGGCCCTATTTTTTAAAACAGTTGACTTTCCAATAATTCTTACTCCAGTTTGCTTAAATTTGATAATTGCTGACGGCTCTGTTGAATCTTCGTAATACACATTCCACTCACCGTCTATTTTGGTGCCTTCATATAAAGCAGCAATAAATTCAGGCCAAGCCCACCTTTTAATTATATATGTAATGATCAGAAATATCGTGCTGGCTACGATTCCTATGACAACACCATTTGCCATTTTTCTCTCCTCAAGTCATAAATTACGTGGGAAGCTAACGCTTCAGTTAAGCGGCGTCAGCTTAACTGAAGCGTTAGCACTTTTGTCATTTTCAGAAGGCGACTGCACCAATTAATGAGGTATGAAGCCTATTGTGCATATGGCTCTTGACAGCCAAATATCAGTACTCATATGCACAAAACTCGTATGCACCAAAGCGAGGTAAACATGGCGATCGATACCGCACCGATTACCGAGCATGGCGTGGCCACTCTGCCAGAACAGGCATGGGAGCATGCGCTATACCAAGATGCATCGGTAAATATCATATGTGTTACCGACTTCTGACATTTTGTGCAGTCGTCTTCTGAAAATGACAGCATTCGACATGGCTAAAAATATAGTCAAAAATACCCTAGACAATATAAATTGTAGTTGACGATTATTGGCTACCTGTGAGATAGTGGTCATTTAGGGTATACCCAATTTGACCAATGTATGAAGAACATTATTCCGCCTCGGGGCGACTTGCTTCCGCTTGCGTACTTCCTCGGCCTTGTGCTGGCATTCAACATGGCGGCACTTTGGATGTCGATGTGGGCGCGTGCCGCTTACTGTGCATGGCTTGCTGTTGGTGTAGCCGCTCTTGTCGATGTTGGCAAAGAGCCTGGATTACCGAGTACTTTCATGGGAAACTTACGGCGTATCTTACGAGCGCACTTATGGCCCCTGTATCTGTGATTCATATGCATTTTGAACGATAATTAGCCTATAGCAATCCTGCAAGGGCGGAGGATTATGAGCAAGGAATGCTTCAACAGGATAAAAGAGGACTGCACGAACGAACGGAAGCTTGCTAAGGCAGAGAGTTCGTGTGGGCCAGCAATCGTCAGCGTTCACATAGGCAAGGACGGTAACAACCAAATTTTGCATGCCGGTTTCACGGCCTGGGGCAAGGGACACGCGCCCAAAGGCGGGTACAAGCCTTTGACCATCATCGAGCAGGAAGGATCGGCAACACAAATCAACGACAACAGCCCAGGAAGGAGTGTGAGAGAACGTTTTTGGTACGCTCTGTTGATTGCAACAGCTCTCTTTGTTGTAGGGTGCTTGGTCGGGTTGGTGCTTTCAGTTGATGGGCATTTCATCTACGAAAACGACAAGGCCGGAGGGTAAGCGCATGATCATGAAGAATTCCAGTTGCTACTATGAGATTGAACCGCGTCCAGACAGGCTGGGCGGTGGGTGGCGTCTGCGACTGATTGAGGACGGGGTAG
>ENA-UOUJ01001585-UOUJ01001585.1-activated-sludge-metagenome-genome-assembly--contig:-NODE-1585-length-11684-cov-14.239831_pt1 | contig 11684 bp, 11 predicted proteins | sample MGYA00249839_ERZ747224 | MGnify/ENA primary metagenome ERZ747224 (study PRJEB28782, sample SAMN03220277) | activated sludge metagenome | biome: wastewater; feature: sewage sludge; material... | reverse complement strand
ACGGTGGAGCAGATGGAGTCCGCCGGCCTGCCCGCGTCCACCCCGCTGGCCGGGCGCGACATCAATGCCCCGCTACGCGCCGTCGTCGCTGACGCGGTGGCCCGGACCCGGGTGTCGTTGCAGGAATAGGCAAGGATCCGACCCGGCAACGACCGACGCGCAGGTCTCGGCGTTTTCTCTCGGGCGGTGACGGTCAACTTTGGCTGCCGGCACGGGGCCCACGGGACAGCGAGACACGTCAGCTACTCGCCCACCACCAGGGACAGAGCGGTTACCTCCAGCTGCCCTCTGCCCTCGCGCGGTTCATCCTGCGATGAGGCGGTTCACTGCAGGTGGACAGTGACCAATCACTGCCCGAACGCTTCGCGTCCGATACCGGCACGCCGACCCAGTCGTGGGTTTCGAACGCTTTGTATACGGCTTCAGACTCTGGGCTGCGGGCTGGAACCTCGGTCTCCAACCGTGCATCGATCCATAACTGGAGGTCGTACTGGGGCTCTCCGTTGAAATACACGGCGTGGAACGGCGCTCGAGGATCCTTCCTGCAGACCAGGTTGCCCCTGACCTTGACACCGTCGATGAAAACACCGGGCTCGTCGCCTCTCGTCCTGTAATTCATTCTCACGGGTGGCCCCCTCACTCATCCGGTCAACAGAACTAGTAGTACTTCGTTAGGTCTTCCGGTGGATGCGGACGCTGAGTAGTTTCATGCCATGCGTGCTGATCGATCGCCGGATGTGCGTGAGCGGCTGGAGGAGTTTGTCGCCGAGGCGTTCGCCTCGCTGGTCCGGAAAGACCAGCGGGCCAAGGGTGGGCTGTACCTGCAGGGGTTGATGCTGGAGGGTCGCCGGAAGTCGATGCAGCCGATGGGCGCCCGGCTCGGGATCGACTACCAGCAGCTGCAGCAGTTCGTGTCCTCCTCGCCGTGGCCGGTCGAGCCGGTCCGCCAGGTGTTGGCGTCGAAGGCGATCGAGCTGGTGCACCCGGAGGCGTGGGTCGTCGATGACACCGGGTTCCCCAAGGTGGGCACGGCCTCGCCCGGGGTGGCCCGGCAGTATTCCGGCACACTGGGCAAGATCGGCAACTGCCAGATCGCGGTGAGTGTGCACGCGGTCACCGACCAGGCCTCCTGCCCACTGGACTGGCGCCTGTTTGTGCCCGCTGCCTGGGACGACACCTGCCAGGCCACGGCCCAGGACGCCGAGCAGGTCAGGGCGCGCCGGGCGAAGGCGGGCATCCCCGACACGGTGCGGCACCGGCCCAAATGGCAGCTGGCGCTGCAGATGCTCGACGAGCTGGCCGGCTGGGGCCACCGGCCCCCGGTGGTGGTGGCCGACGCCGGTTACGGACAGAACAGCGCCTTCCGCACCGCTCTGACCCAGCGCCGGATCCCGTACGTGGTGGCCGTCAAGGCCGACACCAGCGCCCATCGGGCCGAGGCCACCCCGGCGGTGATGGACTACTCCGGGCGCGGGCCCCGTCCGCGCACTGCCCGCTACCACCAGGCCCCGTGATCGGTGCAGGCCCTGGCGACCGAGCACCCCGAGCGGTTCACCGAGGTCGCTTGGCGCACCGGCACCCGCACCGGCCCCGCGAACCGGTCGGCGGTGATGAGCAGCCGGTTCACCGCCCTGCGGGTGCGCCCGGCCCATCGCACCATCCCCAGGGCGGCGGACGGGACCCTGCCGGCGTGCTGGCTGCTGGCCGAATGGCCGACCGGCGCCGCCGAGCCCACCGACTACTGGCTCTCCACCCTCGGCGAAGACACCGCACTGGACGAACTGGTGCGGCTGGCCAAGACCGACAAGCGGATCGAGCACGACTACCGCGAACTCAAGCACGGCCTGGGCCTGGACCACTTCGAGGGTCGGACCTGGATCGGCTGGCACCACCACGTCACCTTGGTCACCGCCGCCCACCTGTTCGCCACCGCCCAGCGCCTGGAGCCGGACCCAAAAGCACCGGCGGCGGCCAGCTGAGCTTCTACCAGACTCTGGCCGCCCTCCAGATGGCCGTCATCGCCCTGATCGGCCACTGCCCCTACTGCCACCAGGACTGGCAGCCGACCTAACGAAGTACTACTAGTCGAAGCCCCGCGATACGTGAAAGCCCAGGGACGACTCCCCGCCCCTCTGCTGGTCCACCAATCCCGGGCGCGCTTTCAGCGCCCGGGATTGGCCTCGCAACGGGACGAGTTCGCGGCCGGCACCCTGGACCCGCAGCGAGTGTCTTGGTCGGATCGCCACATGCCGGCATGCAGGCCCGACTTGGACACTCCGCGGTGGACGCGAAGGGCGTACCCCACCGCCAGCCCGCGACATAAACAATGACAGACTGACAGACTCCGTCACTCAGGGGTTCTGTCAGTTTATTTCGTGAAGTCCGAGGGATCGAAGCAGGTCGGCCTCGGTGGTTCCGTGCAGGTCGTCGAGACGGGTGAAGAGCAGTTCGAGGCCGACGCGGATCAGGGTGTTGTCGGTGATCCGCTCCCCCTGTCCCTGCCGAGCGAGGTTCAGGCCACGCACGATGCCGCTGAGCCGATCGGCCTGCGCAGCGGTGAGGCGCGATTCCTTGCGGACCAGAGTTTTGTACCGGGGCAGTCCAGCTGGCGCCGAGGGTACGGTGACTGCCGGGGGCGTCTCCGTATTCTGCTTCTGAGCGGCCGGGGCCGCCTTGGGAGCAGCGGGACGTTTCGCCGGCTTCGGGGCGGCCTCTTTTCCGTTCGGAGCGGGTACAGGCTTCGGGGTGGCCGGCGTAGCTTTCCGCGTCTCGAGCAGGTCGCTCAGGTCGGTCATGCGAGCTTTGGCCATCAGGCGTTCACTCCTTCGCGGGTGCGGTCCTCAGCCTTCCACTGCTTGCGCAGTGCCTTCAGTACGTCCCGGTAGTCCCCGGCCGCCTTCTCGCTCATCCGGTTCTTCTCATATGCAGTGACCACGGTGCCGTCGATGGAGGCCCGTTCGTGGACCTTGTAGGAGCGCACGTGGGGGTCGAGCACGCTGAGTTGCAGCTGGGTGAGCAGATCACGAGTGTCCTCGACGTCGCGGGGCACCCGCGGGTCTGTGCGGGTGAGTAGAACCGAGTAGGCAGTGCCAGTGGGTTCGACGACGTCCTGCCAGGTGCGGACCAGCGGCCGGACAGCCATCGCGGTGGGTTCGGTGGGCAGGATGGCGTGGTCGCAGTATTCAACGATCTTGCGCAGCAGGTCGGCGTTCTGGAGGTTGCCGGGGGTGTCTACGACGATCAGGTCGAAGTCGAGGCTGCGCATCTCTCCGAGGTCCTCGGGGTTTCGCGCGGTGACGATCGGGAAGTCGAGTTCTTTGCCGGACTTCTCGGCGGCACTCCCCCAGTCCATGGCCGAGCCCTGCGGGTCTAGATCGACGACCAGCACCCGTTCAGTTTCGGCGGCCAGTGCCGCTAAGGCCATGACGGTGGTCGTCTTTCCGACTCCGCCCTTTTCGTTCACGACGGCGACGATTCGCATTCGCCCTCCTTGATGGTTGATTACAGATATGCACCAGAGTCAGGTACTCACAGATTGCCAGAGTCTGTAAGTCTGTGGGTGACAGATTTCGGAAGTTCCGTTACCGCCCAGACTACGGTTCTCTGCCGCAGGGGCTCGTCTTGACACGCCGACACCACAGAGTCTGTCACTGACAGAGTCTGTTGTCATTGCTGCGCAGGGTCTCAACTCGCAAAGAGCGCGTGCCTGTTAGTTACAGAGTTCGGGAGTACGCGAGTCTGTTATTCGCGGCGCAGAGCGTGGAGAAGTGCCTCGCTAGGCCCGGCTCACCAGAGACCAGACCGGATTAGGTCATGCAACAGAGTCTGTTACTAACAGACTCCGAAACTTCCAGTGGTAGCGAGCCTAACGCGTCGGTTGTATTAGCTCTGAGGAGAGGGCGAATCTCTTTAGTGTCCGTTGATGCGGAGCCGTCTATGAACGGGACTAAGTGGCCCGTTCACTCCCTTGCCCATTGAGGGGGCCGGTGCTGCTGGCGAACGTTGATCGCGGAAGGTCGAGTCCAGTACGGAGCCTGTTCCCGCGGGAGCGAGGGGTCATGTGTCTGCACATCACGGAGTCTGTGAGTCCGGGAGTCCGAGCGAGGCGTGGTGGAAAGACGCGCTAAAAGATGCGGAAGGTGTCGCGTGCCCCTTGCAGAGTCTTGTCACTCCCGGAAATCGCCCGGAGGCCCCCGTCGGGACGAACAGTCTCTGCGAGTCCGTGACTGTGTTACTCCACGGGTGGGAAATCGGGGGAGTCCGGCGAGGGAGTGGTCGGGGATCAGGGACTAAATTGACTCAATCACGAACTCTGTTACTAACAGACTCCGACGCTATTGGCCGCGCCGGGGAACGCGCCAGGGGGAAATTTTTGCGGCGTGGAGGGCATCCCCTGATGTTGAGCCGGGTCGTCCGGCCACGTCCTGCAACTGAGCGCGTCACGAGCCCGATGTCCGCTCATCCCACGGCGGGCACTCGTAGACACTAGTTCTAAACCTCGATCCTTGATCCCTGACCCGAGACCGGGACCGTGCACGCAGCTCCACCGCCTCACGAATCTGCGCGGGGATGAGCCACAGAGTCTGTCCGCCTGTGAGTTACAGAGTCTGTGATCAAAGGAAAGGAAGGGATCGTCGAAGAGGACATGTCTGCGTTGTAATCGTCAGTAGGCATCGGAGTACGGACCTCGGAGACTTGAGGCCGTTGGTCCAAGGACATGGCGGTGAAGTAGCGAGGTTGAACAGTCCCGGAGAGTTAGGTTCCGGGAATCAGGTCGGCGATGATCTGAAAAACAGATTCTGTGAGTTACAGAGTCTCGTACTCCCAGTACTCTGTCAGGCGGCCTGATCGACTGCGTCCACCCTGCGCAATCGGCCGGCGGCACTCGTATCTACACGTGCTTGTCCGGTGAGCGCCAGCCACCGGGCGCGTCGATAGTCTGCTTTGCCATCGGGCCGACGGGGGTGGGCCCCGTAAACGTTTGTACCAAGCTCGGAAATAAGACTTAGCTGGCCAGGGCCTGCCCGTCGGCTGGCTGCGGTGCGTCGGGGTGCTTGCATCCAGGCCAGCTCGGCTTGCCACCAGGCCCAGAGTTCGCGTTCAAGCCTGTAACGGGCGCTTCGCTCGGCAAGACGCCCGTGTACGCGCAACCGTCTGGCGGCCGTTGGGCGAGGATCGGTGATCTTCCGGGACCAGCCGGTGGGGGAGTGGGTGAGCAGACCCGCTTCAGTAAGTCGGTCCAGCAGCCTGGCCGCATGGTCCCTAGTCGTACCAATGTCCTGAGCTAGCTGTGTCAAAGTCCGGGCATTTCTAGAGACTTTGGCGTAGAGGTTACCGGCAGCGTGTCCAAGCCCGGGTCCCAGCGTGAAGACATCGTGGACGCAGGCGCGGATCCTCTGGGTCAGAGTTTCCAGGAGGGTCAGTCTCTCTGCGGCCCCGGCCCCTGCGGGGCGCGGGTCCGCTTGTGACCGACTCTTAGGTTCCTTGCTGTGGATATCGCCGTGGGGGTGCAATCGCCACCGCGCTCCTCGGGACCCTTCAGCGTCTTGGACCTTGGTGATCCAGCCGTCCGCGGCCAGCCGGAGCAAGGCGACTCGAGCGGTCTCGCGGCCGATGCCGGCGAGCAAGCCAAGGCGGCGGATGTCGGTCTCCAGGTCCGGGGTGAGGGCTTGCAGGGCCAGGAGGGACAGGACGTCCAGGACCCGGCGGTCGGCCGGCCCGCGGCCCTGGCTCCAGCGGCCCGCGGCGGCATCGGCGCGGGCCTGGACGTCGCGGACGTGGGCGGTGATGGCGTCGGCGCGGGCATCAAACGTCGGGTCTTCGCCGATCTGGCGGGGTGTGGTGGCCACGTGGGCCACGGCCTTGGCCCACTGCCGGGCCAGGGTCGCTGCAACATCCCGGGGCTCGCGGGGCACTCGTTGGGTGCTCCTACCGGTAGACAACCGGTAGGAGCGCAGGTGCTCCAGGCCGGGACTGGTGGGCACGAGGGCGGCGACGTCGGCGTGCTTCCAGCGGGCGGCGGCCGCCCCGATGAGCACACGCCAGAGCACCGCGGAAGCGTCCCCAAACGCTGCGTCTTCCTCGAGGGCCGCCCCGCTGACGGCGGGCAGTTCCCGCCGGGGACCGGGCAGGTAAGGATGCCCGTGATCATCAACTGGCAGCGGCCGGTGCGCCTCGAGGGGGCCGGATGGTTCGGCTGCTCCCACGAGTGTCGCCAGGTGCTCGACGAGGGCCCGGACAGCGGCAGCGGAGCCGGAGGGCGCTAAGAGGCTGTTCAGGTCACCGGAGACGACGGTGGAGGTACCCCCTGCTCGGTGGGGAGCACCCGGGGGACGGACACAACCGGTGGCCGGGTTGGTCAGCGGCGCCAGGTCCAGGGTGGGGCACAGGTGTCGGGCCAGTCGGGCCAGGGTGGCTACGGTGTCAGCCTCCACGGAATCCGCGAGAGCGGCCCAGACGTGACGGCCGCCGGACGGCCCGGACGCACAGACCACAGGGGCCAGGCCGGCTTCGTCGAGCAGTCCGACAAGGGTTTCGGCATCACGCGCAACCGCAACTGCGGCGTCGGGGGTCTTGGCATCGAGGTCGAAGGCCAGCAACCGGTACCTGTGGTCACTGCCGGCCAAGTACACGGCCCAGGGGCGCGCCGGGGTGTCTGCGGTGGTACGCCGGTGCGTGCCGTACTGGTTGAGGATGGCGCCGGTGGCGTCTACTACGGCCACGCGCACACTCGGGCGTGGGCTGAGGGCATGTGTGAGCGACCACGCAGCGTGACACGCTTCAGGAACTTTCCCCCGCGAAGAGGGTACGGCTATAGTGAGCAACAGACCTCCAGAAGCGTCTTGGCGGACGCGGAAGGTAGAACCCTCGACCGAGTGGTTGGTAGCCGGTAACGGTCAGGGTTGGATAACTAGATATTTCTGTGGAAGGACCCGTTGGCGCGGGTCCTTCTGCTGTATCAGGCGGTTTTCTGCAGCGGCAGCTCCTCCTGCATCTCGACGTCGGACAAATCGGTGCGGGCCAGCTTCTCCTGCACGGCTTCGGCGATGAAGTCGCTGGCGGGAATGCCGCGGGCCTCGGCGAGACGGAAGATCAGATCAGCCATCTCAACGGGAACACGGGCGGTCATGACATGTCGGTCGCCCTTGGAGGGACGTCCTGCGCGGCGGGAACGGACCTGTGTAGTCATGCTCCCCACACTAGAGTTTCTGAAATCGACTTCATACGTATGACACGCCGGGTCAGTAGTTGTAGTCATGGATTTCGTTGTCCTGGGTGAACTCGAAGTAGTAGATGCGGGGCTGGGTGCCGGGTTCTGTGGGGATGTCGCTGCCGTCGGGGGAGTCCCAGGTCCAGGTGGCGAGGACGGAGACGCCGGTGTCGGTGAGTTCGGTGGCGGTATTGAGTTCGACGGTGGGTGCGGAGGTGGCTTCGCGTTTGGCGGCCTTGAGCCATTCGGTGCCGGTGGCGGGGCGTTCGGGGGCGATGACGGCCTTGGCGCGTTGGGCGGTCATCAGGTGTCGGGCGCGTTGTTCGGCGGCGGTGCGGTTGTGGTCGGTGGCCGGGGTCCAGGTGGTCATGATGCGCGCGGCGTCCAGGGCGATGCGTTCGCGTTCGGTGTGCGCCGGGCTGGTGGTGGCGGTCGCGGGGGAGGGGCTCACGGTCGGTTCGGGGGTCTGCGGGGCGAGGGCGGGCACGATGAGGGCCGCGGCGGTGGCTCCGATGGCGGCGGCGCCGACGACGGTGCCGGTGAGGGCGATCCAGGGGCGTCTCACAGGATGATTCCCTTCTGGGCGAGGAGCGGGCGGGGGTCTATGGCGTGTTCCCGGCTGGGGGTGGTGCCGGGGGCGTCGGGGGTGGTGATCTGGAAGTGCAGGTGGGTTCCGGAGGCGTTGCCGGAGGCTCCTTCGGAGCACAGCGGGGTGCCGACGGCCACCGTGTCCCCGGTGGCGACCCGGAGGGTGCCGGGGGCGCAGTGGTGGAACTGGAAGTTCAGCTTCGGGTCCTCGGTCATGGTGCCCAGTACGTGGGTGCCCAGGTACTCGTGCCCGGGCATCGAGTCTGCGGCGGAGCGGATGATCATGTCGGTGGGGGCCACGACGGTGCCGCCCCCGGCCAGGTCGATGCCGGTGTGGGCGGTGACGTAGTCGTTGCAGGAGGGCACCCCGGCCGGGCAGGGGCGGCGGCCGAACAGGCTGGTGAGCTGCCCTCCCGGCAGCGGGTGGGTCCATTCCCCGGTGCCGAGTTCCCCGATGAACTCGCCTCCCACGGGTTGGCAGTCGGCGGAGTAGTCCAGCTGCGCGGTGCGGGTGATCTTCTGCACGTAGTTGGTGGTCTCGGCGTAGGGCGGGATGCCCTGGTGCTTCAGCACGGCCCCGGGGCCGGCGTTGTAGGCGGCCAGGATCAGCTGGATCGTCTTTGCCTCGCTCTGGGCGAGGTGCCCGACCTGGGTGCGCAGGTCCTTCATGTACCGGCCCAGGGCGGCGATCCCGGCTTTCGGGTCGAAGGGGTCGGCTCCGGCCCCGTACTGCTCCCAGGTGGCGGGCATGAACTGGGCGATACCGCGGGCCCCGACGGGTGAGCGGGCGGTGTGGTCCCAGCCGGATTCGGCCTGGATCTGGGCGGCGACCAGTGCGGTCGGGACCCCGGCCTCGGTAGCGGCCGCGGTGACGTTCTGGCGGTGTTGCTCGGGGATGCCCGTGGTGTTGCCGCCGGCCGGGCGGCACCCGGCCTGGGCGGTGGGGGTCTGGTCGTTGAGCATCATCAGCATCACCGGGATCAGGATCAGCAGCCCCACGACGGCGGCCGCGGCGCCGACGGGTAGCAGGCTGCGGGAGGTGTCCACGGCGGCGGGTTCCCTTAGAAGCCTTGGGCGACGGCCGCCGCGGCGGCCAGCCAGGCCCGCTGGGTGCCCGGGCGCAGGGCGTCGTAGCGGATCAGCCCGCGCACCAGGGCCGGGTCGTAGGGCACCCGGACCACCGAGCGGACCAGCGGGGTGAAACCGTCGGCGATGCGCTGGGCCTCGGCCCGGGCCGTCTTCAGCGCGTCGCCCCCGAGGCCGCGGGCGGCGTCGGTGGATTCGGAGACGATGACCACCGCACCCCGGGCGAGCTCCGCGTCGTGCCCGCCCCGGGCCTCCAGGGTCTGCAGGGTGAGCAGGGCGGCCTCGGCGCGGTCTTCCATCGCGGTGACCGGCACGACGAGCTGGTCGGTGTGGTCGATCATCCGGCGCCAGTTGGCCGAGCGGGCGGTGTTGCCCGAGTCCATGACGATCATCCGGTAGAACCGGGAGGCGACCTGGTGGGCGATGTCGACTTCCTCGGCGGTGACCTCGTGGTCGCCCTCGTCGTTGCCATCGGAGCGCAGCACGTCGTACTTGTCCGCCGGCTGGTGGTGGACGAAGTGCGCCAGGTCCGCGGTGGAGGTCTCCGGGGAGAGCAACCGAGCCGAGGAGTCCACCAGGTCCAGCACGCTGGCGGTGTGGGGGCCTTGTTCGGTGCGCCACCCGAGGGTGCCCTGGGATTCGTTGTTGTCCCAGGCCAGCACCGGCCCACCGCCGTAGCGGGCCAGCACGGCGGAGAGCAGGGCCACGGTGGGGGTCTTGTTCGCCCCGCCCTTGCGGTTGACCACGGCCACGGTCCTGGGTCCGGGCCAGTGCTGGGACACGGTGCGCACGTCCTCCCGTTCGGCCAGCTCGGCCTCCGACGGTGGCAGGCGCAGGCCCATCCGGTTCAGCGCGGCCCGCCACCCCTGGGTCGCGGGTTCGGTGGTGGTGTCCGGGACCAGGAAGGTCGTCTCGCGCAGGCTGCGCCGCGTCGGTGCCGCAGGGGCCACCGGGGCGGCCGGGGCGGCCGCCGTCTGAGGGACTGTCCGATAAAGGGTGTGTGGGTCCGGCGATTTTCATCAGTGAGTGGTTCTTTCGAACCGTCCGGCGAAGGTGATCGCGAAGGCGTTCAGCGCCGGCTTCCACCTCATCACCCAGCGTGCCTTTCCGCCGCCGGTCGGATCAAGAGACCGGGTGACGAGGTACAGGCACTTCAGCGCCGCGGCCTCGTTCGGGAAGTGGCCCCGGGCCCGCACCGCCCTCCGATAGCGGGCGTTGATCGACTCGATCGCATTCGTCGTGCAGATCACCCGGCGGATCTCCACGTCGTACTCCAGGAACGGCACGAACTGAAGCCCAGGACGACTCCCAGAGCTGCACGATGGCCGGGTACCGCTGGCCCCACTCGGTCGTGAACTCGACGAACCGATCCTTCGCCGCTTGCTCCGACGGTGCGGTGTAGACCGGCTTGAGGGCCTTGACGATCCCGTCGCGGGGCTGCCGGCCGGCATAGCGGAAGCTGTTGCGGATCAGGTGCACGATGCACTGCTGCACCACCGTCCGCTCCCAGGTGGTCGTGATCGCCTCGGGCAATCCCTTGAGCCCATCGCGGACGGCGATGAGCACGTCCTCCACGCCCCGGTTCTTCAGTTCGGAGAACACCTGCAGCCAGAACCGGGCTCCCTCGGCGCCGTCACCGGCCCAGATCCCCAGGATCTCCCGCTCTCCGTTGGTGGTGACGCCCATGACCACGTAGTACGGGGTGTTGCGGACCTGGCCGTCGCGGACCTTGACCACGATGGCGTCGACGAAGATCACCGGGTAGAGCGGATCCAGGGGCCGGGCCGACCACTCCGCGAGTTCCCCGGCGACCTTCTCGGTGATCCTGGAGATGGTGTCCTTGGAGACCGTCGCTCCGTAGACCTCCTCGAAGTGCGCGGCGATCTCCCCGGTCGTCAGGCCCCGGGCCGAGAGTGAAAGGACGATCTGATCGATGCCGTCCAGGCGGCGTTTGCGCTTGGGCACGATCACCGGTTCGAAGGACCCGTCCCGGTCCCGGGGTACCTCGATCTGCACGGGGCCGATCTGAAGTCAGCACGGTCTTGGATCGGGTGCCGTTGCGCGTGTTCTCCGCGATCGGCACCTCACCGTGCTCGTGCCCCAGATGCTCCGTCAGCTCCGCCTCCAGTGCCGTCTCGAGCACGTTCTTGGTGAGCTGGTTCAGCAGCCCGCCCGGGCCGACCAGACTCACGCCCTGCTCCTTGGCCTGCGCGAGCAGCTTCTCAGCCAGTTCCTTATGGTCAATGATCTCTCCGGTCACGGGATCGATCATCGCGTCCATTGCTTCGGTCGTGGACTCTGACACGGCCGTCTCCTCTCGGATCAGCCCGGACCCTCACACACCGTTTTTCTTACAGTCCCCCACTGACATGCCGTTTGAGTGGTATGAGGTGTCTCTTGTGACTCTCAAACTCTGCCTTTTGCTTTGGGCGACGGAAGTGGCCTGAGGTGTGTGCGTATTGAGTATTAAGGCGTCCGTGGTTGGTGTGAGACTGGTCGGGTGATTGAGCGTGCAGTGAACTTTGATCGCCTCCGCGGAATGCACTGCGGCTCCTGTAGGCACGAGTGGCACGCGAACGATGAGTGGTTGGATCGCTTTCATCAGGGGTATGAAACCTGTCCAGAATGTGGCACCGACTGCCAAGTCGAGAAGCGGCCAGACTTCTGGGCGGCGCGAGACGACCCCTCGTATGATGACTCGAAGGTGCGCGATACATACTGGTACCACACGTCGGTGCACGCGAATGGGACTGCTGCACCGATAGGTGACAGGGTGGGTCAGGCTGCCTAAGCGGCAGCT
>ENA-UOUJ01001584-UOUJ01001584.1-activated-sludge-metagenome-genome-assembly--contig:-NODE-1584-length-11685-cov-3.627085_pt1 | contig 11685 bp, 15 predicted proteins | sample MGYA00249839_ERZ747224 | MGnify/ENA primary metagenome ERZ747224 (study PRJEB28782, sample SAMN03220277) | activated sludge metagenome | biome: wastewater; feature: sewage sludge; material... | reverse complement strand
CGGCGGCCTGATCGGCCTTCTCGCTCCGATGATCTGGCAATCGGGGGCGCCCGCGGGCGGCTCGTCGACCGTGGCAGCCGTAGGCGGCGACGAACTGCTTGCCCGCGCGCTGGCGACGATGCCGGCCGGCACCGCGCTCACGCAGACCGGCGAGTCCGGCCGGCGCAGCCTGACACCGCTGCTGTCGATCCGCACGGCCGCCGGCCAGTACTGTCGCGAGTACGTCGACGTGCACACCGACACGTCCGGATCGCCGGGCGCCCGCAGCGCGCGCGGGCTGGCCTGCCGCGGCGACGACGGCAATTGGCATCTGCGCGTGCTGGTCGCGCAGGACGTCGCAACCGCTCCTGCAGACGACAGCGGCGAGGCCTACCAACCGGCCAGCGGCGGGCTCGCCGAATTCGATGCGCTGGTCGAGCAACTGGCCCCCGGCGATCCGCTGACCGATGCCGAGGAAGCGGAGGCGCTCGACCGCGGCTGGCAGGCCCGCTGAGCCCGCGACCGCCGTATACGTATACACAACTCGAGAGGACAAGCCGCATGACCCGTGACGCCGCGATCGCCCTGGCCGGGCAGCAGTTCGACTCGGGCGAGTTTCGCGCCACGCTCGCCCGCCGCATCGCGATCCCGACCGAGAGCCAGAACCCCGAGCGCGCGTCCGACCTGGCGCGCTACCTGGCCGGCGAGATGCAGCCGGCCTTCGAAGCGATGGGCTTCGAGTGCCGGACGCTCGAGCATCCGAAGGCGAAAGCGCCGTTCCTGTTCGCCGAGCGCATCGAGGACCCCGCGCTGCCGACCGTGTTCGGCTACGGCCATGGCGATGTGATCCGCGGGCTCGAACCGGAATGGCACGAAGGCCTGTCGCCGTGGACGCTGAGCGAGCGCGACGGTCGCTGGTACGGCCGTGGCATCGCCGACAACAAGGGGCAGCACTCGGTCAACATGCAGGCGATGGCGAACGTGCTGGCCACGCGTGGCCGGCTCGGCTTCAACGCGCGCTACCTGATCGAGATGGGCGAGGAAACCGGCTCGCCGGGGCTGCGCGGACTGTGCAGCGAGAATCGCGAGGCCTTCGCCGCCGACCTGCTGATCGCCTCCGACGGCCCGCGGCTGCGCGCCGAGCGCCCGACCGTGTTCCTTGGTTCGCGCGGCAGCATGAATTTCGACCTGTCGATCGAGGCGCGCGCCGGCGGCCACCATTCGGGCAACTGGGGCGGGCTGATCTCGAACCCCGGCGTGCAACTCGCCCACGCGATCGCCAGCATCGTGTCGCCGACCGGGCAGATCCGCATCCCCGAATGGGTACCGGCCGAGCTGCCGGGATCGGTGCGACGCGCACTGGCCGACTGCGAGGTCGACGGCGGTACCGACGGCCCCCAGATCGAGTCGTGGTGGGGCGAGCCCGGGCTGTCGCCGGCCGAGCGCGTGTTCGGCTGGTGCTCGTTCGAGGTGCTGGCCTTCAGGACCGGCAATCCTGATACGCCGGTCAACGCGATCCCGCCGCGCGCCTGGGCGCGCTGCCAGTTGCGCTTCGTCGTCGGTATCGATTCCCGACAGATCCTGCCGGCGCTGCGCCGGCACCTCGACCGGCAGGGCTTCCCGATGGTGAAGATCGAAGCGACCCGCGAGGAAATGTTCCACGCCACACGCATCGATCCCGAGGACCCGTGGGTGCAGTGGACCGTGAAGTCGATCGGCGCGACCAGCGGCAAGAAGCCGGCCGTGCTGCCGAACCTGGGCGGTTCGCTGCCCAACGACATCTTCACCGACGTGCTCGGGCTGCGCACGGTCTGGGTTCCTCATTCGTATCCTGGCTGCTCGCAACACGCGCCGAACGAGCACCTGCCGCCCGAAGTGCTGCGCGAAGGGCTGGCGGTGATGACCGGGCTGTACTGGGACCTGGGCGCCGGCGAGACACCGAAGATCGCGATCGCCGGGGGCGAATGATGCGCTGCTTCTGCCAGTTGAGCGACCTGCTCGGCGCGGCCGACGAGCTGCGCGCGACCCGGCGCCACCTGCACGCGAATCCCGAGCGGTCCTTCGACGAGGTGGCCACCTCGGAACTGCTCGTGTCGCGGCTGGCCGACTGGGGCTACGAGGTCGCGCGCAATGTCGGCGGACACGGTGTCGTGGGGACGCTGAGTGTCGGGGTCGAAAGCGGCGCCGGCACGCGCAGCGTCGCGATTCGCGCCGACATGGATGTGCTGCCGATTCTCGAAGAGAACGCCTTCGATGCTGCATAACGCGAAGTACGACTTCGACGACGCCAACCTGACGGTCGGCGCGGCGTTCTTGACGCGGATGGTGGAGCGCTTCCTGGCGCAGGAACCGGCGATCGTCCCGGCGTGATCGCAGGCCCTGCGCCGGGCGCCGCCTGCCTTGACGCGGCTTGCGGCGCTCAGGCAGCAATCAGGCGCGACGACGCCGTGCAGCGGCCATCCCGGCGAGCCCGACACCGAGCAGCGCCAGCGCCCCGGGCGCCGGCACGGTCGCACGCGGCGCCGAATACTCGATGAAGTAGCCGGCGCGATAGTTGACGGCCGAGACGTCGTTCCAGCCGTAGCTGTCGTATTCGGTGACGCTGGCGACGTTCAGCGACATGTAGTGCAGGAAGCGCTCGTTGCCATCGACGTTGTTCGGCTCGCCGGTCGGTGCATGCCAGTTCGAATAGCCGAAGGCTTCGCCGGTGACCCACTGCCATCCCATATCAGGATCGGAGCCCGCTGCGCGGAATCCACCCAGCCATGGCTGGCCGTAGAGAATGTCGCCCAGCCAGTTGTCGATCAGGAACTGCTCTTCGGCCGCGCTGGTGATCGTGACCAGGTGCCCGGTGCGACCGGCATGGCTGCGTGCCTGCGCATCGGCCCGCGCTTCCTCCCAGGTCCATTTGGTGTACGCGGTGTCGGCCAGATCGCGATTGACGTATTCGTAGTAGCTGCCGGTTGCCGCGAAATAAAGCGGTTCGGCGAGAGCCGCCGAGGCCGAGCCGAACATGGCCACGGCAAGCAGACACAGTTTCGCTGTCTTGGATTCCATGGAGTCCCCTCCTTCTTATAGGTTCCCACCTATAAGCAAGGACCGCGCCGCTTCGACGAATCAATGATTTAGCGGTGCTTCGTGTCCTGAACGTAAGCAAGAGCGACAAAACGCGCGGTTTCGAATGCGCGTCAGAGCCGATGCGGCTGCGTCTTCTCGAACCAGTGCGTGATGCGCTCGCCGTCCCAGTGCAGCGCCAAATGCTTGCCCTGCCGGGCCTTGCGCAAGGCCCGTGGCCTGAAGACGCCGACGCACTGCCCTTCGACATGCCGGACGCTCGGATAGACGACTCCCCAGCTGCCCGCCGATCGCAGCTTCGCGCCGAGGACCTGGCTGACGGCCCAGGAATCGGGGTCGAGCACGCTGGCAGCGCGATCGCCGAGTGCACGCAGGTCGTGCATCGGCGCCTCCAGGTCGGCGTGAATCGCTCGCAGATCGATGTCGATCGACGGCTCGGCGGTTCGCGACAGGAAGATCGCGCGGTGATGGCTGACCTCTGCGATCGCCGTCTCGAGCGTGTCGGCTGCGTAGTAGACGCCGTAGCTGCCGTCGGAGAAACGCGAGCCCTCTGGGTTCAGGTGCGTGAACGCCGACATGATCGGCGTCGTGCCGGCGCCGCTGACGCGTTCCTCCGGCGGCACCAGCTGCAGCTGGCCGAGTTCGTCGCGGATGCGCGGGTTGGTCAGCGCCTCGATCGCGTAGACGACGTCGAGGTCGGCCGGATCGGCGATGTCGTCGTACAGGCCCACGGTCGGGTAGCGGGAGGCAATCAGCCGGTAGCACGGGCGCCAGCTGGTCTGATCGACCGGGATTTCTTCGGGCGCGGCTTGCCGCGAACTCAAGCCTTGCCTCCGCGCTGAGCGTCGAGATACTGGCGCACGACGAACAGGTCGGCGACCTGTCCGCCGAGCATCCGGTCGAGTGCCGACCTGCCGCCGAACAAGGGGGCGGAATTCGGCTTGCGCAGCCATTGCGTGGCGCGCTCGGGTACCGGCAGCAGGATCTGCAGCGCCGCGTGAATGCCGAACAGGTACGACAGCCGTTCGAGCACATGCCGGTCGAGCGCCGCGAACCGGCCCTGCTTCCACTGGTACAGCGTCGAGCGGCCGACGCCGAGCAGCGTCATCTGCTCGGCCGCGCTGAGCGACCAGGCATCGGCAAGCCGCCAGAAGGTGCGCATCGCGGCAGCTGCAGAGGCCGGCGTTCGCAGGTCGACGGGTCTGTCCGAGGCGCGGAGCAAGGCACTCATCTGAAATGGCCTTTTTTCTGGGAACGTCATCGCGATGATAATCCGAAGGTGGACGTAAATCAATGCGGTGTCCGTATATGGACTCAGCTTGTCCGGGATCTCCATGCTCTGGGTTCCACTTCCTGTCCGCAGAAGCTTTGCGGCCCACTGCACGGCAAAGCCCGGGAACGCGGAAAACGAAACGTCGATTCGATCGAGCCGGAATAAGCATCGCCGCTCTCCCGTTGTCCGGACATGGCTGCGTCGATGCAGCCGCCCGAACAGACAGCAAACCGCAACAGGGAGAAGAAAATGAATCACCGTCCGCTGGCCTTCGCCGCGCTGCTGGGCACCGTCGGCCTGGCCGGCTGCGCGAGCAGCCTCGTCGATCACGGAGCTGCCGGGCAGCCGGCGCGCGTGGCGCCGGTCACCACCGAGCACTCGGAGGCGCTCGCCTGCCTGGGGCAGATGATCGATCGCAAGCGCACGCCGCGCCTGACGGTCTTCGTGGCCGACATCGAGGACCGCACGGTACCCGAGCGCTTCGAAGGACGACGGCTGAGCGGTGGCGCCTCATGGTGGCTGCATACGGCGATCGGCAAGCTCGACACCGGCCGGGTCGTTTCGACTCTGGAAAACCCCGGCAAGGCCGCAGACACGTCGAACCACCTGGTCCTGTCGGGCGCCTGGACGCAGGACGACATGAAGATCGGCAAGATCGGCGGCGAACTTGCCGCACTGGTCTCGAAACTCGGCATCGGCTTCGGCGCCACACGCAGCTTCGACGTGATCGCCGGAGACTTCGTCTCGGCGCGCGACGGGCGCGTCATCCACGCCTCGGGCATCAGCCTGATGGTGGGCAGCGGCCAGACCGGCTTGAACCTGCGCATCGAAGACGGCAGCGACAGTTTCGAGATCGATCTGTCGGACAGCCACAACGAAGGACCGCAGTTCGCGCAGCGAAGGATCACCGAAGCCGCCGCGCTGGTCCATGTGGCCCATGCATTTCGCATCGACTACCGGCCCTGCATGAGCGCCGGCTGGAGTTGAGCTTCGCCGCTCTCGTCCTCGTCTTCCCCTCTCGACACGGAAAAGAACGAACCCATGCCTGCTTTCGAAAATCCCGGCCTGATCCTCGAACTCGTCTGCCGCTTCGCGATCGACATCGTTGCGATGCTGCTCCTTGTCTTCGGCATGTACTACCGGCGCTACCGCGACAAGGAACTGGTGACCGCGGCGGCCATGTTCAACATCTTCGCTTTTGCCGTGCTGACGATCCTCTCGAGCGTCGAATTCAGCGTGGCCGCCGGCTTCGGCCTGTTCGCGATCCTCGCGCTGTTCTCGCTGCGCTCCGAACAGATCAGCAAGACCGAGATCACCTATTTCTTCGGAAGCGTGACGCTGGCCGTGATCTGCTCGGTCACCGGTACGAGCCTGGTCTTCGTGGCCTGCGCGGTGACGCTGGTGCTGGTCGGCGCCTGGCTCGTCGACCATCCGCGCGTGCTCAGTTCGGCCGACGGCATCCGCATCACGCTCGACCAGATCGACGAACACGCGCTGTCGGACCCGTCGGCCATGCGCGAGGACCTGTCCCGGCGCCTGGGCGTCGAAGTGATGTCCTACCAGATCACCGCGCTCGACTACATCAACGACATGGCGCGCATCAACGTCTTCTATCGCAAGAGCGAAGCCTGAGGCCGGCCATGACCACGAAGAACTGGCTCACCGACGCCTTCCGCCCGGTATCGCTGCGCGAACTCGAAAGCCGAGCCTCGATGCTCGAACGGCTCGACAACAAGTACGTGCTGCGCGCGTCGGTCCTGAAGCAGGCGCTCGACGCACTGATGCAGGAATTCGACGTCCTCGAGATCGACGGCAAGCGCGAGTTCACCTACGAGACGATGTACTTCGACGACGAACGGCGCAGCAGCTATTTCGACCATCACCAGGGGCGCCGCCGGCGCTGCAAGGTGCGCGTGCGCAAATACGTCGACGCCGAACTGTGCTTCGTCGAAGTCAAGCTCAAGGACAAGCGCGGCATCACGGTCAAGAAGCGGCTGGCCTATCCGCTGCACAACTACGGCCGGCTCGATGAGCAGGCGATCGCTCACGTGCAGCGCGAATATCGCGCTTTGTACGGCGAGGACTTCGATCGCCGGCTCGAACCGGCGGTCGAGATGTGCTATCGGCGCATCACGCTGGTCGCCAGGGACGGCGGCGAGCGGATGACGATCGACTCCGGGCTGATGTTCGCCGGCCCCCGCGAATGCCGCGAGGTCGACGGCGACGCCTTCATCGTCGAAACCAAGTCGGCCAACGGCAACGGCATCGCCGACAAGATCCTGCGGGCGCTGCACCAGCATCCGGTCAAGCGCTGCTCGAAGTACTGCACGGCGATGGCGGCGCTGCGCGAGGTGGCGCGGCACAACAAGTTCCTGCCGGCGCTGCGCAAGCTGAATCTGGTTCCGGCGCCGGCCAGGCCGGGGTTCGCGGGCGCGGCGGCCTGAGCGTGGCGCGACGATGACCGGTCCACCGATACTCAGGCAGCTTGCTGGTGCATCATCTGGTTTTCGGCGAACGCGGATTCTCGGCGCACGATGACTGCCAGCGACATCCATCCGGCCGGCGCAGGGGGCACCGGTCGCCGACGCGGACGACTGGCGAGCCGGGCGATCGCAGTTGCCGGTTTCCTGTTGCGCGTGCTGCTGGTCGCTTGGGCGGGGATGTCGATCCATTTCTCGAACCTGCCCTGGCCCTGGCTGCGCACGACCCTGGCGATCGCCTTCGTGGTCTTCGGGATCCTGACGCTGTGGGTGCGCGACAGCCCGCGCTCGCGTGTGGCCTTCGGCGTCCTGTTCTGCGTCGTGGCTGCGTGGATCTTTTCGATTGCGCCGTCACACGAGCGGGACTGGATCGAAGAAGACGCCGTCTTGCCGCGCGCGTTCATCGACGGCGATCGCGTCCGGATCGCCGGCGTGCGCGACTTCACCTATCGCAGCCCGCTCGACTTCGACGTGCGCCACCTCGAACGCGAGGTCTCGGTGTCGTCGCTGAACTCGGTCGACTTCTACGTTTCGTATTGGATGCCCGGGCCGGTCGCGCACACCTTCGTCAGCTTCAACTTCGATGACGCGCCGCCGGTATCGATCTCGATCGAAGCGCGATTCGAAAAAGGCGAAGGCTTCGCGCCGGTCGCGTCGCTTTTCAGGCAGTTCGAACTGATCTACGTGGTCGGGGAAGAGCGCGACATCGTGGGTGTGCGAAGCAATCACCGCAAGGAGGACGTCTACCTGTACCGGCTGCAGGTACCGCCAGAGGCAGCGCGCGCACTGTTCCTCGTCTACATGGAACGGATCAACGAGCTGGCCGAGCGGCCCGAGTGGTACCACCTGCTCAAGAGCAACTGCACACTGAACATCGTGCGCTACGCCAACCTGGTCGGCCGCCGGGGTCGCGTCGACATCCGCCATATCCTGAACGGCTGGGCAGACCGCTATCTGTACCGGGCCGGCTTCCTGGTGCCCGGCCTGCCTTTCGAGGCCCTCCGGCAGCAATCCTGGATCAACGATGCCGCACAGGCTGCCGGCGACGGCGCCGACTTTCCGCAGCGGATTCGAGCCGCGCTGCCCGGCATGCCGGCGGCTCGCTGACCCACCCGTAGCCGGTCGGATCGCAATCCGCCGCTCCGAAGGGGCATCCCCGACGGCTTGCATCGACAACTGTATGCGTATACAGTTGTCGCACCAACAAGACAGGGAGAAGAGAAGATGAACCGAATCGTCGATTATCTTCGCGGCCTCGTTGCGGATGCGAATCTGGCCGCTGCACCGCGCCACGGGCCGCGGCCGGCTCGCTTGTCGAGCCTGCAGCAGAATCTCGATCATCCGACCTACTTGCGGCGCGGTCTCGTCATCTCGGACCTCGGCCCGGCCTGCAAGTTGCATGAGTGCCCGGCTGTCGCGAGCGCGTCACGCCACTGAGTCGCCGCTGCTGCGACAATGGCGGCCCGCACTGACCGCCATTGCCGTAGATGGACACTCTCGCCGCCTGGTCCGCCTCGTCGCCGATCGTCGCCGCGTTCCTGGCCAGCCTGCTCGGTGGCTTCGTCGCCACCAGCGCCGGAGCCCTGCCGGTCCTGTTCATCGGCAAGCTGTCACCGCGAACCAGCAATTCGATGCTCGCCCTGGCCGCCGGCGTGATGCTGGCGGCCACGATCTTTTCACTGCTCATTCCCGGCTACGAGCTGGCCGTACAGATGCTCGACAGCACGAAGCTGGCGGCGCTGGGCGTGGTGATGATGATGATGCTTGGCGGCCTCGGAATGGGGGCAATCCACCGGTTTCTGCCGCACGAGCATTTCTCCAAGGGTCACGAGGGCCCGCAGCGCTCGCGGATGGCCCAGGTCTGGCTGTTCGTGCTGGCAATCGCCATCCACAACTTTCCCGAGGGTTTGTCGATGGGCGTGGGTGCCGCAAGCGGCGACGCCCGGATCGGACTCGGCGTCACGCTCGGAATCGGCATGCAGAACGTGCCCGAAGGTCTTGCCGTGGCGATGGCGCTGCTCGGGCTCGGCTACGACCGGCTGCAGGCGCTGGCCGTTGCGTCGCTCACCGGCGCGATCGAGGTGTTCGGCGGGCTGATCGGCGCAGGCCTGCTGTCGCTGTCGCAAGCGGTGCTTCCCGCGGCGCTGGCCTTGGCGGCGGGCACGATGCTGTTCGTCATCAGCGACGAAGTCATTCCCGAGACGCATCGGGCCGGCTACGGCGATTCCGCGACTGCGGCGCTGTTCGTCGGTTTCGGACTGATGTTCTTCCTCGACGTCGCGCTGGCCTGAAGGGCGCTCAATCGCGCGACCCGGGCAGGCGTGGTCGAGGTGCGACCGGCCTCGTCGTCACCCCTGCGGGGCTCGTAGCCTCGGTCGGGCTGGTCGCAGCCTCGGCCGGGCCCGTCGTAGCCTCGGCCGGACTCGCCGTCGGCACCGGAGGGGTCGTTGCGGACTCGCCGAGCTTCGGACGCACGCCGCTATCGACCGTACCACCGCCGGCTTCGGTGCCACCGCCAGCTTCGGTACCACCGCCAGCTTCGGTACCACCGCCGGCTTGGGCGGGGGCCCGGTACTTCCGGGCGAACTCGGCAGCGCGTTCGCGCAGCCGTTGCGCCTCGGCATGCTCGCCATGGGCCGCCAGATAGTCGGCGGCCGTGTAGCCGGCTTCGTTGCGCAGCGTCGGATCGGCGCCGGCATCGACCAGGAATTGCACGGCGTTCGTATGCTTCTGCCTCGCGGCCATCATCAGCGGCGTGGTCCGGTTCGGCGATTCGGCGTCGATGTATGCGTCTTGCTCGAGCAGGAACTCGATCGTCGGCAGGTGCCCGGCCGAGGCCGCGTAGTGCAAGGGCGCCCAGCCATGGCGGTTGACCTGCCCCCCGCGTTCGACGAGCAGCTTGACGCTGTCGAGATCGCCGTGGAGCGCAACCAGCATCAGCGGCCCTTCGTTGTTCGCATTGGTCGCGTCGATCCGCGTGCCGGACAATCTGGCCAGGTAGGCAAGCACCTTCGGCGAGCGCTCGCGGGCGGCGACGACGATGGCCGGCCCGAACTCCGGATGCACCGCATTGGCACCGGCTCCCCGCAACATCTGCGTCTGCAGGCCCTTGACGTCGTCGAGCCGAAGCGCCTCCCAGAACGGCTCGGCAGCGGTCTCCGCGCGTGCGGCCGATGCGGCGGCAAGCCGCGGCCCGGGGGTCCCGGCTTGCACAGCCTGCGCGGCAGCCGAACGCGTCACAGCGAGCCCGAGCCCGACCACGAACGAGAACCCGACGAAGAGCGCGAGCCCGAACTGCAGCCGGAACCCGCTTTTCAGCGCGGGCGCTCCGGATCTTCGGGACGGTCGCGCTTCGCCACGCCACCCACTGGCATCGCCGTGTCTGGAGTTCAACCAGAACATTCGCTATCTAGTTCAAGATCTTGAAAAGATTGAAATAGTTCTCGGTCGTCCGATCCGCAAGCTCGCTCAGCGGCAAGGCCTTCAACTCGGCCATCCGCTCGGCGACATGGCGGACGAACGCCGGTTCGTTTGTCTTGCCGCGGTATGGCACCGGCGCCAGGTACGGCGAATCGGTCTCGACCAGCAGCCGATCGAGCGGCACCTTCACCGCGACCTGACGAAGCGGTTCCGCGTTGCGGAAGGTCACGATGCCGGAGAAGGACACGTACAGGCCGAGGTCCAGACCCGCCCGTGCGGTGTCCCAGTCTTCGGTGAAGCAATGCAGCACGCCGCCGCATTCGTCGGCCTTTTCCTCGCGAAGGATGCGGATCGTATCGGCCGAGGCCGCGCGCGTGTGCACGACCAGCGGCTTGCCGGTCGCACGCGCCGCACGGATATGCACGCGAAAACGCTGCTGCTGCTGTTCGCGAAGACGCCTGCGCAGCGGCTCGTCGTCGGCCGGTTCGCGGTAATAGTCGAGGCCGGTCTCGCCGATCGCGACAACCTTCGGGTGCGCGGCAAGGCCGACCAGTGTGTCGACGTCGGGTTCGACGGTATCGATCGAATCCGGATGCACGCCGACCGATGCATGCAGGCGCGCGTCACGCTCGGCCAGCGCCAGTACGCGCGGAAAATCGGGCAGCGTGACGCAGACGCACAGCGCGCGGCCGACGTCGTTGGCCGCCATGTTCTCGAGGATCGCGTCGAATCGGTCGGCCAGTTCCGGGAAATCGAGGTGACAGTGCGAGTCGACGAGCATCAGGGCGTCGCTCTCAGAGCGTATGGGTCTGTCGGTTGGCCCGCAGCGCGCCGCCGAGCAGCGATTCGATCCGGTTGCGGGCCTGTTCGCCGCCATGGTCCCTGGCGAACTGCACGCCGATGCCCTGCTGGCGTCCGGGCGTGTCGGGTGGCGTGATCCAGACGACCTTGCCGGTGACCGGCGTCTTGTTCGGGTCGTCGAGCAGTTGCAGGATCAGGTAGATCTCGTCGCCGAGGTTCGCTGTGCGCGTGGTTGGGACGAACAGGCCGCCGCCATCGAGAAACGGCATGTACGACGCGTAAAGCGCCGGGCGCTCCTTGATTGCCAGTTGGACGACACCCGGACGGCTCGGCGCCGGCGCGTCGAGCATCTGCGTGTTCAGCGACAGTCCGCCGATCGTCGTCGTCGCGCCCGACATGGCGCCGATCGTCGTCGGAGTCATGGATGCGCCCCCGAGCGTCGTGCTCTGCATGGGGTCCTTGCTCATCTGGTGCGATCCTGTAGAGCGGCGCCGTTCAGGCCAGCGCCCGGTGAAAGTCGAGCAGTACGTCTTCGAGCAGCAAGCGCGCGTTCAGCGGATGCGAAGCCTCTCGACCCAGCGACCGCAGCCGGTCTTCCAGCGCAAGCAGCCGCTCGAGCGAGCTCTGCGCGGCAAGCCGGCGCAGCCGCTCGTGCCG
>ENA-UOUJ01001583-UOUJ01001583.1-activated-sludge-metagenome-genome-assembly--contig:-NODE-1583-length-11686-cov-3.246153_pt1 | contig 11686 bp, 8 predicted proteins | sample MGYA00249839_ERZ747224 | MGnify/ENA primary metagenome ERZ747224 (study PRJEB28782, sample SAMN03220277) | activated sludge metagenome | biome: wastewater; feature: sewage sludge; material... | reverse complement strand
TTTTCACTTCCAATGTTTTGGCACGCACAATAGTGCCATTGCCAATTTTTAAAAAGCTCACAAAGGCAAAGTTTTTTGCTTCGCTATAGCCATACACATCAATATTATGTAGGCGCGGATTCACAATCGTACTCTTGCTTTGCCAAGCATCTAGTGCTTCTATTTTTTCCTTAAAAGTATTTGCGGTTTCAAAATCTAATTGCTCTGCGAACTCGTTCATTTTGCGCTTTAAAAATCGCATTACAGAACCGAAATCGCTTTTGAGCAAGTTTTTTATTTCGGTAATATTTTCGTTGTATTCTTCTTCTGTAATATAGCCAACACAAGGAGCTAAGCATCTTTTCATGTGATATTCCAAACACACTTTAAATTTTCCGGCTTGTATGTTTTTGCGTGTAAGCGAAAGTGTGCAAGTTCTAATCGGAAACAACATGCTCAGCAAATTCAGCACTTCGCGCACACTGTTTACCGATGTAAACGGGCCGATGTATTGGCTGCCATCTTTAATTACATTTCGAGTTAAAAAAACACGCGGAAATGGTTCGTTTTTAATGACTATATACGGATAAGTTTTATCGTCTTTCAGGTTAATGTTATAGCGCGGCTGGTATTGTTTAATGAGCGAATTTTCGAGCAGAAAAGCGTCTTGTTCGGTACTCACAATGGTAAATTCAATTTTAGCAATGCTGCGCACCATAACTAAAATACGGTAACTCAAATCGCCATTGTTGAAATAGCTTGAAACGCGCTTGCGCAAGTTCTTTGCTTTACCGATATAGAGTATTTCGTTGTTATCGTTAAAGTAGCGATACACTCCGGGCTCATTCGGAATAGATTGTTGGTATTGTTCTCTAAATTCTTCGGCAGTCACTTTTATTCTTAAATTATTGACGCTATGGTTACACCTTCTTCACATGCTTTTCGGCATGGTAGCTGCTGCGCACCATCGGACCACTTTCCACAAAAGTGAAACCCATTGCTAAACCGGCATCTCTTAACTCGTTGAACTCTGCAATTTTTACATAGCGTTTTACGGGTAAATGCTGTTTAGTCGGTTGCAGATATTGCCCAAGTGTGAGCACATCTACTTCTGCTTTTCTTAAATCTTGCATTGCTTCCAACACTTCTTCGTTTGTTTCGCCCAAGCCAAGCATAATACCGCTTTTAGTTCGGTCTATGCCACCATCTTTCAGGCGTTTTAGCACATCTAAACTTCTATCGAAACGCGCTTGTACACGCACCTGCCTGCTCAATCTCCGCACGGTTTCTATATTGTGGCTTACCACTTCGGGTTTTTCGTTTATTATGCGTTGAAGGTTTTCTTGCTTTCCTTGAAAATCGGGAATAAGCGTTTCCATCGTTACACCTTCGCAAACCTTGCGGATAGCGCGAATGGTGGCTGCCCAAATAATGCTTCCGCCATCTATTAAATCATCTCTATCAACAGATGTCATCACTACGTGGCTCAAGCCCATTTTTTTAACTGACTCGGCTACGCGCATCGGCTCGGCAATATCTACTTGCAGCGGGTTTCCTGTTTTTACATTACAAAAACCACAACTGCGCGTACAAATATTTCCCAATATCATAATGGTTGCTGTGCCGCGCCCCCAACATTCGTTTCGGTTGGGGCAGTTGCCGCTTTCGCAAATCGTGTGCAGTTTGTTTTCCTTAATGTTCTTTTTAACTTCAGAATATTCTTCGCCCGAAGGAATTTGTATTTTGAGCCAATCGGGTTTGCGCATCATTGATATATCTTCACTCATAATTATTCAACAAAAATTAAAGTACGAAGATAAGCCGTAAAGTTGAAACGCTCCCAATTTTAACCCAAGTTTGACATAGTGTGATTGAAGCCCATAATCTAAAATGGAAATTTTTAAAGACATAATAAACCGCATTTATACGCTATATGTGTTACGTGGACTTAAAAGATATTAAGTTTCTTTCAGTATAATTTTGGTTCTATCTACAAAGTGATTTGTAAGAGTTTTGTAAAAGCTATTTAGAATAGTTCTAAATAACTTTTATGCCTATATTTTTGCATCATAAACTCAAAACAATTAAATATAATGAAAAAACTTTTTCTTCTTTTTTCCGCATTCTCAACTATTTATTTTTTAAAAGCAACAGAAATTACCGATACAGTTTCTATGGGAGCAAATTATGCCAATCAAGTTTGGTATAGTCTCCCAAATAATGAAGCAGGGAATGCTTCCATTAATGATTGGGATATTGCATTTCAAATACAGGGAATATCTTCTTCAATTATAGCGAATGGTGCAAAGAGTAATTTAAAAATTTATCAAAGTCCATTTTCTGTGGCGGATTGGGCATTGGTTGATACTGTCGACATAGGAGCTTGGAGTGAGCTATACAATTCTGATACCAGTTGGGATTTGGGAGCGTTAAATACTTATCCTGATGATAACACCGATTTAGGCTGGGGTGTGTATAATATGAATACACACACTATAGCAGGCGATAGTGTATATGTAATTCAACTTAGCAACGGCACTTGGAAAAAATTTAAAATAGACCAACTCAGCAGTGGAAAGTATTATTTTAGTTGGGCAAACTTAGATGGAACTAATGCCCAATCCGATTCCATAAAGAAGAGCGACTACTCAGGGAAAAACTTTGCTTACTTCTCAATAGAAAACAAACAAGAACTTAACCGCGAACCAATTTCTGCCGATTGGGATTTAACCTTCACAAAATACACAACTATAATTTATGCACCACAAGCTACACCTTATGGCGTAACGGGAGTTTTGCAAAATACAGGTACAAATGTTGTGAAAGCCTATCCGGTAGATGTGAATACACAAACACATAATGGTTATAGTTTTGAAACGCCAATAAACATAATAGGATATGACTGGAAAAAATATGATATGAACTCTTCTTCGTACTTAATTGCAGACAGCACTATATATTTTATACAACGTAAAAACGGTGATATTTGGAAAGTAATTTTCACAGGTTTTGGAGGTGCTGCTAATGGCAATTTCATATTCACAAAAGAGTTAGTTTACACTCAAACTACCGGCATTAGCGAAACTGAAAAAATAAACTCTGTAAATGTGTATCCTAACCCTTCAAACGGACAATTAAATTTAATATACACAAGTAATAGAGTCGAAAATTCAACACTTCGCATTTTTAATTTAACTGGCAAAGTGGTGTACAAAAAAGAACTGGTTTCACAAAGTGGAATAAACCAAGAAAGTATTTTGATGAGTGATTTACAGAAAGGCATTTACTTCTTATCATTAAACAACTCAAAAGCCATAAAACTTATTGTTGAATAATGAGCTTCATTTATAGGTTCAACGAAAATTTAAAGTTTCTAAGTGTTGCAATTATTGTGCTGTTGCTGAGTAATTCGGCAATGGCACAAGTTGTTTTACAGGTAGTTGACTCTAAAGAAAAACAAGGAATAGAAGACGTTTTTGTGTTTGCCAAAAACACTGAAAACAAAAAAGAAATACTTGGCTTTACAGATTTGAAAGGGAATATAAGTTTAAACTTAAAGGGAAAATGTAAACTTCAATTAAAAAAATTAGGCTACCAATCTTATGAATTTGAGACAGAACTAAACCAAAACCTCGTAATAATGTTAGAGGTTGGTGAAACCCGTTTGAAAGACATTGTAGTTACCGGACAAACCAATGCCACAACTTCTGAAATGGCTGTAAACACAATAAAAACAATTAGTCAAAAGAAAATTCAAGAAATGGGTGCGGTAAACTTACGCGATGCACTTACAAATCAATTAAACATGCGGCTGTCGCAAGATAATGTATTAGGCTCCAGCGTAAGTATAAACGGAGTTTCCGGACAAAACATAAAAATACTAATAGATGGTGTTCCTATAATTGGTAGAATGAATGGCAGTATCGATTTGTCGCAAATAAACATGAACAACGTAGAGCAAATTGAAATTATTGAAGGTCCAATGAGTGTTATTTATGGTAGTGATGCATTAGGCGGTGTGATAAACATCATAAGTAAAAATAAGATAAAAGAAAAATTTAATTACCAAGTAAATGGCTTTTATGAAAGCAATGGCACCTATAACACCGATGGGAAGTTTGCCTTTAAACATAAAAACATTGCACTAAACATTAGTGGCGGAAGAAATTTTTTTGATGGTTATGACCCCAATTACGATTGGGAAAGGCGCAGTATGCAATGGAAGCCTAAAATACAATACTTCACAGATAATTCACTTCTGCTTTCTTTTAAGCAACACAAGCACACTCTTAGCGGTAATTTCTTTGATGAAAAAATATATAATAACGGAAAACCTTCTATTTCCCCCTACTCTGCTTATGGATTTGATGAAATATACCATACAAGAAAATGGAGTGCAAGTGCTTTTAGCGAAGTATATACAAAAGGAAATAACTCCTTACAATTTACAAATTCTTTTTCGCATTACAAGCGAATAAAAAATACATATAGGAAAGATTTGGTTAGTGGAATAAGCGAAATTGCCCCATCTCATACAGACCAAGATACGGGAGTGTTTAAACTGTTGTTGTTGCGCGGTGTTTGGACAAACTCTTTATTGAAAAAATTTCAATTTCAAGCTGGCTACGACTTAAATATTGAGTTTGCCGAGGGGCAACGACTGGAAAGCAAAACACAAAATATACAAGACTATGCTTTCTATACTACAATTCAGTATAGTCCAATAGAAAAAATTAAGATTAAAGCCGGAGTGCGAGCAGCATACAACAATCGCTATGGAGCACCGGTTGTGCCAAGTTTTAATTTAAAATACAAGATTTACAAAACCATTTCATTGCGGGCAAGCTATGCAATGGGGTTTCGCTCTCCTTCCTTAAAAGAATTGAGTTTGTTTTTTGTTGATATAAATCATAATATCAAAGGAAATCCAAACTTGAAAGCTGAGCGTTCACACAATGCACAAATTGAAATAGGCTATGAGCCAAGCATTAAAGATTTTCATTTTTCTATTCGTCCATCATTTTTCTTTAACCATATCTACGATATGATTATGTTGGCTACTGTTGACCAAGCATCGCAACTTTATTCATACATCAACATAGAAAAATTTCAGAGTGTTGGTGGCAACTTAAATGGCGGCATTGTTCACAAATATTTCGACTGGCAATTTGGAGTCGCTTACACTGGTCGCTACAATTCAATTAGCAAAACCGAAGCGCTTCCTAAGTTTGGTTGGTCGCCCGAAGTTAGCTCTTCTGTTTCTATAAATATACCTAAAATATATACCACCATTGCGGCTTTTTACAAATATAATGGTGCTATTCCAGGCTATACTACAGATGCTAACGGAAATATTTTTAGAACAACTATTCAGAGCTATTCTATGCTTGATATTTCTGCCACTCTGCGCATTTGGCACGAAAGATTTATTGTAAGTGCCGGTGCAAAAAATATTCTTAATGTAAAAAACATTAACTACAATGTTTCTAACTCAACAGCCCATAATTTATCTTCCAACACTATGAGCATGGGTATGGGAATAACCGGTTTTACAAGTCTTAAAATAAATTTAACCAATAATTTTTCAAAGTAGAATGAACCAATATACAACTACACATTGGCGCAACTCTTTTGTAAAAGGAATTATTTTTCTACCTATTCTCCTTCTGTTAAATTCTTGTTTAAAGAAAGAACCCTTGTGGAAATTGCCTCCACCCGGAAACGAAATCGTAACCCAAATAGACATGGGCGAAACCTATAATACTACCATATTTTTTAAGTTCAAAACAAATACCCAGATTCAACGAGACATTAACACCTTTCACCTCGCTTTTCAATCAAATGTCAAAGGTTACAGAGTTAAAATAAATGGAGGAATAAACGTACAAGTTTACAATACACACAGTACCGATTTCTCCGAAGCATTCAACACATCAATATCTAACAACTGGAGTTTTGATTTGCCAAATGGAAATATGGACTCAACAGCAATTGGCAATTGGCTTTCTGATACCACCGCCTATCTTTCTAAAAATGAAGTTTATGTAATAGACTTAGGAACAAATGCTGTCCCAAAATATAAAAAACTTGTATTGCAAAATGTTACTGATACATCTTACACTTTAAAACACGCAAACTTAGACAATAGCAACCTCCAACTATCTACGTTAAAAAAATCTACCACAGCTACATTTACTTATTTTAATCTCTTCACCAATACAACTGTAAACTACGAACCGGCTCCACTTGATTATGACATAATATTTACAAAATACAAACACATCTTTTATGAAGATGGAACTGTAATTCCTTATTCAGTAAATGGCGCTTTGCTTAACCCAAAAAGCACTGCTGCTTCAAAAATAAAAAATTCATCTTTTGACTCTCTGAGTATTGCTACTGCAAATGAATTTATTTATTCAACTGCTGCTGACATTATCGGACACAATTGGAAGTATTTCGACTTAGATAAAAACAAATACAATATTATTCCAAACCTATATGTTGTAAAAGATTGCGAAGGTGTATTATGGAAACTAGAATTCATAGATTTCTATAGCCAAGCCGGTATTAAGGGTGCTCCAAAATTTAGATTTCAAAGATTGTAACATTGAAACAGTCCAAAAAAATATTACTACTAGAAGACGAAGAAAACATTGCTTATGCGCTTAAAGTAAATCTAGAAGCAGAAGGTTATGAAGTTGCTCATGCTCCTGATGCCAAAACTGCATTTATGGCAATACGCAAGAATTCTTTTCATCTTTTATTGCTTGACGTAATGCTGCCAGATATAAAAGGGTATGATGTTTGTAAACAATTTAGAGAACACGACAAACTCACCCCAATTCTCTTTATCTCTGCATTAAACGATCACGAATCAAAGCTATTGGGCTTGCGTTCAGGAGCAGATGATTTTATATACAAGCCTTTTGATTTAAACGAAGTATTGCTTAAAATACAAAGACTTCTTCTTAGAACTTCCATAGCAGAAAAAAAAGATATTGTGTACTTTGGCAACTGCTGGATAAATTTCAGTTCCTTAGAAGCCAAAGGAATAAAAGAAAATATTTTAAGGCTTAGCTCCTTAGAATTTGAAATTGCTAAAATACTAATTAGAAATGAAGGAATCCCGGTTTCTCGAGGTTTGATTTATCAAGAAGTTTGGGGATACGGAAAAGAAAATCTACCCAACACTAGAACACTCGATAATTTTATTGTTTCAATCAGAAGATGCTTTGAAAAAAATCCAGCTCAGCCCAATCACTTTTTATCGGTAAGAGGCATAGGATATAAATTCCAAAGTTGAAAAGATATGACAATTCTTTGACCATTTGCTGTTTGCCACCTTCATAATATTGCGCACTATATTTTCAATAATCATGAACAATTACTTAGCATCCCTTTTAGTCTTGTTATTCGTAACAAGCCAAAGTTATTCACAAGAAAACAGCAGTTTTAAAAATTTGAGGCAACTTACTTTTGGTGGCGATAATGCCGAAGCATATTTTAGCCCTAATGGGAAAATGCTTACAATGCAAGTTTCCAATCCGAAAGCCGGAATAATGTGCGACCAAATTTTCAAATTAAATATACCTGAAAACAACACTGTTAAAAACAATTTGCAACTTGTTTCAACAGGTCTTGGCAGAACTACCTGTTCTTTTTTTATGCCCGATAACAAACATGTTTTATACGCTTCTACCCACGAAACAAATAAAGATTGCCCGCCACAGCCGGAATCTAAAGGAAAATACTTATGGCCGCTTTATCCTGAGTTTGATATTTATATGGCAGATTTAAACGGCAAAATAGTTCGCAAAATTGTGGAATCACCCGGCTATGATGCCGAAGCGGTTGTATCTCCGGACGGAAAAAAAATTGCCTTTACAAGTGTGCGCAGTGGCGATTTAGAAATATGGATAATGGATATTGATGGCTTTAATTTAAAGCAAATTACTCATGGTTTGGGATACGATGGTGGCGCTTTCTTTTCGCACGATTCAAAGAAATTGGTTTTTAGATCTTCCAGACCAACAGAGCCAAACGATATAAAAGAATACAAAGAAAATTTGGCAAACAACTTGGTGGCTCCTACCAATATGGAAATATACACTGTAAATATTGATGGAAGCAACTTAAAACAAATTACCAAACTTGGAAAAGCCAACTGGGCTCCTTACTTTTATCCTAAAGACAATAGAATAATATTTTCTTCTAACCACCACTCCCAAAGAGGTTACGATTTTCAGCTTTTTTCTATTGACACAAATGGAAATGATTTAAAACAAATAACTTTTGAAAGCAATTTTAATTCGTTTCCTATGTTTTCCCCCGATGGGAAAAAAATTGCTTTTTCTTCAAACAGAATTAAAGATAAACCCAAAGAAACTAATGTTTATATTGCAGATTGGATAGAACCTGACCCTGCCGAAATTGTAAGCGATAACCAATTAAAAAAACATATTTCCTATTTAGCTTCCGATGAATTAGAAGGGAGATTAACCGGTTCTAATGGAGAAAAAAAAGCAGCAAATTACATAGCAGCCGAGTTTAAAAGATATGGACTAAAACCATATAGCGGAAATTCTTTCTTCCAAAACTTCAAATATAACGTACGCATAAATCCACACGACACCACAAATACAAAGCCCAGCCAAGGAAAAAATGTAATTGCATACTTAAACAACAATGCGGACCGAACAATTATTATTGGTGCCCACTACGACCATCTTGGCAAAAATGAACACCACCATTCTACCAAAACAAATTCCGAAGGCGAAATTCATAATGGAGCCGATGACAATGCTTCAGGCACTGCCGGACTACTTGAATTAGCCCGAATCTTTTCTCAAAATAAGATCCAGGAAAAAGCAAACTATATTTTTGCAGCCTTTTCAGGAGAAGAAGATGGTTTAATAGGTTCAAAATACATGGCGGAAACTGTTAAAGAAAAATACCCAAACATTACTGCCATGATAAATATGGATATGATTGGGCGGCTAAACGACCATAAAGAGCTTACCGTTGGAGGAACCGGTACTTGCCCCAATTTTTCTAATATAATACAAACCAATAAACCTGCCGGCTTTACCATAACCGAAGATAGTGCCGGTATTGGACCATCTGACCATACTTCTTTTTACTTAAAAGATATTCCCGTTTTATTTTTCTTTTCAGGTGTACATACCGATTACCATAAACCAAGCGATGATGAGAACAAAATAAACTACTACGGAACTCGATTTATAGTTGATTATGTGTACAGAACCGCAAATATGCTCGCACAAAAAGAACAACTTACATTTACTAAAACAAAAATTAAGGCAAGCAAAAAAGCCGCAGCATATAAAGTAACACTTGGCATTATGCCATCTTATGCAGATAATAACCTTGGCTTGTTGGTTGATGGCATTGTTGATGGCAAACCAGCAGATAAAGCAGGCATGAAAGCAGGAGACATTATAGTAAAAATTGGCGATTGTGAGATTAAAGAGGTTTATAGCTACATGGAATGTTTATCAAAAATAAACCCGGGTGAGCAAAAAGAAATTACCGTTGTCAGAGATAAAAATGAAATTAAACTCCATGTTATATTTTAGTTTACGCCTCCATTCTAAAATTTGGGCTTTAAAAAAATGTGTTGAATTTGGCTAAAGCATTTGAAAATAGCATCTTCGCCCGCTGCAAATTTTATTTTAGCATTCAGTTCAAGAAAAACTTGTGCCGTTATGATTGTAAAAAATGCAGCATGCAACTTATTCGTGTGCAATAAAAAAAGCCTTTTTCGGTTTACATAAATTGCACTTTTGTGTAGTTGCTATTTTTAATTTTTGAAATAAAAAATTGTAGTTGAGAATTATTTTTTTGTTGCTGTTTAGTTCAGCACTTTTAATACAGGCGCAAGTTTCTTCACCTTATTCAAGGCTTGGGTTAGGTTATATCCGCACCAACGGATTTTCTGCCAATAGAGGTTTTGCCGAATTGAGTGGCGGCTATACCAGCACTGCAAATATCAATTTCAACAACCCGGCATCGTACAGCGCCCTTAGTTTTGTTACGTTTGAACTAGGCGCAAACATGGATTTTGTTTCCATTGCAGCACGCGATTCTACTTACAATGCACACAATGGTTCTTTTAGCCACGTTGCTGTGGGCGTTCCTTTAAAACGCGGCACTTGGGGCATGAGTTTTGGCTTGCTGCCTTATTCAAACATGAATTATACTTTTCGTCAGTTTGGTTACGACTCTGCATTTGGAGGCTACCAAAATATTTATCGCGGAGCAGGTTCGCTATATCAAGTTTATGTAGGAACCGGTGCGCAGTTTAAGGGCTTTTCGTTTGGCGTAAATGCAGGGTATCTTTTTGGAAAGTTAGATTACTCGCGCTTTGTGCTTTTTCCCGATTCGGTTGGGGCGTTTAACTCCAGAAATGCAGCCACATACCGCATAAATGGTTTTGTGTACAATGTAGGTTTGCAATACCGAATAGCCATAAAAAAGAAAACAAAAGAAAACAATCTGCGCCACGATATTCTCTTTACCGTTGGCGTGTTTGGCAACAGCCAAGTTCCCGTAACTGCAAAAGTTACCCGCTTTTGGGATAGATTTTTTTACGATGAAACCGGAAACCCGATTGCCGTTGATACCGTAACAGCTATCACTAATGGAAAATCTACTATTACTTTACCGTACCAACTTGGTGGTGGTTTTACATTTGGAAACGAAGCCCATTGGTTGATTGGTGCCGACTTTCGCTATGCCAACTGGAGCAGCTTTACAAGCGATTTTAATTCTGAAAAGCTAAACGATAGCTGGCGTGTGGCGCTTGGTTTGCAATACACTCCAAATATTGAAAGCCGAAAAATGGGCGGTAAAATCCAATTAAAAGTTGGTGGCTACTACGGGCAAAGCGAAGCCGTTTATGCAGGCCAAAAACTTAATGAAGCCGGAGGTACCGTTGGTTTTGGTATTCCCGTTTCGCGAAAAGCCATTGCGCGCATCAATATTTCGGGCGATTTTGGCAAAAGAGGTATAGAAAATAAATTAGTAATTTCTGAAACCTATTATAGACTTAATATAGGTTTTGTGCTAAACGATACTTGGTTTATTAAGCGCAAATTCGATTAGTGTTTATTTTTTTTCTTCTTCATTTTTATGAAACTCATTTTGGAATGAATTTAGCTGTGAGCCAAGAAAAGGCAATGAGTTTTGAGCTATGAGCCATTAGCGCACTTCCTTATTGTCAGGCTGAGAAAAATCGAAGGGAAACATTATCTTCACTTTCATGGAAACATATTATGTTTACATTTTAAAGTGTGCCGATTCTTCCTATTATACTGGTGTTACCAATAATATTGATAGAAGATTAGCAGAACACCATAATGGCATAAACCCCGAATGTTATACTTTTAAACGAAGACCACTAAAGCTCGTTTTCAATTATGGTTTTAATGATGTTAACCAAGCTATTTCATTTGAGAAACAATTAAAAGGTTGGAGTAGAAAAAAGAAAGAAGCTATTATCAATGACCATTGGGAAGCATTGAAGAAATTGGCAGAATGTAAAAATGAAAGTCATTACAAAAATCAGGGCAAGTAAGCGGTGAAGGCTTCGACTTCGCTCAGCCTGACAATCCTCCACTTCGCTTAGCCTGACAATCCTCCGCTTCGCTCAGCCTGACAATCCTCCACTTTGCTTAGCCTGATA
>ENA-UOUJ01001582-UOUJ01001582.1-activated-sludge-metagenome-genome-assembly--contig:-NODE-1582-length-11692-cov-49.902466_pt1 | contig 11692 bp, 11 predicted proteins | sample MGYA00249839_ERZ747224 | MGnify/ENA primary metagenome ERZ747224 (study PRJEB28782, sample SAMN03220277) | activated sludge metagenome | biome: wastewater; feature: sewage sludge; material... | reverse complement strand
TCCAGTGTATGGTTGAGCCGGGTGATGGCCTCTGCTGTTTTCCAGTTTGCTTTGTTGCGATCGCCAATGGTGTTGCTGACGGCCCGTAGCTGGATGAACGGTATTTGCTCCTGAAGGCATACATAATGCAATGCGGCCCCTTCCATCGATTCTATCGGGGCACCATATTTCTCAGCTACCTGCTGCAGCAGTTCAGGATGGTTATTGATTAGGTCTACCGTTACAGCATCTGCCAGGGGCAGCCCCAACCGATGCAACTCCCGGTGGTGATTCACCAACCAGCCGTCGTTTTCTGACAACCCCTTTTCCTGCAGGGTAAACAAGGTACCATCTTCCCACACCCCGCTATGTGCGAACCGGTCACGTTCCACCGCTACCACACCACCCTCCGGATGAAAACCTGCCGCATTACCGGCAATGCCTGCCTGTACCACAATTTGATATGAGTTTAAGGTAAGTTGTTTGGTGAGATGATACAAAGTAGAAGCCGTTCCCACACCGGTAATCAGATAATCAACCCCGGGATGTGCCTCTGTAAAAGGAGCAATTTCTTTATGGGTGGAGGCTACAATGAGTACGCGCATGCTGCAAAAATCGAACATTTATGCATGGAACTGTATAACTTTGCGAAAAATTTCAACCTGAATGGTTTATATCACCCGTATTGAGCATTTCAATGCAGCACACAAGTTGTATAATCCTGCCTGGAGCAGGGAGCAGAATGATGAGGTGTTTGGGAAATGCGCCAATGAGAACTGGCACGGACATAATTTTGAACTGCACGTAACCATCAAAGGAACACCTGATGCAGATACGGGTTTTGTGTATGATGCAAAGAAACTCAGTGTCATTATCCGTGAACATATCATCAACCACCTCGATCATAAAAACCTCAACCTGGAAGTGGATTTTATGAAAGACAAATTATGTTCAATTGAAAACCTGGTGATCGGTATCTGGAATAAACTCATCCAACACCTCCCTGAAACGGTTCAGTTGCATAAACTGCTGCTCAGGGAAACCCCCACGATATATGTAGAATATTTCGGCACTTAACTCCTCACCCTTCAACAACTTCCATGCATAAAGTTTCCGTATTCAGAAAAGAACATTTCAACGCTGCCCACAGGCTGCACAACCCGTTATGGGACGATGCAAAAAATAAAGCAGTATTTGGAAAGTGTAACAACCCTCTGTACCATGGGCATAATTACGAACTGATTGTTCAACTCACCGGAATACCCGATCCGCAAACCGGCTATGTGATGGACATGAAAATACTGAGTGATCTGATTCAGGCTGAAATTTGCGAACGGTTCGACCACCGAAACCTGAACGAGGATTGTGCTGAATTTAAAAACCTAAACCCCACCGCTGAAAATATCGCGATAGTGATTTATGAAATCCTGCGAGAGAAAATTGATTCCAAACTTGACCTCAAAATCCGTTTGTACGAAACCGAACGCAATTTTGTAGAATATCCTGCTTAAATTACAATACAATTAAACTGTATGGCTTACTCAAAAAATGAAATGTACAATGAGAGTACAACTCAAACACTCATTGAACATTATACCGGCATCATCGATACCCTGGGGGAAGACACCGCACGTGAAGGACTGGTAAAAACACCGGAAAGAATTGCCAAGGCGATGCAATACCTCACGCAGGGATACAATCAGGACGCGATAGCCGTGCTGGATTCAGCCAAGTTTCATGAAGACGTGAGTGAGATGGTAATCGTAAAAGATATTGAACTGTACAGCATGTGCGAGCACCACATGTTACCATTTTACGGAAAAGCCCATGTGGCGTATATCCCTAACGGTTATATAACCGGACTGAGTAAAATTGCCCGGGTAGTGGATATTTACAGCCGCAGGCTACAGGTACAGGAAAGACTGACTACTCAGATTCTGGAAGCGATAAAAACTTCCTTGAACCCCCTTGGTATTGGCGTGGTGATTGAAGCATCGCACCTGTGTATGATGATGCGCGGAGTTCAAAAACAGAATTCTGTAACCACTACCTCCGCTTTCGACGGCCAGTTTCACAAGAATGAAACACGTACCGAATTTTTAAAACTCATCAGCGCCTCTTTACATTAATTTGCAGCACATGAAACACGCATACGTATTCCCCGGTCAGGGTGCCCAGTTTTCAGGAATGGGTAAAGACCTATATCAACAACACGCAGCCGCCCGTTCTTTGTTTGAGGCGGCCAATGAAATACTCGGCTTCAACATCACCCAAATTATGTTTGAAGGTTCTGATGAAGCCCTGAAACAAACCAACATCACCCAGCCGGCCATTTTCATTCACTCCGTGGCCGCATTCACCACGTTACAGGCTACACCTGATATGGTTGCCGGACATTCGCTCGGTGAATTTTCAGCATTGGTTGCCAATCGCACCCTCGAGTTTGAAGACGCATTGAAGCTGGTGGCCATCCGCGCAGAGGCCATGCAGGAAGCCTGCACCCTTCAACCTTCTACCATGGCTGCCGTATTAGGACTGGCAGATGAGGTGGTAGAGAAAATTTGTGCAACTGTGAATGATTCACACGGTGTAGTGGTGGCTGCCAATTATAATTGTCCGGGTCAGCTGGTTATCAGCGGCAGTATAGAAGGAGTGGAAGAAGCCTGTGTACAACTGAAAGCTGCCGGCGCAAAAAGGGCACTTATCTTGCCGGTGGGTGGCGCATTCCATTCACCATTGATGAAGCCGGCTGAAGAAAAACTCGCTGCAGCTATTGATCAAACCCGTTTCCACACTCCTGTTTGTGCGGTGTACCAGAATGTAACAGCATCCGGGATCACTGAGCCCGATGCCATCAAACAAAATCTGATTACGCAACTAACGGCACCGGTTAGATGGACCCAATGTGTACAGTCTATGGTGGCAGACGGTGCAACCCAATTCACTGAATGCGGACCCGGAAAAGTATTACAGGGGCTCATCCAAAAAATTCACCGGGATGCCCAGGTGACCGGTGTGAGCTAACAACTTTTTTAAAATTACATCTACATAAAAAAAGCCGCCTCCAAACAAGGGGCGGCTTTATACATTATCGTACGAAACTAATTATAGGTAATAGACAACGCACCTTCTGTGAGTGTTACATCGGGTGTACCGGGATTCATCAAATCTGTTCCGGTGAAACTAAAGGTAGCACGGATAAAATTGGTGGTGGTGTTATGTTCTTGAATGACGAGTGTTCCCGCTTGGGCTGCAAATACATTCGAGCCGTTTACATAACTCCCCGTTATTGTACCGGTACCATTAAACGTATAAGTACCGGCTGCTATATTGGAGGGAACTACGAGGGTTACCGCAGCACCACTAGTCGATGACGCATTGATCACCACGTTACCAAGCAGTTCATTTCCTGTAAATGTAGTTTCAACAAATTCGGTTCCATCCACCCGCACAAAAAACTGATTGGCCGGTGCCGGCGGAGGCGTTGTGGCCGGAGGCCCGTAAGAAATGTTGGAGAATACACCCTCGGTGATATCTTTCACCCCGCTGTCGACGGTGCGAAACACTTTCATTTTAAATGTTCCGCTGATGGTTTTTCTAACCGTATCTATCGCGGTGATATTTACATGTCCGTATAAACTGTCGTTAAACCATTGATTGGTAGAGTATGGTTCATACGGCGCCACGGTACTGTCGACGTATATTCCGAAATTATTGATGGATCTGCTGTTCAGTTGATACTGGTACACGCCCGAATCCTTCACCGTAAGCACTATCTGCTGCCCTGCCGCATTACGGCCTTTGAGTTCAATCACTCCGCCTGTTCTTCTGGCAGTTTTAATAATATCTGCTGTCCACTGTGTGCCGTCAACCCTTGCGCGAAAGGTTCCTGTTCCTCCACCGGTAAGACCACCGGTTTCAAGGGAATACTCTTTTTCGCAAGAGGCCAACCAAAAACCGGAAATAAGCAGCACTGCGAAAAGCTTACATTGTTTCAGCATAAGAATGATTTATAGATGAAGTAAGGCTATTTTATTTTATAACGTTGTTAAAACGGCGTTCATGTTTCTTACCGCATCAGCACTTTTTGCAAAAGCAGCTTTCTCTTCCTCATTCAGTTGCATATCTACAATGCGCTCCCATCCGTTTCTTCCAATTACTACCGGAACACCGATGCAGATATCTTCCTGACCATACTCGCCTTCCAGATACACGCAGCAAGGCATCAGCGTTTTCTCATCTCTTACAATAGCTTCTACCAGCAAGGCGCCTGCAGCACCCGGAGCATACCAGGCAGACGTACCCAATAATCCGGTTAATGTAGCACCACCTACCATCGTGTCAGCCGCAACCTTTTTCAACGCTTCCGCAGAAATATGATTAGCAACCGGCGTGCCACAATAGGTAGCCAGACGGGTAAGCGGTATCATAGTAGTATCTCCGTGACCACCAATCACATTGGCCTGTAAATCGTTGGGAGAACATTGCATGGCCTGACTTAAATAATAGCGGAAACGTGCACTGTCTAAAATTCCTCCCATTCCTATAATTCTGTGTTTGGGTAAACCGCTGGATTTCAACGCGAGGTAGGTCATGGTATCCATCGGATTGCTGATTACAATGATAATGGCATTGGGAGAGTACTGTAAAATATTTTGAGTAACTGTTTTTACAATTCCTGCGTTGATGCCAATCAGTTCTTCACGAGTCATACCCGGTTTACGCGGAATTCCGGAAGTAATTACTGCCACATCACTGCCGGCTGTTTTGGTATAATCGTTGGTTGAACCGATGATTCGGGTGTCAAAACCTTCAATCTGAGCAGTTTGCATCAAATCCATGGCCTTGCCTTCCGCAACACCTTCTTTAATATCTACCAATACCAGTTCATTACACAATTGTTTGCGCGCAATGTTATCAGCACAGGTAGCTCCTACGGCACCGGCACCTACTACAGTAACTTTCATATACTATTTGGTTTAAAATGTAAAGGAAAAAAGATGCGCAAAGGTAACAGATATCCAACTTTTTTAATCTGCAAAAACGAAAAAAGGCAAAAAATCAATAGTTTCGCATCCTCTAAAATTTATTTATGGCAACAACAGCAGATATGCGTACAGGGCTCATCCTGAAAATTGATGGCAACCTGTATTCCGTTATTGAATTCGGACAAAACAAAACCGCCCGTGCAGCCGCGAAAGTATGGGCTAAGTTAAAAGGTGTGGATACCAACAAAACCATTGAGATTACCTGGAATAGTGGTGAAACAATTTATCCGGTGCGGGTTGAGAAAAAGCCCTATCAGTTTTTGTATAAAGATGAAACGGGTTACAGCTTCATGGACAATGAAACGTTTGAGCAGATTACTGTTCCGGAAGAAATGGTAGATGCCCCCAAATTTTTGAAAGATGGCCAGGAAGTTTCTGTTTTGATAAACGGTGAAACCGAGCAGCCGATGGGTGTAGAACTTCCCGATAAAATTGTATTGTTGGTTACGTACAGTGAACCGGGCCTCAAAGGCGATACAGCCACCCGCACCCTAAAACCGGCTACCGTTGAAACCGGTGCCACAGTGAACGTACCGCTTTTCGTAAACGAGGGCGAGATGATCCGCATCAACACCAAAACGGGAGAATATCTCGAGCGGGTAAAATAATCGCTTAACTTATTGAGAGGGCTTCCTTACCGGGAGCCTTTTTTAATGCTTTTTTTTCAATTTTTTTGATTTTTATGTCGGATTTACCCCAATTTTGCTCAAAATCTTTATAAAAATGCCCCTAATGAAGAAAGACCCCGAATGCTTTGTGTCATATATCTGATTATCTTAGCTTCCGTTTTTCTTAAACCTTAATCACCATCAAACACATAACATGGACATCAAACAGATTCAGGAACTGGTTAAAATGATCAACAAGACCACCATCGGTGAAATCACCATTGAAGAGGATGGAAAAAAGATTACGATCAAACAAAAGAAGGATCCTGTACAGCATATCGTTGCCCACGCTTCTCCGGTTGCAGCGGCACCTGCTCAGGCAGCACCGGCACCTGCAGCTCCGGCAGCACAGGAACCACCAGTCAAAAAAGATGCTGCTCCTAAAGCAGATAATCTGCTCACCATCAAAAGTCCTATGATTGGTACTTTTTACCGTCAGGCCGGCCCGGGTAAACCCGTATTCGCCAATGTAGGAGATGAAGTAACACCCGGAAAAGTAGTATGCATTATTGAAGCCATGAAACTCTTCAACGAAATTGAAAGTGAAATCAAAGGTACCATTGTGAAAGTTCTGGTGGATGATGCCAGTCCGGTTGAATACGATCAACCTCTTTTCCTTGTGGAACCCAAATAATCTGTTATCCTCACCAACCGGTAAAAGAACATGAAAAAAATTCTTATCGCCAACCGTGGCGAAATAGCCCTCAGGGTAATACGAACGTGCAGGGAAATGGGAATTAAAACAGTAGCGGTTTACTCTACTGCCGATAAAGACAGCCTTCACGTAAAGTTTGCAGATGAAGCCGTATGTATCGGAAAACCTGCCAGTGCCGATAGCTATCTGAATATAGCCCATATTATGGCAGCAGCTGAAATTACCAATGCGGATGGCATTCATCCCGGGTATGGTTTCCTTGCTGAAAATGCCAAGTTTTCACAGATTTGTGCCGATCATGGCATCAAGTTTATTGGTCCAACCCCGGATATGATTACCCGCATGGGGGACAAAGTAACCGCCAAAGAAACCATGATTGCTGCCGGTGTACCGGTAGTACCCGGTGTGGAAGGCCTGCTGCGCGATGCCGAACATGCAAAAGCTTCTGCAAAGGAAATCGGTTATCCCGTCATCCTCAAGGCCACTGCCGGCGGTGGTGGAAAAGGAATGCGTGTAGTTTGGGACGAATCAGATCTTGAACGTGCGTACGATAATGCCAAAGCGGAAGCCGCCGCGTCGTTCAAAAACGACGGTATTTACATGGAAAAGTTCGTAGAAGAACCACGCCATATTGAAATTCAGGTTGCCGGCGACCAGTACGGAAATGTATGCCACCTCAGTGAAAGGGATTGCTCTATTCAGCGCCGCCACCAAAAACTGGTGGAAGAATCTCCTTCACCATTCATGACCGAGGAACTTCGCCACAAAATGGGTGAAGCAGCCATATTAGCCGCAAAGGCCATCAATTATGAAAGCGTGGGTACCATTGAATTTCTGGTAGATAAGCACCGGAACTTCTACTTCATGGAGATGAATACCCGTATTCAGGTAGAACACTGCGTTACGGAGGAAGTAATCAATTATGATTTGATTAAAGAACAAATCAAAATTGCCATGGGTGAAAAGATTGTAGGAAAAGCATACTTCCCGCAGATGCATGCCATTGAATGCCGCATCAACGCTGAAGACCCTTACAACGATTTCAGGCCCTCTCCCGGAAAGATAACGGTACTGCATACCCCGGGCGGCCATGGCGTGCGTGTAGACAGCCATGTGTATGCCGGTTATGTAATTCCACCTTACTATGATAGTATGATCGGGAAACTGATTGCTGTTGCACAAACCCGCGAAGAGGCTATTGATACCATGCACAGAGCGTTGAGTGAATACGTGATTGAAGGTATTAAAACCACCATCCCCTTCCATCTACAACTCATGCAAAACGAAGATTTCAGAAAAGGGAATTTCACTACGAAATTCATGGATTCCTTTAAAATGAAATAGATATTGCTTTAAACTGATAGAAGCAGTCTGCTGTGGCAGACTGCTTTTTTTATGCCGTATCAACCGCTGCAATGCGCAGTAATTGTTACTTTTGTGCCTCAAATTGAAAAGCCGCATGAATGCACCCACGCAGATAATGATGAAAGCCTATCGCCTGATGGCTTGTGCCAAACACATGGCGGATACCTACGAAGCCAACCGGGCAATTTGCAAATATGTGCACAGCACCTCGCGTGGTCATGAGGCTATTCAACTGGCAACGGCTTTTCAAATGCTTCCGGTAGATTATATCAGTCCGTATTACCGGGATGAAAGCATCCTGCTTGGCCTGGGGTTTAGTCCGCTTGAATTAATGCTTCAGCTCCTCGGAAAAAAAGACGATCCCTTCACCGGGGGCAGAGCTTATTACAGCCATCCCAACTATCGCTCAGCCAACTATCCGGTAATCATACATCAAAGCAGTGCTACCGGTATGCAGGTAATCCCTACCACGGGCGTAGCACAAGGTGTACAATACACTGAGAAAATTGGAACCGTACGCAAAGGCCCAGCCGGCGAATTGCCGGTAGTCATCTGTTCACTGGGCGATGCCTCGGTTACAGAAGGAGAAGTAAGTGAAGCGTTTCAGTTTGCCGCGCTGCACCAGTTACCCATCATCTATCTCGTACAGGATAACGACTGGGGTATTAGTGTAACCTCAGCCGAAGCACGTACCAACAACGCCTATGAATTTATAACCGGATTCAACGGAATAGACCGCGTGAGCATAGACGGTACAGATTTTGTAACCTGTTACGAAACCATGCAGCGTGTAGTGCAAACCGTTAGGAATGAACGCAGGCCATTTCTCGTTCACGCAAAAGTGCCTTTGATAGGGCATCACACCAGTGGTGTGCGCCGTGAGTTTTACCGGGAAGAAGAGGAACTGAAATCGCACAATGCCCAGGATCCCGGGCCCAAATTACGGAAGGCATTGCTCGAGGCCGGAGTAGCAGAATCTGAATTATTACAAATAGAAGCCGAGGCCGAACAAGCCGTTGCCGCTGCATTCAAGGCAGCTGTTGCCTCTCCCGAACCGGACACTACCCAGGTGCATACCCATGTATTCGCTCCTCCTGCTATCACGGAAGAAAAAGGAAACCGAAGCCCTGCCCATAAAGAAAAAGTATTGATGGTAGATGCCGCGCTGTTTACTATTCGGGAAATTATGGAAGATCATCCCGAGGCATTGCTTTATGGCCAGGATGTGGGCAGAAGACTGGGGGGAGTATTTCGTGAAGCCGCAACCCTCGCCGAGCAGTTCGGCGATCACCGCGTATTCAACACCGCTATACAGGAAGCTTACATCATTGGCTCTACGGTGGGGATGAGCGCGGTAGGACTCAAACCCATTGTGGAAGTACAGTTTGCAGATTATATCTATCCCGGATTCAATCAGCTGGTAACAGAAATTTCGAAAAGCTGTTACCTGAGCTGTGGCAAATTTCCGGTTCAAACACTGATACGCGTTCCGATTGGAGCGTATGGCGGCGGTGGCCCCTACCACAGCGGAAGTGTGGAAAGCACCCTGCTCACCATCAAGGGCATTAAAGTGGTGTACCCCTCCAATGCGGCGGATATGAAAGGCCTGATGAAGGCAGCCTTTGCCGACCCTAACCCCGTGGTAATGCTGGAACACAAAGGATTGTACTGGAGCAAAGTACCCGGCACGGAAGAAGCCAAACAAACGGAACCCGACCGCAATTATGTGTTACCGTTAGGCAAAGGAGCTGTTGTACAGTCGGCCTCACAGGAAGCCATAGACGAAGGAAGTTCTGTCTGCATCATTACCTATGGTATGGGAGTTTACTGGGCTAAGGCCGCTGCCAAACAATTTCCGGGCGCCGTGGAAATCATCGACCTCCGTACACTTTGTCCGTTAGATGAAACCCTCATCTTCCAAACGGTACAAAAACATGGTAAATGTCTTATTCTTACAGAAGAGCAACAAACTAATTCATTCAGTGAAGCTTTGTCGGGGAGAATATCGAAGGCCTGCTTCCGTTTCCTCGATGCACCGGTTGAAGTACTGGGCGCGCTTGATTTGCCTGCCGTGCCTTTAAATATGGATCTGGAAAAAGCCATGTTGCCCAACCCAGAGAAAGTAGCTGCCCGATTGCAGGCGTTGCTGAATGCTTGAGTTTAACCCTGACGATTATACCATTTTCCCATCTTTCATATGCAGTACCCGGTCGCTCATGGCAGCCAGCGCTTCGTTGTGGGTAACAATCAGGAAGGTTTGCTGAAAACGATTGCGTAATTCCACAAACAACTGATGTAAATCCTGTGCATTTTTTGAATCGAGGTTGCCCGTAGGTTCATCGGCCATCACAATATCGGGTTGGTTAATGAGTGCCCGCGCCACTGCCACCCGCTGCTGCTCTCCGCCCGATAACTCGCCCGGTTTATGCTGTGCCCGGTGAGATAATCCCAGCGTATCCAACAATTTGAGTGCCGCGGCTTCAACTTCTTTACGCGGTTTACCGGCAATCCACCCCGGAATGCAAACATTCTCCAGTGCGGTGAATTCCGGCAGGAGGTGATGAAATTGAAAAATAAATCCGATATGGGTATTCCGAAAAGCAGCCATGGCATTTCGGTTTAAACTGCTGAACCGGATATTGTTCAGCTGAATTTTACCGGCATCGGGCTGGTCGAGTGTGCCTAAAATATGCAGCAACGTGCTTTTACCTGCACCTGAAGAGCCGACGATACTGACAATCTCACCCTTTTCAATCTGAATATCCACTCCCCGGAGCACTTCAAGGTTGCCGTACTTTTTGGTAATTCCTGTAGCTGCTAACATCTGCCGAAAATAGTGAATAATGCGTATCCGTCGTACTTCCGGTACACAATGTAAAAATTGTAACAATATGATAGGAAAAACACATTTGGTTATTTCGTACGGAATTTTACATTTGCAAAAATTAAACCTTTCATCTTATGTTTTGGACACTCGAATTAGCTTCCCATCTTGAAGATGCACCATGGCCTGCAACCAAGGATGAATTGATTGACTACAGCATCCGCAGTGGTGCCCCCATTGAGGTGATTGAGAACCTGCAGGAACTCGAAGATGAAGGAGAGATCTATGAAGGCCTCGAGGATATCTGGCCCGATTATCCCAGTCAGGAAGACTTCTTCTTCAATGAAGACGAATATTAATACATTGTATATGTAAACAAAAAGCCGTTCTGAAGAACGGCTTTTTTATTGGCATGCAAGAGAACTTACATTTTTTCAACTACAGCAGGCGTTACCCCAATCATGCTGAACCCGCCATCATGATACAGGTTCTGCATCGTTACCATACGGGTTAAATCAGAAAACAGCGATACGCAATAATTCGCGCAATCCTCTGCACTGGCATTTCCCAGCGGACTCATCTTTTCAGCATAATCAATAAACCCGTCGAAGCCCTTCACCCCGCTGCCCGCAGTTGTACGCGTTGGCGATTGAGAAATGGTATTCACCCTCACTTTTTTCTTCACTGCATAATGATAGCCGAAACTCCGGGCAATGCTTTCCAGCAGGGCTTTGGCATCTGCCATCTCACTGTAATCCGGGAATACCCGCTGTGCTGCTATATAGGTTAAGGCGATAACACTACCCCACTCGTTCAGCGCATCTTTACGCATGCAGGTGGCCAGTACACGGTGTAAACTCGTGGCTGATATATCAAGGGTTTTGGCATTGAAACCATAATCCAGTTCAGTATATGCTTTTCCTTTGCGCACGTTCAGGCTCATTCCAATGGAATGCAGCACAAAATCAAATCCACCGCCAAAATGTTCCATGGACTGATCAATCAGTTTATCTACATCCTCCTGGCTGCTTACATCACAGGGGATTACCACCGCACCGGTTTGATCGGCCAGTTTCTGAATCTCGCCCATCCGCATGGCTACAGGTGCATTGGTGAGCACAATGGAAGCCCCGGCCTCTACACATTTCAATGC
>ENA-UOUJ01001581-UOUJ01001581.1-activated-sludge-metagenome-genome-assembly--contig:-NODE-1581-length-11704-cov-4.330758_pt1 | contig 11704 bp, 9 predicted proteins | sample MGYA00249839_ERZ747224 | MGnify/ENA primary metagenome ERZ747224 (study PRJEB28782, sample SAMN03220277) | activated sludge metagenome | biome: wastewater; feature: sewage sludge; material... | reverse complement strand
GGCCGGCGCACAGCACCAGCAGCGCGGCGAGGAAGCGCGGCACCCACAATCGGCGCAGCAGGCGGATGACCGGGTTGCCGACCAGGGCGAAGAAGCACGCCAACAGGATCGGCAGCAGCACCTCCTGTGCCGCCCACAGCGTATAGCCGACCGCGAGCGTGGCCAGCACCACCAGCGCGGTCGAGCCGCGCGGATGCGGCGGGGGCGCGGCGGGCGCGGCCGACTCTGGCGGCGTGGGAACGGGCGGCGCGGCGTCGGTGTTCATGGCGGGCTGGCGCGAAGCGGGGCGCGATCATGCCATTGCGGCGATGCATGGCGGCGTGATGGTGCGGAACAACGCGGGAAAGCGACTCCCGGCTGCGCTTCGCTTACCCGGGCTACGCGGCTGCCGCCAGAGCCCTCCCCTTCAAGGGGAGGGAGACGATCGGGCGCTACCGCTCCGACAGCTCCGTCGCCGCTTCGGCCGGGCGCGGTTCGGTGTCGAAGGGTGTATCGGGACGACGGCGGCCGTCGGACACCGCACGCGGAGCAGCGTCTTCCCGCACCTGCGCGGACGCACTGCCGGCTGCGACGGCGCCCTCCTCGACCGCGGCCTCGACCGTGCCGGCCGCCTCCTCCGCGGCCTCCTCTGCACCGCTGGCCGCGGATTCGGCGAATGCCGCCGACTGCGCGGCCATGAGCGAAGCGACCAGCCCCGACAGGCTGGTGGCGATCTCGATCCAGCGCGTGTCCGACACCGCGCCAAGCGCGCGCAGCGGCCGCGCATTGGCAACCAGTGCACCGCTGAGCAGGCCGGCCACGACGATGCGCCCCGGCGTCCAGGCCTCGCGCCAGCGCTGGCCGAGCGCGACGCGGTGCGCATTCGTCTGCGCGAAGCGGCCCTCGACCAGCTGCTCGGTGCGTTCGACCCGCCGCTTGATGGCCTCGAAGTTCATGGCGCCGGCCCATCCTCCGCCGACGCCTCGGCCGCGTCTTCCTCGTCGTCCTCGCTGAACAGGCCCAGCTTGGCCAGCTGGCGGCGGGTGGCGTGCATGCCGGCGTGGTCGAAGAACACCGACACCCGCCAGGCCGCCAGGCCGGTCACCGCCAGGCTCAGCAGCGCGGCGATCGACAACGCCGCCAGCCACGACAGCCCCGAGGCCTGCATCAGCGCGACCAGCACGCCCATCGAGATCACCCAGCCCGAAGCGCCGAAAGCGATCGCCACCGCGGTCCACGCCAGCGCGCGCCCGAGCGCGCTGCGCGCCAGCGCGAGGTCGGCCGAGAACAGCCGCCGCAGCGCGCGCCCGGTGTCGAGCGCCGAGTCGAGCGTGGCCCGGCCCTCGGCGCCGATGGCGCGCACGGCGTCGTCGACGCCTTCCGCTTTGCGCTCCGCGCCCGCCTCGTCGCGGGCCTGCGGATCGCTGGCCGTCTCCGCGGTCACGGCGGACGGCGTCGCTTACTTCTCTGAGCCGCTGCGGGCGAGCTTGGCGATGATCCAGCCGGCGGCAAAGGCGACGCCGAACGAGGCGATCGGACGCTCGCGGATCAGGTCGGCGGCGCTGTCGATCAGGTCGCGGCCCTTGTCCATCAGCGCGTCGACCTGCTCCTTGGCCGCGCCACCGCCCTCCTCCAGCGCGGCGATGCCGGCCAGCGCGGAGTCGGCGAGATCGGCCTTGACCGCGGCGCGACCGACGCGCAGTTCGTCTCCGGCGACGCCCGCGGCGTTCTTGATCGCGCTGCCGGCGTCGGTGGCTGCGTTCTTCAGGTGGGCGCCGGCTTCGCCGAGGTTGGCCTTCATGGCGTCAGTCGAGGTGGGGCTCATCGTCGTCTCCTGGGTGGGTGGGCGCGGGGGGCGCCGGGAGGATAGGCCGGCGCGGGGCCGGTCATTCCATGATCAGGTCGCCAACGCGTCCACCGCGTGAAATCCGCAGGACGAGCTGGCGCGTGCCGTCGGTCAGAGTATCGCGGAAACCGGCCAGATCGCGGAATTCGCCGCTGTTGGCCGCGAAGATGTAGTCGCCCTGGCGCAAGCCGTTACGGTACGCGCGGCTGGCGGCTTCGACCTTTTCCACCAGCACGCCGCGCGCGTTGGGGTTCTGCCGGCGCACCGCTTCGGGCAGGTCGGCCAGGGTCGCGCCGGTCAGGCGCTCGTCGTAGCTGGCGCCGTCGCGCGCCAGTGCGCGCAGGCGCGCGGTGAGCGTCATCGGCTTGCCGTCGCGCAGCAGCTCCAGCGTCACCGGCGCATCCAGCGGCTGCAGGCCCTGGAAATTGCGCAGCGACACCGGGTCGTCCATGCGCTGGCCGTTGGCCGAGACGATCACGTCGCCGGTGCGCACGCCCGCCGCCGCCGCGCCGGACTGGCCGTGCACGCGCGTGACCACCACACCGCGCGGCGCGTCCAGGCCCAGGCCCGCGGCCAGGCGTGCGTCCACCGCCTGGGTGTCGAGGCCGAGGGTGCCGCGCTGCACGCTGCCGGTGGTCGCCAGCTGCTGCATCACCCCGCGCGCCAGGTCGATCGGAATCGCGAAGCCCAGGCCGATGTTGCCGGCGGCGCTGCCGCGCGGATTGAAGCTGGCGGTGTTGATGCCGACCAGCTCGCCGCGCAGGTTGACCAGGGCGCCGCCGGAGTTGCCCGGGTTGATCGAGGCATCGGTCTGGATGAAGTTCTGGTAGCCCACGCCCGGCACGTTGCTGCGGCCGACCGCCGAGACGATGCCCGAGGTGACCGTCTGGCCGACGCCGAAGGGGTTGCCGACCGCGACCACGAAATCGCCCACGTCCAGCTGCCCGCCGCCGGCCAGCGGCAGCGCGGTCAGGCCCTGCGCAGCGATGCGCATCAGCGCCACGTCGGTGTCCGGATCGGAGCCGATGAACTCGGCCTCCAGCGTGCGCCCGTCGGCCAGCGTCACCGAGACCTCGTCGGCGTTCTCGATCACGTGGTGGTTGGTCAGCACGTAGCCCTCGCGCGCATCGACGATCACGCCCGAGCCGAGCGAGCGCGCGATCTGTTCCTGCGACAGGTCCGGGAACATGCGGCGGAAGAACGGATCGTTGCCGAACGGGCTCACCTGGCGCCGCTGCGCCGCCTGCACGCTGACCACCGAGGGAGTGACCCGCTTGAGCATCGGCGCCAGCGAAGGCATCGGCTGGCCGTCGACCGCCATCGGCAGCGCGGCGGCGGGGGCGGTCGCCAGCGCCGGCGACTGCATGGCATCGCGGATGGCGGTGGCGGCGAAACCGCCGAACGCGGCGGCGACGGTCAGGGCAAGCAGGGTCTTGGTGGAAGTCTTCATGCGGGCGTCGATCAGGCAGTCCAGCCGGGCAGTGTCGGCCCTGATCGTACAATCTGGACTGAAGGCAAGGGGCGGCCGGCGTACCCGCGGCCAGGAATGGCGTAGGAGCGCCCCATGGGCGCGACCGGCGTGGGATTGATGTCGCGGCCTCCGAGGGTCGCGGGCATGGCCCGCTCCTACACCTGTCTTCCTGATCGCGCGTGGGCTCAGAAAGCGTGCTGCAACCCAAGCCTCCAGCCCCGGTCACGACGGTCGCCGCCGAAGGCGCGGTCATGCTCAAGCGACCAGCGCGAACGCAGGCCCAACTCCCCGCCCAGTCCGACGCGTAGCTCACCGGCCGCAGGATCGCCCGCGTCGGGAAGCTCGAACCGGACATCGGGCACGCCACGGAACGCCGCGAGCATCGGATCGCCCTCGACCAGGTCGTGGCGGTAGCGCACGTCAAGCTCGAACCGCAGCGTCTGCCGGTCGAGGTCCCAGTCATGCGCGTAGCGCGCACCGAGCGCGCCGCTGAGCCGCGCCTGCCGCGAAGGCCCGGCGACCAGCTCGAGCCCGGTGCCGCCCTGTTCGGCGAACCCGTCGCTGTGCGTGATGCCGTAGTCCAGCGCCACGAACGGCACCAGGCTGCCGACGCCCAGCCTCAGGTCGCGGCCGAGTTCGGCGTGCGCGAAGGCGTGGCCGAAACCGCGCTGCGAATGCGCGAGATGACGGCCGGCCGCGCCCAGTTCGATCGGCCGCTGCAGCTGCAGCCGGGCGCGTCCCGCACCGACCGCGCCGGTGACGTGCCAGCCGGCACCGCGGTAGTGGAGGTGGAGGCCCGCGGTCGGCGCTTCGCCCCAGCCATGCCCGCCGAGGCGGTCGAAGTGCAGCGACGCCTGCCCGCTGCTGACGCTGCTGCCGACCAGCAGGCGCGGCGACAGCCACTGGTCGACGCCGGAGGACAGGCCGGCGAAGCCATGCGCCCCCGCGTTCGACTGGAACGTCCCGCTCCACGACACCGGTCCGGCCGCGTAGTCCTGGCGGGCGAGCCGTGCATCCAGCCGCGCCGACGCCTGTTCGGCATGGCGGTGCAGGCGGTCGCCCAGCCCGACGTGAGCGTGGCCCGCGAGGCTGTCGAAGCTGCGGATCGCCTGCGCCGTGTCCTGCTGCCACATGATCGAGGCCGACGACGCGAGGAACTGCCGCTGCGCCTCGCTCAGTGACGCCTGTGGCGCCAACGCAAAACCGTCTGCGACGGCAAGCGCGCGATCGAGGTTGCCCGCGCTGGCCAGGCTGAGCGGGCGACGAATGCCCTTGGCGGCCGCCGCGGACTGCAGCGAAACGCGGGTGGCATCGAAGAAGGCATCGTTGTCGGTGTAGCGCAACGTGCCTTCCAGGAACAGCCCGGGCGATGTCCATCCCTGGAACTGGCCGGACAGGCCATCTGCGGCATGCAGCAGCAGGATGCTCGTGGACGCGGTGGGCAGTACGTAGGAGCGGGACGTGCCCGGAATCAGGCCGAGCATGCCGTCGAGCGTGGCGCGCCCGGTGACCTGCAGGTCCCATCCGAGGACCAGTTGCAGGGTCCCGGACCAGCTTTGCGAGTAGTCGCCCTCGATGCGGCTGCGCGGATCGTTGTCGCACAGGTTCAGGCCCGTGCCGCAGACATGGCGCGTGGTCAGCAGACCGTCGTTGAAGACGTTGCCACGCACCGTTCCGCTCAGCCAGAGCGTGCCACCGGGTTGCCAGCTCGCGTTGTAGACGTGGACATTGGAGACGAGCTGGCCTCCGCTGTGGATCGCCAGGGTGCCGCCGAGGACATGGGTGCCACCGCCGAAGCGGTACTCGCCTTCGGTCAGGCTCAACGTGCCATCCACTGCACTGTTGACGATCAGCTGGTGATCGCTCTGGCGGCCACCCGTCATCCTGTTCTCGTTCCATGTCGCGGTCTGTGGCGGTTCAAGCTCGCAGTGGGTGGTGACAGGGTCGGGGCATGGGTTGACCAGCGGAGAAGAAGGTGGTGGTGGTGGTGGTGGTGGCGGTGGCGGTGGCGGCGGAGGTGGTGGTGGCACGGACGCCTGCACGATGTCGCGGCCACCGCCGCCGCCACATGCGGACAGCAGCAGGATGGTCAGGCAGAGAAAGGCGCTTCGCGTATACGTGTTCATGACGGTGCTCCTTGTGGAAGCCGCGCCACCAGCGCCGGCATCGTCGCGCCGGTGGCGCGAGGGAGGGACGACGCGGCTACAGCCGATGCGAGACACCCCTGCCGCACAGCCTCAGGACAACGCTGCCGTCGGGGGCGTAGCGGGTCGCGACGACCGGACCGGAGGCGGTGTTGCGGTTGTTGCTCAGCACCATCGTGCGGTCGACTTCCATGTGGCCGAGGAACAGACCGTCGCTGCTGGCGTACGAGTCGAAGCGGAGCAGCAGCTTGTACTGCCGGGTACGCACGTCGTACGACCACTTGCCCAGGCCGAAGGTACGCAACTGCGGCTCTCCGGGAACACCGGCCGGCGTGACCTGCGGGTTCTCCACTGCGGTGCCGCCGGCGTTGAACACCATGGTGTTGTGGCCGATCAACGGCGGCGGCGGCGCGCCCGGCGTGCAGGCCTGGGGGCTGACGTAGATGTCGGTCTTCCACATGCCGACCAGGTGGTTGGCGGGGACCGGCAGCACGCCGGTCGAGGCGGGGTCGCTGGCCGCGGAAGGCGATGGCGCGCTGGCGACCAGCAGGCCCAGCGCGAGCGGCAGGGAGGCGAGGATGTTCATGGTTGGCTCCAATCGCAGGGCGGGATCGCCCACCCGCATCCGACGCCCGCGATGGCCGCTTGCGCACGCAAAACCCGGTGAAATAAGCTGAAATTTCCTGAAACCGGCCGCGGGAGCCACCCATGCAGGACGCCAGGGGACGCCACTACCGCTTCGGGCCGTTCCAGCTCGACCTGCAGACCCGCGAACTGCGCAGGGACGGCACGCCGCTCGTCCTGACCGCCAAGGCCTTCGACGTGCTGCGGGTGTTGGTGGAGAACCGCGAACGCGTGGTCGGCCGCGACGAACTGCTCGCGACGGTCTGGGCCGGTCGCGTGGTCGAGGAGAACAACCTCACCCAGGCGATCACCGCGCTGCGCCGCGCCTTCGGCACCGGTGCGCAGGAGCACCTGTACATCGTCACCGTGCCCGGGCGCGGCTACCGTTTCGTCGCCGACGTCGAAGAGGGCACGGTCGTCGACGCCGAAGCAGCCACCGCAGCGGCTGCGGCCCCCGATTCCGTTCCCGCCCAAGCGTCCGCCCCCGTTTCCGGGCGCCATCGGGCGCTGCGCCTGGCCATCGCCGCGCTGCTGGTCGTCGTGGCGGTCCCGCTCGCGTGGCGGGCGCTGCGCGAACCGGCGTCGCCGCCCGCGCAGGCGCCCGCTCCGGCTGACACATCATCGCCGCTGACGCTGGCGGTGCTGCCGTTCCACCCGCTCTCGTCCGGCGAGGACGATGCCCTGCTCGGGCTTGGCCTGGCCGACACGCTGATCACGCGCATCAGCACCTCGACCTCGCTGCGGGTGAGCCCGCTGTCGTCGAGCCAGCGTCTTGCCGGCGCGAAGCAGGCGCCCACCGAGGCCGCGCGCCAGCTCGGCGTGGCGTACCTCGTGGAAGGCACCACCCAGCGCCGTGGCGACGAGGTCAAGGTCAACGCGCGACTGCTGACGGCCGACGGCGAAGCGCTGTGGTCGGGCAGTTTCGATGCGCACACCGGCAGCGTGTTCACCCTGCAGGACCGCATCGCCGACGCACTGGCGAACGCACTCGCGGTGAAGGTCGCCGCCGCGGCCAGGCGCAGCCCCTGCGACGGCGCCAATGCCGACGCGTATCGCGCCTACCTGTCGGGCCAGTACCGGATCAGCCGGCCGTCGGCGGACAGCGCCCGCCAGGCGCTGGCGGACTACCGGCGCGCGCTCGACCTCGACCCGACCTGCGCGCGCGCCTACGCAGCCATGGCGAACGCCTACCGCACCCTGGTGGCGACCGCGGACGCGGATCCGCAGGACAACTTCGCGCGTGCGACGACGCTGGTCGACAGGGCGCTGTCGCTGGATCCGCACCTGCCCGAAGCACACCTGATGCGCGGCTGGATCGCGTTCTGGTACGACTGGGACTGGGCCGCATCCGAGACCGCGTTCAAGCGCGCGATCGAGCTCAACCCCAGCCTCGCCGATGCGTATTTCGGTTATGCCCACCTGCTCCTCAACCTTGGTCGCGGCGAGGAAGCCGCCGCGCAGGCGCGCATGGCGATGGCGCTGGACCCGCTGTCGCCGGTGATCAACGCGATCGGCGGCCTGATCGTGGCGCCCCCCGGTGAGGGCGGCCGCTACCTGGAACGGGCGCTGGAGCTGGACCCGGACTACTGGCTCGCGCTGCTGATGCGCGGCTTCAGGCGGCTGTCCTCAGGCGATGCCGGCGGCATGGCGGACCTGGAACGTGCGCGCGAACTCTGTGGCGACTGCAGCCATGCACTCACCGTGCGCGGTGGAGTGGAGGCACGCGCCGGCAACCGCGACGCGACGCGCGCCATCCTTCGCCAGATGGAAGCGCGCGACCGCGAAGGCTACTGGCCGGCGAGCGCGCTGGCGACGCTGCACAACGCGCTGGGCGAGACCGATGTCGCGCTCGACCTGCTTGAACGCGCCTGGCGCGAGCGCGACCTGCGCATGGCCTTCCTCAAGCTCGACGAGGGGATGCGCTGGCGCAACCTGCGCGACGAGCCGCGCTATCGCGCCCTGATGCAGCAGATGGACTTCACACAGGACGAATCCGCGGATACGGACGTTACGGACGTTACGGACGTCAGAACGAGTACCCCAACGTCATCGAATACGTCCGCGGCGGACCGTAGTAGCCAATGACCACGCCATTGTTCGCGTAGGCGAAGGCGGTGGTGCGGTAGCCGGTATCGGCGAGGTTGTCCACGCGCAGCGCCAGATCCCAGCGCCGCTGCGGCGAGGTCCAGGCCAGCGAGGCGTTCCACAGCGAATAGCCGCCCTGCAGCAGCAGCGGGTCGAGATCGGTGGTCGGCCGGGTTTCGCTCTGGTAGCGGCCGTCGACGCGCGCGAGCAGCCAGCCGGCGCCGCGCAGCGGGATGTCGCCGACCAGCGAGGTGCCGGCGGTCCAGCGCGGTGCGTTCGGGAAGTGGCGGCCATCGGCGACGTCGGTGCCGCCGTCGATGTACTCGTCGTAGCGTGCATGGAGGTAGCCCAGGTGGCCGCTCCAGCGCAGCCACGGATTGATGCGCGCCTGCCACTCCAGCTCCGCGCCGCGGGTGGTGCCGCGGCCGGCGTTGCGGTAGTCGGGAAAACCGGCGCCATCCGTGTCGTGCACCGTCACGGCCAGCTGGATGTCGCGGTAATCGTTATGGAACAGCGCCGCGCTCATGTCCAGCCTGCCGTCGAGCCACGCAGCCTTGGCACCCAGTTCGAACGCGGTGACGGTCTCGGCGTCGATCGGCTGGACCGATTCGGGGAAGTCCACGGCATTGGCGCGGACGTTGTAGCTGCCGGCCTTGAAGCCGCGGCTGGCCTGGGCGTACAGCATTGTCTGTTCGCTGGCGCGCCACGACAGCGCCAGGCGCGGTGTCGGCGCCCGGAACTTGGTGCTGTCGGTGAAGTCGGCGGTGAAACGGAACGGTGTGTCGCTGACGTCGTCGGGGTAGAAGCCGTTGTAGGCGGTCGCGGTCTTGCGTTCGACGGTGTAGCGCAGGCCGGCGTCGAGCTGCCAGGCTGGCGCGAGGTCGTACACGACGCTGGCGTAGGCGGCGGCGCTGCGCGTGCGGATCGAACCACGCGCGCCGTAGAACCCCCCCGGCACGAAGCGGGTGCGACCGCTGCCGGCCTCGGTGCCGTCGAACAGGTACAGGCCGGCGACCAGGTGCGTGCCCTCGCCTTCGCCGTGCAGCTGGAACTCCTGCGAGCGCTGCTCCTCGTCGAAGTCACGACGCAGGGTGAAGATCGGCCGCGGCAGGCTGTCCATGTCGAGCACGGCCTGCGAATCGCCCTGCCGCCAGGCGCTGATCGAGCGCAGCCGCCATTGCGGTCGGAACGCCCAGTCGATCGCGAGCGAGGCGCCTTCGCTGTCCAGGTCCAGCCGTTCCGCCACGGCGCTGCGCACGTCGTGGCGGCCGGGGTCGAGCGGGGTCTGGTCGGGATCGTAGAGCGGCCGCGCGATCGCCAGCCGGCGACCGCCGGGCGGGCCGGAGCGGTCGCGGTAGCGGTCCCAGGACAGGCGCACCTCCACATCGTCTGCGGGTGTCCACAGCGCGCTCCAGCGCGCCACCGCGGCGTCGCGCGCGCTGACCTCGCCGCCGGTGAACAGGTTGCGGCCGTAGCCGTCGCGGTCATAGCTGGCCAGCGCGAAGCGCGTGCGCAGGTCGTCGCCCAGCGGCAGGTTCAGCACCAGCCTGCCGTCGCGGCGACCGTAGTTGCCGGCGGTCAGCGCAAACCGACCGCTGAATTCCGTGGTCGGTTCGCGGGTGACGAGCTTGATCGCGCCGCCCATCGCGTTGCGGCCGTACAGCGTGCCCTGCGGCCCACGCAGCACCTCCACGCGCTGCACGTCGAGCACGTCGAGCAGGGCGCCCTGCGGTCGCGCCAGATGGACGTCGTCGATGTAGATGCCCACGCCCGGCTCCGCGCCCCAGATCGGATCGAACTGGCCGATGCCGCGGATGTAGGCGGTGACGCTGCCGTTGAAGGCGCGCGCCGGGAAGATGGTCAGGTTGGGCGTGACCATGTCCAGGTCGGCGATGTCTGTGGCGCCGCGCGATTCCAGCTCCTCGCCGTCGACCGCGGTGATCGCCAGCGGCACGTCGTGCAGGGGCTCGAGCCGGCGGCGCGCGGTCACCAGCACCGCGTCGAGCTGGGTGGCGGCCTGGTCCGGCTCGCGTCGCTCCGATTCGACGCCGGCCGGCTCCGCCCCGTCCTCGTCGGCATGGGCGGCGGCCATGGTCAGGGCAGCGAGGCACGCGAAACTCCATCTCCACATACACCGGTCTCCGCGGCGTGGGGTGGCCCCGCCCCGGCCGGGACGGCGATCCTGCTGTTGCTGCAACGGAAGCCACTGCCGCGAGCGGCCTTTGCCCGCGCGCGGGCCCCTCTGGATCCGGGCGGAGGCGGCTCCGGCCATCCGTTTCCGTGGCCGGCCACGGATTTGCCGACGAGGCGCCAGACGGCTGTTGACTTCGCCTGTTTGCGGGCGTAGCTTGGCCGACGCTCGCCACAACATCTTGGGGTCGCGGGCCGGACTGAATCCCAACTACTGGGGTTTTCCCGAAAAAACCGCTTCATCTGCACCGCGGCGCCACAGGGGGGCCACGGAATGGGTCTGCAGGACGATAACGCGACAAAGCACACACTTTCGCCAGGGGCGCGGCGCTGATCGCCGGGCTTCGCCGTCGGCGTCTCCGGGCGCGGCGGCTTCCAACAGAACAACAAGGCGGGGCACGCATCCCGGCCGGCAACAAGGAGACAGCACAGGCATGAGCACGGTTCGTCTGGAGGCAGTGAAGACGCAGGGAGAACGGGAGATCCCGATGCAGCCCGCCTCGCAGGACATCTGGGACAAGAAGTACCGGCTGAAGACCAAGCACGGCGTGCCGGTCGATCCCGACATCGACGGCACCTACCAGCGCGTGGCCAAGGCACTGGCCGAGGCCGAGTCCGGCGCGGAGAAGCAGAAGTACTGGAACGACCGCTTCCTGTGGGCGCTGCGCCGCGGGGCGATCCCCGCCGGCCGCATCACCTCCAACGCCGGTGCGCTCGAGCACAAGCCGGCCACCAGCACGATCAACTGCACCGTCTCGGGCACGATCACCGACTCGATGGACGGCATCCTCGACAAGGTCCACGAGGCCGGGCTGACGCTCAAGGCCGGCTGCGGCATCGGCTACGAGTTCAGCACCCTGCGCCCGCGCGGCGCCTTCGTCGCCGGCGCCGGTGCCTACACCTCCGGCCCGATGTCGTTCATGGATATCTACGACAAGATGTGCTTCACCGTGTCCTCGGCCGGCGGCCGCCGCGGCGCGCAGATGGGCACCTTCGACGTCTCGCATCCGGACGTGAAGGACTTCATCCGCGCCAAGCGCGAGGACGGCCGCCTGCGCCAGTTCAACCTCAGCTTGCTGATCACCGACGGCTTCATGCAGGCGGTGGAGGACGACGGCGACTGGCCGCTGGTGTTCCCGGTCAGCGAGAAGGAAGTCGACGACATCGACCTGGGCAATGCCGAGCAGGTGGTCTGGCGCGACTGGCCGCACAGCGACGGCTACGTCAGCCGCGACGACGGCCTGGTCGCCTGCAAGGTCTACGGCCACATCAAGGCCCGGCACCTGTGGGACATGATCATGGTCTCCACCTACGACTACGCCGAGCCGGGCTTCATCCTGATCGACAAGGTCAACGAGATGAACA
>ENA-UOUJ01001580-UOUJ01001580.1-activated-sludge-metagenome-genome-assembly--contig:-NODE-1580-length-11706-cov-3.773839_pt1 | contig 11706 bp, 10 predicted proteins | sample MGYA00249839_ERZ747224 | MGnify/ENA primary metagenome ERZ747224 (study PRJEB28782, sample SAMN03220277) | activated sludge metagenome | biome: wastewater; feature: sewage sludge; material... | reverse complement strand
GGTCGGCAAGCTGTCGGTCGACGAGCGCCGCGACGTGATCCGGTGGGCCGCCGAGGACCTCGCCGCCCGAGCGCCGCTCGCCGTGACGATCGCCGGCAAGACCGTCGCCGCCCAGCGTTCGCTGGCCGACTACGCGGTATCGCAAGGCGCCGCGCAACTGATCCTGCAACCGCCGCCGGACGCCGCCAGCGGCGCGCTCGACGCGGCGGGCTGCGAAGCCTTCTTCTCCGAAGTGATCGCCGGCCAGCCGGTGCCGGTCGGTATCCAGAACGCGCCGGAATATCTGGGCTTCGGGCTGTCTCCCGAAGCGATCGTGCGGCTCGCCGAGCGGCACCCCGAATTCCGGATCCTCAAAGGCGAGGCTTCGAGCGTGATCATCGAACGCACGATCGCCGGGCTTGGCGGTCGGCTGTCGGTGCTGAACGGCCGCGGCGGGCTCGAACTGCTCGAGAATCTCGAGGCCGGCTGCACGGGAATGATCGTCGCGCCCGACAACGCCGACCTGCAGCACGCGATCTACCAGGCCTTGCAGGCAGGCCGCCCGGACGAGGCGCGCGAACGCTACGAGCGGTTGCTGCCCGCCATCGTGTTCGCGATGCAGTCGCTGGACACACTGATCTGCTACGGCAAGCGCATCGCCGCCTGGCGCATGGGCTTCGAGGTGGCGCATGATCGGGCTCCGGCGCTGCAAGCGACCGAATTCGGACTGCGGGTCGCGCGAGAACATGCCCTCAGGCTGGGCCCGCTGCCCGTTCCCGGATAGGCGATCGTCGCCGCAGGCTGCGGTTGTCCGCGCCAGCCAGGCCCCGTCGCCGTCATTCATCTGCAAGTCATTCGACAAGAGCCATTCGACTCCAGGAGCCTCCCGTGTCCACCGTAGTTTCCCTCGTTCGTCGCCCCACGCTGCGGCTGAGCCCCGCCGACGATGTCGTCATCGCCGCCCGGCCGATCGCCGCCGGCACCGTCGTCGAGGCCGAAGGCGTCTGCTGCAGCGACGCGATCCCGGCCGGTCACAAGCTGGCCGTGCGCGCGATCGCGAAGGGACAGCCGGTGCGCCGCTACAACCAGATCATCGGCTTCGCGACGCAGGACATTGCCGCCGGCCAGCACGTCCATACGCACAACCTGGCTTTCGAGACCTTCGAGCGCGACTACGCGGTCGGCATCGATGCGAAGCCGACGCCCGCAGTGGCCGAACCGGCGACCTTCATGGGCATCGTTCGGCCCGACGGCCGCGTCGCCACACGCAACTACATCGGCGTCGTTTCGACGGTCAATTGCTCGGCCTCGGTGTCGAAGTTCGTCGCGCAGCACTTCACGCGCGAGCGGCTCGCCGCATTCCCGAACGTCGACGGCGTCGTGCCGATCACGCACTCGTCGGGCTGTGGCATGGCCAGCGCCGGCGCCGGCATCGACCTGCTGCGCCAGACGATCGCCGGCTACTGCCGGCATCCGAACTTCGCCGGCGTCGTCATCGTCGGCCTCGGCTGCGAAGCCAACCAGATGGACGCGCTGTTCCAGGCGCAGCAGATGCAGGAAGGCTCGCTGCTGAAGCCCCTGGTCATGCAGACGGTCGGCGGCACGCGCAAGACCGTCGAGGCGGCGATCGCCGCCGTCGAGTCGATGCTGCCCGAAGCCGACAAGGCGACGCGCCAGCGCGTGCCGGCCAGCCACATCACGATCGGGCTGCAATGCGGCGGTTCCGACGGCTATTCGGGCATCACGGCGAACCCGGCGCTGGGCGCGGCCTGCGACCTGCTCGTTGCGCACGGCGGCACGGTGATTCTGTCCGAGACGCCCGAGATCTACGGCGCCGAGCACCTGCTCACGCGCCGCGCCGTGTCGCGGGAAGTCGCCGACAAGCTGATTCGCCGGATCCGCTGGTGGGAGGACTACACGGCACGCAACGACGGAAGCATGGACAACAACCCGTCACCGGGGAACAAGGCCGGCGGGCTGACGACGATCCTCGAGAAGTCGCTTGGGGCCGTTGCCAAGGGCGGCACCACGAATCTCGTCGACGTCTACGAATACGCGGAGCCGGTCACGGCCAAGGGCTTCGTCTTCATGGACACGCCCGGCTACGACCCGGTGTCGGCGACCGGCCAGGTCGCCGGCGGCGCGAACCTGATCTGCTTCACGACCGGCCGCGGCTCCTGCTACGGCTGCAAGCCCTCGCCGTCGATCAAGCTCGCGACGAACACGCCGATGTACCAGCGGATGATCGAGGACATGGACGTCGACTGCGGCCCGATCATCGACGGCACGGCCACGGTGCAGGACAAGGGCCGTGAGATCTTCGAGACGATCCTGCGCGTGGCCAGCGGCGAAGCGAGCAAGAGCGAGGCGCTCGGGATTGGCGACGACGAGTTCGTGCCGTGGACGGTCGGGGCGGTGATGTAGATGATCCTGCTGACCAGCGACACCGAGACGCGGCCGACACCGGCGATGCGCCGCGCGATCGCCGCCGCCGAAGTCGGCGACGAGCAGCGCGGCGAAGATCCCAGCGTGAACCGGCTGCAGCAGCGGGTCGCCGAACTGCTCGGCAAGGAAGCGGGGCTGTTCCTACCCAGCGGAACGATGTGCAACCTGATCGCAGTGCGCACGCACACCGAGGCCGGCCAGGTGATGTTCGCCGAACGCGACGCGCACGTGCTGCGCGCCGAAGGCGGCGGTGCCGCGCTGGTCTCCGGCGTGCTCGCCGACCCGATCGAGGGCGAGCGCGGCATCTTCGATGCGGCCGCCTTCGAGCGCGCGTATGCGCGCGCGACCGCCCTGCCCGCGCCGTGGGGGCCGAAGCCCCAGCTATTGTGCGTCGAGCAGACGCACAACGTCGGCGGCGGCGCCGTGTGGCCGGTCGATACGCTCGACGCGGTCTGCGCCGCGGCACACCGAGCCGGCCTGCGCGTTCACATGGATGGTGCGCGGCTGATGAACGCCGTCGTCGCCAGTGGCGTGCCGGCGGCCCGCTTCTGCGCCGGCACTGATTCGGTCTGGCTCGATTTCACGAAGGGCCTCGGCGCACCGATCGGTGCCGTCCTGGCCGGCTCGCACGCCTTCATCGACGAGGCGCGCCGCTTCAAGCACATGTTCGGCGGGGCAATGCGCCAGGCCGGCATCGCGGCCGCCGCCTGTTCGTATGCGCTCGATGCGCATGTCGAGCGACTCGCCGAGGATCACGCCAATGCGAGGCGACTCGCCGACGGGCTGGCGGCAATCGACGGCATCGAACTGCCGCTGGGAATGCCCGAGACGAATATCGTCTTCTTCGACCCCGGCGGTACCGGCAAGTCGCCTGCGCAGTTTTGCGAGGCGCTGCTCGCGCAAGGCGTGCGGATGGCGCCGATGGGTTCGCGCGTCAGGGCCGTCACGCACCTCGACGTGAATACCGCGCAGATCGACGAGGCGATCGCGGCGGTCAGGGTAGTTTGCTGACGATCAGACGCTACCCGCACGTTCGACGACAAGGATCCGCGCCTCCCCGATGGGGTGGGCGACATGCTCGGTACCTGCGGCCGCATAGAAGACGTCGCCGGCCTCCAGGATCGTGCTCAGCTCATCGCCCGCCTGCCGATACTTCATCTCGACGCGGCCGGCGAGAACGGCGAAGACTTCCTCGCCGTCATTGACGTGCCATTCGTACGGCCGATCCGTCCAGTGCAACCGTGTCGTGATGCCGTCCATGTTGGCGATGTCGACGGCACCCCAGGGGCGATCTGCCTTGAACGTGCTGCCGCGGAATACTTTCATGCGGGGCTACCTTGCGAGCTTTTCAGCCGAACGCTGCGTCAGGCGTCGCTACGCGTCGTGCGGCGCGTGGACATTCTGGTCTTCGACGTTTCCGGCGAAATCGTGGGCTTGCGTTCTTCGAGCCGCCCCGTTACGTACTTGTGAAGAACGCTGGCAATCAGCGTCTGGTACGGCATTCCCTCCGCCAGCGCCTTGGCCTGAATGTCTTGCAGGTCGCCTGCAGACAATCTGATGTTGACGCGACGATCTTTGACGGCCGTTGCTCGAGCGGCTGCCTTCAGACGATCGAGCTCCCCCTTGGAGGCCACTGACCTCAGCTTGCCCGTCTCATAGGCTTCGATGATTTCGAGTTCAAAGGGATCAGGCTGCGTCATCCGGACCTCCAGACTTGAGATAGTCGCGTGTTGCCTTTCGACTTGGGATGATGGTCTCGAGGAAGAAGTAGTCCGACTCCTCGACATAGGGCACCAAATAGGCATAGCCGTCCCAGGTAACGATCATTAGTCGCTGGTTCGGGTATTTCTTGGCGTTCGGATGCTCCAGCACGTCCAGAAGCCCACCGCCTTCTACGGCGACCACGACCTGTTCGAACGAGAGACCGCGTCCCGCCTCCAGTTCGATGTTCTTATCGGGATTCCAGCGGAAGGGTTTCACCCGGCAAGTGTAGCCGAACGTGTGCCTTTTGTCTTCAAGAGAGCGCGAGCGCTGGCCGCGCCGAATCTAATCCAGCGAACTCAACGCACCACCGGAGTCGCGTGCCGTTAATGCGATGCGCACCGCATAGATCTGAGGGCCGCGATTGCGATCCTCTTCGCACACGGGGCTGTACGGGAACCAATTGAAATGATAGATGCGAAGGCCTCCCAGTACATCGCAGCATCGCCGAGTTCGGCTTCCGCATCCGGATGAAGCCAATGGCTCACCCGAGACGTACCCGCACGCGCGCGAACGCTTCATCCCCGGGAACCATCGCAACCTTACCCGCCTTGGCATCGGCCTGGCGCTGGCTTGCCGGGTTCAACCATGCGCGCTGCGCGGGCGAATGCGGCTCGAAGCTGGCAATCAGGCGCTCCAGGATGCGCGCCCTGTTTCCTCCGGAGGGAGCTCCAGGACCGCAGCTTCGAGGTCGCTCACAGGCAGTGACATGACAAACTCCACGCGATGCGCTTCAGTACAAGAAGCCATATGAACGCGCCATGAGGCGCAGACCGTGTGCCACAACCTATTTCGCCTGCATCCCGTCACTCCCCACCCGGCCCCAGCATCTCCTCCGGGCGCACCCACGCATCGAACTGCTCGGCACCGACATGCCCCAGGGCCAGCGCCGCCTCGCGCAGCGTCGTGCCTTCGCGATGCGCCTTCTTCGCGATCTCCCCGGCGCGGTCATAACCGATGTGCGGGGCCAGCGCCGTCACCAGCATCAGCGAACGCTCGAGCAGCTCCGCGATCCGCTCGGGCACGGGCTCGATGCCCGACGCGCAGTTGCGGTCGAATCCGACCATGCCGTCGGTCAGCAGGCGCAGACTCTGCAGCAGGTTATGCGCGATCAGCGGCTGGAACACGTTCAGTTCAAACGCGCCGCTGGCGGCGCCGATGCCGATCGCCACGTCGTTGCCCATGACCTGGGCGCACAGCATCGTCAGCGACTCGCACTGCGTCGGGTTGACCTTCCCCGGCATGATCGAGCTGCCCGGTTCGTTCTCGGGGATGCGGATCTCGCCGAGTCCGGCGCGCGGGCCGCTGGCCAGCCAGCGCACGTCGTTGGCGATCTTGGTCAGCGCGACCGCCAGGGCGCGCAGTGCGCCGTGCATGGCCACCACCGGTTCGTGGCCGGCGAGCGCGGCGAAGCGGTTCGGCGCGGGTTCGAAGTCCAGGCCGGTGCGCGCCGCCAGTTCGGCGGCGACGCGCTGCGCGAAGCGGGGGTGCGTGTTCAGACCGGTGCCGACCGCCGTGCCGCCGATCGCCAGTTTCAGCACGCCCGGAGCCGCGGCGGTGATCGCTGCGTGTGCACGATCGAGCTGCGCGACCCAGCCGGAGATCTCCTGCCCCAGCGTGACCGGAGTGGCGTCCTGCAGATGCGTGCGGCCGATCTTGATCAGGTCGGCGAACTGCTCGGCCTTGGCGTCGAGCGTGCTGCGCAGCAGGTCGAGCGCCGGCAACAGGCGCTGCGCAATCGCGAGCGACGCAGCCACGTGGATCGCGGTCGGCACGACGTCGTTCGACGATTGGCCGAGGTTCACCGCATCGTTCGGGTGCACCTTGCGCGCCATGCCGCGCTCGCCGCCGAGCAGTTCCGAGGCACGGTTGGCGAGCACCTCGTTGACGTTCATGTTCGTCTGCGTGCCCGAGCCGGTCTGCCAGACCGACAGCGGGAACTCGCCATCGTGCAGGCCGTCGAGCACCTCGTCGGCAGCCGCCTCGATCGCGCCCGACTGGGCCGCATCGAGCAGCCCGAACTCGCGGTTGGCGATCGCGGCCGCCCGCTTGACCTCGACCAGCGCGTGGACCAGTTCGATCGGCATCCGCTCGGTCGACACGGCGAAGTTCTGCAGCGAGCGCTGCGTCTGCGCGCCCCACAAGCGTGCAGCCGGCACCTCGATCGGTCCGAATGCGTCGCGTTCGGTGCGGTTGTTCTGCTGCTCAGGCATCTGTGCCCTCCCGTTCAGATTGGCGAATTCGATGGCCAGAGAGTACGCTGGCCTGCTCTCCGGCTGCAAAACGCCGCACGCGCGTGCAAGGTGCGGCCCGGGTTCTCCGGCACCTGCTGATACTCCGATCGACTCCGGCTCTTGGCGAGCCGCTCAGACATCGATACCCCGAAGCTCCAAGGACGATGGCCGACACGCTGAAATCCGCGTACGGACCCGAGGTGGTCCGGCGAATCGCGCGCGGGCTCGCCTTCGCCGATCCGTCGTTTCGCGCCGACGCCTTCGAAGCCGATGTGCTCGACGGCTTCGATGGCCTTGAATTGATGCCGCGCGTACACCGGATCGCCGAGGTGCTGCACCGGCACCTTCCGGGCGACTACCCTCGCGCAGTAGAGGGCCTGCTGCGATCGCTGGAAGCGACGCAGCACGGGGCACCCGCTTCGCCGATGGCCGGCTTCCTGTACCTGCCGCACACGATGTACGTCGCCCGCTACGGGCTCGACGCTGAGCACTTCGATCTGTCGATGCAGGCATTGCACGCATTGACGAAGCGATCGACGGCCGAATACGCGATCCGCCCGTTCATCGAACGCCATGCCGATCGGACGCTCGCGCGTCTGCGGCAGTGGACTGCCGACGACAGCGAGCACGTGCGCCGGTTGGTCTCCGAAGGCACGCGCCCGCGGCTGCCGTGGGCCTCGCGACTGCGCGAGTTCCAGCGCGATCCTGCGCCGGTACTCGCGCTGCTCGAACGCCTGAAGGACGACCCGTCGGAGTACGTGCGGCGCTCGGTGGCCAACAACCTGAACGACATCGGCAAGGACCACCCGGCGCTGCTGCTGGCCACCTGCCGCCGCTGGGTGGAGGCTCGCGTTCCGGCGCCGCGTCGCGCGCTGGTCCGGCATGCACTGCGCACGCTGCTGAAGCAATGCGATCCACAGGCGCTGGCGCTGCTGGGCTTCGGCGACAAGACGAGGCTTGCAATCGGCGATGTCTCGATCGAGCCGCCGAAGCTGCGCATCGGCGAACGACTGCGCATCGCGATCGAGCTGCGAAACGACGGCGAAAAGACACAGCAGGTGCTGGCCGACCTGCGCATCCGCTACGTCAAGGCCGACGGAACCGCGCAGCCGCGCGTGTTCCGGCTCCAGTCGCTCGAACTGTCTCCCGGGCAGCGCGAGACGCTTCGCAAGACCGTGTCGATGCAGCAGATGACGACCCGACGGCACTATCCGGGCAGGCACGGGATCGAACTGCTGCTGAACGGCGAAGCGCACCCGCTGGGCGACTTCGAATTGCGTCCGCCGATGCCCGACCTCCCGCTCGACGCCAGGCCAGGATCGCGGAAATGAGCGCCCGGCTCGCGGCCGACGCGCTGGTGCTGCTGCACCTGGCCTTCGTCGCGTTCGCGCTGCTCGGCGGTTTGCTCGTCGTCTGGCGCGCCTGGACCGCCTTGCTGCACCTGCCGGCCGCCGGCTGGGCCGTGTGGATCGAGGCCAGTGGCGGAATCTGTCCATTGACCCCATGGGAGAATCGGTTGCGGCAGGCGGCCGGCCAGTCGGGCTACGAGGGCGGCTTCGTCGAGCACTACCTGATTCCGGTGCTCTATCCGGCCGGCCTGACGCCGACGCTGCAGACTTGGCTCGCGATCGTCGTGCTGGTCGTCAACCTGGCGATCTACACCGTCGCCATTGCGCTGGCGCTACGACGGCCGCGCCGACGCGACGGCTCGTCCTGAGCGGGCGCGACGATTCATCGCGAGCAAGCGCCCCGCTTCGCGGCGACAATGACGGTTCGTCGACGGAGGTGGGGGACGATGGAGTTCAGGCTCGTCTATGAAGGCCCTTTGCTCGCACAGGGCGCCAAGGCGGCACACAAATGGGGGATCCGGCGGGCGCTGCATCCGCAGCTCGCGCGGCTGTGGCTCGAACGCCCGCTGGCCGCGGCCGCACCACGCCTGCTTTCCGGCACGGCACAGCAGTCGGCGGGTTCGATCATCGTCGAGAAAGACGGCCTGCGCTTCGCACCGCTCGTCACGCAGCGGCTGCATCTGTACGCCGAGATCTCGGTGCTGTTGCTGCGCGAGCAGTCCGGCGGCACGCTGATCGTGGAAAGCGGCGACATCGACAATCGCCTGAAGACGCTGCTCGACGGTCTGCGCCTGCCGCGCGGCGCCAACGAGGGACGCAATGCCGGCAACGGCGACGGCCATGTCCAGACGCCACCGGCCGACCCGGATCCGTTCTTCTGCGTGATGGAGGACGACGCGCTGGTCACCAAGGTGTCGGTCGAGGTCGCGCCGTTGCTGCGCCCGGCACCGCCGGACCACGTGCTTGCAATGATCCATGTGCATGTGAAGAAGACGATGCTGACGCCGGAGAACATGGCGCTGTAGCGCCGCGGCATCGCAGGATGTGCAGGCACGATGCTTGCGCCGCACGCGGGCCCCCGCTACCTTGGCCTGCCCAGACCCACGATCGACATGGACGCGTCCACCCTGCCGCCCGCTGTTGCCCACGCTGCCGCTGCCACGAAGGTCCTCGTCGTCTCGGGACATCCACGCAGCCCGAGCCTGTGCGGCTCGCTGGCGCGGGCCTATGCCGACGGCGCACGGGCGGCGGGGCTCGAAGTCGCGCTGCTGGACCTGGCAGAACTCGACTTCGATCCCGACGTTCGCACGATCTCGCCGCGCGAGCAGGCGCTGGAACCCGACCTCGCGCACGCGTGGCGCAAGATCGACGCGGCCGACCACCTGGTCTTCGTCTACCCGGCCTGGTGGGGCGTCGGACCGGCGCGGCTGAAGGGTTTTCTCGACCGGGTGCTGCTGCCGTCGATCGCGTTTCGAGAAATGAGCGACGGTGCGTTCGAAGGGCTGATGCAGCGCAAGACCGCGCACCTGTTGACGACGATCGACATGCCCGGCTGGGTCTACCGCTTCATCTATCGCGCGCCGGGCCACAACGCGATGAGCCGCTCGACGCTCGGCTTCTGCGGGGTGACGACGACGCGCATCGTCTCGTTCGGACCCGTTCGCAGTTCGACGATCGACGAACGCCATCGCTGGCTCGAACGCGCGCGCGACCTCGGCTTTTCGCTTCGCAAGGGCCCGCATACGGCAACGGCGGTCGCCGCGAGGCGGCTGTTCGTCTGGCTGCGGGCGCTGCGCCTGCAGTTCTACGCGATGCCCTGGGTCGTCTACACGGTCGCGGCGCTGGGCGCGGCCGGTGCATCCGCTTCGACCGGCTCAGGTCTCGACCTGCCCGCCTACCTGGCCGGCTACGGCCTGCTGTTCTTCGCCGAGGCCGCGACCGTCTTCGCGAACGATCGATTCGATCTGGCCAGCGACCGGCTCAATACGAACCACGGCCCGTTCACCGGCGGATCGCGCGTGCTCGTCGACGGCAGCCTGTCGCCGCGCTCACTCGAGATCGGCATCGTCGTTGCGTTGATGGTCGCGCTCGCTTGCGCAGGCTTCGTGCTCGGGCAGGTGGCCGACCTGGCCGCTGCCTCGCTGATGCTTGCGTCGATCCTGGTGCTCGGGATCGGCTACACGACGCCGCCGCTGCGGCTGTGCTGGCGCGGGCTCGGCGAACTGACGGTCGGCCTCACGCACAGCGTGTGCGTGGCGCTATGGGGCTGGTTGCTGCAAGGCGGGCCATGGCAGCACGCGTTTCCGTGGCTGCTGGCCGTGCCGCTGTTCTTCGGCATCCTGCCGGCGATCACGCTGTCGGCGATTCCGGATCTCGACGCCGATCGCGCGGCCGGCAAGCGCACGCTCGCCGTGCGCTTCGGTGCACGCGGCGCGCTGTGGATCGCGTTGGCGAGCACGCTCGCGGCGGTCGTCGCGGCGGTGCCCCTGGCGCAGTCCGATACGCTGCGCCCGGCCTACGCGAACCTGCTCGTCTTCGTGCTGCCGCACGCGCTGCTTCTGACGGTGCTGATCGGCAGGCAGCTCGCGCGCGGCGCGAGCTGCGCGCGCATCGACGGCCTGATGTTCGCGGCGCTCGGCTTCGTGATCTGGTTCGGGGCCGTGCCGCTGGTGAACCTGCTGTAGCCGCCCAGGGGCGATTCACCACGATCACGTCGTGCTGCGTCAGCGCAGCCCGATGGATCAGCTCGGGTTCCTGCATGAACCCGAGGATCGGCTCGATCTGCGTGCTCGGCTTGCGCATGATCAGCCGCGTTTCGAAGCTCGAGTAGTTGATCAGGCCGCGGGCGATTTCGCGACCCTCGGGGTCGCGGATCGCGACGGCCTCGCCACGGCCGAACTCGCCTTCGACCGCCGTAACACCGATCGGCAGCAAACTGCGACCGCCCACGACGAGGGCGCGCGCCGCCCCTTCGTCGAGGCACACGGCGCCGCGCAGCTGCAGGTGGTCTGCCAGCCACTTCTTTCGTGCGGCCAGCCGCGGCATCTGCGCCACGAACTGCGTGCCGACAGGCTCGCCGCGTGCGAGCCTGATCAGCACGTCGGGCTCACGCCCCGAGGCGACGACCGTGTCGGTACCGCCGCGCGCAGCCCGCCGGGCGGCCAGCACCTTCGTGATCATGCCGCCACGACCGATCGACGAACCGGCTCCGCCCGCCATCGCCTCGAGTGACGGATCGCCGGCGATCACGCGCGCCATCAGCCGGGCCGACGGGTCGTGGCGAGGATCGGCGGTGAACAGCCCGCTCTGGTCGGTCAGAATCACCAGCGCATCGGCCTCGACCAGGTTGGCGACCAGCGCGCCCAGCGTGTCGTTGTCGCCGAACTTGATCTCGTCGGTAACGACCGTGTCGTTCTCGTTGATGATCGGGACGATCCCCAGCTCGAGCAGCGCCAGCAGCGTCGAGCGCGCGTTCAGGTAGCGCTTGCGATCGGACAGGTCGTCATGCGTCAGCAGCACCTGGGCCGTGCCGAGCCCGTGCTCCCGAAAGGCCGATTCGTAAACTTGCGCGAGCCCCATCTGGCCGACGGCGGCCGCGGCCTGCAACTCGTGCATCGCCTTCGGCCGGCGCTTCCAGCCGAGCCGCTTCATGCCCTCGGCGACCGCGCCGGAGGACACGAGGATCACCTCCTTGCCCAGCGCGCGCAGTTCGGCGATCTGGCGGCCCCAGCGCGAGATCGCCTCGGCGTCGAGACCGCGGCCTTCGTTGGTGACGAGGCTGGAGCCGACCTTGACGACGATCCGGCGCGCAGATTCGATGGCGGCATCGGCCGAGTCGATCGCGGCATGAGGCGAATCGATGTCCGCTTCGCGCGGCCCGATGTCCGCTTCGGTCGAGTCGAAGCCCGCTTCGGGCGTAGCCGAGGCCGACGCCGAAT
>ENA-UOUJ01001579-UOUJ01001579.1-activated-sludge-metagenome-genome-assembly--contig:-NODE-1579-length-11716-cov-4.861847_pt1 | contig 11716 bp, 6 predicted proteins | sample MGYA00249839_ERZ747224 | MGnify/ENA primary metagenome ERZ747224 (study PRJEB28782, sample SAMN03220277) | activated sludge metagenome | biome: wastewater; feature: sewage sludge; material... | reverse complement strand
ATATTCTCCACATTATTTGGATTGATAGCATTAATATCGCCACCCTGAACACCATCAATAACAATCAATGGCCCGCCGGAGGTGCCAAATCCTGTATAGCCGCGGATATTGAATGACTGTGTGGCGTTGGGTGCACCACCCCCATACTGGGTCATAATATTTAAGTTGGCTACTGCTCCTTGCAAACCTTGTGATAACCGTGATATCGGTCTGTCTTCAAGGATTTTATTGTCAATGGTAGTGACAGCGCCAGTGAGGTTAACCTTTTTTTGACTGCCATAACCTACCACTATCACTTCATCAATGGTTGTAGTCTTTGAAGCTTTAAGTACTACATCCAATGTTCCGGCAGTAGCAACTTCGTAAGCCGGTTCGTACCCTACAAATGAAAATACCAACACACTGTTCTCTGGTGCAACAATAGAATATTGCCCTGCAGTATTCGTGGTCGTTCCGGTTTTTCCTCCCTGTACTGTTACCGATACACTTGGGATTGGATTTCCCGTTGAATCTTTAACGGTACCGGAAACTGTTACATTTTGTCCAAAACTTATATTTTGGAGTAGCATAAGGCCGATAAAAATGAAAAAGCCTTTTAGTAGAAGTAATTGTTTTCTTCTCATAAATTGGATTTTAATGATGAAATAAATAATAGAATAATATTTTGATCCATGGCAGAGGCTCTACTTTTTTACTTTAAATAAATATGTATAACATAATTTGTTAAATGTTAGCAAATGTACAACAAATGTTTAAAGAAATCAAAAAATTAAGAAATGATAATTATCATACAAAGTCTTTTTAAAAAATTTAAAAAGTTTGGAATTATTTGTAAAAAGAATTCTACCTTCACATTCTGTTAACTATTTATCAACTGAATGTTAAACTGGCGATGGCACTCATAACACATAAAAAAAATCTTTTTTATGCTCAATTAACAAGGCATTTGTTTTTTCACAATCAATTAAGCAGTACAGAACTCAGTGAATTGACCGGTAAAAGCATCCCTGTGACTACACAGGGTTTGAATGAACTGATTAAAAAGGGGAAAGTTTTTGAAAGTGGTTTTGCTGAATCAACGGGAGGTAGAAAACCATTGCTGTATTCTTTGACTGAGGGAAGCCTGCTTATCGTTTCAGTTGCAATGGATCAGCTGATTACAAAAATTGCTTTGATTAATGAAAAAAATGAAATAGTTGGGGAAATAGAAAAACACAATCTGAAACTGGCAGATAATCCTTCATCAATAGCGGAATTAATTAAGATTTTAAAAAACTTTGTTAGTCGGATAAACAAACCTGACAAAGTAGTGGGGATAGGTATTGGGATGCCGGGGTTTGTTGATTCCTTAAAAGGTGTCAATTATTCATTTCTGCAAACAGAAAATGGCACATTAGTTGAAGCGCTTGAAAATGAATTGCATTTGCCTGTTTTCATTGAAAATGATTCCAGTTTGATTGCATTGGCCGAACTGAGATGGGGCGCTGCTTACGGAAGAAAAAATGTAATGGTCATCAATATTGGTTGGGGTGTTGGGTTAGGTATCATTTCCAAGGGAGAGTTGTTTAAAGGACATGATGGTTTTGCGGGCGAGTTTAGTCATATTTCACTATTTGACAATCAAAAATTATGTAGTTGCGGTAAGTACGGATGCCTTGAAACCGAGACGTCGCTGGTGGTGATAGCTCAAAAAGCCATAAAAAAGATGACTGAGGGCGAGTTGACGGTATTAAAGAATTTGTCTGAAAATCGTATTGAGGAAGGCGCCCGAAAGATATTGAAAGCAGCCAAAGAAGGCGATAAATTTTCGATAGAAGTTATTTCGGAATCTGCCTATCATATTGGCAGGGGTATTTCTATATTGATACATTTATTAAATCCGGAATTGGTTATTATCAGTGGAATTGGTTCATTGGCCGGAAAGGTATGGATAGCGCCGGTACAAATAGCCATCAATGAACATTGTATTCCCAAAATGGCAGAACATACCGAAATTAAAATTTCGAAGTTGGGTGAAGAAGCTGCGCTGATAGGCGCTGCTGCGTTGGTGATGGAGCATTTTGAAGAAATAAATATAAACTTAAAAAAAATCGAAAAAGTATTAATTAACTAATTTTTTCACTCAAAAAAAAGCAAATATGAAGAAAACAATCAAACAGCTACTGTTTTCGGTATTAGCAAGTTGTTTAGTGCTGGTAGGCTATGCACAACAACGAACCGTAACCGGAACGGTCATGGACGAAAATGGTTCACCTATGGCAGGGGTTTCCTATGTCATTAAAGGAACTAAAATAGGCGGCGTTACAAATGAAGATGGTAATTTTACAGTTTCTATTCAAAATGCCAATCAGGTAATAGAGTTATCATCTGTTGGTTTTAAGACCCAATCAGTGACAGTAGGAAATCAAACCTCTCTGAATATTGTAATGCTGAGGAGCGAAGATCAGATGGAAGGAGTGGTTGTTACAGCATTGGGTATTAAACGAGACCAAAGAAAAGTGGGATATGCCACTACTACTATCGCTTCGAAAGACATTATTAAAGCAGCTCCGACCAACTTTGCTTCTGCATTGTACGGGAAGGCTCCCGGTGTAACTATTACAAGTAACCCCGGTGGTGCTACGAGCGCTGTGGGTATTCAAATCAGAGGTCTTTCTTCAATTACTGGACAGGCTCAGCCATTATTGGTTGTGGATGGTGTGGTTGTAAGAAATGGTGATGCTAACAATGACGGATATTGGGGCGGAAACCAGAGAATTAATGGTAATGGTTTGCTGGATATCAATCCTGAAAATATCGAAAGTATCAATATCCTAAAAGGAGCTGCGGCATCCGCTATTTATGGTTCTGATGCGAACTTTGGTGTTATTGTAATTACAACTAAAAATGGAAAAGGTGTAAAGAAAGGGTTGGGTATAGATGTTAATCTTACTGGTAGTCTTGAGAAGGCTTATATTCCCAACGGATATCAAAGTCAATATGGGCCTGGGTATGATAGAGCTACCAATAAAGATGCATTTGGGGCTGATGATGAGGGTTGGATACATGCCACAGTTGATGGCAAACAGGTCGTTTATCCAATTTTCAGAGCCTATGCCATGTTTGGACCAAAGGTTGACGGCAGAGAGGTTTATTGGTGGGATGGACAAATGAGACCCTATACCTCTCAGGGAACAATCTGGGAAAAGTTTTATAGGACAGGGAATAATACGAATGCAAATATAGCGTTAAGCAATTCTTCTGATAAGTATAATTACCGCTTATCCTACACCAGAAACGATTATACCGGTATTCAGAGAGGCGGTAATCAGCAAAAAAATACATTCAATCTGAACAGTTCTTTTACGGTTACACCTAAAATTTCAATGGATCTTGTTTCTACCTACATTAATGAATTTGTACATAACCGTCCCCGACAGGTTTATTATCTTACCAATAACTATGGAGGTTTTGTTAGCCCTGTTGACAGAATGGATGTATATTTAAATAAATATCAGACAACAAAAGGATACAAATATGTTCCTTTCAACTCCAATTTGGATCCTGATGAAAGAATTAAGTATTCAATTAGAGGATATGACTTTCTTGATTTCTTATGGAATCAATTGGCAAATAGTTATGATGAAAGTACTAATCGCTTGATGAATTCTCTTACGCTTAATTATAAAATTTTCAAAGGATTAAGTCTTCGTGGTAGATATGGTAATGATTTCACAAGTTATTTCTTAGAAAATAAAGAACGCTCCACACAGCCACTTTCTTTTGGTGCAAGTGGTTATTATGGAACTGCCCATAACAGATACCTAATTAACTATGGCGACATGTTATTGCGTTATGAAGCTGAAATTTCTCCTAAAGTGACTTTAACACCATCAATAGGTTATCAGGCAAGGGTTGAAGACTATAGATATACCAGCGCAGGTACCAGAGATGGTTTGACCACGGAAAACTGGTTTAGCCTCAGCGCTTCCAAAACAACACCAACATCAGGTTCAGCATCTCGTGCCAAATTGATTAAGGACGGTCTATTTGGGATTTTGAATGTGGATTATGGAAATTTCCTGTTTGTTGAAGGTACTTTTAGGCAGGAAAGATCATCAACACTGTTCCCCGGGAATAACGTTTACTATTATGGAGGTGTGAGTGGCGCATTTGAATTAAGCAATGCTTTTCAACTACCAAAGGCGATTAATTACAGTAAGTTAAGAGCTTCTTGGGGTACCGTTGGTAACCCGCCCGGTATGTATAGAGCAAATGTAATTTACAACGCCGGAAGTATTCAAGGAGTTCCAATTCTTACGCCCCCTTCAAGTTATGGCAATCAGGATTTGAAAAATGAAAGAAAAGACAATATCGAATTAGGTTGGGAAAACAGATTCTTTGGAAGTAGATTAGGTGTTGACCTTACCTGGTATAGAGATAAAATTATAGATCAAATATTACCATTATCTATTCCTGCATCAACAGGCGCTTCATCTGTATTGGTGAATGTGGGTACAATGCAGTCAACAGGTGTTGAAATTGGAATATACGGTACTCCAATAAAAGGTGATAATTTCAATTGGGACACAAGATTAAATCTTGCCTTTAACAATAATAAAGTTACCAAACTGATGCCTGATTTGGATGAACTGACACTAAGCAATATTGATAATGGATCTTTGATTGTAAAAGCGGAAGTAAATAAAAAAGCAGGGGACATTTATGTATATAAGAGAAAATTAAGCTCTTCGGGTGAATATTTAATTAACGACGATGGTTTTTATGTAGTTGATTACAGTAAAATGGTTTATGCCGGAAATATTCAATCAAAAGTTGTAGGCGGCTTTATTAATACTTTAAGTTATAAAAACTTAAGTTTAAACTTGGTAACCGACTTTAATTTTGGTGGACAGGTAACATCAGCAGGTTTGCTGTATCAAAGGGGTGCAGGTATGTATGACAATTCTCTTTTTGGGCGAGACGCAGAACATGGAGGTATTGCCTATTATAATAAGGGTGGAAAATATATTAAGGCTGATGCCAATGCAACATCTGGCCCGAATGGTGAGAAAATATTTCATGACGGTATTATTCTTGATGGTGTAACCGAAAGCGGCCAAAAAAACACTACCATTGTAGATGCCGGTAATTATTATCTTACTACTTACCAGTGGGGTTCATGGCCTGGTTATGCATCGGGTAGTTTATACGAGGGAGCTATTTATAATAATGATTATATAAAACTCAGAGAAGCTTCTTTGTCTTATGTGCTTCCTGTACGACTTAATTCTAAATGGAACCTGCAAAATTTGACTTTGTCCATTTATGGTCGTAATCTATTCTATTTATATAAAACACTGCCCTATGTGGATGCCGAAGATGGAACAGGAACAAACTGGGTAAGCAGGGCTACCTCAGCTGGTAGCGCTAATGCAGCCACCAGATCTGTGGGCGTGAGCATCCGTTTGTCTCTTTAATATTAATAATTAAACTAATAAAAAATGAAAAAACATATTGTTTTATACACATTAATACTACTGATATTTTCGGTCTTCAGTAGTTGCAAAAAGAGTGTAATTGATGACAATTTTTATAATCCGGAAAAAGCTGTTACAGCTGATGTGCCGAGGTTATATGCCGGTATTTTTGCACATGAAAAAGTAATGCCCAGATATTGGAACTTATATACTTTTCATATTCCTGTTTTGGGTACATATAGCCAAACCAGCGGATACACAAATGGTAAAGGTGTTTATGAGCAACCTACCAATTATACTGGAACACGTTGGGATTATTTCTTTACCCATGATATTGCAATCTACAGAGAATTGGAAAAGTATTATAATAAATTGCAAACCGATGCCGAAAAGGAAGGTTATAAATTGTTTCTTGAAACTGCAAGAATATTCCTCTTTGATCAGGCGACACAGATGGTGGATATGTTTGGAGATGTTCCTTTCACAATGGCTGGTGGGCTTAATGCTGAAGGAAAAATAATATTACCCTCTTATGATAAACAGACTGAATTATATAGTAAGGCATTGACAGAACTGAAAAGAATTTCAGATTATTTGGCTACAGTTTCACCTTCTAGTTTTTATGGTAATCAGCTTAAAGCCTATGATTATGTAAATGGAGGTGATTTAGTAAAATGGCGCAAATATTGCAACTCTCTGATATTAAGGTTAGCAATGAGAACTTCATTTAAAGATGAAAACGCTTCAAAGACTCTGGTTCAAACTATTCTTGGAAATCCTTCGACTTACCCAATTATAAATACTGCGGCCGAAAGTGCAGTGATTCAGGCGAATAGTTTGACCAGTAGTTTATTGCCGAGTGATAAGAATGAAGTAAGAAATGGTTTTGGTGTTAACCCTTTTGCTCCTGGTAAAATGGTGAATGATATTATGTTGCCTTCCAACGACCCTCGTTTAGCAGTCTATTTTACTAAAAATGCCAATAATACATATCAAGGTATAAGCAATACACTAACAGAAGCACAAGTTACTACCGGTGTTACTGCAAATCTGTTTTCCAGATGGGATTCTACTACTTTTACAGAAAATTACATGCTTCCAGGAATTCTTATTTCTGCAGCCGAAGTGCAATTCATAAAAGCAGAAGCCTACGAAAGATGGGGCGGGGGTGATGCAAAAGCAGCTTATGAAAATGGTATCAGGCAGTCCATTGCATTCTGGATAGCAGTAAATAATAATACTTCATATTCTGCCGGAACAAAAGAAAGCGCACCTTCAGAAGCGGCCATAACTTCATATTTAAGTAATTCTTTGATTGCCTATGGGTCAAATAATCTGGCTAAAATAGCAACTCAAAAATGGATTGATTTTAATATTATGCAGGCTAATCAGGCTTGGGCTGAATGGCGGAGGACAAAACTGCCCGTATTGTCATTCCCTACTGACGGTAGTTCTTCTATTTCACCAAATATTCCAACCAGACTTTTATATCCTGGTTCAGAAAAGGATTTAAACAAAGCTAATTATAGTGCAGTATCTGCTGCTGATAATATCACTACCAAAATATTTTGGGATGTAAAATAATAGTTTTAGATTCTTAATCGAAAAAAACCGCTTTAGTTGAAGCGGTTTTTTTTATTAAATATTTCTAATTTATTCTTATCTTGTTTCATTTTTCAAATATATTATATGGCCGAACAACATTCTTTCAAACAATCATTAACACTATTTGATGGGACTATGGTAGTTGCCGGATCAATGATCGGATCGGGAATTTTTATCGTAAGCGCCGATATCATCCGAAATGTAGGTAGCGCAAGCTGGCTTATTGCCGTGTGGGTGCTTACCGGTATTATGACCCTGGTAGCTGCCGTAAGTTACGGTGAGCTGAGTGGAATGTTTCCCAAGGCCGGCGGACAATATGTTTACCTTAGAGAAGCCTATAGTCCGCTAATGGGCTTTTTATATGGCTGGAGCTTTTTTTCTGTTATACAAACTGCTACTATAGCAGCAGTGGGGGTGGCTTTCTCCAAGTTTCTGTCTTATTTAGTTCCTGAATTGGGTAATAATTATTTTTTGTTTGATGCAGGAATAGTAAAGGTATATTCTGGTCAGTTAGTATCTATTGCAATTATTGTTTTACTTACATTTATAAACTCAAGAGGAATAAAAGAAGGGAAGATTATTCAAATATTTTTTACAACTACTAAACTGCTGGCTTTATTTTTGCTTATTGTCTTCGGCTATTTTTTGGTAAAAGATAGTTTTTTCACTCAAAATTTTTCCTCTGGTTTTAATGCTATGCAGGATTTGGGTGTTACTGGTGAAAATGGTTTGTTGCAGCCTTCCGGATGGAAATCAATTGGGGGTACTGCATTGTTGGGTGGCATTGCCGCTGCAATGGTCGGCTCCATTTTCAGCAGTGATGCCTGGAATAATGTGACCTTTATTGCAGGAGAAATTAAAAATCCAAAACGAAATATAGGGTTAAGCCTTTTCTTTGGAACCTTGATAGTTACGGTTATTTATATTTTTACTAATTTGATGTATTTGAATGTAATGCCTATAAACGAACTGGCATTTCCTACCGATGACAGAGTGGCTGTGGCGGCAGCAAACAAAATTTTTCCACAATTTGGAACAATTGCTATTGCAGTTTTAATTATGGTTTCTACTTTTGGCTGCAATAATGGATTGATTTTGGCAGGAGCCAGGGTGTATTACACGATGGCAAAAGATGGTTTGTTTTTTAAGAAAGTGGGAAATCTAAATAACGCAGGCGTGCCACAAGTCGCTCTTTGGGTGCAATGCATCATTGCCAGCATTTGGAGCCTGAGCGGTAAATACGGCCAACTTTTGGATATGATTTCTTTTGTGGTAGTACTATTTTATATGCTCACTATTGCGGGTATTTTTATACTTAGGAAAAAACGTCCTGATGCCGATAGACCTTATAAGGCATTTGGCTACCCGGTATTACCCTTCATTTACTTTATAATGGGTATCACGTTTTGTATATTGCTTATCATTTACAAGCCTCAATACACCTGGCCTGGATTTATTATTGTGTTAATAGGAATACCACTATATTATTTAGCCATTGCTAGAAATAAAAGAGGAAAAGAAGAAATGATAATTAATAACAATCAATAACCCTTTTATTCAGGTAATCGACTGATTGGATAGCGCATAAATATTCTGTCTTTATAAGGCGAATTATTGAAGATGAAACTGAGCTGTGCCATACCGTTTTTGGCAAAAACGCTGTCAGTCTTTTGCTTATTCTTCAATTCTTCCCACAAATCGGGATTTTGCTTCAGGTATTTATATGCAATGTCTTCATAATGATAATCCGAAAACCATTCGTTTGAATTGAGTATTCCATCAAAAAAATTCCAGACAAAATAGCTATCCTCCGCCTGGGGTTCAAGCGTTTCAATCAGGAAACGGTTGGCTGTCTGATTCATCATAATCTGATAATCTCCTTTTTGGAACCGGTGTTGTTCTTTTTTCAGTACAGTTTCTACCTGGCTGTTTATATGATGCATCTGGTAAGGCTTTGGAGCAGTTTGGTAGTTTTGAATATAATAGGTTTCCACAGTAAGGGTGGTATCTCTTTCAAGTGGTGTCATGATTACCTTATTGGCTTTCAGCCTGTCAATTACCTTCCACCATCCTTGTGGAATAATATAGGCTTTGGGTTTCCTGATGTAATTGATGGGTTTGTAATGGCTGTAAAAGGGAACTGTTTTGGTATAAGGCTTTGTTCTGTCGTAATACATTCTGTTTAAGCCGGTGATCTCACTTTTTTTGAAACCCGTTTCAAATCCTTTAAAAATAATAGGAGTGGTTTTGGTAGAATCTAACTTATAGGATATTGGGAATTCAGTATCGGCCTTTACCCTTTCTTTTACTTCATTTCTTAGTCTTTTTATTGTGGTTCCGTTTTTGTGGGCAAATGCAATAAAATTCTTCATCAGCATGTAGGTAGCCCGTACTCTTTGGTTAAATGGTTTCAGTATATGGGTTTCGGGCACAAAGGAAAAGGTTTGAAACAGTGCGGCGTAACCGCTGCTGTATCGTGGACTGTCCCAATATCCTGACCATCCATTCTCTACCGCGCCATAACCAAAAAAATTTACATAAGGCACTAAGTCGTAACCATCTTTTTTCATTAAATCCTGAAGCCCGGGTTCAAAAATGTCGTTCAGGTAATCGCCCAATGCGCCGCCCAATTTATTGTATTGTGTGGTTAACAGTGTAATCACATGTTGGTAATCGGCTCCGTTGGACGCATGATTGTCAATCAGAATATCAGGATTGGTAAGATGAAAAATTTCCGTAAAAGACAATGCCTCTTTGCTGTCGCATTTAATAAAATCGCGGTTCAGGTCAAGGTTTTGAGAATTACCTCTTGACCCCATCTCAATAGGGCCATCCTGATCTACCCGATAGAATTTACTTCTGTTGAGGCAGCCACCAATATTATATACCGGAATTACCGCCAATATAACATTGTCGGGCAATGACAGCCTGCCCTTGGCAATATCGCGCGCCAGCAGCATGGTGGCATCTATACCTTCCGGTTCGCCGGGATGTATGCCATTGTTTATCAGAATGACAATTTTGTATTGGTTATGTGCTGTTTTAAAATCGGCAATTGGAGTATTGCTTATGGTTATTAAATGCAGGGGGTAACCTGCATCAGTTGGTCCCATAGGTTGCATTTTTACCTTCTGGGAATTTCTGTCCAATTGTTGCCACCATTTAATAATTTCAAAGTAAGAGGGCGATTCTTTTTCTTTGCTTTTCTCGAACGGTGTTAGTAGTTTTTGCGCAATTGAAGGCTGAAAAAATAATAATGAAAAAGATAACAAGACAACAGCCGAAATTTTCATACTTAAATTTTTGAAACTGATAAAATAAAAAACCGGAACGTAACTTACATTCCGGTATGAAGATAAAACCCTTTGGGATAAAATCGTATAATTTTCTACAAACGGTTTTATAATTTTATTGCGTCATACAATCCGTTTTCGGGCGTATCAGTAAACAGTTCCCAGAACATCAATCCGCCTAATTTATGTTTCTTTACATATTTGCATTTTATTGCTACGGATTCTTTATTCTCTCCGGTTACAAATATTTTTTCTTTTTCATTGTACCAGTAAGGCGCTTTTGCTTTTTTATCCCAATAGAAAATAAAGCCATTTTCAGGGGTATGCAGATTTACGGCAACTTTATAATCCACAAAATTTTTAAACTTAGTAGGCTGATACAATCCGTGATTTACATTTTGCACGTTTTCAAATTCGCGTGAATAAAATCCAGCGCCCATCATTATTTTCTTCAATGGGAATTTTATTTTTTTGAAATACTGAATCGCCTGATCTGCCGATGGTTCTCCCGGATAGGTTGAGTATAAATTAGTATGATGGCCGGTTTTGGTGGAGTATCCGTGTACAAGATCGTAAGACATTATATTTACAAAATCTACATAATTGTTAATTTTATCCCAATCAAAACAACCTTCCAAATGTACCTGCAAGCCTCCTGCAGCAAACGTGATAAGTTTGTCTTTTCCCAAATGTTTACGCAATGTGGCAACAAGCCTGGTAAAATTGGCTTTGTCTTCAGGAATATACTGATGGCCGGGATGGCCTTCCACGGCAGGATACTCCCAGTCAAGGTCTATGCCGTCCAATTGATATTGGTCTAAGAATACTTTTACAGAAGCTGCAAATTTTTCGGTAAGGTCTTTGTCGTTGAAGGTTTGTGAACAAAACTCACAACCTCCCCAACCGCCTAAGGCTATTAATGTTTTCAATCCGGGCTTCTGTGCCTTAATCTTCTGAAAAGCAAGCAGGGTAGGGGCGTCTTTTGGTTTGGTGATGACCATTTCGCCGTCTTTCACATGACTGAAACCGTAAATCAGGTGTGTGATTTTTTTGAAATCATACTTGTGTAGCGAAATACTGTCGCCCGAGTAGTAGGCAACTAATTTGTAATCATCTTTCTTTTTAGCATAGGAAAAAGAACTAAAGGCAAACAGTAAAATGCTTAGTAAAAATAAATTGGTAGCTTTCATTATTAATAAAAATTGATGTATGCAAATATCCTAAATTAACTATTATAAAGCAAGTAAAAAGGCTAATTCTCTTTTTAAGATGCTAAGCAAATTTTGTTCGAACAATGCTTATTCCGGTTTTGCTTCGTACGATAATGGTTTTCCGATTTTTTAACAGTGGCTGCATGAG
>ENA-UOUJ01001578-UOUJ01001578.1-activated-sludge-metagenome-genome-assembly--contig:-NODE-1578-length-11726-cov-3.239140_pt1 | contig 11726 bp, 11 predicted proteins | sample MGYA00249839_ERZ747224 | MGnify/ENA primary metagenome ERZ747224 (study PRJEB28782, sample SAMN03220277) | activated sludge metagenome | biome: wastewater; feature: sewage sludge; material... | reverse complement strand
CACCTCATCTCTTGTCCAGGAAAAACGAAGTGAGTTTTGCGACATTTCCAATCCCGATACTGCTACTCCTCCTGCATTTGCAGCTTTTCCGGGGGCATAAAAGATACGTGCCTGGTTAAATGCAGCTACGGCTTCCGGCGTACACGGCATATTGGCGCCTTCTGCAACACAGAAACAACCGTTTTCTATGAGTGCAATAGCATCATCACCGTTCAATTCGTTTTGAGTAGCGTTGGGCAATGCAATATCACATTTGATCTTCCAGGGACGTTCACCTTCAAAGAAACCGCAATTGAATTTGTCGGCATATTTCCTGATCCTGCCCCGCTCATGATCTTTCAGGTGCTTGATATAATTTAACCGTTCCTGGTCAATACCATCAGGATCATAAATAAATCCGCCGGAGTCGGACATCGTGAGTACTTTAGCACCTTTGGCAATGCATTTCTCAGCAGCATATTGGGCTACATTACCCGACCCGGAAATGGTTACTTTTTTACCTACCAGAGAATCGCCCCTCGTTTTGAGAATTTCCTCCACAAAATAGATCAGGCCATAGCCTGTAGCTTCAGGACGTATAAGGCTTCCGCCCCACTCGTATCCTTTGCCGGTAAGTACGCCGCTGAATTCTCCTTTAATGCGTTTATATTGTCCGAACAAATAGCCGATCTCCCGGGCTCCCACGCCAATATCGCCGGCAGGAATATCTATGTCGGCACCTACATGACGATAGAGCTCGGTCATAAAGCTCTGGCAAAATTTCATCACTTCATTATCGGATCTGTTTTTGGGATCAAAATCAGAGCCGCCCTTGCCGCCGCCCATAGGAAGACCGGTAAGGCTGTTTTTAAACACCTGCTCAAAAGCCAGGAATTTCAATACGCTCAGGGTTACCGAGGGGTGAAAACGAAGTCCACCCTTATAAGGCCCGATAGCGCTGTTCATTTGCACCCTGAATCCCCTGTTTACCTCTACTTCTCCTTTGTCATTCAACCAGGGCACCCTGAAGATGATCACTCTTTCGGGTTCAACAATGCGCTCCAGGATCTTACTGTTTTTGTATTTCGGATGCTTTTCAATAAACGGGATGAGTGATTCTGCCACCTCCGACACTGCTTGAAAAAACTCCGGTTCTGCTATATTCCTGCGTTGTACTTTTTCTAAAAACGGTCTGACCAAATCATTCATATGCGTATCAAAAATATATGTGGTTAGGGTTAATTATTTCGGAAATTACTGAAATTATTTATTGAAGCATTTTATTAAATTTTTGAAGCTCACTTAACTCCACTCCGGACAGCGGTTCATTGTTATCGTATTTAGCCTTCAAGAACAATACTCTTTTGTGGTGTGGATATTTGGTCAGTACGGCGTTGAGCATAAGCCCCGCATTTTCATCCTTAGTGTAAAGCGGTGAAGGTTGGGGAGGAGCAGATTTATACCGGGTTGGCTTTTTCTTTATTATCGCCTCTAAAGTGATAATTTTATTTTCCGGTATTGTGGATATTTTCCGGGCTTTATGGTACAATCCTTCCAGTTGTTTTTTGCTTAGCCCTCCACGTTCCTGATACTGATACAACAGACTTTGTATGAAAGAAGATTCGGGCTTCGCCGCAAGAACAGCTCTCAGCAAATCACTTACAATGTCTACATCTGGTTTAATTCTGTTCATAAAAACTGCATGAAAATAGTAAAAAAGAACGATCATCGGGCATTCCCTGTATAAGGTTGTAGAATAAATACCACAGGTAGAAATAATTTTCCCATACTTTCTTTACAAAAGCCTGTTTATGCCTTACTCCGGGTCATCTCCTGTTTTTTATTTAATGGTATGGTTTTGCATTTTAAAAGTCAGTAAAAGCATAACCAGCCATGGATACCAAATACAACGAATCTACCTCCAACCGTCCGAAGGGCGAACGCGTTTTGGATGCTCCGTTTGTGATGATGGACATTCCGGCTTTTACTGAACAGTTGCGCCAGGAAAAAGCCTGGCAGGAAAATGACCGGAATGGCATTACGGTGTTTAAATCCGATAGTCTTACCATAGTCATTTCCATACTCAAAACCGGTGCGCAAATAAAAGACAGCCCCGAAACGGATCTGCTTACAGCCTACCTGCTGAACGGGGAAGCAAAGTTCATTACCCACGACAATGAGGAAGTGCTGCTGAATGAGAAGCAGTCTGTTGTTTTTCACAGGGGTATGCTAAAATACATTGAAGCCGCTTCTGAAACAACCATCATGTTGAGCGCTTACGAACACAAAAATGAATAATATTCAGCTTTACAAAACCGGGCTGGAAAATTGAAAGCCGGAAAAGCAGGGTTTTTGTAATCCCTTCTGCTGCAGCAGCACTTTAATTTTTTTGCCCATGCCCAGGAGAAAGTTGTGCAGGAAACGAACTTTTTCTTCGTGTAAAGCTCCAATGGATGAGCCGGCGTTCTTTTCCATTTTTTCCAACTGCCTGGTTAGTCCAAGTCCCAGCAGGAAATAAGCCTGGCTGGTAAATCCCCCATATTGCAGCCCGCCCTTTAGTCCCCATTGTACAAGGGCAGAAAAATTAACATGAGCCGTTATATCCTGTTCGCCAATATGGATATAGGGACAATCATTGATCTGGTGTTTGTAATAACACAACAAAGTACCTGAAGTACGGAGGGGATGGTACAATTCAGAAACAGGATATCCGTAATCTATGGTCAGCACAAATCCTTTTTGCAACGTCCTGGCTATCTGTCCGATCCATTCCGTGGCCCGGAGGTTTATTTCTGTACGAAAGCCGGGCATCAACTGTACAGCAGATTGAAGGAGATAGTGTTTAAGCTTTGGCGACGCGGGCCGCAAACATTCCGTAAAGCCATCTTTGTAATCCACGAATACTTCCATCAGCTCGTTCTGCATCAGTACCTGGTGCACAGCAAAATTGTCTACTACTTCATTAGACAGAATACAGCCTTCCAAAGCGGGGATGTCGGTTATGCTGTTAAACCAATATACTTTTTCATCTGACCCAATCTTTTGCTTTCGTTTCATGAAAGGGCTTTTTTCAATGATGCAGTACCGGAGACCGCTATAAAGCGCTTCATTTTTTTTAAGATGCTGCATAATATCCCTGCACAGGCAACCATTGCCGGCGCCGTATTCTACTACGGTGAACTTTCTTTTGCCGAGCAATTCCCACATTTCTTCGAGTTGTTTGGCCACGAGCGCGCCAAAAGCGGAAGTGATATAAGGACTTGTGTAATAATCACCGGAGCCGCCAACAGGATCACGTTCATTAGCATAGTAACCTGCCCCGGGATAATACAGGGCCATTTCCATGAAATCACGGAACGAAACCGGCCCTTCTTTTTTGATCTTATCAATGATGATTTCCCTCAGCGGCATATTTGTTGTATTTGATAAAAGACAACACTCCAATTTTAATGCCGTGGGCTGCCATCCTTGCATTGTTCATGGTATTATTATTGTATTGATTAAAAACAAAGGAGGTTTTGTATGAGCAATATCATTAAAAGTGGCAGTCGTACGCCAGACTCCTGGAATGATTTTTTTAATATGAAATGAAAATCGCAAAAATGTGCTTGTATGTATAATGAGGACGTTGAACCCGTACCCCCGCAGGATACAGGAAAGAAAACGGATATTGAGGCCCATGTGGAGGCAACAGACCCGGGTGAAGCGCACCGGATATTTGTGGAGGCTAAAAGGCGATTATTGGATATCAATCACTGGTCAGACATCAGCAGTGGCATTTCGGCTTCTTTTGCTTTAACGGATTGCCGGGGAATGATCAAAAAATGTTCTCCCGAAGTGGGCGATTATCTCCGCATAGATATTCCCGGCCCGGGAACTGCAGCGGGTGACGGATTTGACTGGGTAAGGATTGAGATGATAGAAGAAGAGCCGGATTATCTGGGTACAAGAGAATTTATTGTGATGCGTGTTCGGCCGGCACCCCAGCCCGAACAAAAAAAGCCAACGGCACATTTCTTTGAGGAGGATGCTACAAGTTCCTTTATCGTAAGAAGAGAAGACCGGCGTATTGCGGCCGAAGTGCACGGAAGAAATGAAAAGCCCAACACGGGAAATGCAAGCCTCACCGATGCCATCAGGAATACAGTGGTAAGCATGGTTGCACAGGCAGGATTTTCTAAGATACAATGGGAAAAATTGGTAAAAGGTATATTGAATATCCAACCCTGATCTGCAAACAAATGAACTGGCATTATTTTTTATGAGTGGATATATATAAAAGCCCCTGCCATTCTATGCGTACTACACATTTGCACATCGCCGACCATCTGCTGGAGTATATTCTCCCTTACCCGGGCGAAAAAGACATCCGGGAAATTGAGCATCATTTGAACATTTCTCCTTTAAAACTACAACTGTTCCTTACCGAGATAGGGAACGAGAAGCCCGGCTGGATATACAAATCAGTTGGTGAAAACAATGAGCCCAAATCGGTAGGCATAATAGAAGAAATGAAGCCGGAAGTGCTGGATTTCCTGTCGAAGGGAGGATTTTCAAAGCAGGTGAGCCAGAGCAACATGCCGCCTGCAGACCTGTAGTGCTGAGCAATAATGACGGGTGTATGTATCGCGCAGCGATAAAGCTCAAGCATCAGCATCTTCAGTTCCCCTGTATGCTGTCCGCCGGGAAGAAATGTTTGAGGTGAAGTAAAATTTGTAGTATTGCTTTTTTACATGAGTCTTCGTACATTTTTGCAGCGCATACTTAAAAAGCCGGTGGCCAGGTTAGCCAACAGGTTTTCTTCTCGTCCCAACAGGGAACGGGTGCATGATGCGCTTACCAAACTGTATAAGCAGATCAGGGAAAAGCCCGGCAAAAAAGGAGTTGTTATTGATCTGGATGCATCGCCGCAAAAGATCATTGTTTTTTCCGATCTCCATAAAGGCAATAAAAAACGTTCGGATGATTTTGCACCTGCAGAGCAAAACTATATTGCTGCCCTGAATTATTATAACCGGCAAAATTATACATTGATCGTGCTGGGAGATAGTGAAGAGCTCTGGAAATTCAACCTCTTCACCGTTAAAAAGCACAATCACGCATCCTTTGAGCTGGAAAAACAGTTTCTTCAGCGAAAGGCGCTGATCAAAGTTTTTGGCAACCACGATGTGTTCTGGAACAATGATCCCTTTGCGGCATTACAGCTCATAAGCATTTATGGTGAGCCGGTGCATATGTATGAAGCTGTATTGTTGAAATACAAGGCCGGTCAAAAGCCAATGGATATTTTTCTTACACACGGGCACCAGGGCGACGCTCAAAGCGATGGCAATAAATTCAGCGCATGGTTTGTGGCAAAAATATGGGCGCCGCTGCAATCGTACCTCGATCTTAATATCAACACTCCGGCCTTTAACGACATTCTTAAAACAGACCATAACCAGTTCATGTACGAATGGAGCTTGCAGCAGCACGACCTGGTGCTTGTTACAGGGCATACGCACCAGCCGGTTTTTGAATCCATGACGCACCTGGAGCGTTTATATAAGCAGTTGCTTCTTGCCCGGCAGGATAATAACACCAGGGAAATAGCAGATCTGCAGAAAGAAATTGCTTTTCGCCGGCAGGAGTATGATCATGTATCGGAAGATTACCTGCAACTAAAGCCTTCTTATTTCAACAGTGGCTGTTGCTGTTTCAACGATGGCGATATAACGGGAATAGAGATTGAAGCCGGCGAGATAAGGCTTATAAAGTGGAAAACGGATAATGCTGTTTCCAAAAGAACCGTACTGGAACACGCTGCATTGAGAAATCTACGTTAGTCCTCGGTTTTTACAGTTACTTTGGTAAACCCCAAACCCCGTAAAAAATTTTCAAGCAATGCTGTGCTGCGGGCATCGGCCTTGCTGAGTATGCCCTGCTGCAATGCTTTTTCAATCATTTTTTTTCGTGCCTTTATTTTAACTGCAGTAACCGCTTCGCTGCTCCATTCACCCATTTCACTAAAGGTTTCAAAATCCGAAGGGTTCATTATCGCATCTAATATTTCTGCACGGGGAAGCAATAAGGAAACAGAATCGTCCTGAACAAAAATGGATTGTTCATTTAATTTTTTGAGATCCGTTCCTGCAATGAGTTTCCCTTTCCCGATGATCACAATACGCTTGCCGGTAACCGGTAAATTGCCAAAAGCCGAAAGACCGGGAAGCAGGGCTTCTGCGGGGGATTTTACTTTAATAACAACAGAATCTGCTACTACTTCATCAAAAGCCGTAATGGTGCACAATTGCGCCAGTTCATTGATCTCTTTAATCAGCACAGGTGTATTGTCTATTGTAACAGGCTGCGGTTTAAAAATGTTTTTGAAAGAAGGAAGCCATTTTAAGTTCAGCAGCAGGAGCACTATTAAAACAGCAACAGCAGGAAGAATATACCTGGCACTTCGTTTTCGCATGATCAATTGAGTTTAACAGGTTTTTTCCCGAATTGAACAATAACTTTCTCATAGCCCATATTGCGCAGGAACCTGCTTGCAAACAAGCTGGCATTGGCTTCCGCGGTTTGCAATACGCCCAGTGAATCGGCGCTATCCTCTATTTGCTGTTGCGCCTGCGCTGCCAGCGCATCTCTTTCCTGCGTGGTGAAGCTGCTCCTGAAAGCGCCGATCTCTTCATATGCTACCTTAATGTCTTCGGGTTTTATGCTAACAGAAAATAAGGAAGCATGCGGGAGAGTGAGGGTAACCTGCTTGTTGTTGACCTGAATGTGTTCTGCATTAAGTGAAGAGAAATCAATACCTGCTTTAAGCGTGGCTTCACAGGTCATCAGTATTTTCCGGTCGCCTATTTTATACCAGGTCTTGTCATCACTGGCTTTAATGATCTTGTTTACAATATATTCTACGGTAACCAGTTCATTTATCTCTTTTAATGCCAAAATTTCCTGCTCTTGTTTAACGGGAGCTGTGCGGCAGGATGCAACCAGGAAAAGCAGGAGATAAATACAGGTTCTGAACATATCGCAATTTACAAATACTGTTGCATCTGCGCATTTAATATATTATTATGCTGCTATGAATTTTGCACCCATGAACAGTCTTCTGTTTTTATATCCGCACGAACCAGAGACGGATGATGAAATTTTATCAATGAACAATTCATGGGTAATCCTTAATTTTCCCGGAAATTAGGTCATGAAAAAATATGCGGTAATAGTAGCCGGCGGCACGGGAACACGAATGGGGTCTGCCGTTCCCAAACAGTTTATGCTATTGAACGGTAAGCCGGTGTTGCTGCATACAGTAGAAGCTTTTTTGCGTGCTTACAACGATCTGCAGATCATACTCGTGCTCCCTGTTTCCTTTGAAGAACAAGGCAGGCAACTCATTTTGCAGTCGGTTGCACCGTTACGTATTCAAATGGTTACCGGCGGCGATACCCGTTTTCATTCCGTGCAGAACGGACTGAAAAAGATCAATGAAGCATCGGTTGTTTTTGTACACGATGGGGTAAGATGTCTGGTTACCGAAGGCCTTATCAGGCGCTGTTATGAACAAACGCTGATTAAAGGGAATGCCATACCTGCGGTAGCTGTAAACGACAGCATAAGAATAGTAGAAGGAGATAAAACAAGGGTGGTAGACAGAAGCAGGCTGCTTGCCGTTCAAACACCACAAACCTTCCGGAGTGAAATTATTTTGCCTGCTTTTGAACAGCCTTATAAGAAAGCTTTTACAGATGAAGCTACGGTAGCGGAAGCCGCAGGCTATGAAGTTTTTATGATAGAAGGGGAGAAGGAAAATATTAAGATCACACTGCCTGCAGACCTGTTGATAGCGGAGCAGTTATCAAGGAAAGCATAATGCCAGGTATGGCTTTCTGCTCCATTTCAATAATATCAATTCATGTTTAACGGCATAATCACAGCATTACGGAAATTTATTTTTTGCTATACCATTACGGCAGATCCGGCGTCCTTTATCCGTTTGCTGATCAATACCAAAAGATACCGCTATGCTAAAAAGCCTGTAGTGCATCCCGCCATACCCGTTCCTTATCATTTGCGTTTGAATGGGAAAAGAAAAACAGTTTTTTTAAGGACCTATGCTGGTGATATCGCTATATTTTACGAGATTTTCTGGCAAAAGGTATACAAACTTCCATGGCCCGGTGATACGATTCGCGGGTATGTGGTTGATCTGGGCGCCAATACAGGAATGGCATCTTTGTTTTTTTCTGCATATTATTCCATACGCGGGGTGTATGCGGTGGAAGCAGACAGGTTCAATATGGATTTGCTTTTACGCAATCTCTCCCCTGAAATATCTGCGGGCCGGGTTAAAGCCCTGCACGCTGCTGCCTTTACCGAAGATACCACGGTATATATGCAAAGGCAGGAAAAAGCATACAATACAGCTGTTACCAGCGAGGTAACGGATATGCCTGTACGGGCAATAAGTATGGATACTTTATGCAGTATGTTTGAACCGGACAGGATTGGTCTCCTTAAAATAGATATTGAGGGCAGTGAGGAAATCCTTTTTTCAAAAAACACGGAATGGCTGGAAAAAGTTAACATCATTGTTATGGAAATTCATGGTGATGGATACCGGAGTGTATGCGAAACCTTATTGCGCACCAAAGGATTTGTTATCTATGAGCCCGGCGATAGTGCTTTACATTCAACCTTATTATGGGCAATAAAGCAAGAAATAATGCAATAGCTATTGCTTTAAAATATTTACCGGGAAAGGCAGGCGATTCATTTTAAGATGTAAATAAAACGCTTCGGCTGCTCCAAACTGGCGGTTAAAAAAAGCAATGCCCGGTACATCGGATCCCTCAAACCGGAATATCCTGCCGGTGCCTGCATGATCTTGTATGGCAGCATCGGTAAGCAGGTAAAATGCCCCCATTGATTTTCCTTCTGCGGTGCTTCCACCCACCAGCGAATACACGAAGTTGTTATCATAAAGAACAATATAAAATGCAATTGTTTCGCCTTGCAGTGTGTGTGCGGTATAAGTTTTAAGATGATCTTTCTTACCTGCTGTATTACAGCAGGCAATGAGTGAATGATAATCTTTGGCTGCAATGCCCGGATGCGCGGCTTTGTATGCTTTCCGGTATAAAGTGATAATGTCTTCGGGGGTATCGTTACGTACTATTATTATATTATGCTTGTGAGCTTTTTTCAATGAACGTTTTGCCAGCCTGCTGTACAGGCCGGTTAAGACAGAGCAGGATCTTTCTAAATCAAGCAATAAATTTAACCGCTTGTGTACAGTAAGTCCCGCAACAGCACCTGCCTTCTGTAATGGATGGGTTTCATTAATATCAATATCAATCAATTTAAACTTTGAAGGAATAACCTCTAAAAAATCTGCTGTATCAACAGGTTGTTCCTGGCCTGCAAAAAGGCCCAGCGATGCCGTAAAAGCAGGTTGGTACAGGTAGTGAAAGCCATATTTTCTCCTCCAGGTAAGGGGCATTATGGCTTCATAGTCATTTAGTACAAGGGCATCCCAATGGCCTGACATATGATCTAACCACCAGGAATAACCGTAGATAAGCCCTTTGTTTTTTTCGATGCAGGCATCCCATTTTACAATATCAATTTCACTTCTTTTAAGGTATTGAATGTCTTTGGTCATGAAAAGAGGTGATTTCTTATAACGGAATATGAGGACTGATCTTTTTAAAACTGATATCCTGTATATCTATGCTGAATGATATTCTTTGCCAGAAGTTGTTACCGGGAGTTGATTTAAAATAGTCGCTGTACACTTTACTGTATAACACCGGAACATATATATTTATGAGATCCCTGCACAAGCTCAACTGTAGGCCCGCATCATACAATAGCCGGGGCGTACCGGAGCCGCTCTTCCATCCTTCATTATAGGTACCGGCATCAAAGAATAATTTTACAGGGATCTTTGGATGAATGGAAGATGTAAAATTTAAAGCGATCAGCCAGTCATCTGTTTTGCCCACTTTGTTGCTCAGCAGATCGGTTCGCACCTTAAAGCCGCCGTCTCTTATCATTACCTGCTGCGACAACATGCCCTCAAATTCATTGCGGCCTATAAAATAATTACTGTACGTATAATCTTCATATCCTTTTGGTGCCGTCATGTTAAGGTGATACTGATCCGTGCTGAACCGTCTCTGTGATGTTTTATCTCCTGTATAAAAAAATTTTCCTGCAAACCATCGTGTATTCAAACCCCCGCCTTTTGGGTAGTTAAAAAAGTAATTTCCTGTATAAGCGATCCTTCCAAAATGCTGTGAAGCTTCAAACCGTAGTTCATAGCGATAGGGATACAAAGCTCTGCTATTGTCCGTTACATAACGCAGTTCACCAATAGTGGCATTTCGGGAATGAATGGCGTACCGGTTTTTCATCAGTACCGAATCCCATGAAAACTGCAAAGCATCTGTATTGATGATATAGGCTTTCCATTGTATAAAGCGGCTGAGCCGGCTGCGTGGCTGCCTGTTGCGGAAAGTAAACCGCACATGAGGACTGAACTTTGCAAAACGCAAATGCGTGGTATGGTTATCCGGATCTGTATAAGCATTTTCCGAAAACCGGGCAGCGCTTATACCTGCTTCAATTTTCTGGAAGATATTTTCGGGATACCAGGTGTACGTTGCGCGGCCGATACCGGCAAATTGCCTGCTGCCTGTGGCATACAACGGAACAGCGATAAACCGGAAGCGGGTAACGGGAAGATTATAGTTATTAATGATGCCACCCGCCGCCAGCTTATCGTAATCATTAAAGCCCAAAGCCGGAGCTATGCCTGTGTAATGATATTTGTTGCCGGTATCGGCTTTCCCGATCCAGGTAAGCCGCAGCTTTTTAGAAGCGGGGGGCAGCAGGCTTCCTTTGGCGTTGAGCAAATGGAAAATACTGTCAATATTCTTTTCACTTACCGTAGCTATAGTATTTTTAAAATCTGCGGGATAGGGATGCTTGAACTGCCATTGGCTGTAATAAGCCTGCATGCAGGAATCAAACAGCGCTTTACCCAATGCTGTTTCCAGCACCTGCAGCCATTGCGATGCTTTATAATAAGCGGATAAATAATAATTGGCAGGGGAAAACGCGGCGGCAGGCAGGTTAACCGGCTGATCTTTTTTTACCGCAGCTACCGATTCAAATGTAACTTTTTCGAGATAAGAAGGATTGAACTTTATGGAAGTTGCTTTCCTGTCAAGATATCGCTTTCCATAAAAAGTATTCATCCCTTCATCCATCCAGGGATACTCCCGCTCATTGGATGCCAGTATGCCATAAAACCAGTTGTGCCCTACTTCATGAACAATGATGCGTTCTGTTAGCTGCTGGCTTTTGGGCGCAGAAAGGACTGCAATCGTAGGATATTCCATTCCGCCTTTCATACCCGGCGGGCCTTCGGCAATGCTTAAAGTGGCAAAAGGGTATGTGCCCACTGAAGCCGAATAAAAACGGAGTGCATTCTTCGCATAGGCTATGCTGTTATTCCAGCTCTTTTGCGAAGCAGGTATAAAGAAAGCATACAAGTCAATCGTTTTCCCTCCGGATAACAGGCAGGTGTCGTGCTGCACAATAAAACGCTTATCGGCAAACCAGGCAAAATCGTGCACGTTGTTCTGCCTGTAATGAAGCGTTTTGGTGGCGGCGGATGAGGGAGGATAAACCTGCCGGATGGTTTTATAGGAACCTCCTTTTACTTTTTTCCTGTACCGGGTTTCTTT
>ENA-UOUJ01001576-UOUJ01001576.1-activated-sludge-metagenome-genome-assembly--contig:-NODE-1576-length-11750-cov-4.144250_pt1 | contig 11750 bp, 8 predicted proteins | sample MGYA00249839_ERZ747224 | MGnify/ENA primary metagenome ERZ747224 (study PRJEB28782, sample SAMN03220277) | activated sludge metagenome | biome: wastewater; feature: sewage sludge; material... | reverse complement strand
GTTGTTGTAATAGCTGTCGTGAAAACGGAAGGTCTCTTTGGTCAGCCTGTTTATGTTCGTATGCAGCCAGCCTGCCACGTCAAGCGCATTATCATACCAGTTGGCATACATATTTCCTATTGCCGGGCCTTCGGTAGGAATCGGCATATTCCAGTTGCCGCCTTCTCCGTATTGCATGGGGCGGTTGGGAAAATACCAGGTGAGCAGAAATGTAATATCCTTCGATTCGCCCGGCGCAAGCGTTACCGATACCCCGGTTGCTCCCAGCAGCTTTTCACCCAAAGGTTTCGTGGACTGCAACGCGTTGCCTGTCGTTTGACCGGTACCGCTATAGCTACTGACAGCAAAGCCGTTGTTGTCTAATACAGTTAATGCTATATTCCCGAAATAAGGATGGTCTCCCGGAAAATATTTTTCTTTGGCAGGCAGGTTGCTGAATGCGATCTCATCCACATTGATATGTCCCCAGCTACCCGTTTCATTGTCTATTATTTCGATGTATGCTTTTTGCCCTTTGAGTGCGCTTACGTCCCAGCTTATATCTTTTAGTGTTTCATCGCTGTTGCCGGTAGCGGTTTTTTCAACCTTCCCTTTTACCACGAGACTAATGCAGGTCCTGCCACGATAAGGACCGCCGCCCAGCTTAAAATTGATATAGTCTTCCTTAATTACAAAGACAGGCGAGGTAAGTTTACCGGTGCCGCTGTCACCATATTGGGTGAGCTTGGAATTGATAAGATAATCACCCACCTGCCCGGTAACAAAGTCTTTTTTTGCGGCTTCATCGGTAACAGGGCCTTTACCAAAAGCAGTGCCTTCAGCTTCCCATTTGCCATAGCTGCCCGATTCAAAATCCTGGAACATGGTGCTGCGCCGTTCAACTTTGGGAAGATGATCTGCTTTTACCAGGTCCATCAACACGGAAGCCATTCCATCCTTTTTAATTACCCGGTTGCGAAGCGTGCCGTTTGCTTCATTCCTGAGATCTATACATACCAGGTTTTGCAGCCAGCCGGTAAGATTGATGCTGACCGGCGCGGAAGAAGTATTTTTTACGGTATAACGGAGCACCGTACCCGGCGTAGCAGATTCTTTTGCATTGAGTGGAATGAAAGGTGAAAATACCGTAGCATCCACCTGTACCGGGAGCGGGTATTTTACAGAAGCATAATTGATTTTGGCAACGGGATATTCACCAATAAAAGAAATATCATCAAAATCTTTTTTGCTGAGTTCCCTGGTAATATGCTTATCGCCCTGGCTCACTGTGATAGCAAATCCCTGGTCGATATAGCTGAAGGGCTCAAAAGTCTGGTAACATACTTTCCAGGGACCGAGCGCTGTTTCAAAATTCAGCAGGTAGTCTATGCCGTAACCGGTATTGTACGCATTATTAGCGATCCACCAGTTGGCCAGCGTTCCGTCGCCACGCACATACAATTGCCCGGCTGCAATGCCGCCGCAGGGCATACCGATGGTAGTAAGCTCTTTGCCTTTATATACTTTTCTTTCGTTCTGCCAGAGCGATCGCTGCCATTGTGCCGGCAGCTTTTTATCCACGGGAACGAAATGAGTAGGGTCGGTAGATTGGGCTGAAACATACCCGCCAAAGCATATGCAGGCAACAAGAAGTAAAAGACGCATATCAATGATTGAGTTGATGAATTTGAGGGACTAAAAATATGCCTAAACGGGTTAAGTAGCAAAAGTGGGAAGGTTTGAGGATTTATGGTTTGGAGTTCACGGTCAGGCATGATCGATCATAAACAAAAAACGATAAATCGCCCTTCAGCTTTGTTCCTCCGTGTCTTCGTGGCTCAACCGCTATAATTTTTCCACTATTTGTTCCGGGAGAATATATCCTTCATCCAGTTCAATGACCTGCAGGTTCCTGAATTCTATCCGGGCGCCTTCAGCCTCGAGGCATAAATAGCCCTTGCTTTGCGAAGACTGCCGGATACCGTTGACATATTTGCCGTTAACAGACAACTTGATTGTTCCATCCACGCAAACAACGGTATAGGTATTCCATTCACCTACGCCCAGACACCTATTCTCTACAGATTTGCTTCTTTCACCACGCGGATTATCAGGAACGGTTTTGGTTTTGCCCGCCCCGAAAAGCTCACCATGCACGTAGGCAATGGGAGGCGTTTCGCCGTTGCGTTTGTTCTGGTTCACCCAGTCTAATTCCAGCATCTGCACTTCCACACCGCCGGGCAGGCGGTTATGATCCTCCGGCCGGGCATCACACCACACAAAAATCCCCGAGTTGCCGCCTTTTTCCATATGCCGCCATTCCACGTGCATGATAAAATTCTGGTACATCCTTTCCGACCTCACCACGCCTATCGGCCAGCCTTTGCCCACGAGAATATTTCCTTTTTTATACCAGGTAGTATCAGTTGTATTTACGTCTACCCAGCGTAAAGGCTCGCCGGTTGTACCGCCGGCGATCAGTTTGCCGAAGTTCTTTCTTTCGCCGAACTCAAAAAGTATCTTCTGGCTGAAGACGGGAACGGAAAGAGAAAGACTTAAAATAAAGACGATCGGTTGTAACGATTTCATGTTATGATTTTAGCTATAGAGGCAGGGCAATATACGAAGCAAATGTATCCGGTATAACATCAATTATCATATTTCCCGTCTGTGCTGTACCGTTTGAAAGGTACGGGTTTAAAAATGACAGGAATTTTTTTGTGCCACGGTCTTCAACTTTATGGAAATTGCAAACACTTCCTGCCCTTTTTCAATCGCCTATTCATATTTCGAAAGAGCCGCTTCATACCCCGCTCTCATGACAGACCGTAGTGAAACCGGCTCAATTATTTCTATATCACTGCCAAAAGAAAGCAATACACTTATCAATTCCTTGTTGATGACAACAGACATTGTAAAAACTACCCCACCCTCATTTTCAGACGATACTGTTTGTGAATGATGCAATGGCTTGGTCATTAAATAATCAGCCCTTGCTACCGATACCCTGAATACGATATGTTCAGGTTGCTGCCCCGCTTTCCGGGTAACCCCTATCATGTCTTTGAAGTATTCATCCTGGTTGAAAAAATTATTTTCAATAAAAGCTTTGTTTAAAGGTGTAAAGCGGGCAATCCTGTCAATAGGGGAATTATCAATACGGTTATTGGCTTCATCATATCCAAACAGGAACCAGCGTTGATTGTATTGCTTTAAACAATACGGATGAACTATCTTTTCAACCGGGCCGGCAGCGCCAAAAGGCTGATAACTGATCTGTAATACTGTTTTTTCAAGTATGCATTCAAGAATATCCTGCAGTCTTTCAATAAGTTTTAAGGCAGGTGCACTGTCAAAGATAATAGGCGATGGTCTTTCCTGCACGGTATCTTCTATATACAACTGCAGTTTAGCCGTCAGATCTTTTAATTCCTTCGTAAGCGTAAAACCTTTCAATTGCGACAGCACTTCATTTGCAATGAGCAGGCTCAGGTATTCATCTTTCGTAACAACAGGCTCATTAAAGTCAAAATCTTCTGAATAAGTATAATAAACATTCCTCCCTTGCTTTATCATTTCCACCGGCGCCCCTTTTTGAAGCTCCAGGTATTCCAGGTCTGCTGCAATGGTACGTTCACTCACCGGGTTACCACCGATACCTGCAAGATGGTCGTTTACTTTTTCATGTAATTTTTTTACGCTCCATTTGCCCATATTATTTTTCAGGCATTTATGGAGCACCTGCAGGCGTTCGTCTCTCTTATGATCTGTTGTAGGCATCAGGGTATTATACAGGGAAATGTTTTAGGAACCAATTAGACGAGAAAACTTTTACGGGTTGCGTTTTAAAACCAGGCAACATCGTATCCATGTGGTAGCATCTAAAAACAATCAGTGTCATCATTGGTTTCCATAACGTTCTTTCTGTATGGCATCCCGGATATCGCTATCCGAAACCGTACTAAAATCAGCCTCATTGGTAATGTTTCGCCATTCTTCTTCCAGCTCTTCTCTGAACAATTTTACGTAGGCCAGCTTTAGCTCTGCTTCATCCATGTAACGAAGCTTATCTACGATCAATGCAAAAACAGATGGTTCCTGTTTTGAATCCTGCTTCATTTCCATACACAACGTTTATATGCAATATACGGATTATTTGCAGGGTTTAATGTTGGAAGAGTGTATTATCCCGCATGTAGGTATCACTGCTAGGCAGATGCCTCGTGCCTCGGCATGACAAACGGCAGTGCGGTATTCGGCGTGAGTGCTATTGTTCAACATTTGCACCATTGTTCAAAATGCATTCTTCAGCCTGTCATGCCGAGGCACGAGGCATCTACACACGATTACCTTGTATGCAAAAATTGAAATGTGACCAATGCTTGAAGAAAAGCTGCAAGCATTGGTTCTATCATTGCGGAAACATTACGGATGGAGTATAACCCGCAACAAATACAGGCTTTGGAGTGCATCAATAATTTCCTAAAACCGGGGAATACGGATAAGCTGTTTATTTTAAAGGGAAATGCGGGTACCGGAAAAACAACGCTTCTGAATGTGATTGCCGGGAAACTATGTGACAACTTTGAACATGTTATGATAACAGCACCAACCCACCGGGCTGCAAAAGTATTATCTAAAAAAACGGGAAAACCTGCTAAAACGCTGCATAGCCTATTATATGATGCAGAGCCCCTGGAAAGCGGATACGGCGTTAGGCTGAAGAGGAAAACTACCTTTTCAAAAGAACCTGTATTGTATATAGTTGATGAAGCTTCTATGATCGGCGACCGAATAACCTCATCCCGGGAATTTTTCTGCGAAACGCCGCTGCTTACCGACCTGCTGCAATATGTAAGTGATGTAAACCCCAACAACAAAATATTATTTGTGGGCGACCCCTGCCAGTTACCGCCTATTGGCTATAATTTTGGGGAGCAAAGCCCGGCGTTATTTCCCCGGTATTTTGAGCAAAAATTCGGCATCAGCGGTAAAAGCTTTGAGCTCACAGAGATCGTGCGGCAGCATAAAGATTCCTATATCCTGAAAGGAGCGCAACTGCTGAGAAGAAGCATAAGTGAGGATAAAACCGACACTACCTTCTATAAAATAAACCTGCCCAACCCCTCCGCTGCATTAAAACAGTATATGCGGTGCTACCGCAGCGCAAACAATACTGCGGTAAAACTGATTGCCAGTACCAATAAAAATGTAAATTGGTGGAATAATACCATCCGTGAACAATTGGGTTATGCACCAGCGAAACCGGAAGTGGGAGATAAAGTAGTAATAGACCGGGGCTGGACAAATGACAGCTATATATTGACCAACGGGGACGCAGGAACTATTTTTGAAGTGAACGACTCCGTTGAAACGTTCGGCGGGTTGCGGTTTATGAAAGTAAAATTATTGTTAGATGATATAGCCAACGACCCTGTAACCATTGAAACCCTGCTGAACCTGGATCATTTGTATTCCGAAAAAGGATGGTTGACAGAAGAACAGGAAAAGGCATTGATACACGAAGCCATGAAATACAACCCTGCATACCGTAGCAGCCGCGATATAAGGAATGACCCGTATCTCAATGCCGTAAGGTTGCGGTACGCCTATGCGCTTACCTGCCACAAAGCGCAGGGCAGCGAGTTTGATAATGTAATATTGCATCCTTATTACGGGCAGGACAAAGTTGTAAACCTCCGGTATTTATATACAGCTATTACGAGGGCAAAGCAAAACCTGTATTCTTACGAAATGAAAATGTTTAACAGATAAAATAAGTGTAGAAAATGAGCTATGAAATCCTTAGAGGAATCGGTTTTGAAAACTTCAGGGTGTTTAAACAGCAGGTCTTGTTCGATTTTGCCAAACTTACAGTGTTAACAGGCACAAACAGTAGCGGTAAAAGCAGTGTAATTAACGGGATGAAGCTGATTGGTGAGAGCTTTAAGGGAATTAGGATATCAGATAATTTGGAAGAATTTGAACTGGACAGCTTATTCAGTATAGAAATTAATGCAAGTGAAATGATGCGGCGATATGGTACGCTGGAAAAATATATTAATCACACAGGCAGAGATAAGGGAGAAAATAGTTTCAAATTTTCCATACCAACACAACTGCTGTATATAAAAGAAAAGGTGGTAATAACCTACACCATACAAGTTGAAGAAAATGAACAAAAGACAGGGAAAATAACAGGAATAGAAATGAAACTTTTGAACAGGGAGACTTCTATTCTAAAAATAGAGAAACATTCCGAAGGATATCATATAATAGTAGATTTATCTGCTTTTATATATACATTGACGCAAGCAAAAGAAATACAAGAATCAGATCCTAAGGATTTTGAAATTGCAGAATATTTACGAGGGGTATCTGAAAAAATAAAAGAGGGACGCTTTTATGATTTTTCATTTTTATGGGCAGAGGATCGGGAAGATGAAAAGCTGTTTGAGTTTGCAATGAAAAAGTTTTATGGAACGTACAATAAAGAAAGTTTAAAAAAACTTTGTACAGAGATAATTGATATATTATCATCTAAAGAGTGGGAAGAAGAACGAATTAAATATATTATATATTCTAGGGACAACTTCCCGATTACAGCATCAAAACGAATTACCGGACTATCCGTACTAGATTATTCACTTCGGTTTCATGAATCAAGAGGTACGAAAAACGTCCCAAACAGTGGTGGCGAAAGAGTAGCTTTTACCCATTCGCTTAAAAGTGGATTTGAAAAATTATCTAAGCCCGAGATTGACAATTTAAATGATAAAGAAAGTTTTTTGGAATACCTCTTTAAAATGATAGCCAGTAAAAAAAGCTATTACAATCAATTTTGGGGAAAAGATAGCAGACTAATTGAAATAAAAAGTTTTGAGCCCAGCGAAGTCGAGGAAAATTTTTACAAAGAGTTTTTATTTCCTAATCTACTTTTAGTTAAGAGAGCTTTTTTACCTTTTGTAGCTATGGAAGCTGTATCAGCCGAGAGAAGCAGCACAAAAGGCATTAAATCCATTTTGGACAATGACGATTTTTCCAGATTAATGAAAAATAGGTTTTCCGCCACGGGGCTTAAAAAAGAAGCCTTTAATAATCTGGATAGATTTTTGAATAAATGGTTGCAGGAATTTAAAGTAGCAGATGAAATAAAATTTGAAAAAGATAAGGACTATGATATCTTCAAAGTGAAACTGCTAAAGGATGGCAAATGGATGATGCTTTCTGATGAAGGGTTTGGCGTTTCGCAAGTATTGCCCGTTATATTATCATGTTGCCCCATAATAGGATGGGATTACGAGTATGATGCATCTAACCCGATCCAATATAACAAACCCAAACTCATACTGATCGAAGAACCCGAAACCAACCTGCACCCAGCCCTGCAATCCAAATTGGCAGATATGTTTATGGATGCGGTAAAAACATTCAATATCCGGTTTGTAATAGAAACGCATAGCGAATACCTGATACGGAAATTGCAATACCTTACCGGAAAAGGAGATATTAAGCCGGAACAAACAGTGATCTATTATTTTTACCCGCCAAGGGAAGTGCCACCTGGAGAGAAGCAGGTGAAGAAAATAAATATCCGGGAAGATGGAATGCTTACAAAGGATTTCGGAAAAGGATTTTTCGATGAATCTGCACTTTGGGCTTTTGAATTATTGAAGTTACAAAACATGAATTGATGAACAGTTATTTATATCCTAAGATCTTAATAGATTTTTGGCTGAAAAGACCTTCGGAAAAAGAAGAGCTGGAGTCACCTAAGAAAAAAGCAGATTGGTTGTCTTTTTATAGTTTCTTAAAAAAAGAAACAAACTTATTTTTAAATCTGGATTTATCAACTCATGACCATACTGATGAAAGAAATCCATTAAACAAAATAATTCCTTTATTAGTCTCGGGAAGAGATAAAACATCGTTCTCCGCAGATCCAAGTCATTTTTCTCCATTAGAATCAGCAAACCCTATTATCAATATCAAGAAGCAACAAGCTCTGATCTGCTTCGATAATTCCATTTCTAACATACAAGAAAAAAAAGGGCATAATGGATATTTTATTTGGTCATTGAATGACTATTATAAAATGTGGCAGAAAATAAGAGATTTTGAGAATAAAAGCTCTAATGGAATTACAGTGGGTGAAAATGGAGTAGTTAAAAGTTGGAGTGATCTGAAATTCTTACGACATCCGTGCAACACCATTATTATAAGCGATAGATACTTGCTGTGTGATAAGCAGCGAGGATTAAATACACTGATAGGAATTTTTTCGAATCTATTTTTTATCTTCAAGCAGCGTCCCAAAGTATTGATTATTTCCCCCATCGACAAAGTATTTGAAAAAAACATTGATCGGCTATTTAATATCATTTCACAAGCATTACTTGAGGCAGGTTTCTATGTTGATTTTAATTTATTGATTGCCTATTCAAATACCATGAAGCATGATAGGAAAATAATCAGTAACTATTTCCATTTTGATTCAGGGGATTCGTGGGATTATTTTGAACCAAATGGAAAATTTAAAACGAAGGGAACAAAAATCAACGTTATTCCGATTTTCAACAATCCCAACAACGAAGCCTTACAGCAATCTTTAGAAGAAATAAAAATTGTGATGAAGAATCGAAATTCAGAAAAAAGAGGGGATAATTTTAATGAAACACTCTTGGAACTTGAATAATTATTTATCATGATTTTTGCCCCCATACCCACCCCCACCCAAATCTCCCGTGCTATTGCCGCTATTGAAAATCCTTATCCGCCGGATGATTTAATAAAGAACTATAAGGATTTTTTGCGGGTGCGGGATGTGCTGCCCCATTACCAGTACAACCCCAAGGTGCTGGCCTCGCTGGCGGATATACTGGATAACCTGTGGTATAGCAAAGAAAGGATCAGCAGAATGTCGCTGCTTACCACTATCAAACAATATGGTGTAAGGGTGAAGGCAGTGAGAGAATACTACGGCAGGACGAAAGGTTTACTGTATCCGTTTCCTATCGAAACGAACCGGAAAATATGCCGGGCATTTCAACGGTGTTTTGATAGCGAAATACCCATCAGCCGTAAACAGGCAGAAAACATTAAAGTGTTCTGCAACAGCCTGCTCATCGGAGCGCCTCTTGGCACTGAGGAAGAACAGTGGCTGTGTAATAACCCAGATACATCACCCATGATCCTGAACCGAATCCTGCGTTACCCCGTAGCTTCCCCGGTTATCAGCGCATGGGCAGGGACACAGTACTATAGCCACCGCTACAGCGAACGCCGAACGGAAATGGTGGGGTGGATGCTGGACGAAAACCCATCTTTTGAAATAGATGAAGAAACCCTGATCAGCGACTTCGAGTACCTCAACAGGAAAGATAAGGCCGCCATTCGCCAGTTCGATGAGGAATGGGAAGCCAAAAAGATCATGGATAGTGAACTGGGACCATTACTCCTGGATCCAAATAAAAGATCACCCGATCTTTTCGGCTTTGGCAGTCCGCCTCCAAAATACTATTCCGATGAACCCAAACTGGAGCTCAGTAAACGCCATTACCGGGTTCCTTCACGTAATGCGGATTATTCAAAATATAAAACCGCTCTGCCGGATTTCAATAAACTTACTACTGAATTTTACAGAGACCTGTTGCTCTTACAAAATAAAACCATGCTTTGGGCAATAACCTATTCCCGGCTGCCCCTGCCTGTAAAAGAAGAGCTGCTGATAAAAAATTATGAAGAATCTTCTGCCAACAGCTTTTTTTATATCTGTAAGCGCCTGCGATCGGTAAGGCTGCTGCAATGGCTGAAAGAGCGGGGCTGAGATACTGCTGTGTCAAACGGGAGATGTGAGAAGTGAAACATTTCTTTCACCTTTTTACTGTGCTCCCGGTAGTGTTTCGTGGTACACGAACCACGGCTTACATTCAATACTCCATCCCAAACGCCCACAACGGCAGTTTGGTAACCGGGTAATCCTGGTCGTCAACCACTGTATAACTGTTCGTTTCTTCTTTTACCTGCTTATTGGTTTTGCTTTTCCCGCCAATTTCAAATACATATTTATTGTCTGCTATGAAATCCCCGCGCTTCGGTATGCCCAACTGGTGGTTCACGGCCATTTGTGAAGCAAAAAAAGTTTCCCTTAAATTTCCTTTGTCGGTGGTATCTGTTGCCAGCACGTAAGCCAGGTTGGTATTGTTCAGGAATATCTTTTCGGGTTTCTGCAAGGTGCTTACACTTATCCCGGCGGGGTATGCCAGCCGGACCAGTTGGGCATCTTCCAAAAAATGCAAATAATTTGTAATGGTATTTCTGTGAATTTCGCTTCTGATGGCCAGCTCAGATATATTGGGCTTGAAAGGCACATTGGCTGAAAGGATATAAAGCAACTGCAAGAGTTTTTGTGCATTGCGAATATCAAAGCTTTTTATTGCCGCCATATCATATTCCACTATAATGCGAATAACCTGCTGCAGGCGCATGGCAAACCCGGACTCATCTTCTAAAGAAAAAGGATAATAGCCCTGCCGCAGGTATTCGGAAAAAAATTCCAGGGGTCTGAATCCTTCGGGCATTTTTTCCCGCCAATCGCTTTGCGGATCTATGATCATTTTAAAAGGAATGACCGGAAGCTGAATATCATATTTGAAGTTCAGGTACTCCCGATACGACATTCCTGCCATGATGTACATGAGCGCCCTTCTGCTCAAATCCACCTCTTCTTTGGAAATATCTATAACAGATGACCCTGTAAAAACAATTTGCAGATCATCATACTGATCATAAAGGTTTTTAATATGTTGCGACCAACCGGGATATTTGTGCACTTCGTCTAAAAATAAAATCCGTCCTCCTTCATTATAAAATCGCTGTGCCGTTTCTGCAAGGCTTGCGTTAGAAAAAAACAGGTCGTCCAGCGTCCAGTAGCTGGCCTGCCCGGGTGGCATTTTCAATTGCCTGAGCTTTTGCAGCAATAAGGTGGATTTGCCTACGCCTCTTGCGCCTTTTATACCTATTAACCGGTTGTTCCATAATATTTTATCATACAAATACCGTTGTTTGTTCATTTGTACTTTACGAACCAGTCTTTCTGATTTTTGTAATAAGATATCCATTGTTTGCACTTTGTAATATGCAAATATAATCAGTTATTGCATATTAGAAAGTGCATTTATTAATATTTTTGGACATTATATTGTGCAAACGGTAAAACTGCTTTCCAACTTCGGCTCTCCGCGCCTGCGAGGCTCAACTATTTGTTCCGGGAGAACATATCTTTCATCCAGCTCAATAACCTGCAGGTTCCTGCACGGGGCAGGCATACTGTCTTACCGCGTAAAGGTAAAAATCTGTGCAGCAGTATTACCTGCCTCATCAGCTACGCTAATTTTCAACGAATGCTTTCCCGGCGTGCAGTGCTCATCAAAAATGTAGATAAAATTCCTGGCTTTGTCATTGGTAAAACGGATCCACTTGCCGTCCAGTTCAGCCCTGAAATTTTTTATCCCGCCCAGGTTGTCTTTTACCGTAACCATCAACCGCCTGGCTTTACTCATGTTCTGGCCGCTTTTAAATCCTACCGGGATGATTTCCGGTGCTGTTTCATCCAATACCAGCTGAAAACTACCAAAGCTGTTAAACTTTCCAACGGCCCTCCCGTTCTGCCATTCGGGCTTTGAGATCTCTTTTTTGGTTCCTGCAAACCGTTGTATGACCACCCTGCTTCTTTTATCCGGCAGCAGCCCCGAATCCGGCTTTATGCGAAC
>ENA-UOUJ01001575-UOUJ01001575.1-activated-sludge-metagenome-genome-assembly--contig:-NODE-1575-length-11751-cov-4.470930_pt1 | contig 11751 bp, 8 predicted proteins | sample MGYA00249839_ERZ747224 | MGnify/ENA primary metagenome ERZ747224 (study PRJEB28782, sample SAMN03220277) | activated sludge metagenome | biome: wastewater; feature: sewage sludge; material... | reverse complement strand
ATGTGGAGCGAGCCCGTCACGTTGGGCGGCGGAATGACGATCGAGTAAGGCTCGGCGCCTTCGCGCTCCGGCCGCCCAGCGCGGAAGGCCTCGGCCTTGTCCCATTGCTCAGTGATGCGCGGCTCGATCTCGGCGGGCTGATAGGTCTTGTCGAGCATGGAACGGCGAGCCTTTACGGGAAAAAGAAAGGGGAGCAGGCGTCCTACGAACCCGCTCGCCGCCTGTCAATCGGCGGGACCGGGCCCGCGGATTGCGCGGGAGAGGAAAATTGAACAGAGGCCGCGACGAAGCGGTGGCGTCTCACGAGCCAGGCGGCTTGGTGCCACCGCCCGAACCGAGCGTGCGTTGCATCTCGGAGCGGAGCGCCTTCTCCATGATCCGGGGCATATTCTCCGCGACCCACTTTTGCAGCATTGGACGCAGCATATCCGCAACGACATCCTCGAGCGTCCGCCCAGGCGCGGCTGCGGATTCGGAAACCGGCTGTGCGGCAACGGGAGCCGTGACAACCGGCGGCGCGGAAGAGACGGGCGCAGCAACCTGAGCGCTCGCGCTAGGAACCGTGGCGCGATCCGCAATCGCCGGTGCACCGACAACGTCAGCCGCATCCGATTTGGCGGTGGAAGCCGCCAGCCCCTGCGCAAGCGCACCGAGCGCATCCGCCGCCGCATCTTTGCCCGCCGCCTCTGCGCCAACAGGCGCATTGTCTGGCCTTGCAGCGAATGACGTCTTCACCGGCTCCGGCGCAGCCAAGGTCGGCGCGACGGGCGATGCAGGCGTCGAGAGCGAAGGCGAAAGAGGCGCGCGATTGAGCGAGGAAGGCTCCAGCGTATCGAGCTGAGGCGGACGAAGCGAAAGGCCGTTCATGCCAACATGCGCAGCGGCACCGCTACCGGCGCGCGGCGGTGAACCGAACGAACTGTCGGGCGTCGGCTGCCCGCGTCCCACCACATCACTGGGCACAATGGAACCGAAATCCGGAAAGCGCGTCGTAGGGTCGATGGGCGGAGCCCGATCGGCAGCGTTGGCATTCGTACTGGCAACGGACGGTGCCGGCGCCGGGTCCTTAGCCGCAAGCGACGGATTGGGCACCACAGCCTGGGCGAGATCATTGCTGCGAACCGGGGGCAACACCGGCTCCGACCGCTCCGGCGGAAAAAAGCCCGTCTTCTTCGTGAGCGGCGGAAAACCGAACGTCTGGGGGCGCGGCGGAGCGGCACTCTTCGCAAAACCACGGCCGAAAGGCGCGGGCGCAACCAGCGTCGCCTCAGGCGCGGGATCGGACGACAGAGAAGGAGACGACGGAGAGGGAGAGACTGCGGTAGACGCTGTTTCCGTCACGGCATCGGCCGCGGCCACCAGCGGCTTCGCGCCGCCGAATGGCGCGGCCTCAGGCACCGCACGAGTCTCCGGCTTCGGTGCCGCACTGGCGACGTTCGCCGTATCGGGTTCGTCGAGAATATCTGCAAGATCTTGATCGAAAGGCAGCGGACGTTTGGCCCCGTTCGTACCCGCAGCCCCTGCGGTTGCGCCAGCAGACACGCTGCTGAACGTGCCGTTCAGCCGATCCTTGAGCGAAGGCGGTGTTTCCGGCGGCGGGGGCGGCGCGGCGTGGCTCGGAACAACGGGCGGCGAAGTGTCCGGCACAGCATCGAGAGCGGACTGCGGCGCGTCAGGCTCCTCGGAAATGTTCTGGCGGATCGACGCCAGGATCTCGTCGATGCTAAGCTCGCCCGGCTTGTCCGGTCTATTCATACCCCACCTGTCCAGCCGATTGAAGCGCGCGCCGCCCCATGCGAGCCCCTCGCATGAGCATCGACACGCGCCATTCCGCGTACCGCTCTAGGGAACACGTACCGCCGATCCCCCCCGGCATCAACGGATCCGGCGGATTTATGCGTGCTCTCCACCGGGCCGTATGCTCGGCCCGGCTTGCGACGATTTCGAGGCGGGCTCGCGTTTTGGGCAACACGAGGCCCGGCCACACGCATTCTATAGCTTTTTCAGCGGCTTGACGCTTTCCGCAATCTCGATGTGAAGCGCCTTCTCCACCATGCGCGGCATATTGTCGGCCAGCCACTGGCGAAGCATCGGCCTCAGGAGATCCGCCGTCGTATCTTCGATCGACCCCACGCCCTCGATTGCATCCCCGGCGGGCACTGCCGAGACCGGCAGCGGCGGCGGCGGCATCGCGATCACCTGCGGTGCGGGCACGTCCTCCAAGATCTCTTCGACATGGGCCATCACCGGCGGCACCGCCTCCGGTTCGAACGATGCAACAGGCGTGAAAGCGACAGGGGATACCGGAAGCGGCGTCTCGGCCACGGCTGCCGGAGCGGGCGTGGGCACCGGGCTTGCCGCTGGCGCCGACATCTTCATGAAATGCGTGTCCTTAAACGACGCCATGACACGCTTTGGCTGGTCAGAAATATCCGCCGACGCGCTATTGGCCGGGGCGACGGGTTCGACAGGCGCCGCCGCGGCATGCGCGTGTCCGTTGTGGGCGCCGTTGACGTGGCCGGAACCGTTCACCGCCACTGCGTCATCGCTGCGATACACTTCTGTCCGGACCGGCTGCAGCGAGCTCAAACCCTGATATGGCTGATGCACGTCGGGCTTGGCGCCGTTCAGGCTCGCCCCATTGCTGTGAGCATGATCCTCGCCGTTGCTCGCCCCATCGACCGGCGTTGCCGTCGCATTGCGGATCGCATCCGTCAAACGGCCAAGCAGCGGCGCAGGACGATCCGGCGCAGGCAGCGACGACGAACGGAAAATCGCGGGAAGATCGAAATCGCCAGCGTCGTCGAGGACGCCGTCGCCTTTAAGTACGATAGGCTGGCTGCCGCGGAAATCTCCGTAAGCCTGGTTTGCGGGCTCCTCAGCGATGATCCTGCGGATCGACGCAAGGATCTCTTCCATGCTCGGCTGGCCGTTCTTCTCTGTCATGTTCATGACGCCACTCCCTACGCACACCACGACACACGGCACCGACCCGCAAAGGCGCCGCCCCCGACTTATGAACGCCGCGAAAATAGCGACGCCAGAGCCTCGTGCGCAGCGCGCGACGAGGAGCACGTTGAGCTGACGTTCGCGAGGAGCAACAGGCGCCCCGGCAGACGCAGCATTCCCGCTCATGCAAAGTTGTGTGTGGGACTCCCACCGCAGGTGACGCTACGCACCATAGTGGGCGACGATGTGGCAAAGCCACATGACAACAAAAATCGATGAGCAGATTTTTCTGAGCTAGCGCAGGCGGGCGGGATCGCTCAAGCGATTTATTTTACGCCGGCCGCCCAATCGGCCTCGCCGGACAGCTCTTCCGTCCGGCCGTCGGAGTGAGTAATCGAGGTGCCCCAAGGCTTACGGCGCACTTCTTGATAATGCGCTTCAGGATCGTAGGCGACCGAAGTAAAGCCGAGATTTATTGCGTCCAGGCGGCCCAGTGCGGAGAGAACGGCGTAGCTCGACACCACAACGTTGCGCCGCGTGGAGACGAGCTGCACCTGGGAGTTCAAAAGCTCGACCTCGGCGTTAAGCACGTCGAGAAGTGTGCGCTGACCGACGCGCTCTTCCTCACGAACACCCGTGAGTGCCGTGGTGTTGGCCTCCACCTGCGACTGATCGGATTCGACCTGCGCCCGCGCCGCAAGAAGCTGCGACCAAGTGGCCACCACTTCCGCTTCCGCTTCGCTCCGCGCCTGCTCGATTTCCTGCAGCCGGCTGACGTGAATATGCTTCTGCTGACGAACGCGGGCGTAAACCTCGCCGCCCTCGTAGATCGGCACCGTCAAGCGGCCTGTGACAGCAGCAGTTTCGGATTCGCGCGTGATCGGCGAGGTATCGAAACGATCCTGATAGAAGGCTTCGAGCTGTACCGTCGGCAGAAGCTCGCCCCGAATTCGGTCGACGCCGAACCGCGCGGCCTGTTCGAGGTAGAGCGCACCCACAACCACCGGATTTTCATGCGTTCCGATATCGATCGCTTCCTGGAGCGAGCCCGGAATGGCGTGCTGGTATCCGTTGGGCTCGACGAGATTGTTCGGCGCGTGCCCAATGACGCGCTCGTAAGATCCCCGGCTCGTCTGCAGATTTGCCTTCGCGAGATCGAGCGCCGAAACGGCACCCGCGCGGCGCGCCTGCGCCTGCGCGACGTCGGTGCGGGTGACCTCACCCACGCCGAAACGGTCTTCGGTGGCGCGCAACTCGCGAGTCAACACGTTGACGTTGTTCTCGCGGAGCCGAACAATGGCCTGATCGCGCACGACGTCCATGAAAGCCGTCACCGCCTCGAGCAGCACGAGCTGCTCCACGCCACGGAGCGTTTCTCGCGCGGCGCGCACGTTCGCTTCCGACTCGTTGACCGCGTTGATGACGCGGAAACCGCTGAAGATGGGCTGCACGAAATCGACCCCATAGCCCTTCGGACTGAAGTCGTTGTGCGTGCTTCCCGGAACCCCAACCGTACGGGTGCGGTTATGCTGCCAGTTAATGTCTGCGCTACCCGTGATCCTTGGCCGGAAACCCGACCGAGCCCGCGTCACTTCTTCGTCCGTGGCCCTCAGGCGGGCGCGCTCGGCATCAAGGCGGGGATTGTACTGGTAGGCGGAGGCAAGCGCCTCGTTCAGCGTTTCTGCACGCGCGGCATCGCCGGGAGACAGCCCAACGCCAATTGCGGCCACAAGAGCAACAAGAGCCCCCAGCCGAAAACTCGGTTTGACTTGCACTGATGTCATTCCAAGACCCGCCTTGACGGCTCCACCCCTACAAGGCCCGTCGTATGTGCCGGCTGCCAAGTGATGGGCGCTCTCCCCAAATCTAGAAACTGCCGACTCTTTTAGAGGAGGCATCCGATTCGAAGAAGGACAACACAAGCCGCATACGGCACATGACGAGAGTGCGTGGCAGCATTCCCACACACAATATTCCTAAGACGACCAGGCGGCCTCCTCGGCAACGCTCCGAGACCTCACGCAACACATTGAATTAAAAAAGAAAGACGGGCGGCCGGAGGCGGAAACTCCGCCCTCTGCGCACCCGTCGGCTAGGAAATACACGCACCCCTGCAAGGGGCCGGCCTGGAATTTTCAGAAGACGAATGCAGGCGGCCGCTCAAAGCCCGGCAAAACCTCGCTATTGGCGTCGAACACGTCTTGCGTGCCGAACACGCTCCCATCGCGCCGCCACACCGTTGCCCGGCCTGCGCCGTGACGCGACTGGATCGCCACCAGTCGACCGCCGTCCTTGAGCTGATCGAGCAGCCCGGGCGGAACCGTCTCGATCGCACCTTCGATCACGATCGCATCATACGGCCCGCCCTCAGACCAGCCGGCCGCAAGATCGCCGGTCACCACCTCGATCCCCTCCGCACCGATTTTGGCCAGGGTCTCGCGGGCGAGAGCGGCAAGGTCTGCATTGACCTCGAGTGCCACGACACGGCCGCCGAGCCGAGCCAGCACAGCGGACGAATAGCCGGTTGCAACTCCGATATCGAGCACAGCGGCGGTCGGCTCGATCTGCGCCGCTTGAATGAGTTTGGCGAAGGTCCGCGGCTCTAGCATCGTCCGCAAGGCGCCTTCTGAGAACGAGCTGAGCGAAATCGGCCCATCCATGTAGGCAACCGGGCGGGACGCCTCCGGCACAAAAAACTCGCGCGGAATGTCTGCCATTGCGCGGATGATGCGACGGTCGGTGACATCGCTCGGCCGCACCTGCGATTCGACCATATTCCTGCGCGGGACAGCGTAGTCCATGTTGATCCTCCGAGGCGTGCGCCGGAGATCCCATCCGGCGCGATCGAGGCGAACATATGCGAAGTTGCAGCCCACGGCCACAGCGCGCGACGCCGCGCCTGCCCTATCCTCTGGGCCAAAGCGCCCAACAAACGAGAAGCGCCACCGCACTCCAGATGACCGCCACCACCAAGATCCCAAGGCGGCTGCGAGGCCGATCGGCCAGCGTCTCCGCCTCGGCTCTGAACTCCGCCATCAGCGTGGGATCGATAAGGCGCGCGATCAAGAGCACGGCGAGCGGCAGGAGGATGAGTTCGTCGAGCAGCCCCAGGACGGGGATAAAGTCGGGAATGAGATCGATGGGTGAAAGGACATAGGCGGCAACCAGCACCGCGAACGCCTTGACCGCCCAGGACACACGCGGATCGCGGGCCGCCAGATAAAGCGCCACGCCATCGCGTTTGGCGCGCCGGGCCGCATCCTCCAGCTTCTCCCGCCACGGCCCTGCAGCCCGGTTCGTCGATTTGCCGTCCACGATAGCCTACCCTTGCCGTCCGGATAAACCTGAGCTTGTCCTAGCCTTTGTCTATATGATAGATGCGTGCGGCGCTGAGACGGGAAGATCTTCTGGTCGCTTCGTTCAACGCGCAACCGGACATGAAAGGAGCCCACCACCTCCTTTTGCCGACGTCCATCGAGAGGCCACGTGGCGGAGTGGTGACGCAGCGGACTGCAAATCCGTATACGCCGGTTCGATTCCGGCCGTGGCCTCCAAAATTTCCCAGTATGGGTCGCATGTGAAAACTGGAGCGCGACTTGCGTGACCAGCCAATCGCGCGCGGACATTTCTTGGGATGCGCTCCCAATGAACAGCTTTCGCTCAGGCTCCAATCCGCTAATCTTCCATCCAACGAAGAGGTGAGAGCCACCGGCTGACCGGCAAAGCTGCCAATCGGGGGATCGGTCCAGATGCCATCGGATACCGTCGCGATGATCGAGAAGGTCAAGCGCGACCCTGAATTCTTACCCGTCGTAAAAAAACGCGCGCGGCTGGCCTGGACACTCTCTGCCCTGACATTGGCCATCTACTTCGGCTTCATCCTCCTCGTCGCCTTTGCTCCGGACTTGCTCGGCCGTCCCATCGGAGACGGCACCATGACGGTCGGCATCGTCGCCGGCGTCGGCACCATCATGTTGGCAGTCGCGCTTACCGGGCTTTACGTGCGCCGCGCCAACAACGAATTCGACGCCAAGATCGACGCCATCGTCGCGAGGGCCGCTTCGTGAACATTCCAGCCATCGTGATGTTTCTGATGTTCGTGGCGGTCACGCTCGTCATCACTCGCTGGGCCGCGAGCCGAGTCCGCTCCGCATCCGACTTCTACGCTGCCGGCGGCGGCATCACCGGCACCCAGAACGGCCTCGCCATCGCGGGCGACTACATGTCCGCCGCGTCCTTCCTCGGCATCTCGGGGCTCGTCTTCGCATCCGGCTTCGACGGCATCCTCTATTCTGTAGGCTTCCTCGTCGGCTGGCCCATCGTGCTGTTTCTGATCGCGGAGCGCCTGCGCAACCTCGGGCGTTACACCTTCGCCGACGTCGTAGCCTATCGCCTCGAAGCCGGCCCCATTCGCACCCTCTCCGCCGTCGGCACGCTGACGGTCGTTGCGTTCTATCTGATCGCGCAGATGGTGGGCGCCGGAAAGCTGATCGAGCTCCTGTTCGGGCTTCCCTATCTCTACGCCGTGATGGCGGTCGGCGCGCTCATGGTGACCTACGTCGCAACCGGCGGCATGGTGGCAACAACGTGGGTTCAGATCATCAAGGCCTGCCTGCTGCTTGGCGGCGCAACGTTCATGGCGTTCATGGTGCTCGCCAACTTCGGCTTTTCGCTCAACGCAATGTTTCGCGCCGCAACCGACATCCACCCTGACGGTCTCGCCATTCTCTCGCCGGGCAAGCTCGTATCCGATCCGATCTCGGCCATCTCGCTCGGGCTCGCGCTGATGTTCGGCACGGCCGGCCTGCCCCACATTCTCATGCGCTTCTTCACCGTGAAGGACGCGAAGGCAGCCCGCAAATCCGTCTTCTACGCCACCGGCCTGATCGGCTACTTCTACATTCTCACCTTCATTATCGGCTTCGGCGCCATCACGCTTCTGATGAGCGACCCGTCGTATTTCCGTGCAAGCCCCGACGGGAGCTTCGATCCGCTGGCCGCCATGATCGGCGGCACGAACATGGCGGCCGTCCATCTCTCGCAAGCCATCGGCGGCTCGCTCTTCCTGGGCTTCATCTCGGCCGTCGCCTTCGCAACCATCCTGGCCGTCGTCGCGGGCCTGACGCTCGCAGGTGCTTCGGCCGTGAGCCACGATCTCTACGCCAGCATCTTCGCCAAGGGACGGAGCACGGAAGCAACCGAAGTACGCATCTCGCGCATCTCCGCTATCGTCATCGGCATCGTCGCGATTTTCCTAGGCTACGTGTTCGAAAATCAGAACGTGGCGTTCATGGTCGGCCTTGCGTTCGCAATCGCCGCAAGCTGCAACTTCCCTGTCCTGCTGATGAGCATTTTCTGGCGAGGCACGACGACACGCGGCGCCGTGGTCGGCGGCTCACTGGGCCTTGTGTCGGCGGTAACGATGGTGCTGTTGAGCCCCGCCGTATGGGTCAATACCTTTGGCTTCCCGAAGGCGCTGTTCCCCTATGACAGCCCTGCCCTCTTCTCGATGACGATCGCTTTCCTAGGCATTTACATCGGCTCGAAGCTCGACAGGAGTGCCCGTGCCGAAAAGGAGCGCGCCGCATTCGAGGATCAGTTCATCCGCTCGGAGACCGGCATCGGCATCGGCGCAGCGTCGTCTCACTAGACCGGGACGTCAGCCCGCCGCGGCACGCGCGCGGCCAGCACCGCCATGAGCTCGTCTCCGTTCTGGAACGTCGACGCGATCACCGGGATTTTCTCCGCCGGGCTCGCGCGGTGGGTGAGCGTGATCGCGTGACAAAAGCCCCGCCCGTACTTGTCGAAGTCGATCTCGACATCCGTCACCAACCAATCCTGCCACGCACCTTCCACGACGCGGTCAGCGACGGGCACGAAAAGCCCGTGAGCGTTGGCCACAACCTTGAACGATCCGCGCGGCGCGAGATCTCCGGCAGCCATCAGCGCACGCTTCACCCTCTGCCGGCCATAGAAGCGGAGACCGAAAAACACAAAGCCCACAACCACGAGACCGAAAGCCGCCTCTCCGAGCACATGACCGAGCGAGAGCGTATCGCTCCGCATCCAGATGCCCAGCGCGAACGCGGCGAAGATGGCGAGCCCGCTGAGTTTGACCGTTCGTGAAAACTCAGGATCGGTATTCCAGTCGTGCCCGGCGACGCCTCCGCTCAACCACGTCCGCGGAAGCGCGACGTCGCGGCCCTGCGTCGCAAGCCACGCGTAATGCCGCTGCTCTTGCCCCTCGTTCATCCGTCGGGCCACAGGCGCAGTCAGCCTATGCGCAAGGTAGACAATGCCGAAAAGGATGGCCGCAAACGCGAGCCAGAACAGAACCTGCGCGGCCACATCGGCGTTCATATCGTCCCACCACCCCGTTTGCCACCACGCCCCGAACGTTGGCTGACGCTCGGCAACGGCCGACCCTGTCCCATGGCCGCTGCCAAAGGCCAATCCTACGCCCACGGATCGGATGTCGGCCGGGAGCGCTAGCAGAGCCAGGCACTCCAAGCCCGTGAAAAGTCAGCTTCCCACAGGGTGAGCCGCTTCGCCTCGGACTTTTTTCACCTACCCTCTGGCCCCCGGCGCAACCATCTGCTATGAGCCCGGCTCTCGGCGCACATGACGCCTGTTCCGCGGTAGCTCAGTGGTAGAGCATCCGACTGTTAATCGGACGGTCGTAGGTTCGAATCCTACCCGCGGAGCCATTTTTCATTTAAAATCAATGACTTAGATGTTATAACTCCGGAAGCGGAGCCAACGTTCTCAATAGTTTCAGTACCTTGCCTGCCGGCATTTGAGCCCGTCGACAAAAAGCGACCGCTCAAACTCTGCCAGCGCGCCGAGGACGTGAAACATAAGACGGCCCGGCGCCGTCGATGTGTCGATGGCTTCGGAAAGAGATCGGAACACGTCACCGCGCCGCTCGAGATCGGTGATGACAGATATGAGATGCGGCAGGCTTCGACCCAGCCGATCGAGCCCTCAAGTCATCAGCACATCACCTGCTCGCAAGGTTTTTGAGCCTTCTTGAGAGCCGGCAGACTTTCCGCATGGACGACGCAGGGCCTCCCTTCGGGGACAAGCAGGGCTAACCATCGCCACGTCAGAAAGCATCGCTAAGCAGACCTCTAGTTTTGGCGTGATGCTCTTCTTCATGCCGTACTCTCTCGTCAGGGACCGCGCTGCGATACTGCGGAGCCCTTGCATGACACAGCGATCGAGACGGCGCGCGATCCTGATGCAAATGTCGGGAAGATTATGAGCGCGAAACGAGGGGCGCCGCTACGCCGAACCTAGACAGACTAGACCGCCGCTAACCACCGCATCCCCTCTCATATCTGCGCGTGCGCAAGTGTGGGCAGATGCATGAGGCGCCCGCTCGAATTGCCCTTTACCAATCCGAAATTAGCAGCGGGACTTCCTCCGTTTGGAGGAAGCCGCGGTTTCGCAAGCGGGCGATCATCTCGCACGACATCACGACTACGCTGCGAGGCCCACATGCCGTTCTTGCGTCTTCTGGGAACACTGGTCGCGGCGGTTTGCCTGTCGTTGCCGTTCGTCCTCATCGCACAACCGTCCGCGCACGCCGAGCCGAGCGATGCCCGTCAAGGGGCGCTCGTCTCGCCCGGCGATACGGCCATGACCGGATTTTCCGGCACGGTTCTCGCCAGCGAGAGCTTGCCTCCCGGAGTCGATCCCGTTGACCGCACGTTCATCGACATAAGCGGTCCCGCGTTCCGGCTCTTCGATCTCAAAAGCCTCGACATGGATGCGGATGGGCGCCTAGTCGTTGCGCCGCTCAAGCTCGAAATCCCCGCCTCCACGATCGGCCAGGTATTCGGGATCGCCGTCGAAGACTTTGTCGAGGGCGCTGCGCCCAATCTCTACGTCGCGGCCTCGTCTACGTTCGGCATCCAGATCGTCGGAGCGGCCACCGAAGCCGACGGCAAGCCGACGCGCCTCAAGCAAGGCGCAGCGGACGCCCGCTTCATGGAAGGACAGTTCGGCACTCTTTCCGGAAACAGCCCAGGCGCGATCTACCGGATCGACGGCGCAACGGGAGACGTCACCCTGTTCGCCGACACGGGATTCGGCAAAGGGACCGCCAACAGCGGACCGGGGTTGGCTGCGCTCGCCTACGAGCGGCAAAGCCGCGTTCTCTTCGCGTCGGATCTCGATACCGGGCTCATCCACCGGTTCGGCCTCGACTTCAATGCGGCCAATCTCGGCACGTTCGATCATGGCGTTGCCGGGCGCCGGGCTGCCGGTCTCGATCCCGCAGCCGACGACGGGAAAACAATGGAGATCACCGCGCCGGAATTCAAAGTCGACGATCCGGATACGTGGGGTCTCACACCGCCGCAGCGACGCATCCATGGTCTCGCCGTGCACGACGGGCGCCTCTACTACGCCGTCGCGGAGGGGCCGGAAATCTGGTCGGTCTCGCTTAGCGGCGGCGATTTCGGCAACGATCCGCGCTGGGAGCTGTCCGTCAAAGCGAAGCGGCCGTTTCCGATCACGGGCATCGCATTCAACCAACAGGGCCGCATGATCCTGAGCCAGCGTGGCGTGCAAAAGGGGGCCTATGACTACGAGCAGTTCGTCGATCCGGGACCGGCGCAAGTTCTGCGCTACACGCTCAAGGACGCGAGCGATGGTCAACCGCGTGCCTGGCGCCCCGAGCCCGAGGAGTACGCCGTCGGCCTCGCCGAGGACAGTCGGGCTGCCGCAGGCGGCATCAGCCTCCAACACGGCTACGGCGCCGACGGCAGGATAGATCTCAGCGATTGCGACGGCACG
>ENA-UOUJ01001574-UOUJ01001574.1-activated-sludge-metagenome-genome-assembly--contig:-NODE-1574-length-11751-cov-4.570024_pt1 | contig 11751 bp, 7 predicted proteins | sample MGYA00249839_ERZ747224 | MGnify/ENA primary metagenome ERZ747224 (study PRJEB28782, sample SAMN03220277) | activated sludge metagenome | biome: wastewater; feature: sewage sludge; material... | reverse complement strand
TTTGAGGTTTGAGGTTTGAGGTTTGAGGTTTGAGGTTTGAGGTTTGAGGTTTGAGGTTTGAGATGAATAATTAGAACGCAAGTTAAGATCAATCTATAATCTGCAATCTATAATCTATAATCTATAATCTTTAATTTGCAATTTGTAATCTGTAATTTTCAATCATTAACCACTAAATAAAAAATACAATAAGCAGGAAATGAATATATCAGAACTTAGTTTGAGGCGGCCGGTTTTAGCAATAGTTATGAATGTTGTAATTATTGTGTTTGGAGTTATTGCCTTTAAGTTCTTAGGTGTAAGAGATTATCCGGCTATCGACCCGCCCAATATCAGTGTAAGAACGAGTTATGCAGGGTCTAATGCAGATATTATTGAAACACAAATAACCGAACCTCTTGAAAAAGCCATCAACGGAATTGCCGGTGTTAAAAATATCACTTCAAGCAGTAGTAACGGTACCAGCAATATCAATGTGGAGTTTGACCTGGGTGTGGACCTGGAAGCCGCTGCCAATGACGTTAGAGATAAGGTGTCGGCCGCACAGCGTTCGCTTCCGCCCGACCTTGAAGCACCTCCGGTGGTAAGCAAGGCAGATGCCAGCTCGGATGCCATTATATCCATGACGGTGCAGAGCGACACTAAAAATCCGCTTGAACTAACTGAGTATGCCACCAATAATCTGGTAGAAAGATTACAGACAATTCCGGGTGTGAGCAGCATTCAGATTTGGGGCGAGAAAAAATTTGCCATGCGGATCTGGATTGATCCCAATAAACTTACTGCCTATCAGTTGACTCCTTCTGATGTACAATCAGCGCTTCAAAGAGAAAATGTGGAATTACCTTCCGGAAAAATTGCCGGAAACAGTACTGAGTTGATAGTAAGAACCTTTGGTAAATTAAATACTGAAGAAGAGTTTAGTAATTTGATTATCAAAAATGTTAATGGCTCCGATGTAAGGGTAAAAGATATCGGTACAGTTGTTTTAGGCCCCGAAAATGAAGAAACTGCCCTCAGGGAGAGCGCCATTCCCATGATTGCGCTGGCAATAGTTCCACAGCCGGGTTCCAATTATGTAGCCATTTCTGATGAGTTTTATAAAAGGTTGGAAGTTATTAAGAAAGATGTGCCTGAGGATATTAAGCTCAATATTGCTTTGGACCAGACAAAATACATCAAGCGCTCCATTTCTGAGGTAGAGGAAACCCTTTTTATAGCCTTGTCATTGGTTATTCTGATTATCTTTTTGTTTTTCAGAGATTGGGTGATGTCTATCAGGCCATTGATTGATATCCCTGTTTCTCTGATTGGCGCTTTTTTCATCATGTATTTAATGGGCTACACCATCAATGTATTGTCCTTGCTGGCTATTGTGTTGGCAACAGGTTTAGTGGTGGATGATGGAATTGTCGTCACTGAAAACATTTACAAAAAAATTGAACAGGGGTTTCCAAAGCGAAAAGCCGCTTTAGAGGGTTCTAAGGAGATTTACTTTGCTGTAATTGCCACATCTATTACTCTTGCGGTAGTATTTCTGCCCATATTGTTTTTACAAGGTTTTGTAGGAAGGCTGTTTCGTGAATTTGGTCTGGTAGTAGCCGGGGCTGTTTTGATTTCGGCTTTTGTGTCATTGACGCTTACACCGGTATTAAATGTTTTTCTTACCAGAAAAAACGTGCATGATCATGGTTGGTTTTACAATGTTACCGAACCCTTTTTCAAATGGGTGGAAAATTTCTATGATCTAAGCCTGAAAGCTTTTATGAGGGTAAGATGGATGGCATGGGTAATAGTAGCAATATGTGGACTTATAATTTACTGGATTGGAAGTAATTTACAGTCGGAACTGGCGCCAATGGAAGACAAAAGCCAGTTCAGATTATCGCTTACAGCTCCCGAAGGCACTTCTTACGATGCAATGGACAAGTTTGTAAACCGAGTTACAAACTTCATAATGGACTCAGTACCAGAGAGTAAGATTGTTCTGTCTATTACTTCGCCCGGTTTTATGGGAACCGGAAATGCAAATACCGGTATGGTGAGAGTAACATTGGCTGACCCCAATGAAAGAACCCGTTCTCAACAAGAAATTGTGGAAATGGTGAATCGCAACTTACCTAAATTCAATGAGGGACGTGCATTCGCCATTCAGGAGCAAACAATTCAGGTAAATCGTAGGGGAGGGCAGGATGTTCAGTTTGTACTGCAGAATAATAATTTCGATAAACTGACAAGCGTATTGCCTAAGTTTCTGGAAGAAGCCAATAAAAGCCCTGTGTTGCAGCAGGTGGATGTTGACCTGAAGTTTAATAAACCCGAACTACGTATCATTGTTGACCGGTTAAAGGCTGCTCAGTTGGGCGTAAGTATTAATGCTATCAGCGAAGCGCTTCAGATAGCCTATAGTAACCGCCGGTTGGGATACTTTACCCGCAATGGTAAGCAGTATCAGGTAATGGCGCAGGTGGACCGTATCAACAGGGATGACCCCGATGATTTGAAAAAAATCTTTGTCAGAAATAACCCAGGAAAAATGATCAGCCTGGATAATCTGACTACCATCCTTGAGTCAACTACTCCGCCAACAATTTATCACTTTAACCGGTATAAATCGGCAACGATTTCTGCAGGTCTTTCTCCGGGTAAAACTATAGGTGATGGCATCAAGGAAATGGACAAAATAGCTAAAAACTTGTTAGATGATACCTTTAGCACTGCTTTGAGTGGCACTTCCCGCGATTTTGCCGAGAGTAGCAGTAATATCAGTTTTGCATTTATGTTGGCTTTGGGATTAATATTTTTAATTCTTGCCGCACAGTTTGAAAGTTTTATTGACCCGCTTATCATCATGGTTACCGTGCCTTTGGCAATCGCAGGCGCTCTGTTGACACTTTGGATTTTTGGCCACACACTTAATATTTTTTCGGAAATTGGTATGATTATGCTGATAGGCCTCGTAACGAAAAACGGTATCCTGATTGTGGAGTTTGCCAATCAGAGTAGAAAGAAAGGCATGGCGAAAAATGAGGCCATAGTGTTTGCGGCCGGCCAGCGGCTTCGCCCTATTTTGATGACCAGCCTGGCAATGGCATTGGGCGCTTTGCCCATTGCATTGTCATTAGGCGCTGCATCTACCAGCCGTATCCCTTTGGGTATTGTAATTGTGGGCGGTATTTTATTTTCGCTAATATTAACGCTTTACACATTGCCGGCTATTTACAGCTATATGTCGGCAAATAAAAAACCCAGAGATTTTGATGAAATTCTGGTATTTGAAGAAAAGAAAAAAGAAGAAGCCGGACAGCTGCTAAATTCAAATTTGAATTAAGAATTGAGATGATGAAAATATTATTTACTTATATCCTCCTTTTTTTATTTACAATTTTTAGCGCAGATGCGCAAAAAATGTTACCACTCGAAGAAGCGGTGGCTACAGCATTGCAAAACAATTTTGACATTCGGTTAGCCAAAAAAGACTCAATGGCTGCCGAAATAGATTACAGCTATCGCAATGTCTTTTTTTATCCCACACTCAACGCAAGCGCTTCTTCTTTGTGGAATGTCAATAATCAGCGTCAGGTATTGATTGATACCAGCCGCACCAGCAATATCAAAAGCAATAACCTTTCTACAGGGCTTGCATTAAATTGGGTGCTTTTTGACGGATTGAGAATGTTTGCCACCAGAGAAAAGGCAGAACTGATATTGCAGGCCGGTTCTATCAGTCTTAAAGATAAAATTATTACCACAGTGGCTAATGTGATAAAAACGTATTACAGCATTGCCCGGCAGAAGCAATTGATAAAAGCAACAGATGTACAAATAAAACTGAATGAAGAAAGGGCCAAATTAGCACAGTATAAATTAAATATTGGTACCGGTGCAAAACCCGATGTATTGCAAAGCAAGGTAGATTTGAATGCTCAAAAATCATTGAGGATGCAGCAGGAAACCAACGTGGATGTGCTCAAGGAGCAACTTTTGCAGGCGATGAACGTTAAGGACAGACCCGAATTTGACATTCCGGATACTATACCTGTTAATTACAATGTCGTTTTAGGAGATATATTAGACGATCTCGAAAACGTAAATCCCGGTTTAAAGCTAGCTCGAAAAAATATTGAAGTGGCTAATCTTACACTAAAGGAAACAAAAGCCGGATTGTTTCCCACCCTATCATTCAACTCAAATTATCTGTTCGGACGAAATCAAAACAGCGTAGCCATCAACAGGTTTGCACCTTTGTTTAACCGCACTCTTGGTTTCAATTATGGGTTTACAGCCAATATCCCCATTTTCAACCAGCTAAGAGTGAGGCGGCAGATGAAGCAGGATGCATTGAATATTGATTTTCAAAAACTGCAATATGAAAATCAGCGTTCTTTATTGAATATGCAGATTTTAAATTCATTTAAAAGCTATGAGCAACAAAAAAAACAACTAAAACTTGAAGAAGAAAATATCCTACTTGCCGAAGAAAATGTGAAGATAGTATATGAAACTTACCGATTGGGAATGGCTACCTTGCTACAACTGCGCGAAGCTCAAAACAGTCTTGCGCAGGCTTATGATCGCCTGATTGCCTCCAGATATAATACCAAAGTATCAGAAACCGAACTGATGCGTCTAAGGGGCGAAATTGTAAAATAGAAAAATATTTGTTTTTTATTCTGTTTGAAAGGCCAATTGTTGTAAAATTGCCTTATTGATATTAGTTTTCTATTTTTGACCGGTTATGCTCACATTAAAGTCAATATCATTAATTCAATTTAAAAATTATACCCATCGTAATTTTAATTTTCAAAAAAGAATTATAGGTATTTGCGGGAAAAATGGTGTGGGTAAAACAAATATTTTGGATGCCATTCATTACCTGTGCTTCACAAAAAGCTATTTCAGTAACAATGGTTCTTTAAACGTGCAACACGGTGCCAAAGGATATCGAATTGAAGGATGTTTTGACCTGAGTGGCGTTGAAGAAAAAGCAGTGTGCGTTTTAAGAGAGACGGGCAAGAAAGAGTTTTTGCTAAATGATCAGGGATATGAAAAATTTTCGAAACACATAGGGCGTTACCCCTGTGTGGTCATTGCGCCCGATGATGCCGTATTGATAACCGGAGGTAGCGAGGAAAGGCGCAGTTTTCTGGATGCTTTGCTTTCCCAGATAGATTCAGATTATCTTATAAAACTGATTCAATACAACAAAATATTGCAACAACGAAATTCGTTTCTGAAATCGGCAGCCGAAAAAAATTTCTGGGATGAAGTATTGCTACTGACGCTTAATGAGCAGTTAATTCCTACGGGAGAATACATCTTTTCCAAACGAAGGGATTTTTTGATTTCTTACTTGCCCAAAGTAAAAAGGCTATATACCGGCATTGCGCAGCAGGAAGAAAATCTTTCGATTGTTTATGACAGTAAACTGATGGATGCTGATTTTAAAAATTTATTAAAATATTCATTGCCAAAAGACAGATTGTTGCAGCGTACAACGGTAGGCATTCATCGGGATGATTTGATGATACAATTGGACAATCAACCATTTAAAACTATTGCTTCACAAGGGCAAAGAAAAAGTTTGTTGTTTGCGCTGAAACTCATTGAACTCGAAGAACTAAAAGCCGAAAAGAAATTTGCTCCTTTATTATTATTGGATGATGTTTTTGAAAAACTGGACGAAAATCGAATTCAGAATTTATTAAAAAAAGTATGCCTTGACAATGATGGACAGGTTTTCATTACCGATACAAGTGAAGAAAGGTTGAAATACCAATTAGATACTTTGCGAGCAGATTACGAATTAATTTTGTTATGATGATCGTTTAGTGGGTAAGATGTTTTGGGTAATTGGAATGTAATGAAGAATCTTTTGCTTCCAGAACGATAAGATTTCTCCGCTACGCTGCGAAATGACGTTATTTTTATAATGGTGAGATTTCTCCGCTTCGCTGCGAAATGACGATCAAAGAGAGGCGAAACGACACTTCAAAAGCATCGTCATTTCGAACGGAGCAAAGCGAAGTAAGAAATCTTTTGCTTCCAGAACGGTGAGATTTCTCCACTTCGCTGCGAAATGACGCTGGTTTTATAATGATAAGATTTCTTCGCTTCGCTGCGAAATGACGACCAAAAAGGGCTGCGAAGCGACACCTCAAAAGCATCGTCATTAGTAGATTGCGAAAAGACGGTGTAGAAGATCGTAAAAATATTTTTGTATCAAAACAAAAAAGTAAGGCAACAAAATATATTATAGTCCATACAAAATGTCATAGACCCACAATATTAAATGAAAACCGAAAGAATTATTTAACCTTTGTATTCTTATGAAAGCAGGTAAATCTCTCATAGTTATTGGCGGTGGCGCAGCTGGTTTTTTCTGTGCCGTAAATGTTGCAAGGCTAAATCCTGATTTGAGTGTAACAATTCTGGAAAAAACAGGAAAATTACTGAGCAAGGTGAAAGTGAGTGGTGGTGGACGGTGCAATGTTACCCATTCCTGTTTTGATATCAATGAAATGACAAAAGGCTATCCGAGAGGCGGCAGTTTTGTTAAAAAAATATTTCATCAATTTTTTACTACAGATACTATAAATTGGTACAAAGAGAGAGGAGTGGAGCTGAAGGCTGAAGCAGATGGGAGAATGTTTCCAGTTACTAATTCTTCGCAAACGATTATTGATTGCCTTTTGCAGGAAGCGGGTAAGTACAAAGTTGCCATAAAAATGCATCACGAAGTGAATGAAATTTTTTATAAGAATGATAAATTTGGTTTAAAAATAAAAAACGGATTAAATCTGGAGGCCGATTATTTGTGTATTGCTGCAGGCGGCTTTTCAAAAATGAATATGCATGAGTGGCTAATAAAAGCAGGACATTCCATTTCTGCGCCGGTGCCCTCGTTGTTTACGTTTAATATGCCGAAACATCCTATTACAAAGTTGATGGGTGTAACTGTGGGCGATGTATCTTTAAAGATGGCAGGAACAAAATTGCAACAACGGGGTCCTGTGCTTATCACTCATTGGGGACTGAGCGGCCCTTGTGTATTGCGCCTAAGCGCCTGGGCTGCAAGAGAGGTGGCAGAGAAGAACTGGCAGTTCGCCATTTCGATAAACTGGGTTTCGCAATATAATGAAACCACCTTGAGGGCATTGTTTCAGGAATGGCGTTTGAAATATGCATCTCAAAAAGTGTTTTTCGGGAACTCCTTGGGCCTTCCCAAGCGGTTGTGGGAATTTTTATTGCTTCAAAGCAATATTGATGAAAAAATAAGATGGGCCGAATTGCCTGCCAAACAACAAAACCTACTGGTAAAAAACCTGTTAAATTATGAATGTGAGATAAGCGGGAAAACTACATTTAAGGAAGAGTTTGTAACTGCAGGAGGCATTAAGCTCACGGAGATTGACCATAATACCATGATGAGCAAGAAAGTTCCTAACCTGTTTTTTGCCGGAGAAATCATTGATGTAGATGGCATTACAGGCGGCTTTAATTTTCAAAACGCCTGGACAACCGGCTATGTAGCCGCAAAAAACATTGCTGCTAATTTTGTAGCCTTCAATACTTAGTCTTAAAATTATTGCTTTTTGTAACGCCTTCATCTAACCTTAATGTTTCACTTTCACCACCCCCATTTCTGCATTCGTGGCAATCTTTTTTCAACATTAAGAAATGAAGGGGCATTAAGTTTTTATGCCTTAATGTATTTCGAAAAATTAATTTTCAGTGTGGTGACAATTTTATCTATTGTACAATGACGGCTCCCAGTTGTTTAGTTATATTTCGTTCTATTTCCTTGAGTGTTTGCTGCACAAAAATATTCTCTTTATATTTTTCCTCAGAATTGAATTGAGCGATATCTTTTTGATTTTCAAGAATCATCCGTTTGATTTTCTTTAATTTCAGGTATTGGATGGCGCTGATGATTTTCTCTGGAGTACGGTCTTCGCTAATGAGTTTATAATTTCTGAGTTCCTTTTCGTTTCCTTCTGATATGGTTTGCAAAAAGTTGTTTACATCCTTGGCAAATAATTCTTTCTGGTAGCCCAGTTCTTGCCCCATATCGTCTTTCCATCGTTCGCTTTCTTCATAAGGATAGTTGAGCAGCGATACCGCAAAACTGCTAAGACGTTTATCTTCATGATAAATAAAATACTGTCTGTTGAGCGATTCGGGATGGGTTTGCAGGAGTTCTTTTGCCCTTTGTAAAAGATTATTTACATCTGCATCTTCAATAATTAAATCACTGATTTCTTCTAAAATATATTGGGCAATCAGTATGTTTTTTTCCCAGATTTTGTTGCCATATTCCAGCAGTACTCTTGCCAGTTCTTTTTCCTGCAATTGGTCTTTATGCAGCAGTTCAAAGGTGGCATCGTTGTAGTCGGATGCTTCTGCAGTAGCTGCATTGGCATCTTTGTTATCTTTGGAATCCAACGTAGCTTTTCGCTCCTGAACAGTAATGCGGTCGCGGATGTATTTGTTTACCAAGGCATGCAGCCCGGCTTCATCAATCGTAAGCATTTCAGCCGATTGTTTGATGTAGTCCTGTTGTTTGGTAAAATCTTCGGCTTTATTTATCCGAGAAATGGATTCAGCAATTTTATTAACTAATTCTGATTTTTTTACGGGGTCATTTCCAATATCACCTAAAGCAAGTTCTAATTGAAAAAGAATAAAATCTTTTTTGTTTTTTTGAACAAAGTCAATAAATGCCGAAGCGCCTATTTTGTTTACATAACTGTCAGGATCTTCATTATCGGGAATCAGTACTAATTTTACATTCAAACCTTCTTCCAGCGCCAGATCAAGCCCGCGAAGTGCAGCTTTTACACCTGCCGAGTCGCCGTCATAAACAATAGTAAGATTATTAGTGTATTTTTTTATCAGCCTCAGTTGGTCAATGGTTAAAGATGTACCGCCGGAAGCTACCACATTTTCTATACCTGCCTGATGCAATGATACCACATCTGTGTAGCCTTCCACCAATAAACACTCATCAGCCTTATCAATGGCATTGCGGGCAAAATAAGAACCGTAAAGAATTTTACTTTTTACATAAACTTCATTCTCCGGCGTATTAATGTATTTTGGAGCTTTATCGGTTGTCTTCAAAATTCTGGCGCCAAAACCCATTACTTTCCCACTGTGGTTGTGAATGGGAAAAATAACCCTGCCGCGATAATTATCCATCAGCGCCCCGTTGCGCTCCACCGTCAGACCGGTTTTCAGCAGTAATTCTTCATTGTATTGTTTGGAAACAGCTTCTTTTGTAAAAGCATCTCTTGTTTCGGGCGAGTAACCCAGTTTAAATTTTTCGATGATTCCTTCCCTAAAACCTCTTTCCTTAAAATAGGCCAAGCCAATGTTTCGTCCTTCTTCTGTTTCAAATAAAGATTTTGCGAAAAACTGTTCTGCAAAGCTGTTGATGATATACAGGCTGTCGGCAGTTTGCATCAGCGCTCTCTGCTCATTGCTCACAAAGGTTTCTTCTACCTCCACTCCGTATTTCTTGGCTAACCATTTTAACGCTTCCACATAGCTGTATTTTTCGTGCTCCATGATGAAGCTGATGGTATTGCCACTTCTGCCGCAACCAAAACATTTATATATCTCTTTGGCAGGCGAAACAGTGAAGGAGGGCGTTTTTTCGTTATGAAACGGACATAACCCCAAATAATTAGCGCCTCTTTTTTTGAGTTTCACAAATTCGCTCACCACATCTATTATATCAATGCGCGAAAGAATTTCCTGTATGGAGGCCTGTGTAATCACCTGTCAAAATTAGCTGATTTAAACAATTTATTTATGAAAATCGGTTGATACCTCTTGCTCAAAGTACATATTGAGGCGTACCTTAAAGAAAAATATCTGCCTCTTTTGACTAACTTTGTAGTTCTTATTGTTAATCCGATATGATTCAAAAACTGAATATTAAAGTAGTCTTAAGCATATTTATTTTGAGCGTAGCATTGTTTTCTTATTCGTGCAAAAAGACAAAGGTTGAACCAGAAAATACACCTCCAACAGAGGTTGCCAAAAAAACAACGGTTTCTATTACATCTTTTACCATTGAGAAAAAAAATAACCCTCAGTTGATAAATGATATCGTGTTTGAGGTGAAAGACAACCAAATGACTGCTAATTTGTCTAAATTTCTTTTCTCCGTTGTCCCCAGTTTTAGTTCAGACGCTTCAAAAGTTACTCTAAATGACAAGGAACAGGTTAGTGGAAACAGTCTAATTGACCTAAGGTCTGATACCGTCTTTTCATTTTTTGCAGAAAATGGTAAAAGGTATGAATATACATTAAAAATTAACTGGAACGACAGCCTTCCGCTTATTGCCATTAATACCGATGGTGCGGTGCCTGTTACTTCAAAGGAAACCTATCTGAAAGGCAATATCACCATTGACGGTAAAGGTGTTTTCAGTAATTATTCGGGTACTACACAAATTAAAGGCAGGGGAAATAGTACCTGGACACTGCCCAAGAAACCATACCGTCTTAAGTTGGACTCCAAAGCCCCTTTGTTTGGGCTGGCAGAAGAGAAAGACTGGGTGCTTCTTGCCAATTACTTAGATGAAACACATCAGTTGAATAATATCGCTTTCTATACTGCACAAAAATTAGGAATACCCTATACCAATCATTTTATTCCGGTGGAACTGATGATTAACGGAAAATATTTAGGATTATATCTGCTTACAGAGCAGGTTGAACTTGATAAAAACAGGATAAATGTGGGTGATGGCGGCGTTTTGCTGGAGTTGGACAGTTATTATGATGAAGACTGGAAATTTAAATCAGACAAATATCAGTTGCCGGTAAATGTAAAAGACCCCAAACTGGCAAATGCCGATCAATTGGCAGCAATCAAAGCAAATTTTCAGCAGATGGAAAATTTAGTGGCAGCATCGGACTTTCCTAAAAACAATTATTTGGATTATATTGATGCTGAGTCAATCGCCAATTTTCTGATTGTGTTTATGCTTACCGATAACGAAGAAATTAATCATCCCAAAAGCGTATTTATGAATAAGGCAGCCAATGGAAAATTTGTAATGGGGCCGGTTTGGGATTTCGATTGGGCTTATGGCTACGAAGGTACTGAAAAGCATTTTTCGCATTATCAAAGTTTTTTTTGGACTGGAACTAAGGCAAAAGCCGGTACCCGGTTTTTTTCCAGATTTCTACAGGACCCGGTTATTGTTAATTTGATAAAGCAAAAATGGGCGGCTTTTACAACATCCAACAACCTGAATGATTTTGTTAATGACTGGACTTTTATATTAGAAGGTGCCCGCAACAGGGATTATAGCCTATGGAAAAGAGGCAATATTAATTATCAAATGGATGTTTCGGCGCTCAACAATTGGATTATTAACAGAATCAGCTATCTGACGACCTTTATTAATGGATTGTAATTCAGATAGTTGTCAATTTGTTTTTAAATAGTAATGAGCCTGACAGCCTGATGATTTCAGCGGCTAATTCCTTTTTTGAGGTGCTATTATAAAAAAATCCGTTAGCATCCTCTGCTTGTCCGGTGTAGCTAACATTATTTGAAAAAGTGTAAATTTTTATTCAATAAGCATTTCATTCCTACTTTTTCGCCTCCGCAGTGGCAATAATCGGCAAGTGGCGATCATGCGCAGCGTTATCGTGCGAAGCCAAACAGCCTTGAGGCCTGAGCGTTAAAAAAATGAATGTAGTGAAGCGTTAAAAAATGCCTGCTGTTTG
>ENA-UOUJ01001572-UOUJ01001572.1-activated-sludge-metagenome-genome-assembly--contig:-NODE-1572-length-11754-cov-8.554235_pt1 | contig 11754 bp, 9 predicted proteins | sample MGYA00249839_ERZ747224 | MGnify/ENA primary metagenome ERZ747224 (study PRJEB28782, sample SAMN03220277) | activated sludge metagenome | biome: wastewater; feature: sewage sludge; material... | reverse complement strand
GCCGGTACCGCCCCGGTGTAGGCCCGGATGGCCCGCGGTGGTCGCCGGCCGCGGCGGCCTGCGCTCACGTGGTGGACTCGTCCCCTTCGCCCAGGTCCTCGAGCAGCACGCCGTGGCGGACGTCCCACGTGACGACGGCCTGGTCCCCCGGCCCGAAGCGCGTGGCGTCGTTCGGGGTGCGGACGATGCCGCTGGTCCCGTCGAAGAGGACCACGTCATACCGCCAGCCCACACCGAGGTACGTGGCGGTCTTGACCGTCACCGGCAGGGCGTTCTCCGAGCTGGAGACCGGGACGTAACCCGGGAGTTCGAGCGAGAGGTTCTCCGGTCGGACGAGGACCGCCAGGCTCTCGACCCCCCGGCGCTCCCCCGGGACGGTCACGTGATCGTCACCCACCGCCAGGGTGGTGTTGCCGTCGCGGACGGTGGCCGTGGAGCTCGGGGCCCGCAGCACGGAGGACTCCCCGAGGAAGCGTCCCACGAACAGGGTGTCAGGATGTTCGTAGAGCTCCACTCCCGTGCCGACCTGCTCGATCTTGCCGTTGTTGAACACGGCGATCCGGTCGGAGAGGGACAGGGCCTCCTCCTGGTCGTGCGTGACGTAGACGAAGGTGGAGCCGACCTCCTGGTGGATGCGCTTGATCTCCAGCTGCAGCCACTCGCGCAGCTTCTTGTCCAGCGCGCCCAGGGGTTCGTCCATCAGCAGCACCCGGGGGTTGTAGACCAGGGCCCGGGCCAGTGCGGCGCGCTGCTGCTGGCCGCCGGACAGCTCCGCGGGGTACCGGCCGCCGTACTCGGCCAGGCGGACCATCTGCAGGGACTCGGCGATCCGCTTCTTCTGCTCGGCCTTGGGCATCTTGCGGCGCTGGAGCGGGTAGGCGACGTTCTCCTCCACCGTCATGTGCGGGAAGAGCGCGTAGTTCTGGAACACCATGCCGATGTCCCGTTTGTGCGCCGGCAGTTTGGCCACCGGCTTGCCGTAGATGTGCAGCAGGCCCTCGGTGACGTCCGCGAACCCGGCGATCATGTTGAGCGTCGTGGTCTTGCCCGAACCACTGGGCCCCAGCAGCGTCATGAACTCGCCCGGCTCGATGACCAGGTCGATGTCGTCCACCACGGCCTTGTCCCCGTACCGCTTGGTCACGCCCTTCAGGCTGATGCCGGCCTCGTTGATCTGCCGGAGGGTCCGGGTGTCCAGCGAGGCGTCCCTGAGGTCGCGCTCCCCGGGTTCCGCTGCACCCACGCTCTGCGCTCCAGTCTCGGTCATGTGAGGGCCTTCCTCTTTCGGGTGGCAAGCTGGGCGACCAGCATGACGGTCACGGAGACGGCCATGGTGATGACGGCGACCGCCGCGACCGTCGGATCGGTGCTCTGCGTGACGCTGCGGTAGATCTTCACCGGAAGCGTCTGCAGGCTCGGATCCTGGATGAACAGGGACAGGATGATCTCGTCGAACGAGGTCACGAAGGCGAACAGCGCCCCCGCGGTGACCCCCGGCACGATCAGCGGCAGCGTGATCGTGAAGAACGTCCGCGCCTTGCTCGCCCCCAGGCTCGCGGCGGCCTGCGCGAGCCGCGGGTCCACGCCCTGGAGGCTGGCCATCACGTTGATGATGACGAGCGGCAGGGCGACGATCGTGTGGGCGAAGACGAACCCGGGGATGGTGCCGAGCAGGTCGAGCCGGATGAACAGCGAGTACAGGCCGATCGCGATGACGATCCCGGGGACGATCATCGGTGCCAGGAAGTAGTTCTCCAGCAGGGACTTGCCCCGGAACCTGACCCGGCTCAGGCCGAGGGACGCGAGCACCCCGGTCACCGTGGCCACGGTCGCCGTCAGGATGGCCACGAGCACCGAGTTCCCGAGTGCCTTGAGCCATTCGCGGTCGGTGAGGAAGTTCTCGTACCACTGCAGCGACCAGCCCTTGGGCGGGAAGTCGAAGGACGGCGAGGCGTTGAAGGAGATCGGCACGATCACCAGGGTCGGCACGATCAGCAGGAAGATGACGAGGACGGAGAAGGCGACGAGGACTCTCTTCATGGTCATTCCGGCTCCACCCCCGGGGCGAGGCTGGCTCCCCGGACGAACCGGTTGAAGACCACCAGGATGATCAGCGTCACCACGAGCAGGGCGATACCGAGCGCGGCGCCCTGGCCCCAGAGCAGGAACACGCTGACCTGCTGGTAGATGAGGGAGGAGACCATCGCCTCCTTCGGCGAGCCCAGCAGCGAGGGGATGATGTAGAAGCCCAGGCCCAGGATGAAGACCGTGATCGACCCCGCGAAGATGCCCGGCCGGGACAGCGGCAGGTAGACCTTGAAGAACGTGGTGATCCCGTTCGCGCCCAGGCTCGAGGAGGCGGACAGCAGGCGGCGGTCGATCTTGGCCAGCGCCGAGTAGATCGGCAGCACCATGAAGGGCAGCAGGACCTGCGCCATGCCCAGCGCGACGCCGAAGGTCGTGCGGATGAGCGGTTGGCGGCCGACGCCGATGGCCTCCAGGAAGTCGTTGATCGGGCCGGTGTCCGCCAGGAGCACCATCCAGGCCAGCGTGCGGACGAGGATGCTGGTCCACAGCGGCATCATGACGAACAGGGTGAGCCATGCCCGGGCACGCTCCCCCACGATCGTCATCAGGTAGGCGTACGGATAGGCCACCACCAGGCACACGAGGGTGACGACGAGAGAGGTCAGGAAGGTCCGGGCGATGACCTCGAGGTTGACGGGGTTCGTCAGCAGCCACTCATAGTTCTGCAGCCCCGGCTCCGGGTCGGTGACGCTGCGGATGAACACGTCCACCAGGGGCACCAGGAAGAACATGGTGACCACCGCGATGGCCGGCAGCAACAGGAGCAGCGGGCCCCACTTGACCCGTGATCGGCGGGACGGCCCCGCGCCGGCCGGCGGGGCGGCCAGCGCGGGGTCGGTCGCGAGCGCTCTCGTGGCGGAGCTCATGGGTCAGCCCCCGGTCACCCAGCCCGACCACTCGGTGGCGAGTGCGTCGTAGTTCTCGACCCAGAAGTCGACGTTGGGGTAATGACCCGTCTCCAGGTTCTCCGTCGTCATCCAGGTCTTCAGCGTCTCGTCGAGCTCGGGCTTCGCCTCGGTGTTGATGGGGCCGTACGAGGTCTCCTCGGTCATCGTGGCCTGCTGCTCGGCACCCCCGTAGAAGTTCACGGCCGCGAACGCCGCGTCGAGGTTCTTGGTGCCCTTGGGGATGCCGGTGGAGTCGACCATGACCATCCACTCGTCCCACATCGGCGCCACCGGGGCTCCGGCCGCCGCCGCTCCGTACCCGCGGCCGCTCCAGACCAGGCCCATGACGGCCTCGCCGCTCTCGAGCTGCTGCTGGGCCTGGGCGCCACTCGTCCAGCCGATGACGTCGTCCCCGAGCGACCGGTACTTCTCCATGGCCGTGGGGATCTGCTCCGGGGTGAGGTTGGCGGTGTCCCCGCCGTCCGCCACGATGGCGAACTCGAGCATCTGCGGATCGACGTACTGCGACATGCTGACGGTGCGCTTGCCCGGGAACTTCTCGGTGTCGAAGAAGTCCGCGGCGCTGGTCGGAGGGTTGTCCCCGAAGGCCTCCGTGTTGTAGGCCACGACGAGCCCGTAGAGGATCTGCGGCACCATGCAGTCGTCCGTGATGGTGCCCTCGGGCACCTTGGAGATGTCCACCTTCGAGTAGTCGTACTCCTCGTACAGCGTGCCGCAGAAACGGGCGGTGTCGAACTGCGTGGTGTTGACGAGGTCCCACGTCGTGTTCCCGCTCTCCACCATCGCCTTGAGCTTGCCGGGATCGAAGGCGTCCTGCTGGAACGTCGCCCCCGTCACCTCGGCGAAGGGGGTCCAGGCCGCAGTGGTCTGGCCCTCCTGGAAGATGCCGCCGGAGCCGGCGAAGGTGAGCGTGACGCCCTCGAAGACCCCCTCGGGGACCTCGCCCGCAACGGGCGTCCCGAGGTCGTAGGTCGCAGAGGGCTCCGGTTCGGATGAGCCACAGCCGGCCAGCGCGATCGCGGCCGCCATACCGAGGGTGACTGTGCGGATCGTACGCCGCCGCGGGGATGTGGTGTGCATGGGTACTCCTCAGGTTGTCCGTAGACCCCGTATGCCTGCCCCACAGAGCCGTTCCGTACTGAACAGGCGTTAAGTCCTGCTTGCGATGACGTTCAGAATAGCAATATGGTGGGCAAACACAATAGCTGATCCACACTCTCCTTGTGACAGGCCTCACGCCGTATTCCCGGCGGGAAATGCGATCAGGAAGGCACTGGCATGCACAGATCGTCCGCCCACGTCAGCGCGGCACGTCTCCCACTGCCCGGCGACGGTCACCCATGACCGCCGAACAGTCCGATGCCGCCGTTCCCGACTCCGTCACCGGCACTCCCGGCCCCCGGGTCCGGCAATTGCGCACCGACCGGGGCATGGGACTGCGGGAGCTGGCATCGCTCACCGGCACCACGCCGAGTTTCATCAGCCAGTTCGAGAGGGGGGAATCGGGGGCCAGCATCGCCACGCTGGTCCGCATCGCCGAGGCGCTGGGCATCAACCTCGCCGATCTGTTCAGCCAGCACTCCCCGGCGGGACGGGTCACCCGGCTCGGGCGCCATCCCGCCATCCAGTCCGCGGGATACCGCAAGATCCTCCTCACCCCGCCGCCCCTGCAGGCCATCGAGGGATACCGCCTGGAGTTCGACGAGGGTGAGGGCACCGGTGATGAGCCCTACACGCACGGTGACGCCCAGGAGATCGTGACCGTCATCGACGGGGCCGCGGAGGTCACCATCGGCGAGGAGAAGCACGTGCTCGAACCGGGTGACACGGCCGAGTACCGCACCTCGACCCCGCATTCCATCCGCAACGCCGGCACCGGCACCGCGATCGTCCTGGTGATCACGAGCCCGCCCACCGTCACGACCCTGGACATCGGTCCACAGATCGTCCCCGGCACCTGACCCCTCCCGGCCGCCCGCGGGCGGCCGTCGCTACCCCCACCCCGAAGGAGCACCCGTGTCCGTCCCGCCGCCGAACCCTCCCGAGGAGTCCGCCGACGTCGTCGTCGTCGGCGCCGGCTTCGCCGGCCTCATCGCCGCGCGGGAACTGGCGAACTCGGGCCTCGACGTCGTGGTCCTCGAGGCGCGCGACCGCGTGGGCGGACGCGTCTGGACGGACCACCGCCTGGGGCACGACCTGGAGCTGGGCGGGACCTGGGTGCACTGGGTGCAGCCCCACACGTGGGCGGAGCTGACGCGGTACGGGCGAGGCATCGTCCGCAGCCCCCGCACCGAGGAGGCGTACTGGCTGGGTGCCGGCGGCCAGGTACGGACCGGCACCCTGGAGGAGTTCAACGCCCTCATCGCCCCGGGGCAGGCGCGCATCGTCCACGATGCCCTCACCGCCCTCCCCCGGCCCGCGGATCCCGCCGCCTCCCCGAACCTGGCCACCCTGGACCCCCGCTCGCTGCAGGACCGCCTGGACGAGCTCGACCTCGGCGAGGAGGAGCGGCGCGCCAACGAGTCCGTGTGGGTGGGCCACGCCAACGCCCGGCTCGACGCCGTCGGCCTGGTCAGCGCGCTCCGGTGGGCCGCGGCCACCGGCGGGTTCTGGGAGCTGATGCACGAGGCCTCGGCCACCTATCGCGTGGACGGGGGCATGACCGCCTTCGCCGGGGACATCGCCCGGGACGTGCGCGGGAGCATCCGGCTGGGCCAGCGCGTGCGGTCGGTCCGGCAGGACCCGGACGGGGCCACCGTCGTCTACGGCGAGACCGGTTCGGGTTCCGGTTCCACCCTCCGGGCGCGGCGCGTGGTGGTGACCACCCCGTTCAACGCGATCCACCGGATCGGCTTCGCACCGGCGCTGACCGGGGCGGTGGCCCGGATGAACGCCGAGAGGTCCGCCTCGCGCGGGGTCAAGGTGTGGATCAAGGTCCGGGGGCCGGTCCAGCGGTTCTTCGCCTACTCGAGCCAGGAGCACCCCCTCTCCGTCGTCAAGAGCGAGTTCATCGCCGACGACGCCTCGATCCTCGTGGGGTTCGGCCCGGACCACGAGGCCTTCGACGTCACGTCCGTCCGCGACGCGCAGGCCGCCCTCGACGTCTGGCGCGACGACCTCGAGGTCCTCGACGTGGCCGGTCACGACTGGATGGCGGACGACCTGGCGGAGACGACCTGGCAGCTGTTCCGTCCGGGGCAGCTCACGCGGGACCTGGCCGGGCTCCAGGAACCCCAGGGAGTCGTGCACTTCGCCACCTCCGACAACGCCAACCTCTGGGGCGGGTTCGTCGACGGCGCGGTCGAGAGCGGACTGCGGGCCGCGGCCCGCATCCGGCAGGAACTGGCAGGGTCCGCGGAGCCGGTCCCGGACCCCGTCGGCGTCGGGAACGCCGGAAGCCTCGGGAACGTCAGAAACCCCGGAAACCCCGGAAACCTCGGAAACAGGGAGTCACGATGAAGGTGGTCATCGCCGGAGCCGGCCTCGCCGGCCTCACGAGCGCGTGGGAACTGCACAAGGAGGGCCACGAGGTCGTGGTGCTGGAGGCGCGGGACCGGGTGGGCGGCCGCACCTGGTCGGCCACCCTGCCCAACGGGGTGATCACCGAGCGCGGTGGCGAGTACATCTTCCCCACCGAGTTCGCCATCCGCCGCCTCGCGGCGGAGGTGGGCGTCCCCATCATGAGCCACGGCGTCCGGTACGCCAGGCGCACCCTCAACGGCCGGCACGTCGACGTCGACACGCTCACCCGGCGCATGGACGCCGCCCGGGACACCCTCCGGCGCATGCTCGCGGACGGGGAGAGGTCCGTCTCCGTCGCGGCCGTGTTCCGGGAGGCCCTCGGGGCCGGGTTCCGGGATGATCCCGTCTACCGGCGGCTGGCGACGTCGCTGGCCGCGGATCCGGAAGCCGTGAGCGCCGAGGCCGCCGTGCTCCACGAGTCCTCGGCGGGCGACCTCTACGTCGAGGACGGCGGCCGGCTGGTCCACGGCAACCAGTCCCTCTCGCTCGAGCTGGCGCGCCGGCTGGGCGCGGCCGTCCGGCTCGAGAGCCCGGTGGCCGGCGTCGAGCAGTCGCCGCGGGGCGTGCGCTTCGAACTCACCGACGGCAGCAGCGTCGAGGGCGACGCCGGCGTCGTCGCCGTCCCGCTCCCGCTCCTGCGCTCCCTCCGGTTCGGCTTCGACCTGCCCGAACGCATGAGCACGGCCCTGGACCACCGGTTCATGGGGGTCGCCGCCAAGCTCGGGGTGCCGGTCTCGGCGTCCGAGCAGGACTCGGCCGTGCAGAGCGCCGAGCACACGTGGTGGTCCTGGCAGTCCCTCGGCATCGACGGCGAGCACCGCGTCGCCGCCCTGTCCACCTTCGCGGGCGGGCCGGACGCGGTCGCGGCGCTGGACGTCGGGAACGGGCCCTCGCTGTGGGCGCAGAAGCTGCGCGAACTGCGCCCGTCCATGGTGCCGGACGGCGAGCCGCTGCTCACCACCTGGGCGGACGACGTCTGGACGCGCGGCGCCTACAGCGCGGCAGGACTCGACTGGAGCGCCGCGGACGCCACGGCCTTCGATGAGGCCGCGGGCCGCGTGGCGATCGCCGGTGAGCACACCGGTCTGGCACAGTCACTCTCGGGCGCCGTGGCCTCGGGCTACCGCGCCGCGGCGGCACTCGACCGGGTGCTCCAGGCATGACGACGAAGGAGCAGGCGATGACGCAGACCCCGGCCTTTGACAACTACGTCGGCGGAGCATGGGTGGGTTCGGAGGACCGCACGGAGAACGTGAACCCCTCGGACCTCTCGGACGTCATCGGGCGCTACGCCCAGGCGGACGCGGACACCGTCGCCGAGGCCGTCCAGGCCGCCCGTCACGCCTGGCCGGGATGGGCGCAGGCCGGCCCCCTGGCCCGGTCGCAGGTCCTGTCCCGCGCGTCCGGGCAGCTGGCGGCCCGGTCCGCCGAGCTGGGGGACCTGCTGGCCCGCGAGCTCGGCAAGCCGATCGCCGAGGCCGTGGCCGAGGTCAACCGGGCCGCGCAGATCTTCGACTTCTTCGCCGGGGAGGCCCTGCGCAACGCCGGGACGGTGATCGACTCCGTCCGGCCGGGGCTGATCGCCGAGATGCACCACGACCCCCTGGGCGTGGTCGGCGTCATCACCCCGTGGAACTTCCCCATCGCCATCCCGGCCTGGAAGATCGCTCCCGCACTGGCCTTCGGCAACGCCGTGGTGTTCAAGCCGGCCGGCATCACCCCCGGGTGCGCCTGGGAACTGACGAGGATCCTGGCCGACGCCGGGCTCCCGGACGGGGTGCTGAACCTCGTCATGGGCTCCGGCGCCGTGACCGGTGCGGCCCTGACCGGGTCGTCCGCGGTGGACGCCCTGAGCTTCACCGGCTCCCAGGCCGTGGGCCGGGGACTGGCGGCCGCCTGCGTGGCCCAGGGGATCAAGGTCCAGTGCGAGATGGGCGGGAAGAACCCGCTCGTGGTCCTGGGCGATGCCGACCTCGACCACGCGGTGGAGTGCGCCCTCAACGGGGCGTTCTTCTCCAACGGACAGCGGTGCACCGCCTCCTCCCGGCTGATCGTCACCGCCGACGTCCACGACGAGTTCGTGGACCGGCTCCTGGCGCGGGTCGGGGCGATGACGGTCGGGGATGCCCGGGATCCGGGCTCCGCGGTCGGCCCCATCTCCAGCCACGGGCAGCTGGAGGGCAACCTGGCCTATGTCCGCACGGCCCGCGAGGAGGGCGGGGAGGTCCACGGCGGCGAACGGCTCCGGCTCGCCACGGACGGCCACTACATGTCCCCCGCCCTGGTCACCGGGACGACCAACGCCATGACGATCAACCGCGAGGAGGTCTTCGGGCCGGTGGCGGCCGTGATCAGGGTGGCCGACTACGACGAGGCGCTGGCCACCGCCAACGACACCGAGTTCGGGCTGTCCTCGGGGATCTGCACCGGCAGCCTGGCGCACGCCGCCGACTTCAAGCGCCGGTCCCAGGCCGGCATGGTCATGGTCAACGCGCCCACGGCCGGAGTGGACCCCCACGTCTCCTTCGGCGGGCGCAAGGGATCCAGCTACGGTGCGCGGGAACAGGGCAGCGCGGCCCGGGAGTTCTACACCCAGCACAAGACCACCTACACCGATCCGCGGTGATGCCGGCCACCGGGCCCGCCCCCGCCGGTGACGTCCGGGATCCGGACTCCCGCGCCCTGCTGCTGATCTCCGAACGCGTCAACGCCCGCATCGAGGACATCGCACGACGTCTCGCCCAGACCTACCGGGACGAGGTCGTCGAGTACCGCGCCTTCGCCGACGGTGTCGTCGAGCGCGACGTGCTGCCGCTCGCCGCGGAGAAGATCCGCCAGATGCTCACCTCCCTGATGACGGAGACCCCGCCCGCCGAGGAGGAGATCCGCCTGAACGCGCGGGCGGCCGCACGCCGCTTCCACCAGGCGGTGCCCCTGCCGGCGTTGCTGCGCGCCTACCGGGTGCGGGAGCGCACCATCTGGGACGAGCTCGTGGACTGCGCCGACCTCCAGGACCCGGCCCAGCTGCGGGTGCTACTCAGGCTGGCCGGGCGGGTCATGGAACACGTCGACATCATGTCCGCGGCGGTGGTCCAGGCCTACGTGGAGGAACAGGCGGGCCTGCGCCGGAACCGGCCGATCCTCCGCAGTGACGTCCTGGAGGCCCTGATCCACGGACGGACGACGCCGGAGGCGCGCGCCCGGCTCCGGGACGCCCTGGACCTGCAGGGCTTCGACCTCGAGGGCCACCGGCACGCGATCGTCACGTTCCGCTTCCCCCCGGGGCAGCAGGACCTCGCCCGGGCCCAGGAGGTGACGTCCCGCGCCCTGGGGGAACCCCTCGAGGGCACGACGCGCGGGCGGCTGGGCCTGATGGGGCTGCGGGACGAGGAGATCGTCTGGCTCGTGGAGGCCCCCGAGCACGGCCGCGGCCTGCAGGAGGCCGCCGCCCGCGCCGTGCAGGAGGTGGAGGGACTGGTGGCCGGGGTGGGCAGCAGCGGCGGCGGCGTGGATCATGCGGCGGTCAGCTACCGGCAGGCGCGGGCCGCGACCGACATCGCGCTGACCACGCCCGGCACGGACCGGGTCCAGACCCACCGCGACGTGCTGCTCGGCCTCACCCTCGCGGAGGGGGCCGACGCCGCCGGACTCGTGGAGTCCGCGCTCGAGCCCCTGCTCGCCTACGACCGGGACCACGGCACGGGGCTGCTGGAGACCCTCGAGGCCTACATCCAGCACCGGTACCAGGCCGCCCGTGCCGCCACGGTCCTGCACGTCCGCCCCAACACCGTGCTCTACCGCCTCAAGCGCATCGCGCGGATCACGGGGCACGACCCCATGCATCCCGACGGGCTGCTGGTGCTCTCCCTGGGGATCCGGACCCTGCGGAACCGCCGAAGCACGTGAGGGATCCGCGTCCGGCCACGGCCGGTTCCGGGAGGCGTGGCCCGGCCGGTCCCGGTGCACCGGTCCTTGACGAATCGTCAATGCCGGGGCGGCAGGACTGCGCAATCGGCAGTTCTGCCCGGCGGTGCGGATCCCTAGGCTGGGATCCACCGCAGTCGCGACGACCCCCGGAGGGACACCCGATCATGTCAGCCACGCCCCACCTGCATCCGGACCGCGTCGCGTCACCGCTCGCGGACCCGGCGACCGCGGAGGGCCACCTGCCGCTGGACGGGGTGCTGGTGGCCGACTTCTCCCGGGTGCTGGCCGGCCCGCTGGCCACCATGACCCTGGCAGACCTCGGGGCGCGGGTGATCAAGGTCGAGCGTCCCGGAACCGGTGACGACACCCGCTCGTGGTCCCCGCCGTCGTCGGCCACCGGGGCGACCTACTTCGAGTCCGTGAACCGGAACAAGGAGTCGGTCTGCTGGGACCTGGCCGACCGGGACGACCTGGAGAAGGCCCGCCGGCTCGCGGCCCGGGCAGACGTGCTGGTGGAGAACTTCAAGCCCGGGGGCCTGGCTGCCCTGGGCCTGGGGTACGAGGAGCTGTCCGCCGTCAACCCCGGCCTGGTCTACGCCTCCATCTCCGGCTTCGGGGATGCCGGTGGGGCGCACCTGCCCGGGTACGACTTCATCGTGCAGGCCGCCGGGGGGCTGATGAGCATCACCGGGACGCCGGAACTGCCGATGAAGGCCGGCGTGGCCCTCGTCGATGTCCTGACGGCGAAGGACACCACCATCGCCGTGCTGACGGCGCTGAACCGTCGCCAGGCCACCGGCCGCGGGGCCCACCTCAAGCTCAACCTGCTCTCGTCCCTGCAGGGCGCCTTGGCGAACCAGGGCCAGGCCTGGCTGGGCGCCGGCGTGGTCCCGTCACGGATGGGCAACGACCATCCCTCGATCGTCCCCTACCAGTTGCTGGACTGCCAGGACCGGCCACTGGCCGTCGCCATCGGCAACGACGGCCAGTTCCGGCGGTTCGTCGAGACCCTCGGCCTCCCGGCCGTGGCGGAGGACGAGCGGTTCGCCACGAATTCCCAGCGCGTGGCCCACCGCGAAGAGCTCCGGGGCCTCCTGGAGGAGGCCCTGGGACGGCGCCCCGCGGCCGAGTGGCGGGACACCCTGGTGGCCGCCGGCCTGCCGTGCGCCCTGGTCGCCGGGATCGACGAGGGCGTCGACCTGGCCCAGGGCCTCGGGCTCGATCCCGTGGTGGAGCTCACCGGCCCCACGGGCGAGGTGACCGGGCGGCAGTTCCGCCACCCGACGCAATGGGACCCGCCCCTCGAGCA
>ENA-UOUJ01001571-UOUJ01001571.1-activated-sludge-metagenome-genome-assembly--contig:-NODE-1571-length-11760-cov-4.761555_pt1 | contig 11760 bp, 10 predicted proteins | sample MGYA00249839_ERZ747224 | MGnify/ENA primary metagenome ERZ747224 (study PRJEB28782, sample SAMN03220277) | activated sludge metagenome | biome: wastewater; feature: sewage sludge; material... | reverse complement strand
TATGTACACAAAATGCTGGAAAGCGGTACCGGTGCCGACAGGCAATTAAAGGTGTATGAGGATACACGCAACCTGACAGCAGTTACCAATTATATTCAAACGCAATTTTTACACGGTATTTAACGCAAAAGATTAATAGACCCTTTACGATTCAGCACCTCACCGTTGTTCAAGGTAATGCGCACAACATAAATGTACACCCCGGAAGGCTGTAGTTTGCCCTTGTGCCGGCCATTCCAGCCATTGATGGTATTCTTAGCCTCGTATATCTTTTCTCCCCATTGATTAAAGATGAGCATTTCTGTTTCGCGGATCTGATGGCCATACACCCTGAAAAAATCGTTTATACCATCACCGTTAGGCGTAAACGCATTGGGGATGTAAATCTCCTCGTCTCCTGCAATCACTTCAATTTGTACAGACGCCGTATCCAAACATCCGGCGGGGTTTTGTCCTACCACACTGTATGTAGTTGTACTCACCGGGAATATCGTTTGAACGGTCAGGGTTCTGTCTGTAAACGCCGATTCCGGCAACCAGTTTACCACAGTAAAAGCGGTGGATGCACTGGCAGTAAGCGTTACATTTCCACCGGGATTCACGGTTAAGGAAGATGCAGTTAAAGTGATCTCCGGATTATAAACCGTTACATCCACTTCAACCTCATCAGCACAACTGCCTTGCTCCACCCTATAACGAATGGTTGTTGTACCTTCTGCAATGGCTGTTACCAAACCGCTATTGTTTACGGTTGCTACCGACGTATTGCTGCTCGTCCAGGTACCTCCTGCGGTAGTATTCGACAATAACGAAACCATAGAGGCATTCATACATATTAACGTGTTGCCGGTTATAGGTTGCAAATTGATGTTACTCACCTGCACTATAATTTCTGTACGATTACTTTCACATCCGGCCACGGTTTGACTTACAAAGTAACTGGTGTTTCCTGTGATAGTGGTTACAGGTGTAGGGGCTGTGGCAGAACCGGTTCCTCCAGTGGCTGTTGTGTACCAAAGCAGGTTACTACCGGTGGCGGATAACGGCGTTGCCGCATCTCCCACACAATACAACACCGGTGAAGTTACTGTAGGAGCTGCAGGTGTTGCTGGTGCCGCATTGATGGTTACGGTAGCCGCTGCCGTGCAACCATCCGCCGTACGAACGGTGATGGTGTAAGTGTTGGGAGTTAATCCACTGAAGGTTGTTGTACCCTGAAAGTTCGTACCATCAATGCTATACGTTAGCCCGGTGCCTACTGGGGCTGTAATATCAATACTTCCGGTAGTCTGGTTGCAGGTAGGTTGAGTCAGCGTGGCTACAGGGGCTGACGGTGCACCGGGTGCCGGAGGAATCGTTAGGGTGGCTGTTCCCCTACATCCTCCTGTTTCAAGCACTGTGACAGTATAATCTCCCGGTGTCAATCCATTGAAAACCGGACTATTTTGAAAATTAACTCCGTCGATACTATACGTATAGGCGGCACCGATAGGCGCATCTATCGTTATGCTTCCTGTGGCAACCGTACATGTAGGTGCAGTAGTGCTGACCGTAACGGAAAAGCTGCTTCCTCCCTGAACGCGCATAGACTGTATCCAAGCGGCATTCGCGGTAGTGTTTGGTGCGCCCGGAGTTTCTTCTGCAGTACCCGCAATTCCAACCAACCAGCTTGCAGCCGTGGTATACAAATCATCCGATAAGTAACAGTTGCTTCCTGCAACCACCGGACCTTTATTCACTGTGGGCGTTTGAGCACCAGTAGCGGGAACAAAACCAAACTGAATAGAAAAATGTGCTGTGGCTCTGTTGGCAGGATTCACAATGATTACAGCATCTCCTCCGTTGGCTAAACCTACAGGCACCCAATCTGTAGTGGCACTATAATTCGCAGTCGGATATACGTATGTGGTAGACGATGGAGAAACAGGTTCTATAATGTTTTGTTCAAGGAAAGTACTGTTGATGGGAAGGATATACACATAATCATCATTCGCATCGGTAGGGTCGTTGGCGCCTGCAGGAATACCTGTATTGCGGTCATCAGGATTATAAATAAGGATGATAGACCCGTACGGAACCGCTGCCCAGTTGGGATCATCTTTAAAACGGAAATGGCCTGCTGCAATACCGGTTCCGGAGCCTCCATACCAACCGTTGTGGTCGTCGAAAATCCAATTCCGTAAATCAGCAGTACTATCGGTACACGTACGAGTGCCCACCACGAGCAACTCTATAAATTCTCTGGAACCCTGGTTCCCCTGAGAAAATTCATTTACAATTAAATTGGTTTGAGCATATATCGACTGCAAACAAAAAACCAGGATCAGGCAACAGTAAAATTTCCGCATACTGAAAAAGTATTAAATAAACGGCGAAATTAATGATTTGGCGGGAGATATAGATGTCTTGTTTGATATCATCTTATCTTGGCATTTTGAGTGTGGCTTATGGGGTACTTACGTTTCTACCGCTGAAAGTAACATGATTACTCCACACCCTACTTTGCTTTGTCTAATCCCAGCAGTAGCGAGCATGAGTCAAAACCCAACAAATGTGGAATCTATAAAACAAAAAACCACCCTAAAGGTGGTTGTGGTGAACGTCCCGCGTCAGGATTCAAACCTGAAACCTTCCCGACGACTTCGTGTCGGGATGCACTTTTCAGTTGAGCATTGTTCAATTGAAGGCATAAAAAAACCACCCTAAAGGTGGTTGTGGTGACCGCGTCAGGATTCAAACCTGAAACCTTCTGATCCGCAGCCAAATGGACGGCAAAGATATAACTGTTTCATTTTTTATCCAAAAAAAATCATTCCTGCGCCCCATCAGTTGCCTGCATTGGGCTCTTTAGGTTAAATTGCGCCAAAGAGTGAACTGTATGTCGGAAGTGCTCCCCGGTAAAAATGGTATTCATGAGGCCCTGTTTGAACATGCCTCCATGGGCATTCTGGTGGCTGCATCCAACGGAAAAATTGTGATGGCCAACCGGTTTTTGCTCAAACAATTCGGATTCAACTCGGTGGGGGAAATTCTGAATCAACCTGTAGAGTTCCTGATACCCTCCCGCTATCATAAAAACCACACCAACCACCGTAAAAAGTACACCCACCAACCTGAACAACGCGCCATGGGAATTGGAATGGATTTATTCGCCGTTAAAAAAAATGGCGAAGAGTTCCCGGTGGAAATTAGTTTGGGGCATTATGAATCTGAGGAAGGTGCCTTCGTCATTGCCTTTATTTCAGATATTACCCAACGTAAAAAAATAGAAGCGGATGTCATTGCTCAGCGTGAAGAACTAGAACAAATCAACAAACAGTTCGAAGAACTCAACAATAACCTAGAGAAAACCGTTGAGAAACGAACCAGTCAGCTTAAAAAACTCATGTTGCAAATTGAAGCCTCGCGCGATGATTTGTCAACCGCATTGAACAAAGAAAAGGAACTGAGTGATATGAAAAGCCGTTTTGTTTCGATGGCCTCACACGAATTCAGAACACCACTCAGTACCATCCTGTCCTCTGCATCCTTACTGGCAAAATATACTACCGCAGATGAACAGGAAAAGCGTGATAAACATATACAACGCATCAAATCATCTGTCAATAACCTCACCGGTATACTGGATGAATTTTTAGCCATTGGAAAAATTGAAGACGGACACATCGCCGCGCACCATTGCCATTTCAACATACAGCAACTCATCAGTACCATTTGCTCTGAAATGGAAGCATTGGTGGTTCATCACCAAACCATTGTTTACACCCATACCGGCGAAGAAATGGTGTATCTCGACCCTTCATTACTCAGGAACATCATTGTGAATTTACTGTCGAATGCCATTAAATTTTCTCATCCCGGCGGCAACATCTCCGTTTCCACGTCTCTAAATAAAAAGAATGTATTAAGAATTAGTGTTTCTGATCATGGAATTGGTATTTCTGAAGAAGACCAATTACACTTATTTGAAAGATTCTATCGTGCCAAAAATGCTACCAATATTCAGGGAACGGGTTTGGGACTGCATATTGTGGCCAATTATGTGGAAATTATGAATGGAAAAATTGATTGGTTCAGCGAACTCGAAAAAGGCACTACATTTAATATCACTTTTCAAATCCCGAAGGAGTAATTTATGAAGCACCATATTTTATTGATAGAAGACAACACGGAAATCCGTGAAAACACTGCCGAAATCCTGGAGTTGGCCAATTACAAAGTAACTACCGCCGAAAACGGAAAAATTGGTGTTGAACTGGCTTTGAATGACAAACCCGATATCATTATATGCGACGTGATGATGCCTGTACTCGACGGATATGGTGTACTGCATCTCATCAACAAAAACGAACAACTCACCGGTATTCCGTTCATCTTTCTTACCGCAAAATCAGATCGGTCTGATTTCAGAAAAGGGATGGAGATGGGAGCTGATGATTATATCACCAAACCTTTCACAGATATCGAACTATTGAACGCACTGGAAAGTCGCTTAAAGAAAGCCGAACTCCAGAAAAAATCCTATCCCCATTCGGAAGAAGGATTTCAGCATTTAGTAGATACCTACGGAGGTACCGACGCCCTGAAACAAATTACGGAAAACAAGGAAGAGAATTTTTATAAAAAGAAATACACCATATATCATTACGGAAATCATCCTCAAAAACTATATTACATCCTCTCCGGAAAAGTAAAAACCTTTGTTACGAATGAAGATGGCAAAGACCTCACCATTGGCTTGTACAGTAAAGGTGATTTTTTCGGATACACGGCTCTGTTAGAAGGAGGCACTTACAAGGAAACAGCCGAAACACTTGATGACACTCAACTGGCAGAAATCCCGGTGGACGAATTCAAGAAAATGCTTCAGCAAAATCCGGATGTAAACCGCCAGTTTATAAAACTACTCGCCAACAACATCACCGAAAAAGAACAGCAATTATTGAATATTGCCTACAACTCACTCCGCAAGCGCGTAGCAACGGCACTGGTTACACTGAAACAAAAATATCAGGATGAAGGCAGCAACCCGTTTTCCATTCAAATTTCCAGAGAAGACCTGTCGAATATTGCAGGTACAGCTACTGAATCCCTCATCCGTACCCTTGGCGATTTTAAAGGAGAAAAACTGATAGAAATACAAGGAAGCAAAATCACCATTTTGAACGAGAAAAAACTATCCGATATGTTGAACTAACTATTGCAAACCGGATAACTGCGCAATAAACATATTGAAATCGTTCTTGATGCTCACATAATCTTTTTCAGCGGTTACAATAATCTTTCGAAGTCTGTTGTGGGCCGTTGCATTTTTCTTGTCGTATGCCGGGTGATGCGCTACCTTATTCAACTTCAGGGTTTCCTTATGCTGTTTGATTTGTTCACGGATGTTTTGTAATTGTTCATGAAACTCGAGCAATTTATTCTGATAGGCCTCCGCATCTGCAATAGCCTGAGCAGCGCTTACCGCATCTACCACAAAAGCCAAACGTGTAATCATGTAAGACACTTCCGAAACTATGAAATCCATTTCACGCAACCAGGAATCCACTTCATAATTGAAGTGACTCCCCCCCTGTTGCGGTGGCATCAACCCCATTCCACTTGTAATCTGCTTCATCCTTAGCGCAAAATATTAAGTATTGTTTGTTCGAATAAAAACAACCATCAGTTTAAAATATGTTATTCATCATGACAGGTTACAGGAGCCCCTTTACCTTGTTTGGTTTCTATGGCCGGACTTACATAAGGGATGCCGAGGCCCATACCACGGACAATCAGCAAACAGGCCATGACTGCAATCATATACGGATATAACTTTCTTACAGACGAACGAAAACGGAGTTTCAAATTGGAACCCACCATGGCAATCACCCACATCATAGGCAAGGTACCTAATCCGAAAGCGGCCATCCACACACTGCTTTGAACAACCGATGCCGTGGCAATGGCTCCGGCAATGGCCATGTACACTAACCCACAAGGCAGCAATCCGTTCAAAAGCCCAATGGTAAACAATGAAGAATAACTTCGGGTTTGAAAAAGTTTTCCAATACCACCACGAACACTGCCCATTACTCCGGGAAAAAATTGAATGCGCCGGGTAATGCTTTTGGGGAGAAGCACAATCAGCAACAATAAAACACCTAAGGCAATGGATAGCCATTGTTGAAAGCCCAACCACACCAAACTTTCCCCTATGAAACCAAATACCACTCCCAATGTTGCATAGGTTGCCACCCTGCCGAGATTATACAATAACGCACCCAGGTATTTCGAGAAATAGGAAGTGTTCACAACCGGCAATGACAGAGCAATCGGGCCACACATGCCCACGCAGTGCAAACTGCCTAAAGCACCCAACATCATTCCGGCGGCAATGGTTTCAATCACTTCAAAAGAATTTTATTTTCGGAATAGTACATATTCGTTCCGTCGCTCCAGTCTGTTTTTACAATATAATTTCCGGGTGTTTTATTGCTTAACGGTATGGAGATGATTCCCTCGTGGGTACTGGTTTTGAGGTGTTGATCATTGGATTCGTTGAACGGGCAATACAAATGCACAAAGGCTTCCACATTTTTGTTTTTCATTGCTGCAGGCAATTGTAGTAATAAAGCATCTGTTGTTTGTGAAACCACTATTGAATCGTTGAGCATGGACAGATTTTTCATGGCGTCGATCTTTTTCTGATACACCAGTTCCTTCTCATAATAGTTTGTTGTAACCAGTTCCTGATTGTGTTTGGATGCTTTAACCACCATGAACACAATCCCCGATACAAACAATGCAAAAACAACGACTATTCTGTTACCCCAATTCATAATACTTATTTTTAGTTGTACACTTCAGGCCCCATGAAGTTGGTAGAGATGGTTTTAATTTTTTCTCCTTCATGATAAATGCCAATTTGGATTTCTGTTTTCCAGCTCTTCACCTGATCGCGTTGTAAAATCACAAAAAATTGTCGAGTGATATGTTCTCCTGAACGTACGGTATCCGAACCACTGTTGATCATTTGAATATCACCCCGGATATCTTCCAGCCTCACTTCTACCCGCATGTTGTTGTGCGTTTTATTCACCAGCTTCAGGTTGTACAAATTGCTGATTCTGCCATCGGGCATGGAAGTATACGTCATGCCTGCGGTACGCAACAACCGTGCATCAATATCAGAACGACTCACTAAGAGGTAAGTCAGAAAACCCAGCAACAGCAGCAATACCGTGGTGTATGCCTTTATGCGCCGGGTGAACTTCAACTGTACGCCATCGCGTATGGAGTTTTCAGAAGCCAGCCGTATGAGTCCGGTAGGACGATTTATGCTGATCATGATTGCATCACAGGCATCCATACACGCAGTGCAGTTTACACACTCCAGTTGTGTACCGTTTCGTATATCTATCCCCGTGGGGCACACACGCACACAGGCATAACAATCAATGCAATCGCCCATCAGGCGTTCGTCATCTATTGCTACACTATTTTCCTGCGTGTGCACATCCGCTGCAAGATTTCCCTGAACAGTTTCGTCCATAACCCGCTTTTAAATTTTCTTTCTCTTTCTGAGTTAACTTACCTCTTTTCTCTCCACGCTTATAATCGTACGCCACCACAATCGAATTGGCATCCAGCAACACGCCTTGTAAACGCCCGTATGGGCACACCACAATACACACCTGCTCCCTGAACCACCAGTACACAAAGAAAAACACGGTTGTAAACAACAACAATGCCGCCAATGTGCCTATCGATTCACCGGGGTGGGTTACATAACGTAACAGCTGATCCATACCCACTATATATGCCAGAAAGAAATTGGCTATAATGAAAGAGATAGTATAAAACACAACGAACTTTATTGCTCGCTTTCTTATTTTTTCACCATTCCACGGCATTTTTTTCAAATTGCGTTGTTGGGTGGCATCTCCGTCGATCCAGTATTCAATTTTACGGAACACCATTTCCATGAATATCGTTTGCGGACAGGCCCATCCGCAAAACACCCTTCCAAATACTACGGTAAACAGAATGATGAACACGATAAAGGTTAACATCCCAATGCCAAAGATGAAAAAATCCTGTGGCCAAAAAATCATTCCGAATAATATGAACTTTCGCTCAACAATATTGAACATGAAGAGAGGCTCCCCATACACTTTAATAAATGGCAGCGTGAAAAATACTACCAGATAAAAAACACTAAACCAGGTTCTTAAATTATAGAACTTTCCCTTCGGCTTTTTGGGATGAATAAAGTTGCGTTTTCCTTCCTTGGTGATGGTAGCCACCGAATCCCGGAATTCTTCCTGTTCATCTGTTAATACATCACTCATAGTGTTTGTTTTCAAGGGTTGGATACATTCGTTGTGCTATCAGCAGCCGGTGCTCCGTCCGCTGCAACCGGTGCTTCTTCTTTCCAGATATCTCCCTGTGGTGCCCGCGCATTGGGTGGATTGGTACCGGCCAGTGTTTTGATATAGCTGGTAAGATTAGAAATTTCTTTAGGAGAATAATTCTTTTCCCATGACTGCATGCCTTTATCCGGATAACCAATTTTGATGGAGCGATAAATGTCGTTGAGGCCGCCTTTATGAATCCAGTATTCATCGGTTAAATTCGGGCCTGCACCCCCCTCACCCAATTTGCCATGACATGCCCAGCAAGCCATGTTGTAAATTCGTTTCCCTTCCTCAATGCCTGCTGCGTCAGACAAGGTGATGTTATTTTCATCAATTTTATCAGGCGAAGCCGCATTATATTTTGCCAGTGCGAAGGCAGCATTTTCCATTTCACGTTCGTACTCCTGAATAGGATCAGGACCATTTCCCACATGGAAATAAAACAGGTAAATAACTGACCCGATAATGGTTACATAGAAACCATATTTCCACCACGGAGGTAGCGCATTATCCAATTCACGTATGCCATCATACTCATGGTCTAACATTACATCCGCTTCCTTTTCAACCGGTACGGCTTTTGTAAAGAATTTTTTGTCGAATTTTGTCCACCATTCACTGAAAGTGGATTCTTTCGCTTTTTCAGCTTCAGGTTGCAACTCCTGCTGAAAACGACGGATCATAAACAACAGGAAAAAAATGGTTACCAGTTCAATAAAAATCACAATCAACAACAGCCAGAACAACATGGCACTAAGTCCGCCATAATTAAACCGGGATACTGCTGCAACCGGTGCCGCTGCTTCCTGTGCTTGTGCGCTGAATGAAATCAAAGAAAGCATTGCTACAACGATAATAGGTACAACCGTCCCTGATTTTTTTCTGCGTAGGGTTTCCTTACCCAGCGTAAGCAGCACATTGCCCATGCCCCAGATTACAAAAGCGAGGATAATGGTTACCACAATCATTAACGCGGCCAGCAGGTTTCCAGACCCGCCACTTGCTGCGGGTGTTGCTGCATCCTGTGCGAGTGCAGGTTGTGCCAGCAAGGCCAGTGCCAGCATCCAGTTGAATCTTGTAAAAATATTTTTGCGTTGCATAAACAGCTATTAATTTTTAAGGTTGGTGGTTTCGTTGTCATCGTCTAATGGAATTTCAGACAACAACTTAACGGTAGATTTTTTCATACTCAGTACGTACACCGTTAACACTATAAAAAACAAGAAGAAAATAAGGAGCGATATGATTGGATAAATCTCCGCACCTGCAATGGTTTCTGTGTATTGTTTTATGAACTTAAACATGGTGTATGATTAATTGGTAGGTTTTGAAATATCGGTACCCAGTCTTTGCATATACGCAATCATGGCAATAACTTCCTTATTTGGTGCCACACGGATACTGTCCATTAATAAATTGAGTGAAATTCCTTTAGCCTGTGTCATTAACTCCGCGTTGGCATACTTATCATATCCTTTCGGATACGGGACACCCAGCTTTTGCATTGCCCTGATTTTTGCAGGTGTAGAACTGGTATCCAAATCGTTGGTTAGCAAATGTGGATACGCCGGCATAATGGAACCTGCACTGATAGACGATGGTTCACGGAAGTGGCGGAAATGCCAACCATCTGTTTTCTTCAGGTTTCCGGCACCTTCACGTGCCAGATCCGGACCGGTACGCTTGCTTCCCCACTGGAATGGGAAATCGTACACAAACTCACCGGCTTTGGAATATTCACCGTAACGTTCCGTTTCACTTCTGAATGGTCGAATCATTTGTGAGTGACAGGTATAACATCCTTCTTTTACATATAAATCACGTCCCTGCAATTCAAGTGGTGTATAGGGTTTTACACTGCTGATGGTAGGGATATTTGATTTCACCAGGAAGGTGGGAACAAACTCCACAATACCACCAATCAGGATTACAATTAAACTACCGATAAGCATTTGAACCGGCCTTCTTTCCAGTTTGTGGTGCCAGTGTTCTTTTTGATGGGTATTGGCCAACGGAGCCAGCGGTGCAGCTTCAGCGGCTTCATTATCCACCAGCCTGCCCTGCTTTACTGTTTTGTACAGGTTGTACACCATAATGAAGGCACCAATCAGGTAAAGGGTTCCTCCAAATGAACGCATGGCGTAAAACGGTTCGAGATAGGTTACGGTTTCAAGAAATGAATATTTCAACTGACCACTTTCCGTAAACTGTTTCCACATACTGCTTTGGGTAAAACCGGCCCAATATAACGGTACCGCATAGAAGACGATTCCGAGTGTAGCCAGCCAGAAGTGCATGCCGGCTAATTTTTTTGAGTACAGGCTGGTGCTGAAAATTTTGGGTATCAACCAATACAGGATACCAAAGGTGAGCATCCCGTTCCAGCCCAAACCGCCTACGTGCACGTGTGCCACAATCCAGTCGGTATAATGGCTGATGGCACTCACTGATTTCAGAGAGAGCATTGGGCCTTCAAATGTAGCCATACCATATGCGGTAACGGCTACCACCATGAATTTGAGATTCACATCATCCCGCACCCGATCCCACGCGCCGCGGAGCGTTAGTAATCCGTTGATCATACCACCCCAGCTTGGGAAGATGAGCATGACAGAGAAAACCACACCCAGAGATTGTGCCCAGTTAGGCAATGCGGTATATAATAAGTGGTGCGGACCTGCCCAGATATACAGGAAGATGAGCGACCAGAAGTGTATAATGGAAAGTTTGTATGAATACACAGGCCGGTTAGCTGCTTTCGGCAAGAAGTAGTACATCAAACCGAGGTATGGGGTTGTAAGGAAGAAAGCCACCGCATTGTGTCCGTACCACCACTGAACCAGGGCATCCTGCACACCCGCATACCAGGAATAACTTTTGAAAAAAGATACCGGTAATTCAAATGAGTTTACAATATGCAATACCGCAACGGTAACAAATGTGGCGATGTAAAACCAGATGGCCACATACAGATGGCGCTCCCTTCTTTTAAGAATGGTAGCAAACATATTCCATCCGAATACCACCCATATCAATGCAATGGCAATGTCTATCGGCCATTCCAACTCAGCGTATTCCTTACCGCTGGTCATCCCCAGAGGAAGTGAAATTGCTGCTGCTGCAATAATGAATTGCCATCCCCAGAAGTGAATTTTTGTAAGGGCATCGCTGTACATCCTTGCCTTACATAATCGTTGAAGGGAATAATAAACACCCATAAAAATACCGTTGCCCACGAATGCAAAAATGACTGCATTGGTATGCAACGGACGAAGCCTTCCGAATGAGCCATATTCAGTTACATTCAATGAAGGAAATACAGGTTGTAAGGATACATACAATCCTACTAACATGCCTA
>ENA-UOUJ01001570-UOUJ01001570.1-activated-sludge-metagenome-genome-assembly--contig:-NODE-1570-length-11761-cov-5.359645_pt1 | contig 11761 bp, 8 predicted proteins | sample MGYA00249839_ERZ747224 | MGnify/ENA primary metagenome ERZ747224 (study PRJEB28782, sample SAMN03220277) | activated sludge metagenome | biome: wastewater; feature: sewage sludge; material... | reverse complement strand
TCGGCATAGAGCTTGTCTTCCGGCTTGGGGCCGATCACGAGCGCCCATTTGCGCCGCTGCTTCAAGGCCATGTACTGGCCGATCGCATCGGTCAGCATCGAGCGCGACGGCGCCGTGTGCTTGACGTTGACGCGGCATTGCTCCTCGCGCAGCACTTCGTCCGGAGCCGACGTGTTGAACACCACCGCATCCGTGTCCTTGATCGCATCCGCGATCTTGAGCAGCGTGTCGGCCGAGACGTCCGCGACGACGTAGGGAAGCCCCTCGCCGACGCGCTTCTTGATCTCGGCCACGAGATCCTCGGGCACGGCGCTCTGAACGACGTCGAGCGTGAACGTCTGCTTGAGGAAGCGGCCCGTGGTGTTGTTGTCGGAGATCGCAAGCTTGGCCCCGGCGACGCCGTCGTCGGGCGGGGGGATGTCGAGCAGCGACAGGGGCGGCAGACGACCCTCGCGGATCTCGCGCGCCATCAGGATGGGGATCTTCAGAAAGGTCTCTTCGGCCGCCGCCGTTGCGTCCGGCGCGGCGGGCTCGGCGTGGAGTCGAGCCTGGCAGGATTCGATGCCGGCTACGAAGCCGCGGCGAGCGTCGCGATCGAGGCGGCATTCTCCGGCTCGGATGGGCACGAGCGTCCGGCGCCGGAGGTCTGGGCGCCGCTGATCGCCACACTGCCGGCCGCGATGCACGCCTACGCAGCGCACGGCGTCGCGCGACTGATCGACTGGCAGGATGCCCAATGGGCCCGCGATTACATTGATCGGCTGGCGGCGCTGGTACAGGCCTCGCCCGCCGACAATGACGCCCAACAGGTGCTCGCCGAAGCCGCACGGCAGCTTGCACTGTGGATGAGCTACGAGGACGCGATCCGGGTCGCGGACCTGAAGACCCGGCCGGCTCGCCTGGCCCGCATCCGCAACGAAGTGCGCGCCGGCGACGACGACCTGCTGCGCATCGTCGATTACCTGAAACCGGGCTACGAGGAAATCGCCGCGATCCTGCCCAGGGCCGCCGGCGCGCGGCTGCGTCGCTGGGCGGTGCACCGCGGGCGAACGACGCCGATGTCGCGCGGCGTGCACCTGCACACGAGCGGCATCGCGGGCTACCTGGCATTGCGGACGATGGCGGCGATGCGGCCGTTGCGCCGGCGCTCGCTGCGCTTTCAAGAGGAAGAGCGTGCGATCGCGGTCTGGCTCGATGCGCTGTCGCGCGCGCTGCCGCGATCGACCGAGCTCGCACGCCAGATCGCGGCCCTGCCGCGGCTGCTCAAGGGCTATGGCGACACCTGGTCGCGTGGCCAGACGAGCTACTCCCGGATCTTCGACACGCTCGTCCTGCCGGCGCTGGCGGTACCGCCGCGAGCGGCCAACGACGACCCGGCGGCGGCAAAGCGGATCGCCGAGGCCGTGACCGCGGCCCTCGCCGACCCCGAGGGGCGCGAGCTCGAGAATACGCTGGCCCGTGCCGGCATCGACCCGCTGCCGCCGAAGCCCAAGCCGATCGTCTGGATGCGCAAACCGCGCGGACGCGACGAAGTGCCGCAAACGACATCCGATCCGAACAACGGATCGCGCCAGATCGGCGAGAATCCCGTCGCCCGACCTTGATTCACGGCGCTCGGGAGCGACCTCTCCCGGGCAGAACAGACCAAACCATGGAGACAGACGAATGAACGCGAGAACCACCCGTCGGCACGGCTTCACCCGGATCGCTGTCGCGCTCATGCTCGCCGCGAGCGGGGCCAGCGCTGCTGCGCAGGACAAGCCGGTCGAGCTGCGGTTCGCTCACTGGCTGCCGCCGACGCATCCGCTGGCCAAGACCGGCTTCGAACCCTGGTCGAAGTCGGTCGAAGCGGCTTCGAAGGGCAGCATCAAGGTTGTCTTCTTTCCGGCGCAACAGCTCGGCAAGGCGGCCGATCACTACGACATGGCGCGCGACGGCATCGCCGACATGACCTGGGTGAACCCCGGGTACCAGGCGGGTCGCTTCCCCATGATGGCGATCGGCGAACTGCCCTTCCTGATCTCGAAACCCGGGGGGGGCTCGCAGGCCCTCGACACCTGGTACTCGCAGTACGCGCCGACCGAGATGAAGGACGTGAAGGTCTGCCTCACGCATATCCACGTCGGCACGCTGCATTCGAAGAAGCCGATCACCGAGCCCGCGCAACTCAAGGGCATGAAGGTGCGTCCGTCGAACGGCACTGTCTCGCAGATGATGTCGCTGCTCGGTGCGACCAACGTACAGGTCTCGGCGCCGGAGTCGCGCGACGCACTCGAAAAGGGGGTGGCCGATGCCATCACCTTCCCGTGGCACTCGATCCTGACCTTCGGCATCGACAAGGTCGCGAAGTTCCACAATGACCAGCGCCTGTACGCGTCGACCTTCGTCTGGGTCCTGAACAAGGACTGGTACGCCGGACTCGGCGCCAACCAGAAAAAGGTCATCGACGATCATTGCAACAACGAATGGTCGTCCAAGGTCGGTGCCGCCTGGGGCGACGACGAGGATTCGGGCCAGGGCAAGCTCGAGAAAACCGAGGGCCACACGATCGTCACGCTGACCCCCGAGCAGCACAAGGCCTGGCGAGACTCCGTCGAGCCTCTGTACACGCGCTGGGTCGACGCCGCAGGCAAGGCGGGACACGACGGCAAGGCGGCACTCGAGTCGTTCCGCGCCGAACTGCGCAAGCACGATGCGCTGAACTGACCCGGCCAGGTCGAATCCTCGGGACCCGGCTACGTCGAATTCCCGGGTCGGCGTACCGGGCGCCGACCCACGCCAGAAGACATCGATGAGACGCCTGCTCACGGTCACCGAAAACGCCTCGGCCTTGTTCCTGCTGCTGATCGCCCTGCTCACCGCCGGAAACGTCGTGCTGCGCGACCTGTTCAGCGTCCAGATTCCCGACTGGTTCGACGGCTCCAGGCAGCTGCAGGGTGTTGCGCTGTTCTGGGGCATCGCACTGGCGACCTGGCGCGGTTCGCACATCTGCGTCGATATCGTCTGGGAACACCTGTCCGCTGGGCGCCGCCGCGCGATGGACGTCGCCGCGACCACGATCACACTTGCCTTTCTCGCGCCGATGAGCTGGATGGTCTGGAAAAAAGTGGCAGGCTCCGGCGGCCAGGTGACCGCCGACCTCGGCTTGCCGCTGCAGTGGTTCTACGCGGTCGGGGCGGTCGGGGCGACGGTGGCGGCGCTGCTCGCAGGGCTGCGGATCATCGCGCTGCTGCGCGGCCGCTCACACGAAGACATCGTCGACAGGGAGCTTGCCGAGCTCACCGCTCGGAACGCCCCCCAGGCCACAGCCGGCGGCGCGGATCGCTCCGCGCCAGGGAGACCCGCCAATGGATCGTGACCTGGTCGCCTTCGGAGGTTTCGTCGCGATGTTCGCGCTGATGGCCGTTCGCGTGCCGATCGGCATCGCGATGGGCATCGTCGGCGTCGCCGGCTTCGCGCTGCTCACGAAGCTCGGCACTGCGATGAACCTGCTTGCAACGGTGCCGCTGTCCGTGCTGACCGACTACAACCTCAGCGTGATCCCGATGTTCGTGCTGATGGGCGCGTTCGCCTCGCACGCCGGGATGAGCCGCGAACTCTTCGGTGCGGGCCTTGCCTGGCTCGGTCATCGCCGCGGCGGGCTGGCACTGGCAACCGTTGCAGCCTGCGCGGGATTTTCTGCGATCAACGGCTCTTCGGTTGCCACGGCAGCCACGATGACCCAGGTCGCGCTGCCTGAAATGCGCAGGGCGGGATACGAACCCGGTTTGTCGACCGGCGTGATCGCCGCCGGCGGTACCATCGGAATCATGATCCCGCCGTCAGTCATCTTCGTTCTCTACGGGATCATGACCGAGAACGACCTCGGCAAGCTGTTCGCAGCGGGCGTCGTCCCCGGCCTGCTCGCGGTGCTCGGCTATTTCATCGTGATCCGGATCATTGGCATGCGCAATCCAGCGGCGATGCCGCGCGGCGAAACCTGCACGTGGGCCGAGCGCATGACCACGCTGCGCAATCTCTGGGCGGTTGCCCTGCTGTTCCTGTTCGTGCTCGGCGGCATCTACGGCGGCATCTTCACCGTACAGGAAGCCGCCGGAATGGGCGCCGCCGGTACGCTGCTGATCGGGATCCTTCGCGGCCGGCTGCGAGCCCGCGAAATCCGGGCCGCACTTGTCGATGCCCTGCGTGTGTCGTCGGCGATCATGCTGATCGTCGTCGGCGCCTATCTGTTCGGATACTTTCTGACGATCACGCAGTTCACCCAAAAGGCGGTCGAATTGCTGGTCAACCTGCCGATCAGCGCCTACGGCGTACTCGCGCTGGTCATGGTCGGATACCTGATCCTCGGCGCCGTGATGGACGAACTGGCGATGATCCTGCTCACGGTCCCGATCGTTTATCCGGCGATGATGCAGCTCGGCTTCGATCCGATCTGGTTCGGCGTGATCATCGTGATGGCGGTGACCTTCGGCATGATCTGTCCGCCGGTAGGAATGAACGTCTTCGTCATCAACTCGATCGCGCGCGACGTTCCGCTCGGGCGGATCTATCGTGGCACGATGCCCTTCATCGCGGCCGACGTCGTCCGACTGGTCATGCTCTGCGCGTTCCCGGCACTGTCCCTGTGGTTGCCAGGAACGCTGGGGCCGTAAACGGATACTTGTGCGTGTAAGTGGGAACTCCGCATCGTGAGCGAACAGGACACCGGGAAGCACGACAAGCGAATCCCGCGATCCCCGGACGAACAGGCCCGCCTCGAAGCACTGCTACGCGAGCTTTTCGAGCGAATGATCTCCTTCAACCGCCTTCTCGGCTTGGAGGTGGATTCAGTCGACCCCGCCGCGCCGCGACTGCGCTTCGAGATGCGACCCGAACTGATCGGCCACTTTCTGCATGGGCGCCTGCACGGCGGCGTGATCTCCGCCGCGCTCGACACCGTAGGGGGCCTGGGAGTGATGGCCGCAATCGCCGACAGGCACAGCGACGAAGCGATCGAACAGATCGCGCAGCGCTTGTCGCGGCTCGGAACGATCGACCTGCGGGTGGACTATCTGCGCCCCGGCATCGGCAAGCACTTCGTGGCCAGCGCGCGCGTGACCCGGCTGGGCAGCCGGATCGGATCGACCCAGATGAGCCTCGAGAACGAAACGGGCGTGTTGATCGCGACGGGATCGGCCGCGTACGTGCTCAGTTGAGCTCTCGATTCGCTTGGGACGTTTCGATCAAGACTCAACGCAGGCCAGCAGCTCCGAACGCAGAAGGTCGGGATCGACCGGCTTGGACATCGTCTTCGTCTCGATCTCCCGAAGACGCCGGCGATCGATCGCAGCAAGATTCCCCGACACGATGATCGCCGGGGTCTGTTGCCCCTGCTCGTTGCGGACGGCATCGATCACGCTGAGACCGTCAGCATCGCCCGGCAGGTGGAAATCTGACACCACGACGTCGAACAGCCGCTCTGCATGGCGAACCGCCGTCAGTGCCTCGTCGGGCGACCCGACGGAATCGACCAGCATGCCCCACCCTTCCATCGTTTCGACCATCGCGCGGCGCGCAAGCGGATCGTCCTCCACGACCAGCGCATAGCAGCCCTGCAGCTGATCGATCCGGCTTGCAGCCAGGGGCAATGGCCGAGCGACGGACACCGCGCCGTTCAATTCAGGCACGCCCACTGGCTCACTGGAATCGCTCAACGGGACAACGATATCGAATCGCGTCCCGATGCCGGGCTTCGAGTTCATGCGCAGCTTGTGCTCGGGCAAACGTGAGATCGTCTCCCGGACGATCGAAAGGCCCAGGCCATATCCCCGTTCACGATCCCGCTGCGGGTTTCCGATCTGAAAGTACTCGTCGAAAATTCTCCGGTGGTAGGACGGATCGATACCGATGCCGTTGTCGCGTATGGTGATTCGGATGGAATTTTTGATTCTCGCAGCACGAACGAGCACCCATCCGGACCCATCGTCCTTGCAAAACTTAATCGCATTACTAACCAAGTTAGCCAAAACCTCCCAAAGACGCGCTCCATTGGACGCGATAGCATCGGTCGGTAAGTTCGTTACATGAACGATCAAATGCACGCTCTTCGCTGCAGCTTGGCCAGCATAGACGCTTGCGAGTCGCCGCAAAAGGCTCGACAGATCAACTCTCGATACCTCCTGTTGGAAATTCAGATCCTGAAGTTCTGCAACGTTGGAGAGGCGCGTCAGATTATCTGTCATCGCCGCTATGCATTCTCCAATTTGCGACAAAGCCCTCGCGTTCTGTAAAGTCGACTCGCTGTCACTCAGTCTGGCCAAGCCAAGGTATAGCGACATGCTAGTCAGCGGCTGTCGAAGATCATGACTAACTGCAGCCAATACATGGGATTTGGCCAAGTTAGCTTCGGCGCTAGCTCGCGCGCTCTTCTCCAACTCCCTCTGTGCAGCAGTGAGATCGGCCGCCTTTCTAAAAAGCTCGCGCTCCCGCCGTTCTATCTCCAAGGACAATATTATTCCTGTAATGTTCGTAACGGAAAGATAAACAATAAGAGCACCAGCATTGTCATCACCGTTTCGCATGGAGGCGACTACCGCAACGACTGACGCGGCTATACACACGGAACCAGACATCGAAGCGGGAAGTCGACCGAACCCATAGACTAGAAAGCAAGTCACACACATCGCAATAGTCAGCCGCCCCGACCTAGGAAACTCCATTTCTGTCGGGAGAAATCCGAGTGAAGCCACCGTGAAGCAAGCAAGCACCGCAGGCACGCCAATAACTAAAACATAGTTGCGCCAAACGGCCTGAGGGCTGACTGAAACCAGTAGCCCGATCGCTCCAAGAACAACCGCCAGAAAGACTCGAACTAGCTGCCGAATATCATGGTTTAAATCAGCTGGCGGAATAGACGACATCAGCATGGCAAACGCTAAAGCCATGCCACTTCCCGCAAAGAAAGCAATCTGCGCGAAACGTACACCGCTTCGCCGGTACTCCTGCAGGAACGCTTCTTCGAGGGACGGGTCAGAGAACCGTCTTGACAACTTAGGCATGCGTCGCTGCAGACTTTCAGTCGCCTCTTTCGACCTGGTTACTACTGTTCGCAAGAGCACTATCCCATCCCCTTTGCCGCATATCTGTGCTCGTTAGTTGACTCCGCTGGTCTGCAAGATCCGACCACTCGTCGCCACGACCGTTGTTCCGGGCACAGCCCTTAGTGACACGATTCGACATGTACTGCAATCATCCATCCGGATGAGTCTGCCTGATCACCCACCGTCGTCCCGCAGCAACCGCAACTGCACCGATGCTCCATCGGAGATTCCAGAATGTCGTCCGGGGTCAACTTTGCCCAGCCTTTGGAACCTGAAAACAACGAACCAGAGCGAAGCTTACCCAGAATTCTAACGATCACCGACGAGGACCTTGAGGGTCATCAACTCGAACCTTCGCACATCCGAAGCGTCGAGCTCCCCTTCACCGTACGTCTCGTCCGAACCGAAGAGCATCTGCTGAAAGCTGTTCAAGTGCGCGCCGAAGCGTTCCTTCGGCATGCCCCGAAGCTGGGCGCAAAGCTCCTAGAGCCGGAACCAGCGGATCGAGCCCGAGGCAATGTGGTTCTACTTGCCGAATCGAAAGCTACAGGGGATCCGGAGGGATCGGTTCGAATCGAGACCAATGTCGAGGTCCGAACAGAGCTAGAGTCATTGGTCGCAATGCCCGATTTCTTGAAAGGAAAGCGGCTGGCGCAAGTCGGGAGGCTCGGGGTTAGACGAGGGCAAGGTGGAACGCTGGTTAAGCAAGCGCTGTTCAAATCACTGTATCGCTACTGCCTAGCGACGCAGATTGACTATCTCCTGATTGCCGCTCGAAGCCCCGTAGATCGAGATTTTATTCACTGGGGATTTCGTGAGGTTTTTGAACAACCGACATTATTAAGCTTCCCTGGGCAGGGAAGTAAAATGCTTCGGGTTTTCGTCGTGGATATCGTAGCGGGCGAACGGAACTGGCGCCAAGCAGGACATCCACTTTATAAGTTCATGGTTGAGGACTACCACCCGGACATTGAGATCTTCTCGTCGATCAGAGGCATGTGGGCTTCCCCGAGAGAACGGCGCTCGGCCAGCACCGGCGTTCCTGGTATCGTTAGGACGCTGGACGTTCCAATCGTATAACGAGGAACCGACCACACAGCGCCGTCCGTTCCAGGCCGCGCTCCATCGGTCGGTCGCGCGCTTCGCGCGCTCCTGCGCCAGACTAAGGTAGATTCCTTCAACGTACGAAGGGCCTCCAAGTTGGGTCACCACCACCGGCGCCAGCCACGATCTGCCATCGCGACTCCTAAGGAGCGGAGTCTGATGCGGCTCCCGATCGTAGCTGCCCTCTTCGTCGTAGCGATTGTGCTGCTTACCGCCTCCTTGGTTCTTGGCGGCAGAACGTCTGATCGACCGCCCACAGAGCTCGCGGTTAGAACCGCGGCAGAGGGCACTGAGAGACTATCGGCTGAAGACGCCTCTGGCGAGTTCGACAACCTGTTGTCGACAAGCAGACGACTCCGTGCTGGTCATCTAAGTCACGGCTCTCACTGGCTCAGAATTCTTCTCCCGACGGACGCAATTGATACCCGCAAGTACGTAAAGATCGAGTCTTTACGTCTCAAGACAGGCGAGTTCTGGCTTCTTGAGCGCCGGAACATCGATCATCCTTGGTCAATTGTCTCTTCGATGGAGTGGTCAAGCACTCGAGACGGGATCGCAATAAGCATTCCTTCCCATCACACGGTCGGTGAAGTGGCGATGCTGGGGAGAATCACCTCCGAATCCTTTAATCGACCTAGGGCTACCTTGGTCGATGGCCTGGCTCTTAGCGATGGCCAGTTTCAGTTCGAGCGCAATGGAGGCTTCCTGCTCGGCTCGATGCTGATGCTCTCGATGTTCAGCCTCCTGGTTGCCTTGTTCAACCGGGACGCGGTCTTCTTTCTATTCGGAGGATGGCTTCTCACTGGTCTTAGAGTCGCAGCTCAGAACGGTGGCTGGGATGCGGCTTGGCTCGGTCTTACCCTCGACACCGAAACCCAGCGGAGCGTTCTCCGCGTTTCGCTCCTAGCCTATTTTGTGCTGTCGCTTGGGCTGTTTGAAGCGTTATTTCCCGTTGAGTTGAGCCGTCTTCGGCTGCGCAAACAGTTGCGCTTCGTCACCATTGGAGTCGTGATAGCGGCTGTCGGCGCCTGGATCATTGCACCCATGACGGCACTGATCGTGGCGTGGATTTGTGGGTTCATATCCATTGCCTTCATATCAATATCTGTCGTCCGAATTCTGCGGATAAATCCGACGCCTACAGCATATGCTTACGCTGCCGCTTGGTGGATCGGCGCAGCAGGACTTGTCGGCGAGATTGCTTTCTCAAGTGGGATGTCGGTGGCGTGGCCGAGCATCCTCAATAGTCAAGCCAGCGCACTAGCGTCCGCCTTGATGATGGCCATCGCGCTCGCTTCGCGTGTTCGCGCTGAACGAGCTGCTCGGATCTCCGCCCAAACTAACGCGGCGACGGCCCTTCAACGCTTCCGAGAAACCTACAACACCATGCCCGTCGGGCTTTTCTCGATGAAGCTCGACGGAACGATCATCGAGTTCAATCCGGCCTTCGGGGCGATGTTCGGTGTTACGAGGGCTGCCAGGCCGCAGGCGCCCCGAAACTGGGCCGAGTTGTCCAGCCCGCAAGCGTTCGAGTTTCTGATCGGGCAGGCGATCAGTGGACGCATCACTGACACGGAGATCGCGATCGCGTCTCGCGATGGCGGACGGCGTTGGCTGCATATGCGCGCCTTGCGCAAGGGCGGGCGGATCGAAACGTGGATCGAGGATGTGACCGCTCGCAAGGAGGCCGAGGGGCGGCTGCAGTTCCTGGCTGACCACGACTCGCTTACCGGGCTTCTCAATCGGCGCGGCTTCAACGCGCATCTCGAGCGCGCGCTTACCGCGGCCAAGACCCAAGTCGTCTGTTTCGCGTACATCGACCTCGATCGGTTCAAACTCGTCAATGATCTCTTCGGCCACGTCGCTGGAGACCAGATCCTTCGTCAGATGGCGACTCGCACGCGCGAGGTAGTCCATGCGCCGCACGTGGCTGCACGCGTGGGTGGCGACGAGTTCGTCGTGATCATTCATGGACTCGAACTCGCTGCAGCTCATGAACTCTGCGAAGTGCTGCGCAAGACGCTTTCGGAGCGCCCCTATCATCATCAGGACAAGGCTTTCAGCGTCGCGGCGAGCCTCGGCCTGATCCAGCTCGATCCGCACATGACGCCGCGCGACGCCCTGACCGCTTCGGACCGCGCCTGCGCAGAGGCCAAGCGCTCGGGCGGCTCGGTCGTCGTCGCGCTGGATTCGACCAGCGCGCAGCTCACCAGCTATCTCGACGAGATCAAGCTCGTTGCCGACATGCGCGAGCGTCTGCCCGTCGAGAATTTCTTCACGCAGCTGCAGCCGATCGTGTCGCTGCGCAATCCGTATTCGAGTCTTTGCTATGAGGTTCTCGTCCGGATGCGCGACCCGTCCGGGGCGGTCGTTCCGCCCGCGCGTTTCATCGCGGCGGCCGAGCGCAACGGCCTGATGAGCCAGATCGATCGCTGGGTTCTGAGAAGTACGCTCGAGTGGTTGGACGCGAATCCCGAACACCGCGACGCCCTGGGCTTCTGCACGGTCAATCTCAGCGGCGCATCGCTGAATGACGAGAAATTCCTTCAGGACACGATGGCGCTGATCCGCAACCATTCCGAGGCAACGGCTCGCGTCTGCTTCGAGATCACCGAGAGCGTGGCACTGTACGACTTGAACACCACCCGTCGCTTCGTGGACAAGGTCAAGAGCTTCGGAGCGCGAGTCGCGCTTGACGATTTTGGTGCCGGATACACGTCCTTCAACTACCTGAAGGAACTGCCTGGCGATCTCGTGAAGATCGACGGCAGCTTCATCCGCGACATCAACATGAACTCGGCGAACTTCGCGATCACTCGCGCCGTCGTGGACCTTGCGCATGAGATCGGCATGGCCTGCGTCGCGGAATGGGCGGAGAACGCCGCGATCGTGCGCTCGTTGATCGACTTGAACGTCGACTATGCCCAGGGATTCGGCTTGTGTCGGCCGGTGGATCGCGAACTGCTTCTGAACACCAACCACGGTGTCTCGTTGGTGCAGGACGACAAGGTCGTGGAGATCCTTCGCGAGCAACGGGTTCCCCTGCTGCAGCGCGGAGACGGCGGCGCCACGCGCCGCTCCATTCTGACCGTCTAGACGTCGCCGTCGCCCGGCGGAAGTCGGTCGTTGCCTGGGGATTCATGCCGACCCCGAGGGTATGATCTCGGGTTCCTGGCAACAACCCTGGCGTCGACGGACGTCACCGCAGATGAGCCTGATCAATCGCCCAGCGGCCGAATCCGAACCCGGCCGGCCTCGCTATGTCGAGCGGGTAGCGCGCGCCTACATCAACGAAGGACTCGCCTTGCTGGGCGAAGGGCTGGCAGCGAGCGCGATCGAGGCGGCCGCGACCGAAGCCGTCGGCATGTCCGCGGGACCGCTCGCCTTGCTCGACGAATGGTCGCTCGAGGAAGCCGACCGGCTGCTGCACGAAGCCGAGCACGGCGGAGGGCATGGTCACGATCACTGCGATCACGAACATGGGCACCACGCACACGGCGAGCGCGAACACCATCACAGCCACAGCCACAGCCACAGCCACAGCCACAGCCACAGCCACAGCCACGATCATGACCACG
>ENA-UOUJ01001569-UOUJ01001569.1-activated-sludge-metagenome-genome-assembly--contig:-NODE-1569-length-11767-cov-4.715676_pt1 | contig 11767 bp, 12 predicted proteins | sample MGYA00249839_ERZ747224 | MGnify/ENA primary metagenome ERZ747224 (study PRJEB28782, sample SAMN03220277) | activated sludge metagenome | biome: wastewater; feature: sewage sludge; material... | reverse complement strand
GCGGCGGGCACGGGGCGACCCATCGCCGTCCGCCCGGCGCCGACATCTTGATCAGCGCCCGCGCGCTGGCCGTCGCGCGCAGCGGCCGCACGATCCTGTCGGACGTCGATCTCGACATCGCAGCCGGCGAGATCGTCACGATCATCGGCCCGAACGGCGCCGGCAAGACCACCCTCGTCCGCGCCTTGCTCGGCCTGGAGCGTCTGGACGAAGGCGAGGTCCAGAGACGCCGCGGCCTCACCATCGGCTACGTGCCCCAGCGCTTCGACATCGACCGCACTTTGCCGATGACCGTCGCCCGCTTCCTCGCCCTCGGCGAGGGCGCGCGGGCAAGCCGCATCGCAGCCGTTCTGGAGGAGGTCGGCGCGTCACGCGTGGCAAACCAGCAGCTCGGCGAGTTGTCGGGCGGCGAATTGCAGCGCGTCCTGCTTGCTCGCGCCCTCCTGAACGATCCGGATCTGCTCGTGCTGGACGAGCCGGTGCGCGGCGTGGACTACGTCGGCGAAGCTGAGCTCTACACACTGATCGGCAAGCTGCGGGACGCCCGCGGCCTCGGCGTCCTCTTGATTTCGCACGACCTCCACATTGTGATGGGCAAGTCCGACCGCGTGATTTGCCTCAACCGCCACGTCTGCTGCTCTGGCGTGCCGGAAACGGTAGCCCAGCATCCCGAATACGTGCGCCTCTTCGGCCGCGACGAGGCCCGCGCCTTCGCGGTCTACCAGCATCGCCACGACCACCGACACGATCTGGCGGGTGAGCCGGCCCCTGTCGGCACGGAAGACAGCAACAACGGCCCCTCCGGAGGCAGCGCGTGATGGAGCCGTTTCTCCTGCGCGCAATCGCGGCCGCGCTCGCGCTCGCCGTCGTGGCGGCCCCGCTCGGCTCGCTCGTAATCTGGAACCGCATGGCCTATTTCGGTGAGACCATCGCACAGGCGAGCCTCATCGGCATCGCGCTCGGCTTGTTCCTCGGCATCGACATCACGGCACCGGTCATCTTCGCCACGCTCGTCATGGCTAGCCTGCTCATCGGGTTGTCACGCCAGAAGATCGTCCCGCTCGACGCTATCCTTGGCCTCATGCACCACGGCGCGCTCGCGCTTGGCGTCATCCTGACGTTGAGCCTCACGAGCGGCGCCGCCGACCTTATGGGCTTCCTCTTCGGAGACATCCTGGCCGTCACCGTCACCGACCTTTACTGGATCTACGGCGGCGGCGTGCTCGTGCTCGCCATCCTGGCCTGGCTCTGGCAGCCGCTGCTCCGCCTCGCCGTGCACGAGGAGCTGGCCTCGGCGGAAGGCGTCAATCGCGATGTCGTAAAAGCCGTCTTCATCGTGCTGCTCTCGCTCACCATCGCCATCGCCATCAAGATCGTGGGCGCCTTGCTCGTGATCGCCTTCCTCATCGTGCCCGCCGTAGCGGCACGTCCACTCGCGTCCACGCCGGAACGCATGGCGGTCCTCGCAGCGGTGGTCGGTGTCGCAAGCGTCGTGCTTGGCCTCTGGGGCTCGCTCACGGTGGATGTCCCGGCCGGCCCGGCAATCGTGCTCGTTATGGCGGCCATCGCGGGTGTGTCCGTCGGGTGGGCGGCACTTGCGCGGCGCTCATGAGGCATCAACCCGCGCTCGGCTCCTCCGATCCGAGCCGCTTGCTGAAAAACAGCGTCGCCACGACGGGTGTGTCGTAATAGGGCGGGATCGGCCGGAAACCCATCCGCTCGTACATCGCCGTGGCCTGTTCCAGCTTGGGCAGACTGTCGAGCATGATCTCGCGGTATCCGATCCGTGTCGCCTCAAAGATGACGGCGCTCACGAGGTCCCTCCCGAGACCATGCCCGCGTGCCTCAGGCGCCACGAAAAGCCGCTTCATCTCGCAGCAGCCTTGTCGATCGAGCGGTCTCAATCCGACGCATCCCACCGCCACACCTTGGCCGTCACGGACGAGCAGCAGCTCCCCTCTCGGCGGCGCGTACTTTCCGGGAAGCCCCGCAAGCTCGGCGGCGAAGCCCTGATACATGAGATCCAGACCGAGCCATTCCGCGTAGGCCGAAAAAAGCGCCCGAACGGCGTCGATGTCGCTCTCCGAACGCGCAGGCGCGATCTGGTAAAGGCGACGGTTCATTGCATGCATCCTGCCTGAACGGCTTGTCGCACCGGCCTAAACTCACCGCAACCCGTTCAAAAGACGCACGGCTGGCTGGTGACACAAACCTCGTTTATGTCTAAGCCGGGTTTGCTGCATTCTATATTGGGCCCCAACATCGAATCCATGACCCAGAATTTCGATCCCAACAGGTCTTCCCGCCGCCGGTCCGTCCCGGTGAATGTCGCGGGCGTGGTCGTTGGCGGGGCGGCACCCGTCGTGGTTCAATCCATGACGAACACCGACACGGCCGACATCGCGAGCACGGTCACACAGATTGCGGCCCTCGCGCGCACGGGCAGCGAGCTGGTCCGCATCACCGTGGACCGAGACGAGGCGGCCAAGGCCGTGCCCCACATCCGCGAGCAGCTTTTGAAGCGCGGCGTGCACGTCCCCCTCGTCGGCGACTTCCATTACATCGGCCACAAGCTCCTGGCAGAAAATCCAGCCTGCGCAGAAGCCCTCGACAAATACCGCATCAATCCGGGCAACGTCGGCTTCAAGGACAAGAAGGATCGCCAGTTCGCCGACATCATCGAGATCGCGCTCAAGCACGACAAGCCCGTGCGCATCGGCGTCAATTGGGGTTCGCTCGATCAGGATCTCTTGACGCGCCTGATGGACGAGAACGCGGACCTGCCGAACCCGAAAGACGCGCGCGAGGTTATGCACGAAGCCATCGTGCAGTCCGCTCTTCTCTCCGCCGAGCAGGCGGAAAAGCTCGGCATGGGTGCCGATAGAATTATCCTGTCGGCAAAGGTCTCCGCGGTGCAGGATTTGATCGCCGTCTACCGCATCCTCGCCGGCCGCTGCCGTTACGCGCTGCACTTGGGCCTCACGGAAGCCGGCATGGGCTCGAAGGGCATCGTCGCCTCCAGCGCAGCCCTCGGCGTGCTGCTGCAGGAAGGCATCGGCGACACCATCCGCATCTCGCTGACACCCGAGCCGGGCGGCGACCGCACGCTCGAAGTCAAAGTCGGCCAGGAAATCTTGCAGACGATGGGCTTCCGCTCGTTCGTGCCCGTCGTCGCCGCCTGCCCCGGCTGCGGCCGGACAACCTCCACGGTGTTCCAGGAACTCGCCCGCGACGTCGAGGACATGATCCGAGACCGGATGCCGGAGTGGAAGACGCGCTATCCGGGCGTCGAAACGCTGACGTTCGCTGTCATGGGCTGCATCGTGAATGGCCCTGGAGAGAGCAAGCACGCCGACATCGGCATTTCTCTCCCCGGCACCGGAGAGAGCCCGGCGGCACCCGTGTTCATCGATGGCAAGAAGGCGATGACCTTGCGCGGCCCCAACATCGCGGCCGACTTCAAAGCGCTCGTCGAGGATTATATCGAGCGCCGCTTCGGCGTCGGAGCGAAGCGCGAAGCCGTTTAGACATCCATTCGCGCCTAACGAAACACTACAGACCGATTCATTTTTGAGCACCGCACGCGGTCCTGGATGTGCGGAAAATCTTTTCGGACTCGGCGCACAACGAACCTCACCAAATCTGACATCCTGCACCTATCGACACTGCGGCGACCTTGGCAAATGCCGCCGGCAAGCCGCTCCGCATCGACACGACAGATCTGCCCGACACAGGTCTGGCTCGCATCATCGACGGTTCGGCTGCGGCGGCATTTTCGAAGGACGTTAATCTGAACACAGACAACTTCGCCATAATCGAAACGAAGACGAAATCCGGCGACAATACACTCGCGACGCATCGAAAACTCAGCAAGCACTCCAGGGAGACGAGGATGAGCAAAGTCACGATCGCTACCCAGCCCGCACCGCAGGCGAACTCGGAGCCCTCTCACGGCCGCGATCTTTCGGACGTCGAACTCAACGGCATCGACGGCGGCCTTGGCGTGTTGTCAGTCGCTGGCTCGTCGAAGACGAGCCGGAGGCGACCTATAGACATGAGGGACGAGCCCCGTCGACTGAGCCCGTTTACGGAAGCTTGAGCTTCCCTCGGCTATAGGTCGAAACACCTTCAGGCGCCGGTATCGTCATGCCCGGTGCTCCAGTCGCGTGGAGAGCAAAAGTCTCCACGCGACTTTTAGTTTTTTAAGATCAATGCTCGCGACGCGAAACGAACCGGGCCGCCTCGATCAGAAGATTGCCACGCGCGCCGAATGGCGTCAGCGCGGAGACGGCATCATGTTCCGCTTGCGCCAGTGCAGCGCGTGCATCCGCGATCCCCAAAAGCGACACCAGCGTCGCCTTGCCCGCCGCCGCATCCTTGCTGACAGCCTTCCCGACGGTCTCCGCACAGCCCTCCACGTCCAGAAGATCGTCAGCGATCTGGAACGCGCGGCCGATTGCATCGCCATATCGACCAAGCGCATCCCGCTCGTCAGGCGATGCCTCGCCCAGCATCGCGCCCGCCTCGCATGCGAATCGGATGAGCGCGCCCGTCTTCAAGCTTTGCAGATGCAGAATTTCGCGAACGGTCAACGCTTGGCTCTCGGCCAGCCGTTCCGCTTCGAGATCGAGCGCCTGTCCGCCGACCATGCCGTCCTTGCCCGCCGCCTTCGAGAGGCCGGCGATCAGCGCCAGCCGCACCTCCGCGTTGGGATGCGTCGACGGCGCGCTCAGGGTTTCGAATGCAACCGTAAGCAACGCATCGCCCGCCAGGATCGCGGTCCACTCGTCGAACGCTTTCCACACCGTCGGCTGGCCCCGCCGCAACGTATCGTTGTCCATGGCGGGCAGATCGTCGTGAACCAGCGAATAGCAATGTACGCATTCGAGCGCCGCAGCCGTATCCAGCGCGGCCTCCTCGGACAGCCCGAAAAGAGCCGCACTCTCTACGACAAGAAAGGGACGGAACCTTTTTCCACCACCAAGCGTCGCATGACGAAGGGCCTCGAAAAGACGGGAAGGGACGCGGCCCGCATCCTCAGAACCCTGGGAATTCGCGCCGACAAGCGTTGCGAGACGGGCCTCCGTTAGCCCTGCGATCCGATCGAGCCTTTGCGCGAACGCCATGGACGAAGTACCTAATCTGTCTGAGAGAAGCGACGAGTGGCGCGGGATATAGCATTCGTGGCGGAGAAGGACACGCCTGAGGACGCCGGAGAGACCTTCCGGGAGACACGGCCGCTGCCCGAGGGCCCGCGGTCTGAAGGCGTCCCGGCCACGCCAGACGTAGCCCTCACGCCGGCCGCCCCCGACAACCAAGATATTCCAACGGCACAGGCTGACGCACACAAAACCCGAGCCCTCCACGAACCGGCGGCACAGCCGACGATGGAAGCCCGAGACGCCGCGCGGCCTGAACCCGAGCGGCCGGCGCCCGTCGAACCTGACCTCGACATCGAGCCCGAGCTTGAGCCGGATCTGCCGCCTCGCGAGCCCTCGCCCGAAGCCCATGTCGGCGAATCTACCAAAGGCCAGCGTCCCGATCCTACCCCAGCGCTGCGCACCGAAGCAGTGGAACGCGCCTTCACGGAAGCACGAGCCATCCCGGACAAGCCCGCGGATGCAGGGCCGGCACACGAACAGGAACCTTCCCCAGCCGATCCCTCCGGCACCGACGCAGCGCCGTCCCACCCGGCCTCGCCACCACTCTCCCCGGCTGCGGAAGCCCCAGTGCAAGAAGCGAAACAGGGCGACACCGCACAGCGCACCGCAAAGGAGGACTCCGCATCAGCATCGGGCGCGGACGACAATCCCGCCTCCTTCACATCCGCCGTCGAGGGCCTGTTCCGCCCCTCCGAAACCTCAAGCGACGATACGCACCTCATCACGACCGGCCGCCGGTTCAATCCGTCCCTCTCCGTCCCCGCTCCTGTTCCGCAAACCGCCGAACCTCAAGCTGAGCCGCTCTCCACATCCACCGAAAGCCAGTGGAAACGGTATCTCTGGACTGGCGCGCGCTATGCCGCCTACGCCGTCGCAGGGTATCTCGCGTTGGTGTTGCTGCTCATCATCCTGTTCCGCTTCGTCAACCCGCCAGGATCCATGCTGATGCTGACGAAGCTGCTCGGCGGCACGGCCATCGACCGCACCTGGGTCCCCTTCGAAGCGATTTCGCCGGCGCTGGCCCGTGCCGTCATCGTTTCCGAGGATTCCCGCTTCTGCGCGCACCGCGGCATCGACATGCAGGCCATGCGCCTTGCGTTGGAAGAGGCGAGCCGCGGCGCCCCCCGTGGTGCCAGCACCATCTCGATGCAGGTCACCAAAAACCTCTTCCTCTGGAACGCGAAAAGCTATCTGCGCAAAGTCGTCGAGCTTCCACTGACGCTCGTGATGGAAGTCTTCTGGCCCAAGAAGCGGATCCTCGAGGTGTATCTCAACATCGCCGAGTGGGGCCCTGGCGTTTTCGGCGCGGAGGCCGCCGCCCGGCATCACTTCGACAAGCCCGCATCCAAGCTCACCGAACGCGAAGCCGCATTACTGGCCGCCGCGCTCCCGAACCCGGCCATTCGCGTTGCGAGCAACCCCGGCCCGCGCACGTCACGTATGGCACGCGTCATCCAGGCCCGGGTCAGAGCCTTCGGCTCCGTGGCCCAATGTGTTGTAACAGCCCCACCGCCAGCTCCCCCAGCTGCGGCCAAACCCAAAACGCCCGCGAGAACGGCCCCGGCCCGTAAGCCGCCCACCGCCAAGAAGCCGCAGCAGAAGCAGGAAAGCCAGGATTGGGCCCCGACACTGAGGTTCGGCCCTTGAGGCCACCCCCGACCCTTCTCGTCGCGGCCCCGCGGACTGGCGTTTCGAGCCGAAAAGCCTCTAGCTTCAGCACGGCTTTGCCGGTATAAGGCCGCGACCTTATTAGGTCTGGAGCCTGATAGGCCCGACCATCATCATACCACCATATCGACCGCCGGCGCCCTTCGCGACGCCGCGAAGACCGGAGTTAACTTATGGCTGTTCCTAGGAAAAAAACGTCTCCCATGAAGCGGAACCAGCGCCGCGCACACGACGCGCTGACCGCCCCGACCTACGTCGAGGACAAGGAGAGCGGCGAGCGCCGCCGCCCCCACCACATCGACCTCAAGACCGGAAAGTATAAGGGCCGGCAAATTCTCCCTGCCAAATCCGACATCTGATTTTCACGGCGGCGGCTCAAAAGGTTGCCGCCGTTTTCCTTGAGATCGCTACAAATGTCTCCAAGGATGGGGGACGCCAGGGTGTCGTCCTGGCTATCAGGAGAACACCATGTCGCTCAGAGCTATCCCGCTGACGGTTATCGCCTTCCTTCTCTACAACGTCATCGTCCTCTTTTCCGGCGTAGGTGGATCTGAAGCGGCGGACGGTGCGGAGGCGGCCCGCGCGCTCCTCGCGACTGTCATGTTCAACATCCCGATGATCAGCGGCGTGAGCTGGCCCTTCACCTGGGGCGATTTCATCCTGCTCGTCACGCTCGTCATTCTTTTCACCGAAATCATCAAGGCCACCTACACGTCGGCCGCGTCCATGGTCGACCATGGCCTGTCCATGCTCGTGTTCATTGCCGTCCTGATCGAGTTCATCGTCGTGCCTCAGGCAGCAACGTCGGTGTTCTTCTTCATCATGCTCGCGCTCCTGATCGACGTCGTCGCCGGCGCCATCATCGGCATCCGTGTTGCGCGGCGCGACATCGGCTTCGGGGCCGCTCCTTAGAGCGGCCTGCTTGCCACACGCGCACACCACGCCTGAACTGCCGCAAGAGACGTCGTACGTCTGGGATCTACCCAGCGACAGGCTGGATTGGCAGGCCAACGCGGCGTCCGTCATCGGCGTAGCACTGCCTGAGACGATCGCGACGGGCGAAAAGTTCGCCGCCCGCATCGTGCCCGAGCATCAGGCCGTCTGGCGATCCTCCGTCCTCGGCGCACGCGCGTCCGTAGAGGCGGCCCATGGCATCGCCTACCACGTGCAGGTCGCGATCGAGACCGACCACGAAGGCGCCGACGGTCTCGTTTGGATGGACGTTTCCGGCCGCTGGTGGCCGGACGCAAACGGCAGACCGACCCACGCAACCGGCGTGCTTCGACGCATCGATGCCGGCTATCTCGAAGACTGCCATCTTCTCGGTTTCGTGCCGGACAACCGGACGCGCGAGGGCCTCAACCGGACACGTCTCTTTGAAGCGCTCGGCGTGTATCTGAAGCGAACCCATCGCACCGGACACCCCTGCGGTCTTCTCATGATTTCCGCAAACGGTCTCGACGCCATCAACACCCGATTGGGTCCTGACATTGGCGACGAATTCATTTCTGCAGTCGGGCGCTTGATCAAAACGGAAATCGCCGACACCGGCGTCGTCGTGCGCTACGCATCGAATGTCTTTGCGGTCGTCCTCGACGCGTGCGGCGACCCGACGATTGCCGCAACCGGCGAGCGGTTGATCGCACACGTTGAGGGTGCGCCGATCATAACGTCAGCCGGACCTCTCAAAGCCGCCATCGCTATCGGCGCAGTCACCCTGCCAGAGCAGGCCGAAACATCCGCGGAAGGCATTGCCCATGCACGCGCCGCGCTCGAACGGGCCAAGCGCGCGCAACGCTCCATGTGCGTGATCCACGCGGCCACAAACACCACCTCTCCACACCGAGATAAGGCTGTAACCGGCGAAGTGATGGCCGCCCTCGAAGAGCATCGGCTGCTTCTTGCCCTACAGCCCATCGTCAAGGCCGCTAACGGACAAACGGCAGGCTATGAAGCCCTGCTTCGTCTCCGCACAACCGATGGCACGCTGATCGCTGCGGCCGATTTCGTCGAGGAAGCAGAAGAGCTCGGGCTCGCTCCAATGCTGGATCGAAGAGCCCTGGAATTGGCGCTCAACCTTCTCGCAGCCCATCCTCATCTCAAGCTCTGCCTCAACGTTTCGAGCTTTACGGCCGGAGACAGAAGTTGGGTTGCAGCCCTGCGAGCGGAAACCGCGCGAGATCCGGGCCTCACCTCGCGTCTCACCGTCGAGATCACAGAAACCGCCATGATCCACGATCTCGAAGCCGTCAGCGCGTTCGTCCATGAACTCCGCGCTGCCGGATGCAAAATTGCCATCGATGATTTCGGAACTGGCTATACGTCCTTCCGCCATCTCAAGACCCTGCCCGTGGACATGCTGAAGATCGACGGCCTGTTCATGAAAGACTTGCCCAACGACGCGCACGGGCGCGTCATCGTCGGATCGATGATCGAGATGGCAAAGGGCTTAGGGATCGAAACGGTCGCGGAATGGGTGAGCGACGAGGAAACCGCCGCTGTTCTCACAGCAGCCGGCGCAACCTACCTGCAGGGTTTCCTCTACGGAAATCCGGAGCCCGCAGAACACCTCGCACGCAACGGGCTGCTCTAGGACTTTTCGGCTTAGAGCGTGAATGCGGTCGCCAAGCGGCTCACGGAACGAATTACTCGTGATCCTTGGCGAGCCGCTCCAAACGCCTCTGCATCGCGCTGAGCTGTTCCTTGAGTTCGCCGATCTCGTCCTTCGACGTCTCCTGCTCGCCCGCTTCGCTCTTCTCCTCAGCCTGCGGCTGGAATTTTCCGCCACTGAACGAGCTCGTCCACATGCTCATTGCCTGCTCGAACATCGCCATGTTCTTGCGCGCTTGATCCTGATAGGCCTCGAAAGCCGCGGCCGGGTTCGAGAAAGCACTCGCAAACATCGACCGGAACTTCTCCTGTTCCTTGACGAGGTTTTCGAGGCTGAACTGGAGATAGCTCGGCACCATCGAGCCGATATTGTCGTCGTAGAAGCGAATGAGCTGGCGCAGGAAAGGAATGGGGAGCAGCGTCTGCCCGCCCTCCCGGCTCTCCTGATCCACGATAATCTGCGTGAGCACCGCGTGTGTCAGATCGTCGCCAGATTTCGCGTCATAGACGACGAAATCCTTGTCGTTGCGCACCATCTGCGCAAGGTCGTCGAGCGTCACGTACGTGCTCGTCTCCGTATTGTAGAGACGCCGGTTCGCGTACTTCTTGATGACGACCGCCTCTTTTTTCTCGGGGCTTACGTCGGATTTGTTAAGCATCGGCTGAGCCATCGCACCTACACCCTTTTGCAGTGCGTCATCGTAGCACAGGCGGGAGACGCGCTTCCAGACCTAACTGCCATCATGGCCAGCAAAGTGCCGGTCTCAACGTTCAAATTGCAGGCGGCGCGGCACTGCTGCTATCGTATTTCCGTGAGCAGCAGCCTCATTGAGGCATGTCAAAGACGGTTGCCTCGCCCAGGCAAAGAAAAGCCCTGAAAGTCCCCCCGAGGAGGAAGCACGTTATGAGTGCGGACAGCACAACAATTGTCATCGCCAGCGCGGCCAGAACACCGGTTGGCTCGTTCAACGGGTCTCTCGCGAGCCTCCCGGCACACGAACTCGGCAAGGTTGCCATCACGGCCGCCCTCGAGCGCGCCGGCGTCCAGCCGGGCGACGTCTCCGAAGTCATTCTCGGCCAGGTGCTCACCGCCGCCCAGGGTCAAGGCCCTGCGCGTCAAGCGTCCGTTGCGGCCGGCATCTCGGTCGACGCGCCGGCCTGGAGCGTTAATCAGATCTGTGGCTCGGGCCTGCGCGCCGTCGCACTCGGCGCCCAGCAGATCCAGACTGGCGACGCGACCATCGTCGTCGCCGGCGGTCAGGAGAGCATGAGCCGCTCCGTCCACGCCGCCCACATGCGCGACGGCACCAAGATGGGCGACGTAAAGTTCATCGACACCATGGTGAAAGACGGTCTCTGGGACGCCTTCAACAACTACCACATGGGCACCACGGCAGAGAACGTCGCGCGCCAGTGGCAGATTTCGCGCGAGGAGCAGGACAGCTTCGCCGCCGCCTCTCAGAACAAGGCCGAAGCCGCACGCAAGGCAGGCAAGTTCAAGGACGAGATCGCACCCGTCACGATCGCTGGCCGCAAGGGTGATGTCGTCGTCGACACCGACGAGTACATCAAGGAAGGCGTAACGCCTGAAAGCATCGCAAAGCTCCGCCCCGCCTTCGATCCCAAGGAAGGCTCGGTCACTGCTGCCAACGCATCGGGCATCAACGATGGCGCCGCAGCCGTTGTTCTGATGTCGGCCGAGGAAGCCAAGAAGCGCGGCGTGAAACCGCTCGCCCGCATCGTCTCGTGGGCAACGGCTGGCGTCGACCCGTCGATCATGGGCACGGGCCCGATCCCGGCCTCGAAGAAGGCCCTCGAAAAGGCGGGCTGGAAGATCGAAGACCTCGACCTGATCGAAGCCAACGAGGCGTTCGCCGCACAGGCGATCTCCGTTAACAAAGGCCTCGGCTGGGATACGGACAAGGTCAACGTCAATGGCGGCGCCATCGCCATCGGTCATCCGATCGGTGCATCCGGCGCACGCGTCCTCACAACGCTGCTCTACGAAATGCAGCGCCGCGACGCCAAGAAAGGCCTTGCGACGCTGTGCATCGGCGGCGGCATGGGCGTGGCACTCTGCGTCGCACGCGACTAAAGAAATACGGCGCACGCGACCGATCTCGTATAGCGTGGATCTTCGCTCCCTCCCCACTCCACTGGGGAGGGAGCATCCCACCCAATCACCCTGCTACATTTTGTGGGCTCGCCGCCCTGTCAACGGGGCGTTAGTTCCAACACCGCAATCAAACAGAAACCGGCTCTAGGGAGACTTCACTCATGACGCGCGTCGCTGTCGTTACCGGAGGCACGCGTGGCATTGGCCACGC
>ENA-UOUJ01001568-UOUJ01001568.1-activated-sludge-metagenome-genome-assembly--contig:-NODE-1568-length-11770-cov-3.698165_pt1 | contig 11770 bp, 8 predicted proteins | sample MGYA00249839_ERZ747224 | MGnify/ENA primary metagenome ERZ747224 (study PRJEB28782, sample SAMN03220277) | activated sludge metagenome | biome: wastewater; feature: sewage sludge; material... | reverse complement strand
TGGGGCCGGAGCTTCTGGACTATCCCGGCCCCACGGCCGACCTGGCTTGCCGGCAGGCGCTGCTGGGCTGGCTGGCCGACCGGCTGCTGGGCGACATCACAGCGGATGACCTGGCGCTGTCCATGGGCGGGCAGGGGGCGATGGGAGTGGTGATGCAGCTTGTCCTGCGCGACCACCGCCCCCTCATCCTGGCCGAGGCGCTGGGCTATCCCGGCCTGCGCCACGCCGCGCGGCTGGCGCGCGGCCGGATGGTGCCGGTGGCGCTGGACGAACGCGGCATGATTCCCGCCGCGCTGGATGCGGCGGCGGCGGACGGCCTGGCCGGGCTGGTCTGCGTGACGCCTGCGGCGCAGAACCCAACCGCCGCCAGCATGGACCGGACCCGCCGGGAGGAGATCGTCGTTGTCGCCCGCCGCCACGACCTGCAGATCCTGGAAGACGAATGCATCTGGAGCCCAAGCTATCCCGATCAGCTGTCCAGCCTGCGCGCTCTGGCGCCCGAACGCACCTGGACCGTCACCAGCCTGTCCAAGACCCTGTCCGCAGCCCTTCGCGTTGGGGCGCTGGTCTGTCCCGCGGGCATGGGCCAGCCGGCGCGGCTGGCGGTGCAGCATGCCCATTTCGGCCTGCCCCTGCCGGTCACGGCGATGGTGACGCATCTGCTGGACAGCGGCATCGCCGCGCGCCTGGGGGCCGAGGTGCAGGCCATCTTCGACGACCGGGCCGCATCGGCTGCCGCTGCACTGGACGGCACCGACGTGGTCTGGCGCCCCGGCGCGCCGCATCTGTGGCTGCGCCTGCCCCCAGGCTGGCGCGGTTCGACTTTTGTGCGGGCGGCGTGCTGGTCCGGTCCGCTGACGAATTCGCGCCGCTGCACTGCGATGGCGGGGCGGCGGGGGCGGGGCCGCAGGTGCCCAACGCCGTCCGGCTGGCCGTCGCCTGCCAGATCGCGCGCCCGCGCTTTGACCGCGCCATCGCAACCCTGCGCCGCCTGCATGACGCGCCGCCGGCCGAAGTGATGGTCTGACCTGCGCGGCCCCCACCCGACCTGCCGCAACGGCCGCCGGAAGCTGCCGCAAAAGGTTCTTTTCCTTTCGGGGCGTCTGTGGGATGTCAGGGCAAGGGACGGCCTGCAGGACCGCCGCAGGGGGCAGTGAATGGCGACACGTAATGCGGCCGAGGCCGCGCAGGGACTGCGGTTGGTGGCGCCGCCGCTGACCTATGCGGTCGTGATGCTGGCAATCCCTCTGCTGACCATCCTGGCCTATTCCTTCTTCAAGGACGGCTATCTGACCGTCATCCGCGAATTCACGCTGGAAAACTATCGCGCGGTCTGGGCCGATCCGATCTTTCACAAGATCATGACCCGGTCGCTGCTGGTGGCGGCGCTGGTCACGCTGGTGACGGTGCTGCTGGCGTTCCCGGTCGCCTATTTCCTGTCCTTCGTCGTGCCGCCCAGCCACAAGGCGCTGTGGATATTCCTCATCACCATTCCGTTCTGGACCAGCTATCTGATCCGGGTGTTCCTGTGGAAGGTGATCCTGGGCTATAACGGCGTCGTCAATTCGGGGCTGAAGTCGATCGGGCTGATCGACCAGCCGCTGTCGTTTTTGCTCTACAACACCAGCTCCATCGTGATGACGCTGGCCCATGCCTATGCGCCCTTCGCGATCCTGCCGATCTATGTCGCGCTGGAAAAGATCGACCGCTCGCTGCTGGAGGCGGGGCGCGACCTCGGCGAAAGCCGGGCGATGACCTTCTGGCGCGTGACCCTGCCGCTGGCGATGCCCGGCGTGCTGGCGGCGGTGCTGATCGTGTTCATCCCGACCATCGGCGATTACGTCACCCCCACGCTGATCGGCGGCGGCAAGATCCCCATGATCGCCAACATGATCCAGAGCCAGATGCTGGACCAGGACAACCGCCCCATGGGGTCCGCGCTGGCCGTGACCGCGATGCTGATCGTGGCGGTGCTGTCGGTCCTGTTCCTGCTTCTGAACCGGCGTTTCCTGAGGGTGCGGCAATGAAGGGCGGGGGTCTGCGGCTTTACGCCATGCTGTATCTGCTGTTCCTGTATGCGCCGATCCTGCTGCTGCCGGTGTTCGCGTTCAACAATGCGACTGTCATCGCCTTTCCGCTGAAAGGCTTCACGACCGAATGGTTTTCGCAGATGGTCGGGAACGCGGCGCTGCGCAAGGCGCTGACCAATTCGCTGGTCATCGCGGTCAGCGCCTCGATCCTTGCCACCTGCCTTGGCGTCTTTGCGGCCCGCGCCTCGACCCGGTTCAGCTTTCCGGGCAAGGGGCCGGCAATGGGCCTCATCATGCTGCCGCTGGTGCTGCCGGAAATCATCGTGGCGATGTCGCTGCTGGTGGTGCTGCTGGCGGTGGGGGTGCAGCTGTCGGTGTTCACGGTCATCATCGGGCATACGCTGATCTGCATGCCCTATGCCGTGGCGATCCTGTCCACCGCATTTTCCTCCCTCGACAAGTCGCTGGAGGAAGCGGCCCATGACCTGGGCGAGACGAAGTTCAGCGCCTTTCGTCTTGTCATCCTGCCCTTGGTGATGCCGGGCATCATCTCGGCGCTGCTGATGTGCTTCACGATCAGCCTGGACGAATTCATCATCGCCTTCTTCCTGGCCGGGAACGAACCCACCCTGCCGACCTATATCTTCAGCCAGCTGCGCTTTCCCAAGTCGATCCCCGTCATCATGGCGCTGGGGACGATCCTGGTGCTGATGTCGATCCTGCTGCTGGCCACCGCCGAATATTTCCGCCGCCGGGGCGTCGCCCGGACCGGCACCCAGGATACCGGAGGCTTCCTGTGACCTTTTCCGCCGACCGCAAGCCGATGATCGAATGCCGTCAGGTCCACAAGCACTACGGCGACTATCACGCGCTGCGCGGCATCGACCTGACCATCCGCGCGGGCGAGTTCTTTTCGCTGTTGGGTCCGTCTGGCTGCGGCAAGACCACGCTGCTGCGCACCATCGCCGGGTTCGAGGAGATTTCGTCCGGCGTGGTGCTGGTCGATGGCAAGGATATGTCGAATGTGCCCGCGAATGTGCGCCCGACCAACATGGTGTTCCAGTCCTATGCCATCTTCCCGCATCTGACGGTGGCGCAGAACGTGGGCTTCGGCCTGCGCCGCGACCCCCGATCCTCTGCCGAAAAGGCCCGCGCGGTCGAGGAGGCGCTGGAGATGGTGGGCCTCAAGGGTTACGGCAAGCGCGCCGCCCATGCCCTGTCCGGCGGCCAGCGCCAGCGGGTCGCGCTGGCCCGCGCGCTTATCCTGAAACCCAAGGTGCTGCTGCTGGACGAACCCTTGTCCGCGCTGGACCGCAAGATGCGCGAGCAGATGCAGGTCGAACTTATCAAGCTGCAGCGGCAGGTCGGCATCACCTTCGTCCTGGTCACCCACGACCAGGAAGAGGCGCTGGTCATGTCCGACCGCATCGCGGTGATGTTCGAGGGAGAGATTGCCCAGCTTGCCCACCCCGAGGCGCTTTATGCCCGTCCGGCCAGCCGGCGGGTCGCGGATTTCATCGGGCTGATGAACTTCCTGCCGGTCAGCATCACGGGCGAAAGCGATGCGGCGGTCACGGCCGATGTTCCCGGCTTCGGCCGCGTGGACATCCCGATGAGCAACGTCAGCCGCGCCAACCCCGGCGACAGCGGTCCCAGCGCCGGTTTCCGACCCGAGGCAATGACGCTGCTGGGCGTAAATGCGCCGCCTGCGGAACGTGAAACCGGCGGCGTGATCGACGAGGTCGTCTATTACGGCGACATGACCTATTACGACGTGCGGCTGGACGGATCGGACCGGCCTGTGCGGATTTCCATGCGCAACGTGTTTGGCCGCGACATTGCCGATGTCGGCACCCGCACGCGCGTGTCCTGGGCCCCCGGTTCGCTGGTGCTGTTCCGCTGAGATCTCGCGCTGTCCGCTGCCCGGAACACCGGACGGACAGGGGCGCAGGACGATCTCTCTGATGCGCCAGGGATCGGGCGGGGCAGGACGGATAGCCGAAGCTGGGGATTCCGTCAGCGAATCCGATCTGCTATGGCGTGAATCCTTCTCTCGGCGGGACCTCGATCGCCGCGGTCGGAACGACCGCACACCCCGCCGCAAGCATCTTGAAGGAGTCATTCATGGCGGCACGTGCCAAACCGTCAGCCAAGCGGCGGGGCTGGCGGCAGCGCATCGACCTGGGCCACGCCGTGATCGTCGGCAAAAGGTCGGATCCGCGGATCGTCTATGGCTATCGCTTTCCCAGCCACCCCCGCCGCATCAAGATCGGCTATTCAAGCCGCGGTCTGGTGCGCGTGGCCGAGCAATCGACCGCCTTTCCGGAAAAGCCGGTGGTCGAGTTCGTCATTCACCATCCCCGCGCCCGCGCGATCGAGGCTGCTTTCCACGCCGCGCTGCGCGGCTCGCAGTCGGATGTGATCGGCACGGAGTGGTTCGACGCCAGCCGCGAGGAGGTCCTGGCGGCATCGCCGCTGTTGCGGCGGGCCACGGGGCGCGGTCGCATCGCACGAAGGCTGCGCATCGGCCTGTCGGTCCTACTGGCCGCCTGCGGTCTTTGCCTGGTCCCCGCCATCGCGGCCATCATGGCCGCAGTGCTGAACGGCACGGATGCGGCCGCGGTGATCGCGCAGGCCAAGACCTATCTGGCCGGTCTTCCCTCGCTGCCGCTGCGAACCACGCTGAGCCGGGCCGAGAATCTGCTGCGCTGGGCCGGATCGCAGGACATGCCGCCGATCCTGTTCCTGATCGCGGCCCTGCCGGTGCCGGCCCTCGCGCTTGTCCCCTTCATCGGACGGCGCCGGCAGGCTTTCTGAACTTGCCGGCAAGGGCCGGGCTCGTATCCTTGCAATCCGCTCGGGTTCGTCAGGCGGCATTCCTTTGAAACCTCGGCCTTGCACCCACGGAAAGGGTATTCCTGTCCGAGAAACAGGGGAAGACCGAAGCCCGGCGACACCGGGTGGCCCCAAGGTCCGGCGTGCCGCAGAGTTCAGCGGCCCGCCAATGCGCGGACCCGTGACGGATGGTGCGATCGCTGTCACATCTTCGGCTTCAGGAGAAAACATTCGCCATGCAGTTTTCGGACCGCGATCTGGACCAGTTGATGACCTTGTTGAAATGGCGCCGCGACACCCGCCACTTTCGCCCCGATCCCGTGCCCGAAACCGCCCTTGCGCGGCTGGCAGAGGCCATGTCGCTGTCGCCATCGGTGGGAAATGCGCGGCCCTGGCGCGTGCTCCGCGTGCGCGACCCAAGGGTCCGCAACGAGGTCCGCGCCATATTCGAGGCCTGCAACGCCGAGGCGGCGCGACGGTATCCGGCCGACCGCCGCGCGGACTATGAACGGCTGAAACTGGCGGGGCTTGACGTGGCACCGGTGCAACTGGCCGTGTTCACCCATACGGACCCGGCTGCGGGACATGGCCTGGGCCGGCAGACCATGCCCGAAACCCTGGCGCAATCGACCGCAATGGCGATCCATGCACTGTGGCTGGCCGCGCGGGCCCAGAATCTGGGAGTCGGGATGGTCTCGATCCTGGAACCTGACCGGATCGAGCGCCTGCTGGAGGTTCCGGGCGACTGGCGTTTCACCGCATGGCTTTGTGTCGGCTATCCCGAGTTCGACGACGACCTGCCCTTGCTGCACCGCGCGCAATGGCAGGAAAATGCCGAAAGCGCCTGGATCGAGCGTTGATCCAGTCCGGTGCAGGGCGACCGAGGCCGCGCCAGAGGAAACTGGCGCGGCCCGGTCAGGCCGGCGGGGCGGCTTGGGGTTCCGCCGCCGGCCGATAGGGATCAGGAGGACGGGACCGTGGGCGCCTGTTCGGCGGCCCTGCGCCTGCGGCCCTTGAACAGTGACAGCACGAAGACAAAGAAGACCGGCACGAAGAAGACCGAGAACACCGTCGCCGCGATCATCCCGCCGATCACGCCGATACCGATGGCGTTCTGGCTGGCCGAGCTTGCCCCCGTGGCCGTGGCCATGGGAAGCACGCCCAGCGTGAAGGCCAGCGAGGTCATCAGGATCGGCCGGAACCGCAGCCGCGCGGCGTGAAGCGCGGCTTCGCGCAGGGATTCACCGTCAGCGTAAAGATCCTTGGCGAATTCGACGATCAGGATCGCGTTCTTGGCCGCCAGCCCCATGATCGTAATAAGGCCCACCTTGAAATAGATGTCGTTGGGCAGACCGGCGAGCCAGGCGGCCGTTACGCTGCCCGCAACGCCCAGCGGCACCGCCAGCATCACCGACAGCGGGATCGACCAGCTTTCGTAAAGTCCCGACAGCAGCAGGAACACGAACAGGATGCTGAGCGCATAGAGCAGCGTCTCCTGCGCCCCCGCCTCGATTTCCTCCAGCGACTGGCCGGTCCATTCATAGCCGAAGCCCTGCGGCAGTTGCGCGGCGATGCGCTCGATCTCGGCCATTGCCTGGCCGGTGGTGAATCCCGGCGCGGCCGAGCCCGAGATGCGGGTCGCGGCATAGCCGTTATAGCCCACCACCTGCGTCGGCCCGTTCTGCCAATGCACCGTCGCAAAGGACGAGAACGGGACCATGCCGCCGTTGAGGTTGCGCACGGTCAGGTCCAGCAGGTCCTCGGCCGACATCCGCGCGGTCTCGTCCGCCTGCACGACGACGCGCTGCAGACGGCCTTCGTTCGGGAAGTCGTTGACATAGGACGACGCGAGGTTCTGCGAGATGGTGGCGTTGATGTCGGCAAAGGTGACGCCGAAGGTGTTGGCCTTTTCCCGGTCGATGGTCAGGATCACCTGCGCGGCCGTCGGCAGGCCCTCGACCCGCGCGCCGACGACGATGCCGGTGGCGGTGGCCTCCTCGATCAGTTGCTGGGTCGCGGCCTGCAGCGCAAGCTGGCCGTTGCCGCCGCGGTCCTGCAGGCGGAAGCTGAAGCCCCCGGCGCTGCCCAGACCCTGGATCGGGGGCGGCGACAGCGCAAAGGCCCGCACGTCCTTAAGCCCGAACAGCTGCATGTTGGCCCAGTTCGCGATTTCCTGCGCCGACTGGGCCCGCTCGTCCCAGTCCTTCAGCGTCACGAACATCAGCGCCGCGTTGGCGCCGGTTCCCGAAAAGCTGAAGCCGCGGATCGCGACGACGTTCTGCACCCCTTCATGGCTGGCAAAGATCTGTTCGGCCTGCAGGATCGCCTCGTCCGTGCGGTTGGCGGACGCGGCCGGCGGGGTCTGCATGTCCACGATGATGAAGCCCTGATCCTCGTTCGGCAGGAACGAGCTGGGCAGGTTCGTGAACCCGTAAGCCATCGCGCCCACGATCGCCAGATAGACGACCATGACCAGCCCGCTGCGCCCGGTCAGCCGCCTGACGGCGCCGCCATAGCCGCGCGTGGTGGCGTCGAAGCCGCGGTTGAACAGCCCGAAGGGGCTGAACCGGCTCCGCGCCTGGTGATGCCCCGGCGGGATCGGCTTCAGGAAGCTTGCGCACAGCGCCGGCGTCAGGCTGAGCGCGAGGAACGACGAAAACAGGATCGCCACCACCATCGTCAGCGAGAACTGGCGATAGATGATGCCCGAGGCGCCGGGAAAGAACGCCATCGGGACGAACACCGCCGACAGCACCAGCGAGATCCCCACGATGGCGCCGGTGATCTGGCCCATCGCCTTGCGGGTCGCCTCGCGCGGGGGCAGGCCCTCGGTCGCCATGATCCGCTCGACGTTCTCGACCACCACGATGGCGTCATCGACCAGGATGCCGATTGCCAGCACCATCGCGAACATGGTCAGCACGTTGACCGAAAAACCGATCGCGAACATCACCGCCAGCGTGCCCAGCAGCGCCACCGGAACGACCAGCGTCGGGATCAGTGTATAGCGGATGTTCTGCAGGAAGATGAACATCACGACGAACACCAGCGCGACCGCCTCGATCAGCGTCATCACCACTTTCGAGATCGATTTCTCGACGAAGGGCGCGGTGTCATAGGGGATGGTATAATCGATACCCGGCGGAAAGAACGGCGCCAGTCCGGCCATCGTCTCGCGCACGGCGGTCGAGGCCGCCAGCGCGTTGCCGGTCGATGACAGCTGGATGCCGACAGCCGCGCTGGGTTCTCCGTTCAGCCGCGAGGCAAAGCCATAGCTTTCGCTGCCAAGCTCCACCCGCGCCACGTCGCCCAAGCGGACGGTCGAGCCGTCGGGATTGGCCCGCAGGACGATATTGCGGAACTCGTCGGGCGTGGTCAGTTGACCCTTGACCAGCACCGTGGCGGTCAGTTGCTGGTTGATCGGGTTCGGGTCCGCCCCGATCTGGCCCGCGGCCACCTGCGCGTTCTGGGCGGTGATCGCGTTCGTCACGTCGCCGCTGCTCAGGTTCAGGCCGGTCAGCTTGTCGGGGTCGATCCAGATCCGCATCGAACGGCCGGCGGCGAACAACTGCACGTTGCCCACGCCGTCGATCCGGCGCAGTTCACCCAACACGTTGCGGGTCAAATAGTCGCCCAGATCGACCTCGTCGCGGGTGCCGTCCGACGAGGTCAGCGCGACCATCATCAGGAACCCCGAGCCGGCCTGCTGGACAGTGATCCCGCGCTGCACGACCGACCGCGGCAATCGCGGCTCGACCCGGCTGACCGCGTTCTGCACGTCCACGCTCGCGGTCGCGATCTGGGTTCCGGCCGCGAAGGTGGCCGTGATCGAGATCCGCCCCGACGCATCCGAGGTGGATTCGAAATAGCGGATCCCATCGATGGTGTTCATCTCTTCTTCGATGGGCTGGGCCACGCCCTCGTACATCTCTTCGGGCGAGGCGCCGACATATGTCGCGCTGACCGTGATCTGCGGGGGCGCAACCTGCGGATACTGGCTGACGGGAAGTCCGGGAATCGCAAGGATACCCGCGAGCGAGATCAGGATGGCGATGACCCAAGCCAGAATGGGCCGGCCGATGAATAGCTGTGCCATGGACCGTCCTTCAGTTTCTGGCCGCCGGGGCGAGTTCGGCGGGCGCGGACGCATCGCCCGCCCCTTCGGTTTCCCGGGGCGATGCGGGGGCGTCGGCGGCGGCCGCAGGCTCTGTCGGTGCCGCGGGCGCAGTTTCTGCTTCTGCCGCCGGCGCGGCGGGTTCGGGCGCCACGGTGGCGCCGGGATACAGCTTCTGCGCGCCTTCGACCACGACGATTTCTCCGGGCTCCAGCCCGCTCTCGACCAGCCAGCGGTCCTCGATCGTGGCGCCCAGCTGGATCAGCCGCAGGTCAACCTTGTTGTCGTCCTTCAGCACATAGACCTGCGGATTGCCGCGGCCATCGCGCAAGACCGCCTTTTGCGGGATGGCGATGGCGTGCTCGTTCACGGCCTGGACGATGCGCACCCGGACATACAGGCCGGGCAGCAGCTTGCCGTCGGGGTTGGGGAACTGGCCCCGCAGCGTCACCTGGCCGGTGGTTTCGTCCACCGCGGCCTCGGAAAACAGCAGCGTGCCCAGATGCTCATAGGCGCTGCCATCGTCGAAAAGCAACTGCACCGTCGCCTGATCCGGGGCGGTCGCCGCCAGTTCGCCCGCCTCAAGCGCGCGGCGCAGGCGGAACATTTCGGATGTGGACTGGGTAAAGTCCGCATAGACCGGATCGAGTTGCTGGATCAGCGCCAGATGCGGCCCGGCGCTGGTGACCAGCGCGCCTTCCGTCACCAGCGCGCGGCCGATGACGCCGCTGATCGGGGCGCGCACCTGGGTATAGTCGAGGTTCAGCTGCGCCTCGGCCAGCGCCGCCTCGGCGATGGCCACGTCGGCCTGCCCCTGCAGCACGACGGTTTCGGCGCGCTCGAATTCCACCGCGGCGGCGACGTTGCGGTCGCGCAATTCGGCCTGGCGGTTCAGTTCGACCTGCGCACTGGACAGCGTGGCCTTGGCGCGGGCCAGCGACGCCTCGGCCGCGCGGACCTGCACCTCGAACGGCGCGGCGTCGATGCGGTAAAGGACGTCGCCTGCCTTCACGAAGCTGCCCTGTTCAAAGACACGCTCTTCCAGGATGCCGGACACGCGGGGCCGGACCTCGGACACGCGCGTGGACGAAATGCGGCCGGGCAGTTCGTTGATGACCGGCAGTTGTTCGGTCTCGACCTTCTGCACGCTGACCGGGGTCGGCGGCATTTCGCCCTGCTGGGCGGACAGGGGGCCGGCCAGCGCCAGCGTCAGCCCCGCGACAGCCGTCAGCGTCACAATGCGGTGCATCATCTTTCGGTGTCTTCCTTCGGGTCCGCAGGCGATGCGAGAAGCGTCGGCTGCAGAGATTGAGATATGCGGTCCAGCACGGCGACAAGGCGGGGCAGATGGGCCATGTCGTGCGCGGTCAACGCGCCCGCGCACAGATCGATGCGGGCTTCGTGCAGGTTTCCTATCGCCTCGCGCCCGCGGTCCGCGATGGTGATGACCGACACCCGCCCGTCGCGCGCGTCGCGGTGCCGCTCGATCAGCCCCTCGGCCTCCAGCGACTGAAGGCGCGGGGTGACCGAGGACACATCGACGCCGTGCCAGGCGGCGATGTCGCTGACCCGCAGGGGGCCGCCGTCATGCAGATGTTCCAGCAGCGCCCAACTGCCGGGGGGCAGGGCAAGGCCGGTGGTTTCCGCCGTGCGGGCCATGATCGAGCGATGGCCCAGCCTCAGGACCAGTTGCCACAACACGCGTTCAAGTTCGGCGATATCGGAAATGCTGCCCCCTTGTCCGTGCCACAGGCCGGACGAATCATGATATGTCGGAATCTGTTCAGAAGCCTGCGGACTAGTCGAAGCGCCGCCGCCTGTCCAGATAGTTTGGACATTCAAAGTATATTTTCCGCAAGGGCATCAATCCCCTGTCTGCATCGCCTCGGCAATGCGGCGGATGCCCTCGGGGATGCGGGCCGCCGGGATCGAGGAATAGGCCAGCCGATAGAAGCCCTTGCCGCGCGCCGATTCGGCAAAGAAGGGCAGGCCCGGCTCGATCAGGACATCGCGGGCCTTCAGCCTTGCGGCCAGAACGTCGGACTCGACCCCCGGCGGGGTTGCAAGCCACAGGCTCGACCCGCCCGTCGCGCCGGGCGAGGCAAGCTGCAAGCCGTGCCGGGCAATGGCGTCCAGCATGACCGCCCGCCGTTCGGCATGGGCGCGGCGCATCCGGTTGGCCTGCGCGTCGTAATGGCCCAGCGACAGGAACTGCGCCAGCGTGCGCTGCATGTGGCCGGGCGGATGGCGCAGGACCATGCCGCGCAGCGCCCGCGCCTCGGCCACGAACCGCGGATCGGCCACGACATAGCCCAGCCGCAGCCCCGGAAAGATCGACTTCGAGAACGAACCGACATAGATCACCGTCCCCGCCGGATCGATCGCCTTCAGCGCGGGCGAGGGCGCGCCGGCAAAGGACATCTCGAATTCATAATCGTCCTCGATCAGCGCAAAGCCCTGCGACCTCGCGCGGGCCAGCAGTTCCTTGCGGCAGTCGAGCGGCATGGTCGAATTGGTCGGGCACTGGTGGCTGGCCGTGGTGAAGACGGCCGCGACGCCCGGCGGGATCGCATCCGGCGGCAGGCCACGCGTGTCCACGGCAACGGGCAGGACGCGGGCAGGGCCGGGGGCCAGGATTTCGCGCAGGCCGGGATAGCAGGGGTCCTCGATGGCGCAGCTGCTGCCCGGCCCCAGAAGGATCTGCGCGACCAGCCACAGCGCGTTCTGTGCCCCCAGCGTCAGCAGGATCTCGTCGCGCCCGGCACTGATGCCGCGCCGGGGCAGGATCTGG
>ENA-UOUJ01001567-UOUJ01001567.1-activated-sludge-metagenome-genome-assembly--contig:-NODE-1567-length-11774-cov-4.710385_pt1 | contig 11774 bp, 10 predicted proteins | sample MGYA00249839_ERZ747224 | MGnify/ENA primary metagenome ERZ747224 (study PRJEB28782, sample SAMN03220277) | activated sludge metagenome | biome: wastewater; feature: sewage sludge; material... | reverse complement strand
TACTGCGTCCTCTCTTTTGAGGCGGTTGCTGCCTTGCGAGAGCGGGGCTATCGCGTTCATCGCCTTGAGGACGGCTATCCCGAATGGAAGGCCGCCGGCCTTCCTGTCGAAGCGGCCCTATGAATTTAAGATCGGGTGCAGAAAGTCTCATGGAAGAAAAAGTAGACGGCGAGGCGGCGTGGCCGATCCTGACCGGCAAGGATCACGCGGCTTCCTCCGTGTTCCGTCCCGAAGCCCTCTTACGCGAGGCACGCCGCCAGAAATCTCTGCCGACTACCTCTGTTCCCCAGGTATGCGTGCTCGATCCCGATGGCGATATCGTGCGCCAGCTCAAGCGCACTGGCGCATGCCGTCCGCACGAAGGCTGGGCCTGCTATCACAGCGAGCTTCTCGCGTTCGACCTCGATAAGTTCGGAGAAGTCGGTGTCGTCGGGTGCGCGGTCGGAGCGTCGTTCGCGGTGCTCGTCGCAGAACAGCTCTTCGCCTCGGGCTGCAAGTTTCTCATCAGCGTCACTTCAGCCGGTCAGATCACGGACAATGGACCGACGCCGTACTTCGTTCTGATCGATCGAGCCCTGCGCGACGAGGGCACGAGCTACCATTATCTTCCGCCGTCGCAGTTCGCCAATGCACCGGATGCGGCCCTTTTCGACCGCATCGGTGAGGCTGTATCAGGCCTCTCCGGCATTGCTGTCCATCGCGGTGCGACCTGGACAACAGACGCTCCCTACCGCGAGACTGAAGTCGCCATTACCTTGGCGCGCCAACAGGGTGTGCTCGCCGTTGAGATGGAGGCCGCGGCCTTGTATGCGTTTGCTGCTGCGAGACACCAGCCCGTCGTATGCTTTGCGCATGTGACGAATGCGATGGCTCAAAGCGAGGGCGATTTTGAGAAAGGCGAAGCGGATGGGACTACGGCAACGCTGGCGGTGATTGCTATGACAGCACGCGCTTGGCGCGGACGCTAAGAGCCCGTTTGGAAAATCAGGGATGAGCGTTTCTGCGGATGAGGACGCCGCCCATGGCGACGTGGATCATGGCGGTTGAGATGTCGATGCGGCGCTCATAATCGCGAACGAGCCTGCGCCAACGGATCATCCAACCGAAAGTTCGTTCGACGACCCAGCGACGCGGCAGGACTTCGAAACCCTTCTGACCGTCGCGGCGACGGATGATTTCGATCACGAAGCGTAGATAGGTGGCCTTGTCCATCAACTGCAGCCGGTCGTAAGCGGCATCGGCGAAGAGATGTTTCACCCACGGCCAGCGTTTGCGGATCGTATCGAGGATCGCCTGCGCTCCGGCGCTGTCGGAGATGTCGGCGGTCGTCAGATTGACCATCAACAGCCGCCCGTCGGTGTCGACCGCGATATGGCGCTTGCGGCCGACGATCTTCTTGCCGGCGTCATAGCCGCGCGTCTCGCTATGCGGCGCTTTGACCGACTGGCTGTCGATCACCGCAGCAGACGGGCTTGCTTCGCGACCTTGCCTTTCCCGGTCGAGCATGAGTTCGATGTCATGGATCGTTTGGAATAGGAAGCGGCGCGCCAGTTCGCGGAACCAGCCGTAGACCGTCCGCCAATGGCCGAAATGCACGGGTAGCATCCGCCAGCCGCAGCCCGAGCGCACCAGATACCGTATCGCGTTGATCACTTCGCGAAATTCAATCTCCCGCGGCCGACCCCTTCGTCCGGGCTTCGGCATCAGCGGCGCGATCCGCTCCCATTCCTCGTCCGTCAGGTCAGATGGGTAGCGCTTGGTCTTCCGGGCGATCTTGGCCATTCGGCCTCGCTGCTTGCGTGTCCACATCCGAAGTGTGAATCATATTCGCAGCGACACCGGAATCCCGGCCCAGCCCAATTTCCAAACATGCTCTAAGAACGATGAGCAGATCGTCGGCGCGTGTTCTCTGCCAGAATCCAGATCGCGCCTATGTCTAAGAAAATAACTGTCCAGCCGGTCACGAGAACAAGAATTAGGGTGATCAATGCTCCCGAGACATAAAGTATATTTCTGATGCTACCACCTTTAGCAGTGCTGCCGCGGCGCAAATAAACCACCATGTAAATCAGCCGGATCGCAACCTCGCTCGGCAACTTGACGCCGAACGAGTTCGCACGACAAACTCAAACAGCCCGAGAAATTGCCTGACATCTGGACCACAAAACGGGGCAGCTCCAAAACGGCTGATAGCCTAATTCAGGGAGGACCTTTTTCAGGGGGGCAGACCACAAGTACCTTGGCGGTCGTGCAGGGCATCCAGCTCAGAGGTTCGAGAAGCGACAGAGGTGCTTGCTACTCTTCCCCGATCTTTTGGTGACACTCAGATACCGGAGTGAAGGTGGTCTTTCAATTATGGAAAACCCATGAACTACCATTGCAATACCTCGCCTAAATGGATTCGCATAAGCGAAGCTAGGTGGACAGTGCCGAACCTGAACTTCGCTGCAAGGTCGGCCTCGAAGCGACACCGAAAATCAAAGATATTGAATTCGTTCCGTAGCGAATGTCGCGTACGGCGATCACCGCTGCGGACTTGTGCGCTTCCGTTCGCGCAAAAGAAACTTTATTGGCGACGGATTTTCTCAGCTTTTGCCGGGATGGTGTGGATAGCGTGCTGTATCACCAAAAGGCCGCCAACGATCTAGCAGCGCTAATCGATAGGCGGTCTCCTCGCAAATGTCACGATTTTGGAGCCATTCATGCCGCAATCGCATCGCAGGATAAAGCCCTGTAACGAGCTGTGTGGAGTCGAACCGCAGCCACTCATGTGTTAGGCTGCCCTGGGGACCAGTTATGGACTCGAATGGGCGAAGCGGCCATGCATCACGGGAATGCGCGGCATGCAGCGGTGCATTTCCAGCCGCATAGATGAGATGAGCTTAAGCCGCGCGCGACTAAAGCCGCCACCCCCTCGCCGGCGCTAACGGCTTTTCTCTCCACCAAATTCGTTACGGTAGGATATCGCTCTTCCCGGGCTTGGCGTACTTGATGTTCTCGTCGCCGCCCTTCGCTATCTTCTCGTCAAGCTCTTTTCCGCCTGTATCCAGCCTAAGCTCGCGTCCCTTTGCGAAACGGGCTATATTAAGGAACGTGAGGTTCTGAGTGAGTGAACCGTCCCGGATTTGCCGGAGGCCGTTTGGTTTGAGTCAGGCTGCCATGGCCGGCTCTTCGATCATGGCGTAATAGCACTTCTCGGCTTCGGCCGGCGGGATGTTGCCGATGGGCTCCAGCAGCCGGCGATTGTTGAACCAATCGACCCAGGTCAACGTCGCGAACTCGACGGCCTCGAAGCTTCGCCACGGCCTGCGCCGATGAATGACCTCGGCTTTGTAAAGGCCATTGATGGTCTCGGCGAGAGCGTTGTCGTAAGAGTCGCCGACGCTGCCGACGGAGGGCTCGATACCGGCCTCGGCCAGGCGCTCGGTGTAGCGAATGCTGACATATTGCGATCCGCGGTCCGAATGATGCACCAAGCCGCCGCGATGGACAGGCCGCCGTTCGTACAGGGCCTGCTCGAGAGCATCGAGGACGAAGCTCGCATGTGCCGTCCTGCTCACCCGCCAGCCGACGATGCGACGGGCGTAGGCGTCGATGACGAAGGCCACGTAGACGAAGCCCGACCATGTGCTGACGTAGGTAAAGTCCGAGAGCCAGAGCATGTTCGGCGCCGGGACATGGAAGACCCGGTTCACATGGTCGAGCGGACATGGCGCGGCCTTGTCTTGCACCGTGGTGCGGACCGGCTTGCCGCGAATGACGCCCTGAAGACCGAGGTCAGCCATCAGCCGCTCGACCGTGCAGCGGGCCACGGCAAAGCCTTCGCGCAGCATTTGCCGCCAGACCTTGCGCGCGCCATACACCTCGAAGTTCTCGGCGAACACGCGCTCGATCTCGGGCTTCAGTTCCAGGTCCCGCTTCGCCCGCGCCGACAGCTTCTCGGGATCGGCGCGTTTGACGACATGATCGTGGTAGGTCGACGGGGCGATCGGCAGCACCTTGCAGATCGGCTCGACCCCATGCGCCTCGCGGTGATCGTCGATGAACGCGATCATGGCTTGAACCGGCGGTCGAGCTCCGCCTGGGCAAAATACGCGGATGCCTTGCGCAGGATCTCGTTGGCCTGCCGAAGCTCCCGGTTCTCCCGCTCAAGGGCCTTCAGCTTCGCGGCCATGTCCGTCGGCACGCCGGCTCGCTTGCCGGCGTCGACCTCGGCCTTCTTCACCCACTCGTTCAGCGTCTGGCCGGTGCAGCCTATCTTGGCCGCAATCGAACTGATCGCAGCCCACCGCGAGGGATGTTCATGCTCGTGGTCCAGCACCAGCCGCACCGCGCGCTGGCGCACTTCCGGGGAGAACTTGTTCGTCGTCTTGCTCATATCGGCTCCACCTTCTCAGGAGTTGGAGCCTCCGGCAAATCCGGGACGGTTCAGAGCTGTTATGGAGGCTCGTCATGAAATCACACATTGTTCCCTTCGAAAATCGCTGGACCAACGGTGAACGCGCTTGGCACTGGTACTGCGAACTTGAGCGATTGGGCGTGCCGAACGTCACAATGATGTTCAGCGAACACGAGACTCATCATGGCGATGAGCCTGCGGTTGTCTTCGATGTTCCCTCCGGATTTGTACGCGACTGGCTGGCTTTCCACGACCGGCGCACCGCTCGCCAGCAGCGCTTGTGGCGTGCGGGCCTCATTGGATTAGGCCTCGTTGCCGTTTCCGGCGTAGTGCTGGGGGCGCTAAGATAGACTCGGGCAACTGGGCAGCGTGATTGACCGATTTAATGGTCGCCTAAGCTGGCGCAAAAAGACGGGGATGTAAGCAAAGCCCGCCTCGGTTTGTTGCCCTAATCTCAACTGACGGCACCGCATCGCTACAGCTGCCGAGTTATTCGTTTTTCTTTGAGCTTTTTCCTTTTCACCACGGCGCACGGCACAAGTGCTGGCACGTAATTATTTGCGCTGCGTCGCTTCAAGAAGCGAAACGAGCGCTCGCCGCCACAACGCTCCCACACCTACTCGAAAGCAACGCCAATCCGGCTCTGCTTGATCCAGGTGATACGGCAGTTGAGCACGACACGGCCATGCTCGGCCACAAGCTGAAACCGATCGGGGACGCGGCGCGGACTCGGTACATCGATAGCGGCTCCATCAGCGGAGATATTTACGACACTACAGCCGATGCATCCCTTCGCTACATATTCGCGCGGGATTTGAAGCGGCGTTACCAGATGGCTATGCTCGCGGCTCGCACGAGCGAATTGGCATTTTCCGCGCTTTGGCCGCGACGCTGGTGGATTTACCGCGCTTTACATCGCGTACGCGATCTCGATACGGTGCGTCATATCGGAGTACAAGGTCAATATCGAAGCTAGCCGACCAACCTTGGTCGAACGAACGCGAGATCATCTCCGCCGCGTTAGATGATCCGGAGCAGATCTGCCGCCAAGCAGTCGACCCGGGATCGAGCGCCCTCGCTCCGGTCTCGTGCGTCATTCGGGCCCAGGTTCGCGCGGTGTTCATTGCGTCGGTCTAACGCACAGCCGAAGGTACTTTACGCGCTCTCAAACTCGTTAGGCGACTAACAATGAGCCGGGAAAAATGGCTCGAAGGCCCATTCCTACGGCTCCGCCATGCGCGACAGAACACATTTCCACAGCAACGGCTCTGGTTTATAATGATTCTACGGTCGAATCCTTATCTGCACACGAAAGGATGCTGTAGAGGATACATTTTTGAGTGTGTGATCAAACTTGGGGCGACGATGAATCCTTTGACGAAAAAACTTTACTGGGCCGTTTGTTGCAGCGCAGTGAGTTACCTCCCATTGTCCTTTCAGTTAGCAGAGGACGCGTACGCACAAGAAGCCACTTCCTTACCAGCCGTGACGGTCACCGCACCCAAGGCCAGAAACAAGAAACCGCGCACTGCTGCCCGTCGCGCTGCCGCTCCGGTGCGATCGACTGTTGCTCAGCGCGTTGCCGCTCCGGTGAGATCGCCGGCTGTCCCGTACCTCACGCCTTCGACCGGCACGATCGGTCAGCCGCCGGCTCCCTATGCCGGCGGTCAGGTCGGGACCACCACACGCGTCGGCATGTTAGGCAATCGCAATGTCTTCGATACGCCGTTCAACACGACGGGCTACACGAGCAAGCTTATCCGCGACCAGCAGGCCAACACCATCAGCGATGTCGCCGACAACGATCCCTCGGTGCGCACAAACTCCCCACGCTACAGCGGAATCGATGGGTTTCTGATTCGCGGCTTCCCGGTATTTACGAGCGACTTCGCGTTCGACGGCCTTTACGGCATCACCGATACGCGCCGCCCTGCCCTAGAGCCTATCGAGCGTGTGGAGATTCTGAAGGGGCCAAGCGCCTTGCTGTATGGGATTTCGCCGTTCGGAAATGTCGGCGGCACAGTCAACCTCATTCCGAAGCGTGCCACCGACGATCCGATCACGCGATTGACGACGGGCTTCGTGTCCAACGGAAATGTTGGGACGGCCGTCGATTTCGGTCGGCGCTTTGGCGACAACAAAGAGTGGGGCGTTCGCCTCAATGGTGCCTATCGCGACGGCCGGACACCGATCGCCTTCCAGACGGATGGATTCGGCGTCGGCGCGGCGGCTCTCGACTACCGTGGCGAACGGTTCCGGGCTACGGTGGATGTCGGTTTCCAGAAGCAGAACCTGAAGGCACCAACACGCGTGCGGCGAGTGAACCCGGGCTTTCCTATCCCGGATTCACCCTCGCTCTCGATCAACCAGCAGCAGCCCTGGGAATACTATAAATCAAACCATCAATACGCTGCGCTACGCGCCGAATATGACCTCAATGATTTCTGGACGCTGTATGGAGCGTACGGTCACAGCAAATCTGATGAGGTTTTCTTCGGTGGAGTTCTCAGTCTCACGAACGCAACGGGCAGGTTCACGTCACAACCGGCCCTCACCGTACAGGATGCCGATCGCGAAACCGGAGAGGTTGGGCTACGCGGCCGTTTCGCTACTGGAGCGGTGAAACATTCTACCGTGATATCGACCACGGGGCTGTGGCAAGACAGCGGAACTGCCAATACCAATGTCGGACCATTGATCACGTCGAATCTCTATAATCCGGTTTACGTGGCTCCGCGTAGCGCGACGGGCCTGTCGCACGATGCGCCACTTTCTTCGCGGCGGATTAATCAAAGCGTTGCAATCGCGGATACAATGTCGATTCTCGATGATCGCGTGCTTCTCACCGTGGGCGGGCGCTGGCAGGGGATCGATGTCGCCAACTTCAACAGAACCGGTGCCGTGACCTCACGTCCGCAGAACGAGGCGATCACCCCTGCCGTGGCTCTCGTGGTAAAGCCAATCAACAACCTGTCGCTTTACGGCAACTACATCGAAGGCCTAACGTCGGGTGGAATAGCGCCAGTCGGGACCGTCAATGTCGGCCAGGTCTTTCCTGCGATTGTGGCCAAGCAGATTGAAGTCGGCGCCAAATATGACTTCGGGACTGTGGGCGTGAGTGTAGCAGCGTTTGAGATTACGCAGCCCAACGGGTTTACAAATCCGGCGACCAACATCTTCTCGGTCGACGGCGTGCAGCGTAATCGCGGATTGGAGTTCAACACCTTCGGTGAGGTCACTCCGGGGTTGCGTCTGCTCGGTGGCGTGTCCCTCATCGACGGCGTGCAGACCAAGACGGTTGGCGGCCAATTCGACGGCAGGACCGCGGTTGGCGTTCCGGATATTCAATTCAACCTCTATGGCGAATACGATCTGCCCTTCTGGCGGGCCTCGGGAGTAGCGACTCTGACCGGGAGAGTCATTTATACATCGCGGCAATTTTACGATCAGGCGAACACGCAGCAGATACCGGACTGGACCCGGGCCGACGTCGGGGCACGCTACGTCACTAAAGTCGATGGTAGGTTGCTGACCTTGCGTGCGGCGGTCGAAAACGTCTTCGGGCTAGACTACTGGGCAACGACGGGACGCGGCTTTTTGACCCCGGGTACACCGCGCACTTACCGGATCTCGGCGAGCATCGACTTTTGAGTCGCCGTGAGACAGTGATGTTGTGAACGACCGTTCGGAGGCAGCAGCAGCCTGGACTTCCACGAATTCCAGAAGGCTGCGCGTTGCGCTCGTCCGGTTGCATCGTTGGCTTGGCCTGAGCCTGGGCATCCTTCTCGTGGTGATCGGTCTCACGGGCAGCTTCGTCGTCTTTTATCGCGAGATCGACGCAGCATTGAATCCGAGCCTGTACACTCCGGCCGGGCCTCAGCACCGTCTCAAGGCCGCCGAGGTCATGCGGATTGCGGCCATCGCGGATCAGACGCCGATCCGATCCGTCATCGCTCCTGACCGGACCTGGCCGGTCTGGATCGTCATGCACTCCCACGCGACGGAGAAAGGTCAATATCCGAATCTCTGGACCACCATGATCGATCCGTCAAATGGAAAGGTGTTAGGTCGGCGCGACTACACCAACTGCTTTGCGTTCACCGTCTATCGCATGCACCACAATCTTCTGCTCTATGACTGGTGGGGTCACGAGCTTGTCGGAGCGATCGGATTCCTACTGCTTGGGATGGCTTGCTCGGGCCTGTATCTATGGTGGCGGGAGCGAGTCCGGTTCTGGCGCTCTGTCTCGATCCGCAGGCACGTGTCCGCGCAACGCTTCATGCGCGATCTGCACAATACAGCGGGCTTCTGGAGTTTACCGTTGCTTGCTCTGATCGCCGTTACGGGTATCGGGATCGTGTTTCCAAGTGTCGTCCGACCTTTAGTCGGCTTGATCTCAACGGCCAACCCTGACCCGTCACCGACCGTCAAGTCTTCTCCTCCCAACGAAACCTCACGATTGTCCGCTGATACGATTGTTCTCGCGGCGCGCACCGCCAAACCCGGCTACGAGATAGCGCAATTGACACCGCCGAACGAGACTCGCAACACTTGGCGAATCCTGTTGCGCCCACCGGGCTCCGATCCAGCCCTTCGCACCCGCGGTGCCATCTGGCTCGACCCCTGGACGGGCGCACTCGCGCACGACCGCACGCCTGACTCCATGTCGCTGGGCGACCGCTATATGACCGGACAACTCTGGTTGCATAACGGATCGACCTTCGGCTTGCTCGGTCGTCTTCTGGTCTTTGCCATTGGCTTCGTGCCGCTTTTTCTCTTCGTCACAAGCTTTCAGATTTGGCGGTGGAGGCGCGCGGCAAAGAATCGAACGTGCGCAATTGTCTAGAATCAGCCAATCAGCCCTTCGGAAAATGGACTAGATTAGAATCTTCCCTATCCAACTATCACACTGGCCAACCGGACCTTCTGCACAGCAACCATACTGAAACATTACAGGTCGGCAGAGCCGATGGAAACCGATGGCGGGTGGTTTTCGGCGGGTACAGATCTTTTGCCCTGGCGCGGCGCACAATCTCTTGCGGCGTGACGAGGTAGCCGTCCCGCATGGCCCTCACCTCCACGTCGTCGTAGCCAAGCAACAGACATGGCACATGAGCCAGCACGAGTTGCAATGCGGCTTGCAGCCGATGATGACCATCCATGACTGCCATGCTGTTGTATTCTAGCACAATCGGGATACGCCAGAGTTGCTCGCGCCGGATTGTTTCCGCCAAGCTTTTCGCATGTTCCGGATAATGACACTCGTTCGGCAGGATCGCGTCTGCACGAACGAAGTGGACGGGCAACGCACAGAGCACGGCCGGCTCCTTTCTAATCCAGATAAACCCGTTCCGGATGCGGATGACTTAAAAAGTCATGATGTGAAATGTGCCAGCCATAGGCGCCGGCCAGTAGGAAGGCGATGCAGTCGCCCGCACGCAGGCGCTCGACCCGGACGTCGCAGGCAAGCGTGTCTTTTGGCGTGCACAGTTCGCCGCACAAGGTCACTGGAGTCTCATGCACGGCCGGGCGCGGGAACGGATATGGCCAGGCTTCGCGCGGCAGCACCACGAACGGATGATTGTGCTGCCATGATGCCGGCAGCCGAAAATGGTGAGATCCGCCGCGCAGTATCGCGAAGTGCTTGCCATGCGTGTGCTTGAGGTCGGTGACGTCGGCGAGGTAATAACCGCAGTCCGCAGTCAGAAAGCGCCCACATTCGAAGACGAGCTGAAAGCGCGGGCGGCGCGCGGCGATCAACGCCGCCAGGCCGGCGCAGAAACCTTCCCAATCGAACGACGCCTGCGGATCGGCATAGTTGATGCCGATGCCGCCGCCGGCGTTGAGCCAATCGAATTCCAGTTGATAGCGCCGCTGCCAAGTGCTCGTCAGATCGAAGTAATGTTCGAGCAGGGCGAGATGTGTTTGTGCGTCTAGATTGTTGGAGATGGAATGGATATGCAGGCCCTTCAGACGCACGCCGGGCAGGCCGAGCGCCAGTTCGATCAGGGCAGGTATCTGCGCCTCTTCGATGCCGAACTGGGTCGCCTGCCCTCCCATGCGCAGTGTGGCTTGCTGCGGTACGGATGCCGGGTTGACCCGCAGCAGGATATCCGCTCGCTGATTGCGGCGGCGCGCGATCCAGTCCAGACGCCGCAACTGGTGCTCGCTTTCGACATGGATCAGCAGGACACCCTGATCAAGGGCGCCTTCTAGCTCGACGTCGGTCTTGCCAGGCCCCCCGAATACAATTGGCACCGCATCGTCGACCCCGCGCACGGCCCGGATTTCCCCCAGCGATGCCACTTCAAAGCCGTCGGTACGATGCAACAGCGCCCGCAGGATCGGCGCGTCGCTATTAGCCTTGATGGCGTAGAACAGCTTGCACTGCGCAGGCAGGCAACGGCGCAGCGTGTCGACGCGCCGGCGCAAATGCGCCAGATCGTAGAGGTAGGCGCACACCGGTTCGGTGCGGCCATCCAGGTAATTGCGTAAGTGTTGCAGGTTCATTGCCCGCTATCTTTCATTTGATGCCGTGCCAGATGGGCCGCCATGGCGCGGCGGCTGATGCCGCGATCATCGCCCAGGATGAACATGCGCACCTGGTCCCGATGCCAGGCCTCGCAATCCTCCGGAGCGCGCGGCAACGCGCAGAACGTCTTGCCATGCTGCAAAGCCGCCGTGCGAATGCGCGACACCGCCGCGCGCACCTCCGGGTGGCGTGTCTGCCACGGAACTCCGAGACATTGCGAGAGATCGGCGGCGCCCTCCAAAAGCACGTCCACTCCGTCGACTGCGGCAATCGCATCGGCTTGATCGATGCCTTCGGTGTCTTCGATCATCGCCACGACCAGCGTGCGCTCACGCGCGGCCTCCAAGGCGGATACCAGATCATCGCGCCCATAGCCGCTATGCCAAGTGGCGTTCAAGCCACGCTCGCCGAGCGGTGCGAAATGACAGAGCCGCACCGCGTCCCGAGCGGCCTGCTCCGAGCAAATGCGCGGAAACACGATGCCTTCGGCACCGGCGTCCAACGCCTGCGCGGCCTGATGCGGCGCCGCCACCCGGACCAGCACGGCGATCCCGGCGGCACGCGCCGCCAGCAACATGCTGGCTAACTGGTTCGGGCCGATCAGCGTATGTTCCAGATCGATCACCACGAAGTCGTAGCCGGCTGCCGCGATCAATTCGACCGAAAGCGCAGCCGGCGTAGAGCAAAATAATCCATACAATGGATGCGACGAGGCTTTCTGTTGCAGGCGCACTTTCAGAGACATGACGGCTTCCCTTCCGGCGCCAGCGGGTTCGGCGCGAGCCGAGGGCGCAAACGGATTTCCTGCCGAAAGCGGCGGCTTGCAAGCAGTTCGATCGAGAC
>ENA-UOUJ01001565-UOUJ01001565.1-activated-sludge-metagenome-genome-assembly--contig:-NODE-1565-length-11794-cov-4.153846_pt1 | contig 11794 bp, 11 predicted proteins | sample MGYA00249839_ERZ747224 | MGnify/ENA primary metagenome ERZ747224 (study PRJEB28782, sample SAMN03220277) | activated sludge metagenome | biome: wastewater; feature: sewage sludge; material... | reverse complement strand
GACGCGGATACTGGCGAATTTCGGCGCAGGCCATAACCACATCGACACGGCGGCGGCCAAGGCTGCGGGCGTGGTCGTTACCAACACGCCCGGCGTGGTGACGGACGCCACCGCCGACATCGCGTTGACCCTGATCCTGATGACCGCGCGGCGGGCCGGAGAGGGCGAGCGGCTGGTCCGCGCGGGCCTCTGGACCGGATGGCAGCCCACGCAGATGCTGGGAACGCATGTGACGGGGCTGACCGCGGGCATCGTCGGCATGGGCCGGATCGGGCAGGCAGTCGGGCGGCGCTGTCATTTCGGCTTTGCGATGCCGGTCCTTTTCCATAACCGCTCCACCGTGGCGGGGCTGGATTTCCCCGCGCGGCAGATGCCGGACCTGCCCTCGCTGCTGGCGGCGGCGGATGTGGTGGTGATCGCGGTTCCCGGCGGCGCGGGCACCCGGCATCTGATCGGGGCTGCGGAACTGGCCGCGATGAAGCCCGGCGGCATCCTCGTCAATGTCGCGCGCGGCGATGTGGTGGACGAATCCGCCCTGATCGACGCACTGCGACAGGGCCGGATTGCGGGCGCGGGACTGGATGTCTATGAACGCGAACCCGCGGTGCCCGAGGCCCTGCGGGCGCTGGAAAATGCGGTTCTGCTGCCGCATCTGGGCACGGCCGCCGAACAGGTCCGCACCGAAATGGCGCTGCGCGCGATGGCCAATCTGGTGGCCTTTGACGAAGGCCGCGACCCGCCCGACCGGGTGGCCTGACCCCGCTCATGGAACCCTGCCTGCGCCAATGCGTTGTTTGGACATACGCATTCGCGAAGGAGAGCAAGATGAACTGGGATATCATCCAGGGCAAGTGGGACCAGCTGAAGGGTTCGGTCAAGCAGGAATGGGGCCAGCTGACCGATGACGAGCTGACCGAAATTTCCGGCAACCGTGACAAGATGGCCGGCAAGCTTCAGGAACGCTATGGCTGGTCCAAGGAAGAGGCAGACGAAAAGCTGAACGACTTCGTCCGCCGTCACGGCTGATCGGATCGAATGTTGGAATGAGGCAGGGGGCGCCGTCCGGGCGCCCCCTTTCCGTCTGCCGACAGGCCGGTCAACCGCCTGCGTTGCTGCGGTTCCACCTCAGCGAGGACAGGAAGGACAGGCCGATCACCGCCGCCCCCACCAGGCCCGTCACCGCCTCGGGGATGTTCCACATGGTCTGGGCGAACATCACCACAGACAGGATCAGGATCGACCAGAAGGCGCCATGTTCCAGGAACCGGAACTCGGCCAGCGTGCCGCGTTCGACCAGCATCACGGTCATGGACCGCACATACATCGCCCCGATTCCCAGCCCGATCGCGATCAGGAACAGGTTCTGGGTCAGCGCGAAGGCCCCGATCACCCCGTCGAAGCTGAACGAGGCGTCCAGCACCTCCAGATACAGGAACCCGCCCAGTCCCGCCTGCGCCGCAGCACCCGCCGCGCGCTGGCCCCAGCTGTCCAGCACATGACCCAGTGCATCCACCGCCAGATAGGTCACGATCCCCCACATCGCGGCGAACATGAAGCTTGCTTCCTCGGCAGGGGGCAGAAGGACGGTGAACACCAGCACGCAGATCAGGACCAGTCCGACCTCCATCCCGCGGATGCTGCCGGCCAGGCGCAGGCGGCGTTCCAGTATCTCGATCCAGTCCACCTCCTTGGACTGGTCGAAGAAGTAATTCAGCGCGACCAGCATCAGGAACGACCCGCCGAAGGCCGCGATGGCCAGATGCGCCTCGCCGATCAGTTCGGCATAGCGCACGGGGTCGGTCGCGGCCAGCCTGACCGCCGCCCATGGCCCGATCCGGGCCGCGATCACCACGACCAGCAGCGGAAAGATCACCCGCATCCCGAATACGGCGATGACGATGCCCCAGGTCAGGAACCGGCGCTGCCATCTGGGTGACATCGTCTTCAGCTTGTTGGCGTTGACGATGGCGTTGTCAAAGGACAGCGAGATTTCCAGCACCGCCAGCACCGCGGCTATCAGGAAGAACGACAGCGCCCCCGAGGTCGTCCCCGAGAATTCATAGCCCAGGAACGCGGCAAGGATCAGGCCCAGCACGGTGACGATGAAGGGCCAGGTCATGTAACGCAGGGTCGTCCTCATCATCCGTCCCGCCGTCTTTCGCGCTTTTGCATATGCAGGTCAGATATGCCCGTGACCGGCAGGGGGCAAGGCAAGGCGCTGCAGGGGAACGGCCGGCGGCCCAGCCTTCCCGCGTCCCGGATTCACTGCCGGGTCCGGACGCCCCTTGCGTCAAAGCCAGCGTTTCCAGCGCAGAATCATCCATGTGCCAAGCGCCGACAGTGCCATCAGCCCCAGCGCCGCGGCATAGCCGTAACGTGCGTGCAGTTCCGGCATATGGTCGAAGTTCATGCCATAGATGCTGGCGATCAGCGTGGGCGGCAGGAGCAGTGCCGCGATGACCGACAGGATGCGCACCGTGCTGTTTTGTTGCAGGTTGATCATGCCCAGTGTCGCATTGACGATCAGTCCCACGCGCGAGGACAGGAAACCGCCATGTACCTCCAGTGCCTGGATATCGCGCTGGATCGCCTTCAGAACGGGCTTCAGTTCGGCCGCGCCGGGGTTGGGGTCGATACTGACGCTGTGGAAGGCCAGCATGCGCTCGATGGTCAGCAGCGCAAGCCTGATGCGGGACAGGCGCTCGGCCTCGCGGCCCGTGCGTTCCAGCGCCGTCTGCAGCCAGCCGGCGTCGGCTGACGCTGCGCCGTTGAAGATGCGGGCCGATACCTCCTCCAGTGCGTGGCCCGCACTTTCCATCAGATCGGCCTGACGGGCCACGATTTCGTCGATCAGCGCCAGGAACAGCCGGTCGGGCGTATCCGCGCCAATGGTCGAACGGTCGGCACGGCTCGGGAAGGTTTCGAACGGGCGGGGGGCGTGATGGCGGACCGTCACCAGCCGGGCAGGCGACAGGATGAAGGTGACGGGCATTGCGGTCTGCCGGCCGTCGGGCAGCGATCCCGGCAGCACCGCGGTCATGTAAAGACTGTCGCCTTCGCGATAGAGCCGATTCGAGATCTCGATTTCTTCCATGTCGGCCAGCGTCGGAATCTTGAATCCCAGCGCCTCGACCTCGTTCACCTGACGGTCGAGCGGGCGATAGAGATCGATCCACAGCGCCCCGGTCAGCGGTTGTTCGGGTGTCATGGGACCGATCCCCGCCCCGCGGGACTGATAGGCGTAAAGCATGGCGGCGTTCCCGTTCCTTCATGGCGACGGAAGGCCGATCCGGACGCCAAGGTCAATCCTTCGGATTCAAGAGATGGTCCGGGCGAAAAACGGCCGGTCAGCGGCCAGGCGACGCGCGCGGACCTTTCCTCGTCGTCACCTTGCGCCGCTTGATCCCGCCGGTGCGTGGCGCGGCCCGACCGGCGGGTTAGAGATTGCGGCGTCATGGACCGCCTGCCGGGGGCCGTGATCTGTTCCGGAATGACGCGAAAGGGCCGGTGCGCCGGGCGCCGGCCCTTGGGTCCATTGGCGGTCCTGGTCCTTACCGGGTCTCAGTTTGCCTGCGGCTGATTGCGGCGGAACAGGGCGAACAGCGGATCGATGATCCAGGCCGCAACCGGAATCAACAGCAGCCCCAGCGCCAGCCCGAGGATGCCGTCGATGAAGGCGGTGGTCATCCAGCGCACCACACCGGCCATTCCGGGAACCGCCCGTGCCACACGCTCGGCCGTGTCGCGAATGAATTCGTAAGGCTGGTGCAGCCCCAGCTCATGCAGGCCGTGGATCACGATGTTGCCGCCGACCCAGATCATGGCCGCCGTGCCGATCACGGTCAGCGTCTTCATGAAGCCCGGCATGATCTTGACGATGGAATGACCCAGACTGGACAGAAAGCCGTTGCGCTTGCGGGCCAGCGTCATGCCGTAATCGTCCGCCTTCACGATCAGCGCGACGAAACCATAGACCGCGACGGTGATCGCCACGGCCACCAGAAACAGGATCGCGGCCTTCATCCACAGGCTGTCCCGCACCGGAATGGTGGACAGGGCGATGGTCATGATCTCGGCAGACAGGATGAAATCGGTCTTGATCGCACCCGCAACCTTTGCCTCCTCCAGCTGGGTCGGGTCGTCTTCGCTGTCCACATGACCGTCGGCATGCGGAGTGCCCGGACGCAGCCAGTGCCAGACCTTTTCGGCCCCCTCGAAGCACAGATAAGCGCCGCCCACCATCAACAGGGGTGAAATCAGCCAGGGCGCAAAGCTGGACAGCAACAGCGCAATGGGCAGCAGGATGACGATCTTGTTGAAGATCGAGCCCTTGGCGATCTTCCAGACGATCGGCACCTCGCGGCTGGCATCGAAGCCGTGGACATATTTCGGCGTCACCGCGGCGTCGTCGATCACGGCGCCCGCCGCCTTGGCTCCGGCCTTCGCCGCTTGTCCCGCCACGTCATCGACCGAGGCCGCCGCCACCTTGGCGATGCCCGCCACGTCGTCCAGCAATGCGAGCAGTCCGCTCATCCGTTTCGCTTCCCTTGCATGCTTCTGTGCGCTGCTGCGCTTTTCGTCCGTCCGCGACGGAACGCGCAAGGGTGCATCGGGTTCACCAAGACCGGGGCGGAATGCGCGCTTCACTTGCACGCGGGCCGCGGATGTTCCATCACGCGGGGACAATTGCGGCGACGGACTTCAGGGGGACGGGCAGATGGCCGATCTGGATATGAACGCGAAACCGACCGAGGACATCAATGTCCGCGATGTCTTCGGCGTCGACAGCGACATGAAGGTCAAGGGCTTCGCCGAACGCACCGACCGGGTGCCCGACCTGGACACGACCTACAAGTTCGACCCCGACACCACATTGGCGATCCTCGCAGGCTTTGCCTACAACCGCCGCGTGATGATCCAGGGCTATCACGGCACCGGAAAATCCACGCATATCGAGCAGGTGGCGGCGCGGCTGAACTGGCCCACCGTACGGGTGAACCTGGACAGCCACGTGTCGCGCATCGACCTGATCGGCAAGGACGCGATCAAGCTGGTCGAGGGCCAGCAGGTGACGGTCTTCCACGAAGGCATCCTGCCCTGGGCGCTGCGCAACCCCGCCGCCATCGTCTTTGACGAATATGACGCGGGCCGGGCCGACGTGATGTTCGTGATCCAGCGCGTGCTGGAGGCCGAGGGCAAGCTGACCCTGCTGGACCAGAACGAGATCATCACCCCCAACCCCTGGTTCCGCCTGTTCGCGACGGCGAATACCGTGGGTCTGGGCGACACCACCGGGCTTTACCACGGCACCCAGCAGATCAACCAGGGCCAGATGGACCGCTGGAACCTGGTAGTGACGCTGAATTACCTGTCCCACGACGCCGAGGTCGCGATCGTGCTGGCCAAGGTGCCGCAGATGAACACCGAAAAGGGCCGCAGATGCGTGGCCCAGATGGTGACGCTGGCCGACCTGACCCGCACCGCCTTCATGCAGGGCGACCTGTCCACGGTGATGAGCCCGCGCACGGTGATTTCCTGGGCGCAGAACGCCCGCATCTTCGACAATGTGGGCTATGCTTTCCGGCTGACCTTCCTGAACAAATGCGACGAACTGGAGCGCCAGACCGTCGCCGAGTTCTATCAGCGCCTGTTCGACGAGGAACTGCCGGAAAGCGCGGTGGCGAAGGCGGGGTGATGGACGTCCGGACGAGCTCTCTGACCGGCGCGGCCGGAGAGCATCTGGTCATGTCGCGGCTGTTGAGCCGCGGCTACATCGCCGCGTTAGCCCCGCAAGGCGTCCTGAATTTCGACATCGTCGTGACCTCGCCGGATGGGGCGCATCTTTGTGCGTTTCAGGTCAAGACAAGTTGGGAGAAGGGGAATGACCGCGGCTGGCATATGCAGGAAAAGCACGAGGCGACAGTTGCCGACAGCATATTCTATGCGCTTGTCGATCTCGGCAAGAACGCCGACGCATTGCCGGCAGTGTATGTTGTTCCGTCAAGACAGGTGGCAGACGCAGTCAAAACAAGCTATCTTGCATGGCGGCAGCAACCGGGAAAGAAGGGCCAACCACATAAAAATACAAAGTTTCGTCGACTGAATCTCGACTACAGCAAGATTTGTGGACCTGACTTCCCTCTGAAAATGGGATGGCTTGACGCATATAGAGAGAATTGGGCGCAGATCGCCAGTTTTGCTTGGCCCGCCCACAATGCCGAATAATGGCGGGAACGGGCCGGTCAGCGACTGAGTGACCGGCCTCGCTGCTTACATCAACCCTGACGCGCGGCCTTCGTCGCCTTGGTCCACCAGGCCAGTTCGTCCAGCATCGCGTCCAGCGAGCCCTGCAGGTTACCCTCGATCTCGCTGATGGGCGAGTCCTGGCCGCCGCTCCATACCTTGAAGAAATCGCCGCCGCCGATGTGGACGGCGTTGCGCAGCGGCACCATCTGCAATTCGACCGCGATGTTGCGCAGATGCTCCAGCGCCCGCGCTCCACCCATGCTGCCATAGGCCAGCGCGGCCATCGGCTTGTGGTTCCATTCGTTATAGGCCTGATCCAGCGCGTTCTTCAGCGCCCCGGTAATGGAACGGTTGTATTCCGCCACAATGAACAGATAGCCGTCGAATCCGGCCAGTTTTTCCTGCCACTTCACCGCACGCGGGTCGGACGAGGGCGCCCACAGGTTCGACGCCGCCTCGTCGAACAGCGGCAGGTCGAAGTCGCGCAGGTCCACCAGTTCGAAATCCAGTTGGGGATGGTCCTTGACCTTGTCCATAAGCCACTGGGCGGGCTTGTCGGCAAAGCGGGTCTTGCGGGTCGAGCCGATGATGACGGCGATACGGGGCTTGGACATGACGGTCTCCATGATTAACTTGGTTTCCAAAGGGAACCAAGGGCGATCTAGAGACCACCCACAGATGACACAAGAAGGCACCGACATGAAACCATATGACATGCAGGATACCGGAACCTGCCAGCGCATCAGCGCGATGCTGTCGCGCATCGGGGACAAATGGACCCTGCTGATCGTGCGGGCGCTGGGGCAGGGGCCGATGCGGTTTTCCGCGCTGAAGCGCGAGTTGGGCAGCATCTCGCAGAAGATGCTGACCCTGACCCTGCGCAACCTGGAACGCGACGGCTTCGTGACCCGCACGGTGACGCCTTCGACCCCGCCGCAGGTTGAATATGCGCTGACCGGAATGGGGTACGACCTGTTCCGGCCCATCGCCGCGCTGGCGGAATGGACCTGGGCCAATGCCGACGCCATCGATGCGGCGCGCGCGGATTACGACGCCCGTCAGCGCGCGGCATAGGCCAGAAGCGCGTGGAACAGATCGGGCGGCAGGTTCTGCGGATCGGTGATGGTGATGGTCGTGCCGGGCGGCAGGGCGGCCAGGTCGTCTGGCCGGGGGTCCGCGGCAGGTGCCATCTGCGGCACGATGCCGCCGCTGGGCGCCATGGTCAGCGGCGGCAGGCGCGGCATGGGCGCGGCCGTCACCGGTCCCCGGTCCGCCAGCGCCTGATTCTGCGCCTCGGCCAGCCTGCGCTCCAGTTCGGCGGTTCGCCGGGCGTCGAGTTCGGCAAGCTGGACGTTCACCTGCGCCTGCACCTGCTGCTGCATCCGGGCGGTGACGGCGCCAAGCTGGGCGTTCACGGCCTCGACCCCCTCGTGAAAGCCGCGCCGGTATGCGGGGGCGCAGTCCTGCGCGAAGGCGGGCAGGACGGTGGCGAGGCTCAGGGCAAGGGCGATCGGGGCGGGGTGCATCGGCGTCTCCTTCGTTGTCGGTGCGAACGCGCGGGATTGCCTGCGGTTCGCCATGGACAGCGCGCCCGTCCTGTCCGAAAACAGACAGCATGAAGAAATCCGACAACCCCGCCGATCCGTTCAAGAAGGCCCTGGCCGAGGCGACCCGCGCGCTGGCCGAGGACCGCGAACTGAACGTGACCTTCACCGCCGACCCTTCGGGGGTGGCGGGCGATACGATGCGTCTGCCGCAGGTCAGCCGACGGATGGCGCGCGACGAGATCCTGCAGGCCCGCGGCACCGCCGATGCGCTGGCGATGAAGCTGCGCCACCATGATGCCGCGACCCATGCGAAATACGTGCCCGCCGGTCCCATGGCCCGCGAGCTTTACGAGGCGATGGAAACCGCCCGCTGCGAGGCGCTGGGCGCGCGCGACATGCCCGGCGCGCTGTCCAATATCGATGCGAAGATCGGGGCCGAGGCCGAGCGCAAGGGCTATGGCCAGATCAAGGCGCCCGCTGATGCCCCGCTGGCGGTTGCGGCGGGCTATCTGGTCCGGCAGGCGGCGACGGGGCGGGCGCTGCCCCCTGCGGCGCAGCATGTGGCCGATCTGTGGCGGCCCTTCGTCGAACAGCAGGCCGGCGACACCGTGACCGATGCGGCGGCGGCCCTGGCCGATCAGTCGGCCTTTGCCCGGCTGTCGCGCCGGATCATCGCGGACCTGGGTTACGGCGACCAGTTGGGAGACGACCCCGACGAGCCGCAGGACGACGATTCGGACGAAAACGCCGAGCAGGACGAGGAAGCCGGCGACAACCAGTCGCGCGAGCAGCAGGAGGGCGACGAGGCCGAGGCCAGCCCCGAACGCAGCCAGGAGCGCACGCAGGACGAACGGCAGGCGCAGGTATCCCTTGACGACCAGTCCGACGAGGAACTGGTCGAAGACGCCGAGATGCCCGACAGCGAGATGCCGCCGGAACTGCCGCCCCCGGTCAGCGAGGCCAGCGCCGACTACAAGGTCTATACCCAGGCCTTCGACGAGGAGATCAAGGCCGAGGATCTGGCCGATCCGGCCGAACTGGAACGGTTGCGCAGCTATCTGGACAAGCAGTTGGAACCCCTGCGCGGCGCGGTCGGGCGGCTGGCCAACAAGCTGCAGCGCCGCCTGCAGGCGCAGCAGAACCGAAGCTGGGAGTTCGACAAGGAAGAGGGCGTGCTGGACGCGGGCCGTCTGGCGCGCGTGGTGGCCAACCCGACGACGCCCCTGTCATTCAAGGTCGAGAAGGACACCGAGTTCCGCGACACCGTGGTCACGCTGCTGATCGACAATTCGGGCTCGATGCGCGGCCGTCCCATCAGCATCGCCGCGATCTGCGCCGACGTGCTGGCGCGGACGCTGGAACGCTGCTCGGTCAAGGTCGAGATCCTGGGCTTCACCACCCGCGCCTGGAAGGGCGGGCAGAGCCGCGAGAAGTGGCTCGCCGACGGCCGCCCGGCCGGACCGGGGCGGCTGAACGACCTGCGCCACATCATCTACAAGGGGGCGGACGCGCCGTGGCGGCGGGTGCGGCCCAATCTGGGCCTGATGATGAAAGAAGGCTTGCTGAAGGAAAACATCGACGGCGAGGCGCTGGAATGGGCGCACCGCCGCATGACCCGCCGCTCCGAGGCGCGCAAGATCCTGATGGTGATTTCGGACGGCGCGCCGGTGGACGACAGCACCCTGTCGGTCAATCCGGCGAACTATCTGGAACGGCACCTGCGCGACGTGATCGCGATGGTCGAACGGCGCAGGCAGGTGGAACTGATCGCCATCGGCATCGGGCATGACGTGACCCGCTATTACCAGCGGGCGGTGACGATCACCGATGTGGACCAACTGGCGGGCGCAATGACCGAACAGTTGGCGGCGCTGTTCGAGGCCGATCCGCGAAAGCGGGCGCGCGCCATGCTGGCCGGCGGCGCGCGCAGGATGGGATAGGTCATGACTGCAGGCCGGTCATGGTGGATGTGCGGCCGGGCCGTCGCCGTGGCTGCGGCCATCGCCGTGGCGGGCTGCAATGTCGTGCCCGCGCGAATGGGCGAGCCGCCGCCGCCACAGGCGCAGGGCATGGCGCAGATCCCCGGATACGCGCGCATCCGCACCTATGGCGATGCGATGATTCCCTCGCCGTCTGCACCCGACGAACTGGACCAGGCCTTGCACCAGCGGTTGGCCAGCGGCGAACGGCTGGACCTGCTGGCCCTGTCGGGCGGGGGCGACGCGGGCGCCTATGGCGCGGGATTCCTGAAGGGCTGGTCCGAACGCGGCGACCGGCCGGAATTCGCAGTGGTCACGGGCGTTTCCACGGGCGCGCTGATCGCTCCCATGGCCTTTCTGGGCCCGGCTCATGACGGCGCGCTGGAACGGTTCTATACTCAGACACAGGCCGACGATATCTATCGGCTGCGCATTCTGGACGTGCTGGGCGGAGCCAGCGCCCTGGCCGACAGCGGCCCGCTGGAACGCCGCATCGCCGAGGTGGTGACGCCGGACCTGGTAGAGGCCATCGCGCGCGAACGGCGCAAGGGCCGGGTGCTGCTGATCGGGACGACCGATCTGGACGCGCAGCGTCAGGTCATCTGGGACATCGGCCGCATCGCCGCGTCCGGCCAGCCGGACCGGGTGGCGCTGATCCGGCGGGTGCTGCTGGCCTCGGCCTCGATCCCGGCCGCGTTTCCACCGGTTGTCTTCGACGTTGTCCGGGACGGCCGCTTCTATCAGGAACTGCATGTGGACGGGGGCGTGACGCGCGGCATCTTTGCCTATCCCGCGAATTATCCGGTGCCGCCCAAAAGGGGGCCGCGCAACATGTGGCTGATCCGCAATTCGAAACTGGCGCCGGAATGGTCTGCCACACGGGCAACCGCGGTGGGCATCGCGGAACGGTCGATCGACACGATGATCAAGTCGCAATACCGGGGCGAACTGCGCACGATCCAGCAGACCGCGGCCCGTGACGGGTTCGAACTGCGGGTAACCGCGGTGCCGCCGCGATTTCCGGTGCCTTATGCGAAACCATTCGATCCGGTCTATACGCGCGCCCTCTATGCGGTGGGTCTTGCCTCCGGGCGGTCGGGGCGGGGATGGGGCACTCCCGCCGAACTGGGCGCACCGTGAGGGCAGCCCGGCCTGCGTCGCCTGTGCAGGAACAAGCTGCCAAGGGGCCGCATCCTGGCGGCCAGGGACGCGGCATTGGCGTGACTTGATTTCCGGGGCTGGTCCACGCAAGCACGGTTGCGGGACCTGAACGGTTCTGCCCGGCGCCAACAAGGGGGTGACATGATGCGCATCGGCTTTCTGATCCCCGAATTTCCGGGCCAGACGCATATTTTCTTGTGGCGCGAACGTCAGGCCCTGGCCGAGCTGGGGATCGAGGCCGATCTGATCTCGACCCGGCCGCCCCCGCCTGCGATTGCGCCCCATTCCTGGACCGCCGAGGCGCAGGCGCAGACACGATATCTGATGCCGGTGGGCCGGTCCGGACTGGCCGGGCTGGGCGCCGAATTCCTGCGCGCCGGGCCGGGGGGGTGGGGGCGCGGTCTGCGGGCGGCGCTGGCGGCCGAAACCGCGGGCGGGTCCAGGGCGCGGGCGCGGATGCTGGCGATGCTGGCCATGGCCGCGCGCCTGAATCGGATCGCGCGCGAACGCGGCTGGAGCCATGTCCATGTCCATTCCTGCGCCGATTCGGCCAATATCGCGATGCTGGCCGAACGGCTGGGCGGGCCCGGCTACAGCCTGACCCTGCACGGACCGACGCTGGAGGGCTATGGTCCCAACCAGCGCGCGAAATGGGTACATGCGCGTTTCGCCACCGTCATCTCGCGCCTGCTGGCCGGAGTGGTCGAGGAACGGCTGGCCGGATCGACGCCGCCGGTCATCAACATTGCCCCCATGGGCGTGGATCTGGACCGCATCCGCCGCAGCATCCCCTGGCAGCCGCCCGCCCCCGGCGAGCCGCTGCGCATCGACCTGGTTCCTGGCGTCGACGTGGCGCGCCGG
>ENA-UOUJ01001563-UOUJ01001563.1-activated-sludge-metagenome-genome-assembly--contig:-NODE-1563-length-11814-cov-11.770814_pt1 | contig 11814 bp, 8 predicted proteins | sample MGYA00249839_ERZ747224 | MGnify/ENA primary metagenome ERZ747224 (study PRJEB28782, sample SAMN03220277) | activated sludge metagenome | biome: wastewater; feature: sewage sludge; material... | reverse complement strand
TGGCGCGGCCCAAGCGCAAGCGGCGGGCGTCCAACTTCCTGGCCGAGGCTTCGGCCCTGACCGCCGGCGACCTGGTGGTGCACCTGGACCACGGCATCGGCCGCTATGAGGGCCTGCGCACCCTCGACATCCAGCAGGCGCCGCACGACTGCCTGGAAATCCTCTATGCGGGCGAGTCTAAGCTGTTCCTGCCGGTCGAGAACATCGACCTTCTAACCCGCTATGGAACCGACAGCGACGGGGTCCAGCTGGACCGGCTGGGCGGGGCCGGCTGGCAGGCGCGCAAGGCCAAGGCGAAAGAGCGGCTGCGCGCCATGGCCGAGGGTCTGATCGCCCTGGCCGCCAAGCGCGCCCTGCGTTCGACCGAATCCATCACCCCGTCGTCCGGCCTGTTCGACGAATTCTGCGCCCGCTTCCCGTATGAGGAGACCGAGGACCAGCTGAACGCCATCGGCGACGTTCTGGAGGATCTGGGCAAGGGCCAGCCGATGGACCGGCTGATCTGCGGCGACGTGGGCTTCGGCAAGACGGAGGTGGCCCTGCGCGCCGCCTTCGTCGTGGCCATGAGCGGCAAACAAGTGGCCATCGTCGCGCCGACGACCCTGTTGGCGCGCCAGCATTTCAAGACCTTCTCCGAACGCTTCGCCGGCTGGCCGGTCAAGGTGCGCCACCTGTCGCGCATGGTCACCGCCAAGGATGCGGCCGAAACCCGCGCGGGCCTGAAGGACGGCAGTTTCGAGATCGTGGTCGGCACCCATGCGGTGTTGAGCGATCAGGTCGGATTCCGCGATCTTGGCCTTGTTATCGTTGATGAAGAGCAGCATTTCGGCGTCAAGCACAAGGAGAAGCTGAAGACCCTTCGGGCCGATGTCCACCTGCTGACCCTGACCGCCACCCCCATCCCGCGCACGCTTCAGATGGCCCTTTCGGGCATCCGCGAAATGTCGATCATCGCCACGCCCCCCGTGGATCGTCTGGCGGTGCGGACCTATGTCACGCCGTGGGAGCCGGTGCTGGTGCGCGAGGCCCTGCTGCGCGAGAAATATCGCGGGGGCCAGGCCTACTATGTTGCGCCGCGCCTGAAGGATCTGCCGGATATCGAACGCTTCCTGCGCGAACAGGTCCCGGAGGTGAAATTCGTCGTCGGCCACGGCCAGATGAGCCCGACCCAGCTGGAAGAGGTCATGACCGCCTTCTACGACGGGCAGTATGACGTGCTGGTCTCGACCACCATCGTCGAATCCGGCCTGGACATCCCGACGGCCAACACCCTGGTGGTCCACCGCGCCGACATGTTCGGCCTGGCCCAGCTGTATCAGATCCGCGGCCGCGTCGGCCGGTCCAAGGCGCGGGCCTTCGCCTATCTGACCACCGATCCGAACAAGCCCATGACCCTGTCGGCCGAGCGGCGGCTGCAGGTGCTGCAATCGCTGGACAATCTGGGCGCCGGTTTCCAGCTGGCCAGTCACGATCTGGACCAGCGCGGCGGCGGCAATCTCTTGGGCGACGAACAGTCGGGCCATATCCGCGAAGTCGGCGTCGAACTGTATCAGCAGATGCTGGAAGACGCCGTCAACGAACTGCGCGAGGCGGGCGAGGGCGCGCCGGACCACGGCTGGTCGCCGGCCATCAACGTCGGGGCATCAGTCCTGATTCCAGAATCTTATGTTCCAGACCTGAACGTCCGTCTTAGCCTGTATCGCCGTCTGTCCGACGCCGAACGGATGGAGGCCCGCGAGGCTCTGGCCGCCGAACTGATCGACCGGTTCGGCCCCCTGCCGGACGAGGCGAAACAGTTGCTGCGCATTGTCGGGATCAAGGCCAACTGCCGCACCGCCTGTATCGAGAAGATCGACGTCGGGCCGCTGGGCGCCGTCCTGACCCTGCGCGACAACCGCTTCCCCAATCCGGTCGGTCTGGTCGGCCTGATCCAGAAGAACCACGCCTATTGGAAGATCCGCCCCGATCAGAAGATCGTGGTCAAGGGCGACTGGCCCACGCCCGACGACCGGCTGAAGGTCGCCGAACGCATCACCGCCGACCTGGCGCGGGTGGCCGGGGCCTGATCTTCAAACCTCGACGCGGCGGGTCAGATTGGCCGAGGCCAGCTCCAGCAGGGCGGCCGGGCTGACGTCGGCGCCCAGTTCGGCGCAGCCCACGTCGAACTCGACCACGAAGGGCGAACGGTCCGGGCCGGCGTCGAAGGCGGTGCAGCCGATCACCGCCGCGATCCGTTCGGCCGCCAGTCGCGCCGCCGGGCCGGACGTGGCCGGCAGGGCCAGGGCGAACACCTCGGACGCCAGGCGGGCGGCCGTGTCCTCGACCCGCACCAGGCGCGACACCATGGCCCCGATCTGCGGCATGGCGCGGTCCAGCCAGCCGCCCTGTCGCGCCGCGCGCACCGCCTCGGTGTCGGCGACCCGCAGGACGCAGGCCGACAGGGCGCGCTTGCGCGCCCGCGATCCCTGCGCCACTCGCGTCAGATGGGCGGCGAACAGGTCGGGCGTGAACAGGCCGGTGGACGGGTCCATCAGGCCCGAGGTCCGCACGGCGTCCAGAGCGCGGCGCACCGCCTGATCGCGCCTATGGGTGCGCGCCAGGCCCATAACCCGCGCGGCGGTTTCGTCTTCCGACGTCTCGGCCGTGGCGACGTCGGCCAGGCCGCGATTGTACAGCTCGCTCAGATTGATCTCGCCTGAGCCGCGCAGATAGAGCACCAGCGGAATGTGATACAGGCGCGTGTTCCGCTTCATGCCCGAGGCGATGGACAGGGCCGGGGCATGATCCTCGCCGCCCCACAGGATGGCGGCGTCAAAGGCGCTTTCGTGCAGATAGTCAAAGGCGGTGTAGGGGGTCGGCGCGGCCACCACTTCGGCGCCCTGTTCGGTCAGGGCGTTGGACAGGGCCAGAAAGCGCCGGTCAGCGGCGCCGGCGGCCAGAACGCGGATAGGGGCCTCGGTTTCGGTGTCGGCGCTCAGCAGCACTTCGCGCGCGGCGAAGGTCTGGCGGCGCAGGTTGAACTCTTCCTGGGCGATGGCCGCGCGCGACAGTTGCTCCAGCCGCAGGGCCGCCTGGGCCGGATGCGGCATGGCGCGCATCACCAGATCGGCGGCTTCGGCGTCGGCGGCGCCCGGTGCGCCCACCACGATCACGGGCAGGCGGCGGGGCAGGGCGGCGTCGCGCAGGGCCGTCACCACGCCCGGCGCCAGCCCTTCGACCTCGACCAGGGCAGCCTCCAGCGGCAGGTCTTTCAGCGTCGCGGCGCCCGAGGCGGCCGACCGCGCCGTCACCGTTCGCCAGCCCAGGGCGTCCAGCCCCTGACACAGGGCGTCGGCCCGATCGTCGGTCGCGGCCACGACCAGAATACGCGGATCGGACAGCAAGGGCGGTCTCCAGCAATCACGGCGACTCTCGCCGCGAGCGGGCGGACCATAACGACGGCGCGCTTTCGGATGCAATGGCGCGTTGCGTCCGGCTGTTGATGAGCGTTTGATGCGGGAATCGCGTGGGGCGCGGGAGACGGGCTGTTGAATTCATCCACCGGCGAGATGGCGACGCCATCGTTCTGGGGCCGCCTGGCCGTGCGCGCCTTTGCGCGCAGCTGGGGCCGGGACGTGATGCTGTACACCGGCGGCGTGTCCTTCTTCGCCCTGCTGGCGGTGTTTCCGGCCATCGCCATCCTGATCGGCCTCTATAAGGTCGGCCTGTCGATCGGCCCGGTCAGCCAGCAGGCGGCGGCCCTGGCCGATGTGCTGCCGCATGCGGCGCGCACCATCTTCCTGAACGAAATCGAGCGGCTGGCGTCCACGTCGGCGCGTGCCGTTTCGGCCCAATCGGCCTTCGCCCTGATCATCGGCGGCTATGCGGCGCACCGGGGTTTCAAGGCCTTGCTGGCGGGTCTTAATCTCATACATGACGAAACCGAGCCGCACGGCTTCTTCAAATTCAATCTGCTGGCCTTCTTCGTGGCCCTGTTCGCCTTTGCGCTGTTCACCCTGGTGTCAGGGGCGGTGGTGACGGCGCGGCTGGTGCTGCATGCCGGCAATGCGGCCAGCGGCGCGACCAGCACAGGCGGCGGCCTGCCGTTCGACGGCCTGTTGCCGGCGGTCGGTCTGGCGGTCGGTCTGACCCTGCTTTACCGCTACGCCATGAGCCACCGCACCCGCGTTGCCTGGACGCCCGCCATCGTGGGCGGGGTGGTGGCGACCCTGCTGTCGACCGTCTCGTCGTGGCTGTGCGCCTTCTATGTCGAGAAGATCGTGGAGCTGGGCGCCACCTATGGCTCGGTCGGCGCGGTGGTGGTTCTGCTGATCTGGTTGTCGTGGAACGTCAACGCCATCTTCTATGGCGGGGCCTTCGCCACCGAGATGGAGATCGCCTGGCGCGCGCGGGGCGCCCCGGTCATCGACGAAGACGCCTCGGCCGAGGTGGTCAGCCTGTCGGCGCGGCGGGCGTCGCGACGGTGATGGCGATCACGCCGTCGGTCTCTTCGACGGACAGAACCTCGCCCCCCAGCTGCTGCATCAGATAGGGCGCGTCGATCCGCGCCATGGGGTCGGTGGCCCAAAGGGTCAGCCGCGACCCCGGCGCCGCCGTCTCCAGCGCCTTGCGCAGTCGCAGGGTCGGAACCGGGCATCTGTGCCCCCGCGCATCGACGATCACCCCAGCCGCTCCAGCAGCATCTGAAGCGCCTGACGCACGCTGGCCAGACGCACCGCCTCGCGGCCGATGTCGCCGAACCGCCGCTGGACATGCACCGTCCCATCCGGCCCGGCCGCCGCGAAATGCACCAGGCCCACCGGCTTGTCCGGCGAGCCGCCGCCGGGTCCGGCCACGCCGGTGATCGACACCGAAGCCTGAGCGTCCGACTGCGCCACCGCGCCGTTCGCCATCTCCAGCGCCGTCTGGCGCGACACGGCGCCGTGCGCGTCCAGCGTCGCCTGGGCCACGCCCAGCATCCGCATCTTGGCGGCGTTGCTGTAGGTGACGAAGCCCTGGTCCACCGCCGCCGACGACCCGGCCACCGCCGTCAGGGCGCCCGCGACCAGGCCGCCGGTGCAGCTTTCGGCCGTGGCGATCATCAGGCCGCGTTCGGTCGCGCGGGCGACGACGCGGCGGGCCAGGGTATCGATCTCTTCAGGAAACATCGGCTATCCGCAACACAGGCGAGTCGGTCTAGCGTCCCCCATCGGGCGCTGTCGACCGCGCCGCGGGTTTTTCCGCCTTCAGGGGGACTGAATGACCGACGCCGCCATGGACGCCACGCCCGGCCGGGGATCGCGCCTGACGCCGGCTCTGTTCGCCCTGGCCATCTTCACCTCGGCCTCGCTGGTGTTCGTGGTCCAGCCGATGGTGGCCAAGCTGGTGCTGCCGATGCTGGGCGGATCGCCGTCGGTGTGGAACACCTCCATGGTCTTCTTCCAGGCGGCGCTGCTGGGCGGCTACGCCTATGCCCACCTGCTTCAGAGGATCGGCTCGATCCGCATTCAGGTCGGGGTGCACCTGGCCCTGCTGGTCGCCGCCGCCCTGTTCCTGCCGCTTCAGATCAGCGGGCTGCTGGGCGAGCCGGACCCCGGCGCGCCGATCGGCTGGCTTCTGGCCACCCTGGCCCTGTCGGTGGGGGCGCCGTTCGGCGTGCTGTCGGCCACGGCGCCGCTGTTGCAGGCCTGGTATGCGCGGGTGCGGGCCGGTCATGCGGACGGCCAGAACCCCTATGTCCTTTACGCCGCCTCCAACCTGGGCAGCTTCCTGGCCCTGCTGGCCTATCCGCTGCTGATCGAGCCGCTGGCGACCCTGGGCGGTCAGCGCGGCGGCTGGAGCGTCGGCTATGGCGTCTTCATCCTGATGGTCGCCGCCCTGGCGGTGGTCGTCTGGCGCAGTCGCGATGCGGCCGAGGAGCCGCCGCCCCTGGCCGTCAGCCCGCCCATCGCCTGGATGGACAAGCTGAAGCTGGTGCTGCTGGCCGCCGCGCCGTCCAGCCTGATGCTGGGGGTCACCGCCCATCTGTCGACCGACGTGGCCTCGGCGCCCTTTTTGTGGGTCGTGCCACTGGCGCTGTACCTGCTGACCTTCGTCATCGCCTTCCAGACCCGGCCGGCCCTTCCGCTCTGGCTGACCCTGTCGATCCAGGGGGCGCTGGCGGCGGCCTGCATCATGCTGGTGGCGTTCCGCACCGGTTTCTGGCCCATGCTTTTCGCCATCCATTTGGCGACCTTCTTCTTCACCGCCCTGATGTGCCACCAGCTGCTGGCCGAGCGGCGGCCCGCGCCGGACCGGCTGACAGAATTCTATCTGCTGCTGTCGCTGGGCGGGGTGGTCGGCGGGGCGTTCACGGCCCTGTTGGCGCCGGTGATCTTCAAGACGGTGTGGGAGTATCCGCTGGTGCTGGTGCTGGTCGGGCTGGCGCGGCCGTGGCGGCGCGATCCGGTTCAGCGGCGCGAGATCATCGGCTTTGTCGCCGCCCTGCTGATCGCCGTGTCGCCGGCCGTGCTGTCGGCGGTGTTCCAGGCGGACTGGGACCTGGCCTGGGCCTTCAACCGCATGGTCGACTGGGACATGCAGCAGCTGACCATCACCATCCTGGGCGGGGCGGCCATCGGCGCCTTCCTGTTGCGGGACCGGCCGCCGGCCTTCGTCATCCTGCTGGCGGCCATGGCGCTGACGTCCCACTATATCGCGCGCGGCTATGACGCCCGCCTGTCGGAACGCAGCTTCTTCGGCGTGATGAAGGTGGCCGAAACCAACGATCCGCGCCTGGGCGGGCCGGTGCATGTGCTGATGCACGGCACCACCCTGCATGGGGCCCAGCCGCGCAACGGCGCCAACGCCTGTCTGCCGACCCTGTATTACGCCCCCTCGACCCCCATCGGTCAGGCGGCCCTGGCCCAGCGCCAGAAGCCAGGCGCCGTGATCGGCGTGGTCGGCCTGGGGACCGGCGCCTTAGCCGGATACAAGCGCGCGTCCGACACCCTGACCTTCTTCGAGATCGACCCCCTGGTCGACCGGCTGGCGCGCGATCCGCAGTGGTTCACCTTCATCTCGGACTGCGCCGAAGGGCCGGTGCGCACCGTCCTGGGCGATGCGCGCCTGACGCTGGGCAAGGAGGGCAGGGGGACGTACGACCTTCTGGTCATCGACGCCTTCTCGTCCGACGCCGTGCCGACCCATCTGCTGACCCAGGAAGCGATCCAGCTGTATCTGGACCTGCTGAAGCCCGACGGCGTGGTGGTTCTGCACCTGTCGAACCGCAATCTGGAGATCACCCTGCCGGCCCAGGCGGCGGCCCAGGCGCTGAAGGTCCCGGCCCTGCACCAGATCTATCGCGAAAGCACCGATGCGCCCGAAATGGCCGAGGCCTCGACCGAGGCCCTGATCCTGTCGCCGACCGAGGCGGGGCTGGCGGCCTATCGCGCCGACGGCCGCTGGAACCAGCTTCAGGAAACGGACGTGCGGCCGTGGACCGACGACTATGTCAATCTGATCGGCTCGCTGTGGCGGCACATCAGGCGGTGACGGGAAGCTCCACCGTCGCCGCCGCCTGGGCGGCCAGACCTTCGCCCCGGCCGGTGAAGCCCATGGCCTCGGTCGTGGTGGCCTTCACGCTGACGGCCTGAAGCGGCAGGTCCAGCAGGGCGGCGATCCGTTCGCGCATGGCCTGGCGATGCGGCTTCACCTTGGGCCGCTCGCAGATCAGGGTCACGTCCACATGCACGATCACCCCGCCGCGCGCCGCGACCAGACCGGCCGCGTGGCTCAGGAAACGGTCCGACGACGCGCCCTTCCACTGCGGGTCGGTGGGCGGGAAATGGTCGCCGATATCGCCCTCGCCGATGGCCCCCAGTATGGCGTCGGTCAGGGCGTGCAACCCCGCGTCGGCGTCGGAATGGCCGATCAGGGTCTGATCGTGCGGCACCTCGACCCCGCACAGCCAGACCGCGCCGCCCGGTCCCCAGCGGTGGGCGTCGAACCCCAGGCCCACATGGGTGCGACGGGGGATCAGGGCCTCGGCCATGGCGAAATCCTCAGCATAGGTCAGCTTCATCAGGCGGGGGTCGCCCGCGACCACGGCCACACGCCCGCCGGCGGCGCGCACGGCCTCGGCCTCGTCGGTGGGCGGCTCGGCGCCGGTCCAGGCGGCATGGGCGGCTTCGACCAACTGTCGGCGGAACGCCTGGGGCGTCTGGGCGCGCACCAGGCCGTCGCGCGCCACGCTGTCGCCCACGGCGCCATCGTCTGCCCGTCGCAGACTGTCGGCCACCGCCAGGCCGGGCAGGGCGCCGTCCGCCCCTTCCAGAGCCTCTAGCAGCCGTCCGATCACCGCCCGGTCCAGCAGCGGCCGCGCCGCGTCATGGATCAGTACCGGCTGGTCCGGCCCGCACGTCAGGGCCGCCAGGCCGGCGCGCACCGAGGCCGCCCGCGTCGCCCCGCCGACCACCCCGCGCCAGCCGCTCAGACCGTCCAGCGCCGCCGCCAGCTCATCGTCCGCGCCCTCGGGAATCACCACCACGGCCTCTTGCGCGCCCGCCTCCAGCAGGGCCTGCACCGACCAGCGGACGACGGGCCGCCCGCCCAGGGCGCGCCACTGTTTCGCGCCGCCTGCGCGACGGCCTGATCCTGCGGCGACGATGACGGCGGAAAAGCTCATGCGGGGCTTCTAGCCGCCCGCGCCCGGCCTGTCTCGGTCCTGTTTGACAACGCACGGGGGCGAGGCGAGGCTGGCGGCGGGGAGGACAGATTCATGAACACAACCATCCTGGCGCCGGTGATGGCGCTGGTGCTGTGGTCGCTGGTGATGTGGCTGTGGCTGTACGCCACCCGTCTGCCGGCGATGGTGAAGGCCAAGATCAAGCTGGACCCGACCCAGCCGAAGGAGGCCCTGACCGGCGCCCTGCCGCCGCATGTGCGGTGGAAGGCCGACAACTACAATCACCTGATGGAGCAGCCGACCATCTTCTACGCCACGGCCCTGGTCACGGCGGTGGGCGGCGTGGCCGATCAGACGGCGATCCTGCTGGCATGGACCTATGTCGGCCTGCGGCTGCTGCACAGCCTGATTCAGGCGACGGTTAACATCATCATGCTGCGCTTCCTGGTCTTCACCGTGGCGACGGTGGTTCTGGGCGTGCTGGCGGTGCGCACGGCGCTGGCCATCGTCTGAGGCGTGGACCCGGGGCGCCCGGCGCCCTATTTGCCGGACCATGAGCCGCAGCCTTCAGATCGGCGACGTGACCGTGCCCGGCCGGGTGCTGGCCGCGCCCATGACCGGGATCACCGACCTGCCGTTCCGTCTGCTGGCGGCGCGGCTGGGCGCCCCCTATGTCGCGACCGAGATGGTGGCCTCGGCCGAGCTGGCGCGCGGGCGGCCCGATGTGGTGCGGCGCGCGGCGGTGGGGGCGGGCCTGCCCCTGACGGTGATCCAGCTGGTCGGCGCCGATGCGGACAAGATGGCCCAGGGCGCACGCATGGCCCAGGCGGCGGGCGCCGACATCATCGACCTGAATTTCGGCTGCCCGGCCAAGGAGGTGACCGGCGCCGCCTGCGGTTCGGCCCTGATGCGCACGCCGGACCAGGCGCTGCGGATCATCGACGCCGTCGTCGGCGCCGTGACCCGGCCCGTCACCGTCAAGATGCGCCTGGGCTGGGACGAGACCAGCCGTAACGCCCCGGACATCGCCCGGGGGGCCCAGGCCGCCGGCGTCGCCGCCGTCACTGTGCATGGCCGCACGCGCAAGCAATTCTACACCGGCGCCGCCGACTGGTCTGCGGTGGGCGAGGTCAAGGCGGCCGTGTCCATCCCCGTCATCGTCAATGGCGACATCGTCACGGCCGAGGACGCGCGCGCGGCCCTGGCGGCCTCGGGCGCCGACGCCCTGATGCTGGGGCGCGGGGTCTATGGACGGCCCTGGCTGCCGGCCTATCTGGAGCGGGCGCTGGCGGATGGAACCGCGCTTCAGGAGCCGGGGCCCGAGGCGCGGCTGGCCCTGGTGATCGAGCATCTGCGGGCCTCGGCCGCCTTCTACGGCCTGCCGCTGGGGCTGAAGATGTTCCGCAAGCATCTGGGCTGGTATGTCGAACAGGCGCCCTGGCCCGCCGATCCGCTGGATCGCCGCCGCGCCAAGGCGGAACTGTGCAGGTTGGACACGGTCGAAGCGGTGGGAACGGCCCTGGCCGCCCTGTGGACCGGCGTTGTGTCGCGGCCGGGACACTCGCCTGTTGATTTATCGCCACAGGCAGGAGAAGCTGCCGTGGCATGACCGCCACGCCCGCCGTCCTGGACGCTGAAAAACCCCGCGCCTTGCGCTGGGCGCGGCTGGCCGCCGACCGTCTGAAGACGGCCTTTGGCGTGGCCTATGTCGTCGCCGTCCTGGTCACCGGCGCCGCGATCTGGCTGGTGGCGGTGGCGCCCGGCGATACGACCGGCGGCGCGCGGGCCCAGGCCAGCCAGGCGGTGCTGCTGATCCTGATGGCCAATCTGGTGGTCATCATCGGGCTGGCGACCGTGGCGGCGCGGCGGGTTCTGGCCCTGGTGCGCGATCGCAAGGATGCGGGCGCGCGTCTGCATCTGCGGTTCGTCACCGTCTTCTCGGCCGTGGCCCTGGCGCCGGCGATCCTGATCGCCCTGGTGTTCGGCGTCCTGGTCAATCGCGGCGTCGATCAGTGGTTCAGCGACAATGTGCGTTCGGCGGTCGAGAACGGCGCCGATATCGGCCGGGCCTATGTCGCCGACGTCGGCGGCCGGATGGAGCGGGATCTGGAGGCCATGACCGTCGAACTGGAGGGCATCCGTCCCGCCTTCGACAACCGCATACAGTTCACCGGCGTTCTGACCCAGATCGCGGAATTCTTCGGCTATCCCGCCGTCTATATCGTCACCAGCGACGGCCAGGTGCTGGCGCGCGGGGAAACGGCGGCGGCGCCGCCCTATCTGGCTGCGCCCCGGTCAGCGTTCGAGATCGCGGCCGAGGGCGAAACCGTTCCGGTCGAGGTGACCGAAAGCCCCGACGTCGTGCGCGCGGTCTATCCCTTGCCCGAATATGGCGACGCCTATCTGTATGTCGTACGGCCGCTGGCGCCGGGCCTGATCGGCCAGATGCGCAACAGCCTAGACTCGATCCAGGCCTATCGCGAGGCGCAGGAAAGCCGCACCCGCATCCAGGCCGCCTTCGCCCTGTCCTATCTGGAGACGGCCCTGTTGGTGCTGGTGGGGGCGGTGTGGCTGGGCCTGTCGGCGGCGGGGGCCATATCGGCCCCGATCGCGCGGCTGGTGAAGGCGGCCGACCAGGTCGCCGGCGGGGATCTGAGCGCCCGCGTGGACGCCGCCAAGGATCCCGGTGAAATCGCCGTCTTGTCTAATGCTTTCAATCGAATGACGGGTGATCTTCAGGCGCAGCAGGAGGCGTTGAGGGCGGCCAGCGACGAGGCCCAGGCCCGCAGCCGCTTCATCGAGACGGTGCTGTCGGGCGTCAGCGCCGGCGTGATTGGCCTGGATCGTCGCGGGCGGATTTCAGCCATTAACGACAGCGCGCGCCAACTGCTGGCCATCGATGAAGCGGACCTGCACGGCAAGGCCCTGGCCAAGGTGTCGCCGGAACTGGCCGATCTGGTCGGCCGCGCCGAGGCCCATATCGAAGAAGACATCGACGTCAGCCGCGAGGGCGAGACGCGGCGCCTGCGCGTGCGGATCGAGGGCGGCCTGGGCGGCGAAATGGTGCTGACCTTCGACGACATCACCCGGCTGGTTACGGCCCAGCGGAACGCCGCCTGGCGCGACGTGGCCCGCCGCATCGCCCACGAGATCAAGAACCCGCTGACGCC
>ENA-UOUJ01001562-UOUJ01001562.1-activated-sludge-metagenome-genome-assembly--contig:-NODE-1562-length-11823-cov-3.579878_pt1 | contig 11823 bp, 12 predicted proteins | sample MGYA00249839_ERZ747224 | MGnify/ENA primary metagenome ERZ747224 (study PRJEB28782, sample SAMN03220277) | activated sludge metagenome | biome: wastewater; feature: sewage sludge; material... | reverse complement strand
CGTCGCCAGGCTGAAGTTCGCGCGTCCAGCGTGCTCGGCAAGCCGGGCCGTGGCCGGATCATCCGAGATGTTGACCAGCGCCCCGTCAGGCAGCTTGCGCGCGATTTCGTTCAGCAGCGCGGCCGAAACGGTGGTCGCGCCGGGCTTGTCCACCATCGCCGCGGAATGGTCCACGATCTCGGTATCCAGATCGGTCGCGCGGAAGCTGACGCCCTCGGGGGTCGCCTCGATCAGGACGTTCGCCAGAACCGGTATGGTGTTGCGCCGTTCCACCACGGACTGGGCCTGGGACACGGCCTTTACCAGCACCGCGCGCTCGATCGAGAATTTCATGGCCTCAAGTCCCCGTGGTCGTCTGCCGTCTGTCGGTGCGGCGCACAATGTTGCCAATGGGGCGCCGCAGTCAAGCGGCAGGATCGTCCGGTCGGCCCTTCAGGCCTCCAGCGCGCGTCGCAGCAGGTCGATGTCCTCGGCAAGCGAGCGGTCCTCGGCGCGCAGTTCCTCGATCTTGCGGATGCCGTGCATGATCGTGGTGTGGTCGCGCCCGCCGAAGCGGCGGCCGATTTCCGGCAGGCTGCGGCTGGTCATCTGCTTGGCCAGATACATCGCGATCTGGCGCGGGCGGGCCAGCGTGCGCACCCGTTTCGGCCCGACCAGATCGGACAGGCGGATGTTGTAATGTTCGGCCACCTTGCGCTGGATCTCCTCGACCGAGACCTTGCGGTCCGATGCGCGCAGGATGTCGGCCAGGCATTCCTGCGTCATGTCCAGGTCGATTTCCCGGCCCATCAGGCTGGCGAATGCGAACAGCCGCTGCAGCGCCCCTTCCAGCACGCGCACGTTCGAGGTGATGCGGTGGGCGAGGAATTCGAGCACGCCCGCGCCCACGATCAGGCCGGGATATGTGGTGCGGAACAGGTCGGTCTTGGACTGCAGGATCGACAGGCGCAGTTCGTAATCGGTCGGATGCAGGTCCACGATCAGCCCGCAGGACAGGCGCGACTTGATCCGCTCCTCAAGGTCCTTGATCTCTCCGGGGGCGCGGTCGGCCGAGATGATGATCTGCTTGCCCTGATCGACCAGCGCGTTGAAGGTGTGGAAGAACTCCTCCTGCGTGGAATCCTTGCCGGCGATGAACTGCACGTCATCGACCATCAGCAGGTCCACGGTGCGGAACAGTTCCTTGAAATCCATGACCGTGCGTTCCCGCAGCGCCTGGACGAAGCGGTACATGAACTGCTCGGCCGACAGATACAGGATTCTTGCGCCCGGATCGCGCGTCTGGCGTTCGCGCGCGATGGCGTGCATCAGGTGGGTCTTGCCCAGGCCCACGCCGCCATACAGGAACAGCGGGTTGAAGGTGACCTGCCCCCCTTCCGCCACGCGGCGGGCGGCGGCATGGGCCAGCTCGTTCGGCTTGCCCACGATGAAGTTGTCGAAGGTGAAGCGCGCATCCAGCGGCGCCGTCATTTCCTCGTCGCGCAGCGGGCCGCGGCTGGCGCGGGCCGCGCGAACGTCTGCCGCGCGGCCCGCGCCGGGTTCGGCGGGGGGCGCGTCGGCTTCGGCATGGGAATTGCGCGGAGGCGCGACCGTGAACTGCAGCCGTTCGACGGGCGCGCCCTGCCGGCTCAGCACGTCCAGAATCGGACGGGCATAATGGCGCGACACCCAGTCCGACAGGAAGCGCGTCGGACAGGCGATGTCGGCGGTGCCGTCGCGCACATCGCGCAGTTCCAGCGGCGCCAGCCAGGTGACGTAGTTGTTGGTCCCGACCAGAGTCTCAAGCTCGGCCCGGGCTTGTCCCCAGATGTTGTCCATACCGTTCCCCATGTCCCCAACCCCTGCCGGGAACGCCGGCAGGACCGCGCAACCGCATCCGATGCGGAACGAACGACAGATGCCCTGCACCGCATCACGCGATGCAGCGTTGCAGACCGCGGGCGCGGTCCCCAGGAATGTCGTTCAGGCGGAGCGGTCCGGTGGCAGCCAGCCCGCCCCTCTCGTCGGTGGGCAGACCCATCTGCCCGACCGTCGGCCGCACCGCGCGGCATACAGCCGACCGTGCGACATATTCCCCATCGCGACGTGAATCGCACCGTCCAAGCTAGCGCCAGGCCCTGCGCGGTCGCAACCGAACTATCGCCTTGACAGCATGTCCGCCGGTCCGAATCTGGTCAGCGTTGCCATACTGCCATAATCCCCCTGTCCGGCATCTCTCCGTCCGAAAGCGATTCACGAATGAAAAGGGCGCGCCGGCAGGGCACGCCCGGGTTCCATCCAGATCCCGATCAGGCGGATCAGACCGCCGACAGCGCCTTCACCCGCGCGGCCAGACGCGACATCTTGCGCGCGGCGGTGTTCTGATGAATGACGCCCTTGGTCACGCCGCGCATCAGTTCCGGCTGCGCCGCCTTCAGCGCCTCGGCCGCGACCCGAGCGTCCCCGCCGGCGATCGCCTCTTCGACCTTGCGCAGGAAGGTGCGCATACGCGAACGGCGCGCCTTGTTGACAGCGGTGCGGCGCTCGGTCTGGCGGGCGCGCTTCTGGGACTGGGGCGTATTGGCCATGTGCTGTGATCTCTATTCGGTCAGTTACGTTATCTCGTCGCGCAAAAGACCCGGCCAACCGACCCCACCGGGATCGGTCCTGATTCTTGCCTAAGCGGGCCCACGCGCATTTCAGCCTGCGCCTATAGAACTTTCGGCGCGGCTTGGAAAGCCCCCTTCAGCGGTCTCGGAACTGCGCCTCGCGCTTTTCGACAAAGGCGGACATGCCTTCCTTCTGGTCCTCGGTCGCGAACAGCGAATGGAAGGCGCGGCGTTCATACAGCAACCCTTCGCGCAGCGTCGTCTCATAGGAACGGTTGACGGCGTCCTTGGCGACCATCGCGGCGATGGCCGATTTCGCGGCGATCTTGCGGGCGGCGCCCATAGCCTCGTCCATCAGCTTGTCCGCGGGGACGACCCGGCTGACCAGGCCCGAGCGTTCGGCCTCGGCCGCATCCATGAAGCGGCCGGTCAGGTTCATGTCCATGGCCTTCGACTTGCCCACGAAGCGGGTCAGGCGCTGGGTGCCGCCGATCCCGGCGATCACGCCCAGGTTGATCTCGGGCTGGCCGAACTTGGCGTTGTCGGCGCAGATGATGAAGTCGCACATCATCGCCAGTTCGCAGCCCCCGCCCAGCGCATAGCCCGACACGGCGGCGATGACCGGCTTGCGGGTGGCGTTGATGTTGTCGATATCAGCCCCGAACAGGTTGCCGGTCAGCACATCGACATAGGATTTCTCGGACATCTCCTTGATGTCGGCGCCCGCGGCAAAGGCCTTTTCGCTGCCGGTCAGCACGACGCAGCGCACGGCTGCGTCGGCGTCGGCGGCCCGCAGCGCCTCGGCCAGTTCGCCCAGCAACTGCCCGTTCAGCGCGTTCAGCGCCTCGGGCCGGTTCAGGCGGATCAGCGCAACGCGGTCGGTGATCTCGACGATCAGGGTCTGGTAGGCCATGAAACTATCTCCCTTGGCGGTTGGCCGTTCCTAGCAAATCCGTGATCTTCGTTCCAGTCAGTGCTGGCAGACGGGACAATACCAGCTTGACCGCCCCGACTGGACGATCCGGCCAACCTCGCCCTTGCAGCCGGGGCGCGGACAGGGCTGGCCCTCGCGCCCATAGACACGGAATCCGTGCTGGAAATATCCCATCTCGCCCGAGGTCTGGCGGTGGTCGCGCAGGGACGACCCGCCCGCGGCGATCGCCTCGGTCAGCACGTCGCGGATATGGCCCCACAAGTCGCCTATCCGGTCGCCCCCGATTTGCCCCGCCGCGCGCGCCGGATGAATGCCTGCCCGGTGCAGCGCCTCGCAGACATAGATGTTGCCCAGCCCCGCCACCAGCCGCTGATCCAGCAGCGCCGACTTGACCGGAGCCTTGCGCCCGGCCAGCGCCGCAGCCAACACTTCCGGGGTGAAATTCTCATCCAGCGGTTCCGGCCCAAGCGCGGCCAGCAGGGGATGGGTCTCGCCTTCGCGCACCAGATCGACCGCGCCGAAGCGGCGCGCGTCGTTGAGGGTGATGGTCGTGCCCTCGTCGGTCGTCAGCACCAGATGGTCGTGCTGCGGCAGGATCGTGGCGTCATGGTGGAATCCGCCCAGGATTCCGCCCTCGACCCGGATGCGGCCCGACATGCCCAGATGCAGCAGCATCGTGGCGTCGCGGTCGAGATCGATCAGGATGTATTTCGACCGCCGCCGCAGCGCCGTCACATGCGCGCCCGTCAGCACCTGCACCAGATCGACCGGCATCGGCCAGCGCAGATCGGGGCGGCGCTGGTCCACCCGGACCAGCCTGCGCCCGGTCAGATGCGGCTCAAGACCGCGGCGCACGGTTTCGACCTCTGGCAGTTCTGGCATTTCCGGCCCATCCATCGCATTGTGCCGCCCTGAACCGGCGACCCCTGGATGGCTGACCTATGAACGACAAGGCGCGCAATCAAACCCATTTCGGCTTCCGCCAGGTCGCCGAGGAGGAAAAGGCCGGTCTGGTCCACGGCGTCTTTTCCCGCGTGGCCTCGCGTTACGACGTGATGAACGACCTGATGAGCGTGGGCGTCCACCGCGTCTGGAAGAATGCGATGATGGACTGGCTGGCGCCGCGCGGCGACCAGCACCTGCTGGACGTGGCGGGCGGGACCGGCGACATCGCCTTCCGCTTTCTGGCCCGCGCGCCCGGCGCGCGCGTCACCGTCTGCGACATGACCGAATCGATGCTGGTCGAGGGGCGCAAGCGCGCCGAGGCCGGGCGTCTGGCCGACCGGCTGGCCTGGGTCACCGGCGATGCGATGGCCCTGCCCTTCGCGGACGCAAGCTTCGACCGCTATACGATCAGCTTCGGCATCCGCAACGTGACCCGCATCCCCGATGCGCTGGCAGAGGCGCATCGCGTCCTGAAACCCGGCGGCCGGCTGATGGTGCTGGAATTCTCGCAACTGCCGGTGCCGATGCTGCAATGGGCCTATGACCGCTATTCCTTCAACGTGATCCCGCCCTTGGGGCAACTGGTGGCGAACGACCGCGACAGCTATCAGTATCTGGTCGAATCCATCCGCCGCTTTCCCGATCAGGACACCTTCGCCGCGATGATCCGCGACGCGGGCTTCGCGCGGGTGCAATACCGCAACCTGTCCATGGGCATCGCCGCGCTGCATTCGGGCTGGAAGATCTAGGATGCGCGGCCCGCACAACATCTGGCGCCTGATCCGCACGGGCGCCACCTTCGAACGCACGGGCGCGATGGGGGCGGCGCTGGACGCGATGAACGCGCCGGCGCGGATACGGATGGCCGCCCATGTGCTGGGCTGGCCCTTTGCCTGGCTGGGCTACAAGGGCGACCCGAGCCTGCCTCCGGTCACGCGCGCGATCACCGCGCTGGGTCCGGCCTATATCAAGTTCGGCCAGATCCTGTCCACAAGACCCGATGTGGTTGGCGACCGGATGGCCATGCAGTTGCGCGTGCTGCAGGACCGGCTGCCGCCCTTTCCCACCGACATCGCCCGCGCGACCCTCGAAGCCGAACTGGGTCAGCCGGTCGAGGCGCTGTTCACCGACTTTTCCGAACCTGTCGCCGCCGCCTCGATCGCGCAGGTCCATCATGCCCGGCTGACGGCGAACGGCGCCGAAGTCGCGGTCAAGGTGCTGCGCCCGGGGATCGAGGCGGCATTCCGCCGCGACATCGACGCCTTTCACCTGGCCGCGGGAATGATCGAGCGGCTGTCCCCCGCCTCGCGCCGGCTGCGCCCGCGCGATGTGGTGCGGCATTTCGAATCGGTGGTTCTGGGCGAACTGGATCTGCGGCTGGAAGCCGCCGCGGCGTCCGAATTCGCGGAAAACACCCGTGAGGACGCAGGTTTTTCGATCCCCGATCCGCATTGGGGACTGTCGTCGCGCCGCGTGCTGACCAGCGACTGGATGGACGGAATCCCGATGGGGGATGTCGCGGCGATCCGCGCGGCAGGGTTCGACACGCATGCCCTGGCCGAACGGATGATCCAGCTTTTCCTCAGCCATGCGCTGCGGGACGGATTCTTCCACGCCGACATGCATCAGGGCAACCTGCGCGTGGCGCCGGACGGCGACATCATCGCGCTGGATTTCGGCATCATGGGCGAGATCGACGAATACACCCGCCGTGTCTATGCCGAAATCATCATGGGCTTCATCCAGCGAGACTATCGCCGTGTCGCGCGGGTGCATTTCGAGGCGGGCTATGTGCCGGCCGACCGCAACGTGACCGAGTTCGCCCGCGCCCTGCGCGCGGTGGGCGAGCCGATCTTCGGCGCCGACGCCAGCCGCATCTCGATGGCCAACCTGCTGGCCTATCTGTTCGAGGTCACGGAACGCTTCGGCATGCAGACCCGGACCGAACTGATCCTGCTGCAGCGCACCATGGTCGTGGTCGAAGGGGTGGCCCGCACGCTGGACCCCCAGATCAACATGTGGCAGGCGGCCCGGCCAGTCGTCGAACGCTATGTCCGCGACAGTCTGGGTCCGCGCGCCGTGCTGCAGGACGGGCTGCGGGTGCTGCAGACGCTGGGTCGCCACGCCCCCCTGATGCCCGAGATCGTGGACCGCCAGCTGGCGCGGCTGGCAGCCCCTGATCCTGTCCCGAGGCGCATCTCGATCATCGAGGCACGTCCCGCATGGATCTGGGGTGGCATCCTGGTGGGATTGGGTGTGCTGATCGGCGCGGCGCTGGCCTGAGGATGACCGCCGTCTTGCGGCTGCGCAGGTCAGTCGCCAGAGCTTGGAATCGCCGCGATCCGTCCTCAACGGCGGCGGCCGCTGCGCGGCAGTCGTGCCTCCTTCTGCTTCGGTGCGACCTTCCGCATCACCGGCCTTGGGCGGGCGACTGAATGGTGGGGCGGTCCTGCGGCGTATCATGATCCCGGCGAAACCTGGGCATTCCGCCAGTCACGACAGCAGCGCCAAGGCCGCGCCATAGGATGACTGCACCGGGGTGACGGCCTGCGCCCGCAGCAGAAAGCGCTGGATCAGTTTTTCCAGATCTTGCGGGTTTGCAAAGACATTGGGCGACTCTGTCCCGAACAACCGCCCTGCCCCCTCCTTCACATCCTGCAACTGCCGATCAAGCGGCAGCCGGGCGAAGGCGGATGACATTCCGAACGCACCTTCGATGACCTTGCGCAAGGGAGGCGATCCCAGGATCGTGTACCACATCGTGTTGTCCGTCGACCCCGCCCCTGCCAGCGCCGGCAATTCCCGCTGGGCGTTCAGCGCCAGCCGCAGATTGCCGTCCACCGTACCGACCCGGCTTTCCAGTTCGGCCGCGACATGGCGTTCGACGATTCTTTCGGCCAGATCCTGCCGCGATCCCGCAGAGGCGCCCCTGTCGAAACGGAATGCTTCGGCCAGCTTGCGATAACGCTTGTCGGCCAGGCGGTTTGCAAGGCTCGATCGATCATCCAGGTCCGATTCCAGAATGCGTCGGATGAACACGCGGCTGTTGATGTCGTTTTCCAGCCCGAAGGCTTTCAGCGTAGTGCTCAGCAGGCGATAGTCCGAGACCAGATCGTCGGCACTCGACAGCCTGGCAATATTGGCGCGAAGATGCGCATGCGATCTGGCCATGACGGGATCGCGCGCGATCAGGCTTTTCTGCAATCCAGCCGTACGGTTCAACAGCCGCCAGCCGGCATATCCCCCCTGCCCGACGAGCGGCTGAAAGCTCATGTCACCTGCGCCAGCAGCCGGGCCTCGCGCGGCAGCAGTTCCCGCAGCTGGCGCAGAACCTGATAATGTCGGCCTGCAAGCGCATCAGCTGTGGCCGCATCCAGGATACGCCGGCTGTCACGGTCATCGAAGACTTGGGACAGTTGCTCGATTCCGCGCAGCAGGTCGCGCCGTCCTTCCGGGGCGCCGATATCGCCCGACAGGATCGTCTGCGCGACATGGCAGACCCGGCCGACCGGCGTGGACACGCCGTCAGGGTGGATCGCCTCTTTCAGGCGCAGGATGCTGACATTCGGCGTGCGGATCGCGATGCGCGCCCGCCGGTCGCCGTTCTCGATCACCGCGCCATTGATCAGCACCCGTTCGCCGGGGGCAAGCTTGAGGATCAGGCCGCTGCCGCTCATGCTGCGAGGTCTCCTTCGCCAAGGCCGCTGATGATGCTGCGGTTGATGGCGATCAACGTCTCGGGGGTGGTGTCGCGGACAAGGACACGGGAGGTTTCCTGATCGACAAAGACCGCCAGTTGCAGAAGATTTTTTTTCAGTTCGGGCGGCAGGGCGTTGCCTTCGCCCTGAAGATCGGTCGCGACCGTCGTCCAGAATCGGCGGTTGTCATTCAGGGCCTGGGCAAGCCGGGGAAAGGAGGCCGTGTCCCCGGTGGAGGAAACCGCGATGCGCCGCGTGATCTGAGCCAGCACCGCCGCCTCGGCGGCGCGAGGCAATTTTGCCGGAGAGTGAACTGAGCCGTAACTGTGGTGGCGATGGGCGTTCATGGGCAGGCATCATCCTGTCAGGGCAACCGGCGTTCGCCGGTCAGAGGGGGTGGGGGCCGCATCGTCGCGGTGGTTGGCCGGGGCCGGGAAAGCCCCGGCCCCGGCCTTCATCAGAAAGGGCGGCCCGTAAGCCTCCCGATCTTATCCGCGGAACAGCGACAGCAGGGCCTGCGGCGCCTGGTTCGCCATCGACAGCGACTGCGTGGCCAACTGCTGCTGGACCTGCAGCGCCTGCAGCCGGGCCGAGGCTTCCTCCATATCGGCGTCCACCAGCGAGCCGATGCCGGTCTTCATGGCATCCGTCAGCTTGCCCACGAAGTCCTTCTGGATGGTGATCCGCTTTTCAGAGGAACCGAAGGCTGAGGCGGCATCCACGGCAGTCTTGATCAGGGCATCCATCACGCCCAAGGCTTCGGCCGCACCCGACTCGATGGTACTGTCGCCGTCATGGTCGGCAGCAGCCGTGGCCGGCCGCACATCCAGCGTGAACAGCGCCGACAGTCCGCCAGCAGCGGCCGGCGTTGCTGCCCCATCGTTCCAGCGCAGATCGACAGTCGCCACATCGATCTTGCTGGCACTGACGTTCCCGGCCGCGTTCCTGTCGAGCGAAGACATGATGCTGACAGGGTTGGCGGCGCTGCCATTGACCATGTTCAGGCCGTTGAACTGGGCCGAGCCGACGACCGAGGTGATCTGCTTCTTCAGCGCGTCAATGTCGGTCTGGATCTTCGCGCGATCCACGTTCGACTCCTGCGCGGCAACGACCTTGACCTTGACCTGCTTCAGCAGGTCGGCGACCGATTCCGCGGCGTTGCGCGCCACGGCCACGGTCGATTCCCCCAGCGCCAGGCTGTCCGAAATGCCCTTGAAGCTGGCGACATCCGATTCCATCGTCTTGGAGATGGCCCAGACGGCCGCGTTGTCCTTGGCGTTCGCGACCGCCTTGCCGGTCGAGATCTCGCTTTGCGTCTTGGCCAGGCCGGCGTTGATGCCCTTCATGGTCTGCAGCGCGACCATCGCGCCGTTGTTGGTCAGAATGCTGGACATGGTGTCCTCCTGAAATTCAGGGCGCTTTGCGCCCGCGATGAATGAATGGCCTTCTGACCAACGGGTGTTTCCCGGCATCCCTTGATGCGATCACCGTTCTATCCGGCGATGGTTGAAAACTATTTAACCGCTGCCATTCCTCCAAACGCCAAGCCCCGCGCATTTTCATCAAAAGCGGCGCGGCCGGGGGTCGAGACGGGTTTCCACCCGCTGCCGCCCGCCCGGGCCATAGATGTCCAGCCCTCTTGCCCGCGCGACGATGTCGCGGATCATCTGCCGCGCGCTGTCGGCCCCCGCCTGCGCCGCCTCGGCCAGCCCGCGCAGCCGTTCCAGCTGCCGCGCGCAGCCGGGCCGTTCGTCGTCCGTCAGCGGCCGTGCCCGCATTTCCCGGGCAAACTGCGTGACCAGCGCTTCGCAACGCAGGGGATCGCCGTCGCACAGGGCGGCACAGGCCTGTTCCAACAGGCGCGCACGGTCATCCATCGCGCTTGCCCAGAGCCTCTGCCAGCCGCAGGTCCAGCGCCTGCGCCAGCATCCCTGCCTGTTGTTCGGTCATGAAGGACGCGAATTGCGATTCCCCCACCCCGCCGCCGAACGCCCCGTCCCACCCCTGAGGCGCCGCATGTTTCAGCATTTCCGCCAGAAAGGCGGATTCGAGCCGATCGGCCGTCCGTTCCACATCCCGAACAAGCGGCTGCGCGCCGCGCATCTGAACCTGCATGGCAATCCCCTTGCATTCGATGGAGATCGATTAGCAGCGGGCGGTAAATATTCCGTAACTTCCCTGAAGTATGAGACAGGGAAACGTGATTCCAGGATCAGCCATGCCGCCTGCTGCCATCCCGCCGGTTCCTGCACCGAAAACATCCCTGCTGGGGCACGTCCTGTCCTGCCGGGCCCCCGCCTCGGATTCGGGAAAGCAGTTCGCGGGGCTGATGGGCGAAGCTGATGCGCAGGGGGCGGAATGCCCGCCCCCTGCCGCCGGTCCGAGGAAAGGCCCGGACAAGGCCCGCCGCCCACCCGAACAGGGCAGCGATGCGCCCCCCATGCCGTCCGGGACGGCCGAGCCACAGCGGGCCGCCTGCCTGCCCATCGTGCCGGTGGCAATGGATGAGGATGGGGATGCCATGGCAGGGCGGATCGCGCCCGCCGGGTCGCTCGGTCTTCCGATGGCGGAGGTCGTGGAGGATAGGGCGAATCCGCCGGTTGCCAGCGTGTCAGCGACTGGCGCGCCCCTGGACGATGACGCGTCATCTGCGCCTGTGGCAGCCGGTAGCCAGCGCCTCGTGAAGACTGAAGACGGGGGGGATTCGCCTCTACTGCAGGGTCCGGCAGAGCTGGACCGCCCGATCGGGGATGCCGAGACAGCGGGCGCATTGGCGGAAAGGCAGGCGGTCGCGCAGGCTTACTCCGATCCCCGCCCGACCGCACCGGCGGCTCAGACGGCGAACCAGAACGGCGTTCCTTTGGAACCGGACATGATGCGCAATGTGCCGCCGCTGACCGGTCTGGCGCAGCAGGGCAGCGACGTCCCGCCCGACAAGGACGGCCCCCAGGTCTTTCCGTTGCCGCAAGACGATGGGCCAGCCACAACAGGACCGGATCAGGCGGGCGTGCCGGACGATGCCGTCCCCGCCAACCTGTCACGCAACGATTCCCTCCGGGCCGGAGAGACGCTGTCCGGCCCGTCGGGGCAGACGTCCTCCGCCCCGGCCGCAGCGGGACCTGCCCCGGATGCGGCAACTCCTTCCCCCAGCGACGCTGCGCGGGACGACGGTCTTCCGGCGGGGTTGCGCCCGACCGTGCCCGAAGCTTTGGACGCAGGCGCCGCGGCAGAGACGGCGCGTCCCGTCCTGCTGGCGGCTCCTGCGCCCGGCACGGCGCAGGAGCCGCCTGCCAGCCCGGCGAAGGAAGCATCGGCCCGCCATGTCGCGGCATCCGAAGCGCCACGCCAGGCCGCCGATGCAATCGTGCGCAGCCGCGACGGGCAGGTGGAAATCGCCATGGCCCCCGACGAGCTGGGCCGGGTGAGGATGATCCTGGGCGCGGACGGCCAGCCGGAGCGGCTGGGTCTGCTGGCCGAGCGGCCCGATACGCTGGATCTGTTCCGCCGTCATGCCGATCAGCTCATCCGCGACTTGCGCGAGAACGGCATGCCAGAGGCCCAGCTTGGCTTTCTGCGATCCGATGGGGGCGGAAGGCAGCCGCAGGGCGGCCCTGCGCAGGACAGGCCCGGCCGGCCCGGCAGTGCGGCCGGGATCATG
>ENA-UOUJ01001561-UOUJ01001561.1-activated-sludge-metagenome-genome-assembly--contig:-NODE-1561-length-11826-cov-3.171014_pt1 | contig 11826 bp, 8 predicted proteins | sample MGYA00249839_ERZ747224 | MGnify/ENA primary metagenome ERZ747224 (study PRJEB28782, sample SAMN03220277) | activated sludge metagenome | biome: wastewater; feature: sewage sludge; material... | reverse complement strand
ACTATAATATCTATAGCTCCGGAACGAATCAGGTTTTCGGCAATTTCCAGCGCCTGCTCTCCATTATCCGGTTGTGATATCAATAATTCTTCTGTGTTAACACCTAAGTTTTCAGCATAAAATCGATCAAATGCGTGTTCAGCATCTATAATAGCTGCTATACCACCATTTTTCTGACATTCAGCTATGGCGTGAATGGCCAATGTTGTTTTACCTGAAGATTCAGGTCCGAATATTTCTACTATTCTACCCTTGGGAAGTCCATTGATACCCAAAGCTATGTCTAATCCCAGCGATCCCGTTGATATCGTTTCGACATTGACAACCTGCTTGTCACCCAATTTCATGATGGTACCTTTTCCGTAGGTTTTGTCGAGCTTATCCATAGTCATGGCCAGAGCCTTTAATTTTTCATCCTTTTCTTTCGACATGTTAATATACTGATTTTAAATTGTTTAAAAGGGAAAGCAAAGATATAAAAATAATATATATATATGGAATAATGTTTTAAAATTAATATTATTGCTATATTTGGATTCTATTTCACATCCAATAAAAAATAATTAATCCCTGGATTATGGAAAACAGAATCTGGCTAAAAAATTATCCTGCAGGCGTTCCTGCCAATATAGATTTTTCACAGTATGAAACTTTAGTAGCGTTTTTAAAAGATTGTTTCAAAAAGTATCCGAATAATGTAGCTTTTGAATGTATGGGTAAAAAACTCACTTATAAGGAAGTAGATCAGTATTCAGAAAGATTTGGAGCCTATCTACAGTCCAGAGGTCTCAAACCCGGAGACAGAATCGCCATAATGATGCCCAATGTATTACAATTTCCGATTGCTGTATTTGGTGCACTGAAAGCCGGATTGATTATAGTCAATACTAATCCGCTGTATACACCCAGGGAAATGCTGCACCAATTTACGGATAGCGGAGTCAATGCCATTGTAATCATCGAAAACTTTGCTGCTAACCTGGAATCTATACTTAAAAAAACACAAATCAACACGATTATCCTGACATCTATCGGTGAAATGCTGGGTGGATTGAAAGGTACTGTCGTCAATTTCGCTGTTAAATATGTCAAGCGTATGGTTCCCAAATACCAGCTTGACAATACGATATCTTTCAATCATGCACTTAATGAAGGCAAAAGATTTTCAATTCATGCGGTTGAAGGCTGTTCAGACGATGTCATCGTACATCAGTATACGGGTGGTACCACGGGTGTGTCCAAAGGAGCTATGCTGACCAACCGGAATCTGATTGCCAACATGCTACAGATCAGAAGCTGGATGACACCTTATCTTAAAGAAAGTGAAGAAGTTGTTATCTGCCCACTACCGATGTATCATATTTTTGCATTTTCAGTCAACTGTCTGGCAATGCTAAGTTTTGGTGCACACAATGTTTTGGTTACCAATGCTAGGGATTTAGGATCAGTCGTTAAGGAATTCAACAAAAATAAGATTAGTCTGATGACAGGTGTAAATACGCGGTTTAACGGGCTGAATCATTATGAAGACTTTAAATCTGCTGATTTTTCCGGTTTAAAGGTGTGTGTTGGCGGTGGAATGGCAGTACAAAAATCCGTTGCTGACAAATGGAAGGAAATCACCGGATGTTTTCTATCAGAAGGATACGGACTTACGGAGACATCACCCGTACTCACTATCAATCCTTTGGACGGAACGGGTAAACAAAACAGTATCGGTATTCCCGTTCCTTCTACTGATATACGTATTATAAAAGATGACGGATCAATATGTGGATATAATGAAGAAGGAGAAATACAAGCCAAAGGTCCGCAAGTCATGAAAGGATATTATAATCAATCCGACGAATCATCCAAAATACTTTCATCGGATGGATGGTTAAGTACAGGTGATATAGGCTACATCGATGAAGATGGATTTGTATTTATAGTTGACCGGAAAAAAGATATGATTCTGGTTAGTGGATTTAATGTATATCCAAATGAAATAGAAAGTGTAGCCGTTATGCATCCAAAAATTATGGAAGCTGCAGCAGTTGGTGTTCCTGATGAAAAATCCACTGAAGCTGTCAAACTTTTTGTAGTCAAAAAGGACAAAAGCCTGACAAAAGACGAGGTAATCGAATTCTGTAAAAAGAATCTGGCAGGATATAAGGTGCCTAAGCATGTAGAATTTAAAGATGAATTGCCCAAGACTAATGTCGGAAAAATTCTCCGACGGGCATTGAAAGAGTAGTATGAATCAAGATAAGGGAAGTGTGTTTCTAATGCCTTGTCCGGTTGCAGATAAAAAAATTTCGAGTTTATCTCGTGAAGCCCTGGATGTACTTCATGGTATTACACATTTTATAGTAGAAAGAGCCAAAACAGCCAGGCATTTTATTAAAGATGCCGGACATCCGGTACCTTTACCAGAACTTTTTATTCACGAGATTACCGATGACAACAGAGCAAACGAAGCATTTCTGCACTCACTCCTATCAGGAATCAATATAGGTGTAATTTCCGAAGCCGGTTGTCCATGTATAGCAGATCCCGGATCTGTACTGGTATTGTGGGCGCATAAGCACGGTATAAGAGTTGTACCACTTGTAGGACCATCTTCCATTTTACTTGCATTGATGGCAAGCGGTATGAACGGTCAGAACTTTGCATTCAATGGTTATCTTTCGAATAAAAAGCCGGAATTATCAGCCCAACTCAAACAATTGGAAAACAAGGTAAACAAATCCAATCAGACACAGATATGGATGGAAACTCCTTACCGTAACCAGTTTATGATAGAAACCTGTATGCTGGTATTGAATAATACTACTTTGTTATGTATCGCCTGCGATATTAATTGTGATACAGAAGATATTCAAACCCAAACAGTCGGGGAGTGGAAAAAAACGAAAACAGACCATTATCATAAAAGACTCTGCATCTATTTGATGGGATAAATGGCGGGATTTTAGGTTTTTTCTAAAAAAATAAAGCTATTATCTTGTCTAAAATGATTGATAACAGATACACAGTTATATAATACCTTTCAGTTATCTCTTTTTTAAAAATATTAAATTTTATTTCAGCAGTCTAATCTGTTGTGTAATGCTTGTTACACTTTACATATGGTATATCTCATATTTTTGTACTATAAAAACAGATTTAATATGAAAAACAGATTTTTATTCATTTTCATCAGTTTTACATTGTTCACAATTATGGCATGTAATAAGGACGAAAATACAAATTCATTGGACGGCGCTACAGATATTAAATTAACGGAAGTTGATTCTGAGACCGGTGTAAGTGCAATTTTAAACGGAGAACCATTACCTAAAGATGCAGTATCAGATGTAAAGATTATTTCAAGGAAGGATGGGATAGTAACCTATAATGGTAGTATTAACGGTAATAAGTTAACAACAGAACAAAAGCAACGGTTACTTAATACTTTGCCTGCATTGGTTGATTATTATAAGCCCAAAGATGCGAGTTTTAAATTAGGAACCAATAATACCATTGAATACACATTCAAGGTTAAGGTAACATCCGAAGGCTTTCAGCATAGCTTTATTGATGGAAAACCTATGACAATCAAGTATGGAGATCCTGAAGGTAAAGAGTACAAAATTAAAAGGGATAATGGCGATGAACTTGTTGCAAAAGTTACTGAAAAAACAGGTAAAGATGACTTTCCATACGGATTTTTTTATATAAAAACCAGCAAGATCGAATTCACCAGTCCCGATAATGATCCGGCATTTAAGAAAACTACTGCAAGAATCAATCACAAATTCGGATTGGTATATCTTGAAATAGAAGACAAGGATAAAAACAATCTTCAAATGAAGTTTTTTCCATGGCATGTATTGTAGAGATTTAACAACTATATAAGTATAGCATTTGTAAAGTCAAACCGGAATCTGCCTATGTAAAAAAAAAAGTTTTGGATAGAATTTTTGTCCAAAGTATAAAAATAGAAAAAAATACAATACATTAACTATCCTTTGAGAAAAAATATTCTATTTTAAAAAGTACCATTTTTTTTAAAGTCTGACCATTGTCAGGCTTTTTTTATTTAATACGATTTTTACATACAAACCAGACCAATATTTAGATAAAATTATAAAAATAACGGTTAAAAACTCATATTATTAATCAGGGTGTGCATCCTAATAGATAAAGTGATTTATGGAGATATATAGATGTTTTATCTATAGCTTTTCATTATTTGTGTGTCTTTTAATATCCCTGGTTGTTTTTTTATCAATATTCTTCTTAAGTGCTTCATCCAGGTCTATTCCTGTTTGGTTGGCGAGACAGGTGACCACCCATATGACATCGGCAAGTTCGTCAGCAAGTTTTTGTATTTGTTCCTCAGGTGTAAGTGGAGTTTTGAAAGACTGTTCGCCATATATACGGGCTATAAGACGGGAAACTTCCCCTACTTCTTCAGTGAGAATTGCCATATTGGTCAATTCAGAGAAGTAGCGAACACCTATTGTTTTTATCCATTTATCTACCAGTTGCTGATATTCTGATATTTGCATTATTCTTTATTTTTGGAGTCTATAAAAATCGTTACTGGTCCATCATTAGTCAGATGTACCTGCATATCTGCGCCAAAAATACCAGACATTACGGATCTGCCTGACTGAACTTCCAGTTGTTTTAAAAAATATTCATAAAGAGGAATAGCCGTTTCCGGCCGCGCAGCTTTAATATAGGATGGACGGTTTCCTTTCTTTGTACTTGCATGCAATGTAAATTGACTCACTACCAGAAAATTACCATTAACATCCTGAACAGGCAAATTCATTTTACCTTCTGCATCACTGAATATCCTCATTGCAGCTATTTTACCGGTCAGCCAGTCAGCATCTTGCAGTGAATCAGTTTCTTCTATTCCCAGGAGAATTAATATGCCTTGATCTATGTGAGAATGTATAACTTTGTCAATCTCTACAGTGGCTTGGGTCACACGTTGTAAAACTACTCGCATAATATAATTATAAACATATAAATAAAAATAAATATATAAACCAATGACTTTTAATATTAGTTTTCTATAATTATCCACATACATATTGTGAAAAGAATTGTAAAAGTAAATCTTTATCCATAATAAATAAAAATACAAATTTAAAAAAAATATATATAAACATTTTTGATTACTAATCATTATGCATTCAACACGGATTCCACAAGTTGATAAGATAAAACATATCCACCAGTAGTATATAAATAATTAATTTAATAAATGTTAATTAATTCAATTTCAAGTCAATATGTTTAATAGCCATGTAGATAAGTTATGTATAAAATAGTACTTATAAATTTTAGGATACTTATACACATATACACATTGCTAATAATAAATAATAGAATTTTATATAAATAATTTAATATTATTAGTAAAAAAAGCAGACATGGAAAAATGAAATTTTTTTTATTGTTTCTGATTAATTATTTTTGTTGCATGATTGAATCAAAAAGATATTCTCAACAGGTACTTACATGGCTGTTTATCGGTATTGTTATGATTTTCCTTCAGGTCGTTATTGGAGGAATAACACGATTGACAGAATCGGGATTATCCATAACAAAGTGGGATGTTGTAAGTGGAACTTTTCCACCATTAACAGAAGCTGGTTGGCAAAAAGAATTTGATTTGTATAAACAAACTCCTCAATACAGGGAAATCAATGAAGGTATGTCTTTCAGTGATTTTAAGTTTATTTATTTCTGGGAGTATGTTCACAGATTGTGGGCAAGAGTTATGGGGTTTGTATTTTTGATACCTTTTATCTATTTTGTAGTTCGGAAAAAACTGGACAGTAAACTGTACAAAAACTTAGGTATAGTAATGCTACTTGCCATATTAGCAGCAACTTTTGGATGGATTATGGTAGCCAGTGGACTCATAGAAAGACCCTGGGTGAATGCTTATAAACTATCATTACATTTATTAATTGCCTTTTCAGTGTATGTAGCATTGTTATGGACGTATATAAATGCTAAATGGGATAAACCAATTACAAATATAAAAGACAAAGGAATTTATACTCTATTTATTTGGTTTACAGTATTTTTTATATTACAATTATTCTTAGGTGGTGTTTTATCAGGTATGCGGGCTGCTGTTGTTTATCCTACCTGGCCTGATATGCATGGAAGTTATTTTCCATCAGTAATTTTTGATTTGAATCAGTGGAATGCGGATAATTTCAATAATTACGATAAGAATCCATTCATGCCTGCCCTCATACATTTTTTACACAGAAATACAGCATACATAGTGATGATAATTGGCTTAATAGTCAGCTACAGATTTATTATAAATAAATTAGATATTACTAATCGTCTATTATATAGGAAAGTAGGTTATATATTTGCAGGTTTTATTTTTTTACAGGTATTACTTGGGATATTAACAGTATTGAATAGTAAAGGTGAAATTCCCGTATCTCTGGGTGTTTTGCATCAAATGGGTGCTTTATTATTAATAACAATTGTAGTATATATATTATTTTTACTAAAAGGAACAACTGATAAATAGTTAATTACTATATAAAATGAAAGGCAGATATGATTAATTTTAATATTATAGAAGAAAAGAAATTTAAGTATTTTGAAAGTTCTCCAGGAAAGGAGCCTATCATTTTACTTCACGGCCTTTTAGGTGCTTTAAGTAATTTTGATGGTATTATAAATACTTTTTCAGACAGATATAATGTAGTGGTTCCTATTCTTCCTCTTTTCGAAATTTCTCCAAGAAGTTTAACAGTTATGAACCTGGTAGGATTTGTAGAAGATTTTGTACATCATAAAAATTTTGAAAAGGTACATATACTTGGAAATTCTCTAGGTGGACATATAGCACAGTTATATACTTTAAAAAACCCTGATCAAGTATTGAGTTTGATTTTAACAGGAAGTAGTGGTTTGTTTGAGAATTCGATGGGAAATACATTTCCGAAACGAGGAAATTATGAGTATATAAAATCCAAAGCAGAAGGTGTATTTTATAATCCCGAAGTAGCTACTAAGGAATTAGTTGATGAAGTATATACTACTGTAAATAATCTAAAGAAAGCAATTTGTGTTGTTGCTATTGCCAAATCAGCAGTCAGGCATAATCTTGAAGATAAACTACATTTGATAACTACTCCAACATTAATAGTATGGGGAATACAAGATACTGTAACTCCGATATGGGTAGGTGAAAAGTTTCATGAATTATTATCTAATTCATTAATGGTAAAGATTGATAAATGTGGACATGCTCCTATGATGGAATTACCAGATTTATTTAATCAAGCTCTCGAAGACTTTCTTAATAGATTAAGAGAAAATACTTTTAATTCGGTATCAAAAGAATCCTATACATTAAATATATAAATGCTGTAAGCATTATCCTTTTTTTATAAAATAATAATTTAAAATACTATGTTCCACGTGGAACATAGTATTTTTTATGAAGTAAGTTTGACAATATGTTTCACGTGAAACATAATATAATCAAAGGAATCGTGCAGTATATGAATCTTTAATATTTTTTAAACCTTCAGGTACGCCTTCATAAACCAAATATCCTCCCTCTTTTCCACCTTCCGGACCAAGGTCTATAACCCAATCTGCAGCATTAATTACACTCATATTGTGTTCGACAATCAGTACTGTATGACCATTTTCAACCAATGCATTGAAAGCTCCCATTAATTTGTCAATATCATAAAAGTGAAGACCTGTGGTAGGTTCGTCAAATATAAAAAATACATTATTTTTTGTATATTCCTTTACCATAAAGGAAGCTAATTTAACACGTTGAGCTTCACCACCAGATAATGAATTAGAAGACTGACCTAATTTGATATAACCCAATCCGACATCATATAAGGGTTGTATTTTATTGATTATACTTTTTTGTTTACTAAAAAAGTATAGTGCTTCTTCAATACTTAATTCAAGTATGTCGTAGATATTTTTATCGAGATATTTAACCTCTAATATTTCATTCTTAAATTTTTTACCATTGCAAACCTCACACGGTATATTGACATCTGCTAGAAACTGCATTTCTATATTAATAGTACCTTCACCTTTACAGTTATCACATCTTCCTCCATCCACATTGAATGAAAAATGCTTAGGTTCAAAACCGTTTATTTTGGATGCTGGCTGACCTGCGAACAATTTTCTTATATCGTCATAAGCTTTTACATAAGTTACGGGATTCGATCTTGATGTTTTACCAAGTGGATGCTGGTTAATCATTTCGACCTGCTGTATTTGTTTCAGGTCACCGCTTAGCTGTCCGTAATTATGGAGTGTGTTTCCCGATTGATTATCTTCAATTATTGATTTGAGTACAGGATATAATGTATGCTGTACCAAACTGGTTTTGCCGGAACCCGATACACCCGATACAACAGTGATAGCATGTAATGGTATATGGATATCAATATTTTTTAAGTTGTGCTCACTGGCACCTTTGAGATAAATGTTATGATTTAATTTTCTTTTATATTCAGGTAAAGTAATTTGCTTCCTTCCTGTAATGTAGTCTGCTGTTATTCCATTATTTTTTCCTTGAATAAAATCTTTGTAACTTCCTGAATAGACAAGTTCCCCTCCATGAATACCTGCCATAGGCCCTATATCTACAATGTAGTCGGCATTGCGTATAACGGTATCCTCATGCTCAATGACTATAACTGTATTGCCCTGATTTCTTAATTTTTTTAATACTTTCACCAGATTGGATGTATCACGGGGATGTAATCCTACACTGGGTTCATCCAGTATATATAATGAATTGGTAAGATGACTTCCTAAAGTTCTTGTCAGATTTATACGTTGAGTCTCACCTCCACTGAGCGTATTTCCCAGCCGATCCAGAGAAAGATATCCCAATCCTATTTCCTCCATGGTAGATAACCGGTTTTTCAACTCCGTAAAAATAATTTCGGCGATGGTTGTATCATGTACACTGAGTTGAACAGTATTGATAAATTCAGCCAGTTCACTGATTGACATCTGACTTAGCTCTGCTATATTTTTGCCAGATATTTTTACGTATAACGCCTCTTTTCTCAATCGGCTGCCCATACACATATTACAATTTGTCTTTCCCCTATAACGGGACAACATAACCCTGCTCTGTATTTTATAGGATTCTTGTTCAAGCATGTTAAAGAATGCATGTATACCTTCAAAATATGCATTACCATTCCATAATAATACTTTTTGACTATCAGATAATTCTTTATAGGGTTTGTGAATTGGAAAATCAAATTTTGATGCACTTCTTATAATCTGGTTATTCCATAACTTACCTTTTTCACCACGCCAGCAAGCGACAGCTTCTTCATAAATACTTAAATTCGGATTTGGGATAACTAAATCAGGATCAATACCCAGTATTTTACCGTATCCTTCACATTTGGGACATGCTCCATATGAATTATTAAAATTAAACAAATGTGGGTCCGGTTCTAAAAAAGAAATGTCTCCTTCTTCAAATCGATTGTTAAAATACTGAAGGTTACCATCAAATGTATCTATATAACATTCACCACCAGATTCAGAAAATGCAAGGAGCACAGAATCAGCAACTCTCTTTTTATTTTCTTCATCAGTATTCACTACAAAACGGTCAATAATGACTTTATACTGATGACCTGATATAGTATTTGAAATATTGGTAACGATATCAGATCCTTCCAGAATATTCTGTATGTCATAAACATTTTTATCATATATCACACGGTTAAATCCTTTCTGTACCAGCAATTCCAGATCCTGTTGGATAGGTCTCTCAAACTTAGTCTGAAGAGGTATTAACAATTGAATCTTTGTTTGGACAGGAAGGGAGAAAATGTAATTTACAACATCGATAACCTGATGTTTTTTGATTTCATTACCGGTTACAGGAGAGTATGTTTTACCAACCCTGGCGTATAATAACCGTAGTAAATCATATATTTCGGTCATAGATCCTACAGTAGAACGAGCATTGGAATTGCTTACCTTTTGTTCGACAGCAATAGCAGGACTTATACCTTTTATATAATCTACTTCCGGCTTTTTCATTCTGTCCAGAAACTGTCGTGCATAGGAGGATAAACTTTCTACATACCTGCGCTGACCTTCGGCATACAAGGTATCTATGATAAGCGAAGATTTACCAGATCCTGAAAGACCAGTTACGACTACCAGATTGTTTTTGGGAATAAGTAACTCAATATTTTTGAGATTATTAGAGCGTGCACCTTTGATGTGGATATATTTTCTATATAATGATTTATTATCACTTTCAGATAATGATTCAGATTTAACTTTACTATTCGACTTCAAATTATGGATATTTATTTTATTATAACTATGGGTAAATAACGGACATTATGCAATGATAATAATAATATATTGATTTATTACAATTAAAAAACTGATGAGATATCATTGTGTTCAACGTTTATGTATTATACAATGTAATTTGTTTATAAAATGTTGTAAATCCATATTTGAATTTAAGATATAGTAAACTGTTTAATAATTCGTCAAATTATTAGTACATAATAATAATTATATGGATATTTGCAAACAAAATTTTTCTTATGGCAACATTTCCAAGCGACATCGAAATTGCTCAGCAGGCAAAAATCAGACACATTAAAGAGATTGCTTCCAAATTAAACATCGGGGAAGATGATCTTGAGTATTATGGTAAGTACAAAGCTAAGTTACCATTACATTTAAGACAAGAACAACCTAAGGGAAAGCTGATACTGGTATCTGCACTTTCACCTACTAAATACGGTGAAGGAAAAACAACCATGTCTATAGGTCTGGTAGATGGCCTGAATTATAATGGTAATAAAACTGTAGCAGTATTGCGAGAACCATCCTTAGGCCCTATTTTTGGTGTAAAAGGCGGTGCTGCGGGCGGAGGATATGCCCAGGTCATACCTATGGAAGATATTAATCTACATTTTACCGGAGACTTTTCAGCTATCGAAAAAGCTAATAATCTGTTAGCAGCTCTGATTGATAATAATATACAGAATAAGCAGTATAGTCTTAATATTGACCCACGTACAGTTGCCTGGAAAAGGGTGATGGATATGAATGACCGTGCACTCAGACAAATCGTTATTGGATTGGGTGGTAAGAGCAACGGAATCATAAGAGAAGATGGATTTAATATTACAGCAGCATCAGAGATAATGGCTATTTTGTGTTTAGCCAAGGATATAGAAGATTTAAAATACAGAATTGGCAACATATATATAGGTATGACCTTTGATGGAAAACCTGTTTTTGCAAGAGATCTCAAAGCCGTCGGTGCTATGACTACCTTACTTAAGGATGCTATAAAACCTAACTTAGTTCAGACACTTGAAGGTAATCCCCCAATTCTGCATGGCGGACCTTTTGCGAGTATTGCACAAGGAACCAACTCAGTTATTGCGACTAAGATGGGGTTAAGTCTGGCAGATTATGTAGTTACAGAAGCTGGATTTGGGGCTGATCTGGGTGCAGAAAAATTTATGCATATAAAATGTGTACAATCCGGATTAAAACCGGATGGTGCAGTTGTAGTAGCTACAGTCAGAGCATTAAAACATCATGGAGGTGCAGATAAAGACAATTTGTCGGCACCAAATCCGGAGGCAGTCAGAAAAGGATTTGCCAATCTTGAAAAACACATAGAAAATGTACAAAAGTTTGGCATTAATCCGGTAGTTTGCATTAATGCATTTCCAACAGATACAAATGAAGATTACGATATTATTAAAGAATTATGCGCCGTTATGGGCGTAAAAGCGGTAGTGAGTA
>ENA-UOUJ01001559-UOUJ01001559.1-activated-sludge-metagenome-genome-assembly--contig:-NODE-1559-length-11833-cov-8.996179_pt1 | contig 11833 bp, 9 predicted proteins | sample MGYA00249839_ERZ747224 | MGnify/ENA primary metagenome ERZ747224 (study PRJEB28782, sample SAMN03220277) | activated sludge metagenome | biome: wastewater; feature: sewage sludge; material... | reverse complement strand
GGCCAGGCCGCATCAGGGAGAGACCTCATGAAATACGTCGAAGGATTTGTCGTTGCCGTACCGGCGGCCAACAAGGAGGCGTACCTGGAGCTGGCCGCCCGCCTGGCGCCCATGTTCAAGGAATTCGGCGCCACCCGTGTCGTGGAATGCTGGGGTGACGACGTCCCCGAAGGGAAGCTCACGGATTTCCGCGGCGCGGTGAAAGCGAAGGACGACGAAGTGGTCGTCTTCAGCTGGCTCGAATACCCCTCGAAGGAGGTCCGCGACGCCGCCCATCAGAAAATGCAATCCGACCCGCGCATGAAACCGCAGGGCGAAACCCCGCCGTTCGACGGCAAGCGCATGATCTTCGGCGGTTTCGTGCCGATCCTCGACGAGTGAGAAGGGGCGCGAGCGGGCCTTAGAGGCTGCCCTTGAAGGGCGACATCTGATCGAACGCCGCAATGGCCTCGAGCTTCAGCCCCGCGACATCGGACGCGTCGGACTTGGCAACGGCGAGAACGGCCTGCGCCAGCCTGTTGCGGGCAAGTTCGAGGGCGGCCGGGTCATCGGTTCCGAAGCGGCCTGCGATTTCGGCCCACGCGGTGTCGAACGCCTCGAAAATGACGGCTAATGTTTCCGGCGCGTAAGAGCCGCGCTCGACCAATTTACGTATGGGCATGGATCGTGGACTCGATAGCACCTGCGCCAGAATTGGCGCATCCGGGATGCGGCCCGCAGTTTTGTCCGCCTCGAACCTTTCTGTCTGTCATGTAGATTACAAAAGCAATCCTAATTCGGATAGGTCTGCGGCAGGTGCTGGGCGATGCGGGCACGCGTGAGCAGATAGCACTCGCACGAGGCGCCAATCAGGCCCTCCCTGTCCAGGATCCGCACCCGCCGCCGCCCGCACTGGATCAGCTCAGCGCGCCGCAGCGCATGGATGGCGTTGGTGATCGTCGGCCTTTGCACGCCGAGCATTTCGGCGAGAAGATCCTGCGTGATCAGGAGCGTGTCGTCGTCGTGCCGGTCGCGCATCATCAAAAGCCAGCGTGCGAGCCGTTGCGTGAGGTTGTGCGCACCATTGCAGCCGGTAGAGATCATGACCTGCTCGAGAAAGGCGTGGACGTGCGCATACATCAGGGAACGGAAGGCCGGAATATCGTCCATCGCTTCCGCGAACACGCGACGCGGGAGGCGGGCCGCCGTGCCGGGCAGTTGGACGAGCAGACGCGCCGACGATATTTTGGCCCCGAACACGGCCTGAAACCCGGTTCCGCCTTCGCGTCCGATGGTCGCCATTTCGATGACGGTTCCGTCCGGATAAACGGCAACCACGGAAATTACGCCGCTGTCGGGAAAGTAGATGTGCTCGAGCGGTTGATCCGCATCCGTTAGGACTTGATGACGCTCGCACGAGATCCGCTCAGCCGACGCGAGAATCTCGGTGCGGATGCGCGGGGGCAGGGCGAGGAGAAGCCGATTTCGGGGCCATTCTGGAAATACGGACATAGGCAGGTGCTCTGGGGCCGATGCTCGGAAGACAGGGTGCGGGGCGGCGTCCGCCCCCGCGGCGCACGTGGGCAAGGAACGCCGCCGCGCGCCGCTGGTTCCGGCAGCCGCACGCCTCCGCCGCGGGGGAATGCGCGCCGGGCAGAGAGGCGCGCGGACACGCGGCTGGCTTAGTTTCGCCTTGACCCCGCTCGAATCTTCCGGCTTTGCTTGAAGAATGCGCCGCATGATGAGCCAGTTTCTGCGCGTGTTTTTGGTTGCGGTGGTCTTCGCCACCGGCAGCCTGAGCGGGGCTTTGGCATGCGGTGACACGGGCGCGCTCGCGGGCATCGACCATGCGGGCCACGATCACGGCACGCATGTGCATGCCGCGGCAAGTGAGACGCCCTCCGGGGCCCATCACGCCGTTGCGGCGGAAACCGTCGCGGATCTCTCGGATGTGGATCGGGACGGCATCTTCAGCCTTCTCGACTGCGACGGCTGCCCTCACATGCACGCCCACTGCTGCGCCTCGATGGCGATCCCCGCCGGCGATTACGGCCTGAAGCTGAGCCACACGACCAGCACGCGCGTGTCGGAAGCCGCCGCGCCCCTTCCGCTTGGCCAGCTCTTCTATCCTCTGCTTCGCCCGCCGAGCGCCGCGGCCTGATCCGGCCTCAGGTCCGCACGTCGCCGTGCGGTCGTGAGGTTTCATGATCAGGACCGACCGACGCGTTCGCACGGGGCTCCTGCCGTAGCGGCTCTCGCAAGAGGCCGGAACGGAGCCAACGCCGGACATTCCCGCATCGGTCCTGCTCATTCCCCACGCTCACGAGGATTGATGCATGACCCGTCTTGGCATGGCACTGCTCGGTGCCGCGGCCTTTGTCGCCGCAGCCGCTCCATTTCATGTCGCCCGCGCCCACGGCGACCACGGTGAGGCTCCGGCCGCGCAAACCACGTCTCTTCCGCGGGTCGAAGCCGCAGGGTTCGAGGTCGAGCTGGTCGCTGTCGCGGAGGGCCGCACGCTGACGATCTATCTGGATCGCAGCGACACCAACGCGCCGGTGGACGGCGCAGCCATCGAAGTCGCGGGCGAAGGGATCGAGGCCACCAAAGCCGAGCCGAAGGGCGACGGCGTCTATGCGCTCGACGCGGACTGGGTTCACGAGCCCGGCAGCCGTGCGCTGACGTTTACGGTGCTCGCGGGCGACATCGCGGATCTTCTGGCGGGCCGCCTCGTCGTTCCGGAGCCCCCAACCGAGGAGCATGGCGCTGCGTTCGCGTGGGCGGACGCGCTCGCCCGCCCCGAAACGTGGATCGCCGTGCTTTTGATTGCGCTTGCCGGCTTCTTCGTCGCGTTCGCGTTCCGTCCGTTGAGCCTTCCTCCCGATGCACCACGGAAGGAGGAAGATGCCGTCGAGCCCACGGCCCCGCGCGATCGCGAAACGCGGCACGCCGCCGGCATCGTCCTGCTGGCCGTCGCCCTCTCGGCGTCGCTCCCGGAGACGTCCCGCGCGCACGAAGGCCACGATCATGGGCCCCCGGCGCCCGCCGCCCAGGCGGGTGGAAGCGCGCCCGTGCGCCTTCCCACCGGCGACGTCTATCTCCCCAAGCCGTCGCAGCGGCTCTTGCAGGTCAGGACATCGCCCGCCGCGGTCGAACGCGTGACGCCTGCTGCCCAGCTCATCGGCACGGTGGTTGCGGATCCCTCTTCCGAAGGGCGCGTGCAAGCGCCGATGGAAGGGCAGGTCGAGCTCGCAGAAGGCGGCGTCTCTTACGTCGGCAAGAAGGTGAAAGCCGGCGAAGTGCTCGCTCTGCTCTCTCCCGCGATGCCGGTTTATGACCGCGGCGCGCTTCATCAACTCACCGCGGAAGTCGAGGGCAAGCTGCGCATTGCCGAGCAGAAGCTGGTGCGGCTCAAGGGCATTTCCGGCGACTACATTCCGCAGCGCGAGCTCGACGACACGCAAACGGAGATCGAATCGCTGCTGGCCCAGAAGCGTGCGCTGGAGCCGCGTGTCGGCGAGCGGTTGGAGCTCACGGCGCCGGTATCCGGTGTGATCTCGGTGGCCAACGTCCGCGCCGGGCAGGTCGTCTCCGCGCGAGACACGCTGTTCGAGATCGTCGATCCGGAACGGCTCTGGATCGAGGCGATCGCCGTCGCCGGCGCGGACGAGACGTCGGTCGAGGCCGCGACCGCGCTCGATGGAGAAGGCCACGCGATCCCTCTCACCTACATCGGCCGCGCGCCGTCGCTTCGCCAGCAGTCATTGCCGCTCCTGTTCAGCGTCGAGGACCCGCATCCGTCTCTCGCCATCGGCGTCGCGGTGAAGGTTCTGGTGCAGGGGGGCGCGCCGGTCGAAGGCATGGTGGTGCCGGGCGGTGCGATTGTCCGCGCTGCGAACGGACTGCCGCAGGTGTGGGTCAAGATCGCGCCGGAGCGTTTCAGCCCGCGCCCCGTTCGCACCCGCCCGCTCGACGGGGATCGCGTGCTCATAACATCCGGCCTGGAGACCGGCGACCGCGTCGTCGTCAACGGCGCCGAGCTGATCAATCAGGTCCGGTAGGAGAGCGCCCCCGTGTTCAACGCAATTGTCCGCGCCAGCCTCGCCAACCGGCTGATGGTGCTCGTCGCCGCCATCGCCGTGACGGTCTACGGTCTCGTCACGCTCGGGCGCCTGCCGGTCGACGTGTTTCCGAACCTCAACCGCCCCACTGTCACGCTGATGACGGAGGCGGAGGGCCTCGCGCCCGAAGAGGTCGAGCAACTCGTCACGTTCCCGCTCGAGACAGCCATGAACGGCATGCCGGGCGTATCGCGCGTGCGGTCCGTCTCCGGCGTCGGGCTCTCGATCGTTTACGTCGAGTTCGACTGGTCGACCGAAATCTACCAGGCGCGCCAGCAGGTGGCCGAGCGCCTGCAACTCGTCCGCGAGCAGCTTCCGCCGGGCATCGCCGCCCACATGGGACCGATCTCCTCGATCATGGGCGAGATCATGCTCATCGCCATGACGAGCGAGACGACGGACCCAATGACGTTGCGCGAGATCGCGGACTTCACCGTGCGCCCGCAGCTCCTGACGGTGCCCGGCGTTTCGCAGGTGATTCCGATCGGAGGCGAGGTCCGCCAGTACCGCGTCATTCCCGATCCACGCCGCATGGCGGCCCTCGACATCGGTTTCGGCGCGATCGAGGACGCGATCCGCGCGTTTGGCGCAAACACGGGCGGCGGGTTCGTCGATCAGCAGACGCGGGAGTACCTGATCCGCAACATCGGCCGCTCCGCACGGATCGAGGATCTCCGCAATCTCGTCGTCGCCTATCGCGAAGGCCAGGTCGTCGCGCTGAGCCAGGTGGCCGACGTCGACTTCGCCGCCCGCACGAAGCGCGGCGACGCCAGCCTCGCCGGCAAGCCGGCCGTCATCCTGAGCGTGCAGAAGCAGCCGGAAGCCGACACCGCCACCATCACGCGCGAAATCGAGAGGATGCTGCCGGAGCTGGAGCGTACCCTGCCTCAGGGGGTGCGCGTGACCGACGTCCTGTTCCGGCAGGCGACGTTTATCGAGACGTCGATATCCAACGTGCAGCAGGTGCTCGTGGAAGCGTTGATCGTAGTCTCGATCGTGCTGTTCGCCTTCCTCCTCAATTGGCAGACGACGCTGATCTCGTTGCTCGCGATCCCAATCTCCATTCTCGCGACCGTCATCGTCTTCGCCTTCATGGGGCTCTCGATCAACACCATGACGCTCGGCGGCATCGCCATAGCCATCGGCGCGCTGGTGGACGACGCGGTGGTGGACGTCGAAAACATCTTCCGAAGATTGGGTCTCCATCGGCTCGCGGCCGGACGTGACAGGCGCAGCATCGAAGAGGTGGTGGCGGACGCGTCCATCGAGGTCCGAAGCGGCATCCTCTACGCGACCGCCATCATCGTTCTCGTGTTCATCCCTCTGTTCGCGCTCTCCGGCATAGAGGGCCGGCTGTTCACGCCGCTCGGCGTGGCGTTCATCGTCTCCGTTCTCGTGAGCCTCCTGGTCTCGATCTCGGTCACTCCCGTGCTCTCCTATTGGCTGCTTCCGCGCATGAAGAGCCTGTCGGAAGGCGACGGCGTAATGGTCCGCGCGCTGAAGCGATGGCAGAAGCGCGGCCTCGAATGGTGTTTCGAACGGCCCGCGTTCGTCGTGGGATTGCCGGTCGTCGCCGTTCTGGCGGCTATCCTTGCGGCGACGTTTCTGCCGCGCGCGTTTCTGCCGACCTTCAACGAAGGCACCGTGCTCGTCGGCGTGATCCTGGAGCCCGGCGTGAGCCTTGCGGAATCCGACCGCATCGGACGCATTGCCGAAACCATCACGGCAGCAGTGCCGGAGGTGCGCAAGGTCAGCCGCCGCACCGGCCGCGCCGAGCTCGACGAGCACGCGGAAGGCGTTCACGTCAGCGAGCTCGAGATCGATCTCGAACCCTCGGCCCGCAGCCGCGAGGACGTGCTGGCCGATATCCGCGGCCGCCTGTCCGCGCTGCCGGCTGCGATTACAGTGGGGCAGCCCATCGCCCATCGCCTCGATCACATGCTGTCCGGCGTCCAGGCGCAGATCGCGTTGAAGATCTACGGCGACGACTACGACACGCTGCGGGGGCTCGCCTCCGACATGGAAACGCGCCTGCGCGCAATTCCGGGTATCGTCGATCTCCAGGTCGAGCGTCAGGTGCGCATTCCCGAGCTGCAGGTGCGCATCGATTACGAGCGCGCCAAGCAGTACGGGCTCAATCCGAGCACGATCACGGATTCGCTCGCAACGCTCTCCAACGGGCGCGTCGTCTCCGAGATCATCGACGGGCAGAAGCGCTTCGACGTGGTGCTCCGTCTTTCGGATGCGGACCGCACGGCGCATGCGTTGGGCGCCATGCTGATCGAGAGCCCGGCCGGGCGCATTCCGCTTGCGAGCGTGGCGGAGGTCATCGAAACCGACGGCCCCAACCAGATCCTGCGCGAGAACGGCAGGCGGCGCATCGCCGTGCTCGCCAACACCGACAACTCGGACATGACGCGCATCGTCGCGGACGTACGCGAGGCCATATCGCGCGCGAGCTTGCCGCAGGGCTACTTCACGAGTCTCGAAGGCCAGTTCCAGGCGGAGGAGGAGGCTTCGCGCCTCATCGGCCTGCTGTCGATAGTCTCGCTCGGCCTGATCTTCGTCGTGCTCTACACGCGCTATCAGTCGAGCGTCCTCGCCCTCATCATCATGGGCAACGTGCCGCTTGCGCTGATCGGCGCGGTGGCGGCGCTGTGGATCGCGGGTCAGCCGTTCTCCGTGGCAAGCGCCATCGGCTTCATCACATTGACGGGCATCGCGACCCGCAACGGCATCCTGAAGATCAGCCACTACATCAATCTCGTGATGTTCGAGGGTGAGCGCTTCGGCCGCGCGATGGTGATCCGCGGCACGTTGGAGCGGTTGCGTCCTGTCCTGATGACCGCGCTGGCGGCCGGCATCGCGCTCCTGCCGTTGATGATCGGCGCGGACGAGCCGGGCAAGGAAATCCTGCACCCCGTCGCGATCACGATCTTCGGCGGGCTGTTCACGGCGACATTGCTCGACGCCTTCCTGACGCCCGTCCTGTTCATGCTGTTCGGACGCAAGCCGCTCGAACGGCTCGTTGCCCGGCACGACGGCGTGCCGTCTCACGCCGAAGCGTTTTGATCCATCTCAACCTCAATAAGGAGATCCTGATGCTCAAGAGACTTCTTCTCGGCCTTGCCGCCATGGTGGCAGCGTCCGCCCTGGCTTTCGCGCAGGACGATCACGATCACGACGGACACGCCCACGACCATGAGCCCAAGCATGGCGGCGTGGTGGTTCACAGCGGACATCATCATCTGGAGCTCGTCGCCGAAGACGGCGCTCTTCGCCTTTACATCACGGACCAGCACGGAAAGCCGGAGACCATCGAAGGTGCGAAAGCTACCGCGACGGTTCTCTCCGAGGGCAAGACGGAAGCGGTCGCACTCGCGCACGCCGGCGAGAACCGCCTCGAAGGGAGCGGCAGCTTCAAGGCCGGCAAGGGCACCACCGTCGTGGTGACCCTGACGTTGCCCGATCACGAGGCGGAGCAGGCGCGCTTTCGCCTGGATTGACGCCGATAATGAGCCGTGGGCGACCCCCTCACGGCTTCTGGCGCTGCGTGCGTGGAAGCATCGCGATGTCGTGCCGTTTGCTTTCGCGTGCGCAGCGCATCCAGGAATTTGGGAATAGAGGCGTACGAGTTTGATGATAGACGAGAATTCTCGCGTCTGACGGCTGTTCACGGCGCGATGACGTATTGCGCGGCTGTGCCGGCTTCAGTAAGTAAGGAAAGGCTCGTCGGCCGGACCTTTGATCGACGGGGCGGGAAATCCAAACCACTGAACGCTTGAAAGCCTCCATGCGCGGGACAGCGGCCTCATGACCGGCAAAGCTGATAGGCGTCGCCCGCTTATTGTTTTGAGCGTGTTGCTCGCCGTCATTGGCGCGGCGCTTGTGGTGCCCGTTTTGATCGGGGCGCGCCAGGGCGAGCCCATCCCGGGCTCCACCGTTCGCGCGGAATCCCACGACATCGTCGCCATCACGTCCCCGGTCGCGCTCTTTGCCGCGCCCGCCGTCACCCTCGAGCGCGGGGCGCTTTCGCTGGCCGCAGGCAACGCGGGCGACACGGGTGTCGGCGCCCTCGTGCGGACCCTGGTAGCGGGGCGCGGCGTGGATCTCGTCCTCGACGACGCGAGGTTCACCGTCGATCGCGCCAAGACGCCGAACGGGGCCGGACACGCCGGCCCGCATGAGGCCCTGTCCGAGGCGCTGACATCCGTGGTGTCGACGCTGACGGATTTCAGGTTCCGCAATCTGACGCTGTCCGATGCGACGGTCGTCGTCCTGCACGGCGACGGTGCGCGCGAGACGTTCTCCCGGATCGATGCGGATCTCACCAAGGATCGCAGCGGCCTCGTCACGGGCAAGGGGCGTCTTGCCTATCGCGGCGAGCCGCTCGATTTCGAGCTCGCCTTTACGCCGCCGCCGCACGACGCCGCCGAGCTCGATGTCCGCGTCAACGTGAAAGGTAAGTATCTGAGCCTCGCGTTCAATGGCCGGATGCCGCCGGGCGAGCGCAGCCGCATCGTGGCGGAGAATGCAGAGCTCTCCATTTCGGACGTGAGAGGTGCCGCAAGCTGGCTCGGTGGATCGTGGCCCGCAGGGCCGGGGCTCGGGCCGTTTACGGCGAAGGGCGAGCTCATGCTCGACGAGCGCGCCGTGTCGTTCGCGAACGCCAAGATCACGCTCGACGGCAATGCCGCAACTGGAACGCTCGCGCTGATTTACGCGGCCGAGCGCCCCTCGATCGAGGGCACGCTCGCCTTCGCGACCCTCGACCTCGCGCCGTATGCGACGTCGGCACGCCCCAACGCCATCGCGCGCGCAACAGGATGGCTGGCGAGCCTCGGCATCCCCGGACTGGCGGATTCGTCTCTCGTCAACGAGCTGGACGCGGACCTGCGCATATCGGCTGCAACCGTCACGAACAAGTCCGCGAAACTCGGCCGTGCTGCGGCAAGCCTCACGGTGAAGAGCGGAAAGCTCTACGGCGAGATCGTCGAGCTCGCTTTCGACCAGGGCGGCGGCGGAGAAGCGCAGTTCTCGGCCGATATGACCGGCTCCGATCCCCGCTACACGATCCGCGCCGATCTCACCGATATCGACTTTGCGACGTTGCCGCGCATTCTGTCGGGTCCGCCGGCGCTGGAAGGCATCGGCGCCCTGAAGCTCGACCTCGCCGCCGAGGGATCGAGCGAGGGGGCGCTGCTTCGCTCCATCGAGGGCACGATGTCGGTCGAGATGCGTGAGGCCGGGCGGTTCGGCATCGATGTCGATGCGCTGCCGTCGGTCGCCTCGGGTGCCCCGTCCGAAGGGTGGGGGGCGGCAGGCGCGGGAACGACGACGGTCAGCGGACTTTCCGCGCGCTTCAAGGCGTCGGGCGGCGTCTTCGCAGCCGACGGCGTGGAGGCTCGCATCGGAAGCCGCACGGGGCGTCTGATCGGCTCCGCCGATCTCGACAGCGCAGCCGTCGATTTCGTACTCTCGCTCGACGAGTTGCCCGGCGCGGAAAAATCCGGCAAGCCCGTCGGTGCGTTTAGGATCCAAGGGCCCTGGGCTGCGCCCACGATCCGGCCTGCCGAGCCGGGCCGGGCCGCACAGGGCGTGACGAAACAAGACACGGCGGCGGCTGGGCGCGATCCGGGCTGACGCAGGCATGGCGCCCGGAGGCCAAGGACGGCCCGAAGGACAGCCGGCCGCCTGGAAAGCGAACACCCATGGCGCTCACACCTGAAGAAATCCAGCGCTACAAGCGTCATCTGCTGCTGCACGAGATCGGCGGGCAGGGCCAGGCGCGTCTCAAGGCGGCCCGCGTGCTCGTCGTCGGCGCGGGCGGGCTCGGCAGCCCGCTGTTGCTCTATCTCGCAGCCGCTGGCGTAGGCACACTCGGGATCGTCGATGACGACACGGTGTCTCTCGACAACCTCCAGCGGCAGGTGGTTCACACCACGGCGTCTGTCGGCGCGCTGAAGGTCGATAGCGCGCGCGAAACGCTGCTGGCGCTCAATCCGCACGTCACGGTCGAAACATTCCCGTTCCGCCTCGATGCATCGAACGCGGTCGACATCATCTCCCGCTTCGACATCGTGACCGACGGCACCGACAACTTCGCGACACGCTATCTTGTCGCCGACGCGTGCTACTTTGCGCGCCGCCCCTTGGTGCATGCGGCCGTCGGTCCGTTCGATGGCTACGTCACGACGCTGAAACCATACGAGACCGGTCCTGACGGCACCCCCAACCCGAGCTACCGCTGCCTGTTCCCTGAAGCCCCGCCCGCGGGCCTCGTGCCCAACTGCGCCGAAGCCGGCGTCATGGGATCGGTCGTCGGGGTGGTGGGAACCCTGCAGGCCACCGAGGTGATCAAGGAGCTGACGGGGACCGGCGAGGGGCTTGTGGGACGTCTTCTCCTCTATGACGCCAAGGAGCCGCGCTTCGAGACCGTGCGCGTCGCTTGGGATCCGGAGAACCCGCTCACGGGCGAAAAGCCCAGCATCGCCGACCTGTCGGAGCACGTCTGACGATACGTCGCCGAAATTATGCCCGACGCGCAAAGCAAATAGCGTCTATTGAGCGCATGCGAGCATTCGGGATACGTGCCGGCCGATGACCTTTCTCTCCGATCTGTTCTGGAGCCTCTATTACCTTCTGCGCGGTTTCGTCGATGTGCTCTTGCGCCGTCGCCGCCGACGCTACGTGAGCGCGACCCACATTCGCTCGCCGCGCGAGGTCGTCTGGAACGCCGTCACGGCCGCTTCGATCAGCTTCGACGGGGTGGTCCCGATCGAGATCACGACGGGCCAGAGCCCGGACTCGAACAATGTCTACACTGCCAACGTGCGCGTGGGCGATACCGACATCTCCATGAGATATCGTGAGATCGAGAAGCGTCCGCCCGAGGGGCTCGTCATCGAGATGCTGAAAGAGGGCAGCGACCCGAGCGTCGTGCCCGGATCGGACTACTTCTTCGCCTGCGCGCTCGAGGAAAAAAACGACGGTACGCTGCTCACGTCGGTACATGAGATCACGCACGAAACGTTCATGGGACGGATTTTCGTGCCGTTGGGCGCGCGCCAGAACGGGCGGCGCCTGCGCGCGTATTGCGAGGCCGAAACCGGCGCGCCGCCGCGTTCCAACAACAGGTATATGGACGCCCTCGTGACAGGCGCGCTGACCTACGCCAGCTTCAGCTACCTGTTCGATGGCCTGTTCGCGGCCTACCTTCTGCTGATCCTGTTGATCCATGAGGCGGGCCACGCGCTCGCCATGCGCTGGGTCGGCCTTCCCGTGCAGGGCATCTATTTCATCCCCTTCATGGGCGGCGTCGCCGTCGCTGCGGCTCCGCACAGGAATGAAAGCGAGCGCGGCTTCGTCGCGCTCATGGGACCGGGCGTGAGCCTGATCACGACGGCGCTGTTTCTTCTGGCCGGCGCGCTGACGGGCGAGCACATGTTCCACCAGTTGGCGTTCGTCAGTGCGATCCTGAACGGCCTCAATCTCGCGCCCGTGCTGCCGCTCGATGGCGGCCACGTCATGGAATCCGCGCTCTCGGGATCGGATCCCGAGTTCGTCGTCATCGTCAACGTGCTGGCGCTGATCGTCGGGCTCGGCGTCGCGCTGTCGTTCGAGCTGTATGGGCTGATGGCGCTCTTGCTGCTCGTGAGCCCGATGATGATCAAGACCGGCCGCGAAGGGCGCGGGATGGAGCCGATCACGCAGACCGGCCGCAATTGGCTGGT
>ENA-UOUJ01001558-UOUJ01001558.1-activated-sludge-metagenome-genome-assembly--contig:-NODE-1558-length-11840-cov-3.488587_pt1 | contig 11840 bp, 6 predicted proteins | sample MGYA00249839_ERZ747224 | MGnify/ENA primary metagenome ERZ747224 (study PRJEB28782, sample SAMN03220277) | activated sludge metagenome | biome: wastewater; feature: sewage sludge; material... | reverse complement strand
CATCACCGTCGCGCCCATGCCGACCAAGGCGCCGTTGCCGATCGTGCAGGCATGCACGATCGCGCCGTGGCCGATGGTGACGTCGTCGCCGATGATCGTGGGATAGCCATCCATGCGCGAGTGCGGGCCGCGGTGGCTGACGTGCACGATGGTGCCGTCCTGCAGGTTGCAGCGCGCGCCGATGCGCACGAAGTTGACGTCGCCGCGCACCACCGTGCCGGGCCAGATCGAACTGTCGTCGCCGATCACGACGTCGCCGATGACGGTCGCCGCGGGGTCGATGTAGACGCGCGCGCCGAGCGTGGGCAGCGTGCCGCGGTAGGGACGGATGTTGTGGGCCATGCATGGATTCTAGCCCGGCGACCGTCGCGCCCATGGATGACCCGACCCGTCCGGCCCGCCCCGGTCCGCCCCGGTCCGCGCTCGCCCGCGTCCGGCCGGGCCACGCGGTTTGCCCCGGAGGCCGCCGGACGGGATCATGGCCGGATGAAAATCGCCAGCTGGAACGTGCATTAAGGAATCCAGGAAATCCCACACTGACCCATACGGGCTGAGTATTAGCCGCTAAATCAATATCTTATGGATTACGACTGTCTCAAGAGGCACAGAGACGATTCAAGCCATCCCAGGTCTCTGGGGGTACCATTGGGGGTATCATTTAGGCCTCCAATGCTGGGACCTCCCCATGCTGACCGCCGTCCAGATCAAGTCCGCCAAGCCGGCTGCCAAGGCCTACAAGCTCGCTGACAGCGGCGGGCTCTTCCTGCTCGTCACGCCCGGAGGCCAGAAGTACTGGCGCTACAAGTTCCGCATCGGCGGGGTCGAGGGTCTGGACGCGCTGGGCGCGTTTCCCGAGGTCAGCCTTGCCGAGGCACGCCAAGCGCACGCCGAGTCACGCCGCTGCGTCGCCCAGGGGATCAATCCGGTTCACGCACGAAAGGACCGCAAGCAGGCCCTGGCCCTGGCGTACCTGGAGCGCGAACAGGGCTCGTTCGCCACGGTGACCGCCGAATGGGCTGACGCGACCTCCCACGGTCTGAGGCCAGCGACTCAAAGGCAGCGCGAGCGCGAGATCAACAACGACCTGCTCCCGAAGTTCCATGCCCGGCAGATCAAGACCATCAAGCGCGTCGAGATCACTGCTCAGCTGAAGTCAGTTGAGCGACGGGCACCCGAGGTCGCCCGCAACCTGCGCAACTACCTCTGGGGCATCTTCGAGCACGCGATCGAGAGTGGCCTGATGGACGCCAACCCGGTCCCGTCGATTCGGCTGATGAAGAAGCGCGACCAGGCGAATCATCCGGCCCTGTCGCTGGAGCAGATCGGCGAGCTCCTCGTGCAGCTCGACGATCGCTCGCAGATGGCGGAGCAGACCCGCATTGCCATGCTGCTTGTCATGCTGACCGCCTGCCGCAAGTCGGAGATCATCAATGGACGCTGGGCGGAGATCGACCTCGACGCGGGGGAGTGGGAGATCCCAGCCGAGCGCATGAAGGCGAAACGCGCCCACTGGGTACCGCTGTCTCCCCAAGCGATCGAGCTGCTGCGCGAGCTGCGCAGAACGGTCCCGGCCGGCCAGGAGTTCCTCTTCCCGAACCGTCGCGACCCCAAGCGCCCCATGGCCAATCGCAGCCTCAATGCCGTCCTGGAGCGCCTTGGCTATGCCGGCATCGGCACGCCGCATGGCATGCGCGCAGCCTTCAGCACCTATTTCAACAGCGTTCGCGTCGACAAGGACGTGATCGAAATCTGCCTGGCCCACTCCCCCATGAGCAAGACCCGTGGCGCGTACAACCGTCACGAATACATGGCGGAACGACGTGCCGTGTTGGAGGACTGGGCGAACAAGTTGGTCGCCCTGCGCGAGAGCGCCCTGGCATCTGAAGCGGCCCCTTCAGCGACAGGGAAGCCGTAACCAACGAGCGCTCGATCACTACCAGTCGCTGCCGAATCCCGATCCTGATGATCCCGAACCGAAGGAATCCATTGACCCGGATCCAGAACCGAACGAGTCGTGGAAGTCGCTGATCCCGTGCGAGCCCGAGCCGAAGTCGGATCCAAATGGGCTGTCATGAGAAAACACGTCATCCGAACGTGATCCGTACGGATTGCCGCCAACGTCAAAGCTGGCTGGGCTGTCGGAGATCATTGGGAGGCCGGTTGCTGGATTGATCCTGGGGCCTGAGCTGTGATCTCCAAACGCTCCATCGAGCAACAGCCGATCGGCCGGATGGCGATGCATCGAAAGCGTTTCGTCGTCGAATCCCCACATGTTGCCGTCGATGTCGAATCCGCCAGGCCCGTCCAAGAGCATCGGGAGCCCGGTTGCCGGGTTGATCGAGTCAGCAAACCCAGCTCCAGACCGTTGGGGCTCTTCGGCGAAACCCGTGCCACCTTGGGCATCGCGGGCATCACGATCGGATGATTCGTCGTCAATGCGCACCAAGCGTACGGCGCCGATCACGAGAATCGCAAGAATCAGCATCATCTCCATGCACACCCTCCAATGTCTTCAGGCAACCCGTGATGGCTGACGCGAACCATTCACTCGGCCACGTGCAGGCCATCGAACTGACGCCTTTGGCAGGTATGCCGGCCTCAGTCAGCGCACAAGTCCCAATTGTCCAGACTGTCCCAGATCGTTGTTTCACGGAATCCGGAAGGCGTTGCGTTCCCTGGCTTCCCTGCAGCCGGAAAGGAACTGCGCCAGATTCGGACCTTGATCTTGTCGTTATCTGGGCTGCGGCCCTCATTGAAGCCCTGCAGCATTACCCTGCCATCAAGCTTACACAGCGAGGTTCCGATTTCTGATTTCAGCGGCCGTTCGGACTCCAACCTCTCGCGACGCTGAATGTCCCGCTCCCGGGCCTCACGAGCCAACGCTTCCGATCGCGCATCCCGCTCGGCACTTTGCGACGAGCGGAACTCTTCTTCCGTCGCAAATCGGACCAAGGGCTGGCCATCGGAGGAAAAACCAGCTGGCGTGCAGTCGAAGGTCCATGTCCCCTCGGTCCATGGCGACCCATCGAGGTATCGGCCACTTTGCGTGTACCTGACCAGCTCACGAGGAAACAGCGCCAGAGTCTCCGGATCAAACGCTACCGAGTGCTGGTAGTCCCACGTGCTCCCGGCAGAGCTGTTGTGGCCATGCTGGACGCTCTCGCTGGAATTGACGCGGACAAGCAGCCAGTCGCGCTCGGTCTTCTTGTGTTGAAGCGTTTCGTCGATCCGATAAACGCCGGCATCAACCCTGATGGTCCGGGTCATCGGGCGCCCCTTGTCATCCTTGCATGACAGCTCCACGTCTTCCGTGATCTCGACATAACGGCGGGGGATGTGCTCGAACAGATTGATCTTCCGCCAATCCTTCTCGCGAATCCTCTCGCCATACTCCTGGATCACAAAAGGGGCAGGCTCAGACCCCACCACCTGGGCTGCGGCAAGGGAGAGCGCTGCGGCAAAAATCCATGTCTTCATTCAGCTGACTCCGTTCTGATGAATGGCTGTGGAGCGACGTTGGGTGCCCCAATGTCCCAATAGGTTCTACTCCGGGTTTCCAGATGCTCGAACTACAAGGGAGAATCGCGCGGCCTTTTCCGCACCTCAAACGGCCGCCGTCGTCGACTCGGAAGCGCTAGGCCTGCGGAGCAGCCGACTGAACCAGCGACCCTGGCGTGCGTCGACATGCCGCCGCCCGTTACCGCCTGAAGCCATTCGGTCGGCAACGCCAAACCGCTCGACCTCATTCATATAGTGCATGGTCCGCACCAGGGCAAACCAGCGTCTCCGGATCTCAACCGCCTTCGCTTCAACCTCCCGGATCAGCTGCGCCTCTGCCTCATGCACACCCTTGAGAAACGGATCAATATCGGCCCTGCAGTCCCACAGCCACTTCGTTCGGGTTCGCCCCCGCCCCTTGGTCGCGATACCGCGCCAGCCGAGGTACATGTAGCAATCGGCCTTGTCGAGATCAAGCCAGATGCGACAGCGGTAGGGGCGAATCAGACGCTCTCCGCTCGGCCCCTTGATTTCCCGTGACAGTCGAAGCCGTTCCTGCCTCGCCCGGGCCACAAGCTCCACCGCTTGCTCGATGTATTCGTCCGCCAATCCCTGCATGTCTCGGCGAGTGGCTGTGAACGATCCCAACCCGCACCGCGACAGCTGGTCTACCCCGGCGCCGTCAGAGATCGGGATCGTGCAGTACTTCCCGTATCCCGACCTCGGGATCCAACGGCCTTGCCCTTCGCATTCCGCCTGCTTGTCCATGATGTGCTCCGAATTATCTGGTGAGTGCCTGCGTGTCCTACAGGTATCACCAGGCCCGGAGCCAAGCCACTGGACAATGCGGGCCGGGTTCAATGGTCGGGCAAGGTCTCCGCCACCAGCCTCTCCACGTAGCCCTCATCTTCATCGAACAGGATGTTCCGCTCGGCCATCTGCTCCCGGGTCACCTTCCAGTGCATCTCCATTTCCGACGCCGAAGTGCCTGAGACGATGTAGCTGCGCAAGCTGACGTCCGGATCCCCCATGCGCGCCTCGATCTCGCGGATGGTGCGGTGGAACTGGATCTTGGCATCGTCGATGGTGTCGAGCTGGCGGATGCCCTTGGGGTCGACGAAGCTGATCCGCTGCTTGCCGCCGTCGATGCGCCAGACGATGAAGTCGGGATGGAAGTTGCCGGCCTCGAAGAAGCCGATGCCGCGGCCGCGGCTCATGTTGCGCAGCAGAAACAGCGGCCGATCCTCGAACTCTTCCGGATGCGCGGCGCAGTATTCCTTCAGCCGGCGGACGAAGCGCATCTCGCCGTCGTTCAGTGCCACCGGCCGCACGCTGATGCTGGCGCCGCTGGCCTTGATCAGCGGCTCGTACAGGTGGCCCTTGAAGGACAGTACCTCCAGCTTCGCCTGACCGCCGGCGTAGGCCTTGTCGGCGACGTCGCTGCGCCTGCGCAGCTCGTCTCCGAGCTGCCGGAGCTGGGTGATCAGCGCCTCCTCGGACTTCTCCACCGAGACGCGGTACACGCCCTGCTCCTCGCCCACACCGTCGCCGGCCTTGGGGAAGTTGGGGTCGCCTGCGTCCAGCTCGGCGTATTCCAGGTGCGGCTCCTCCCAGCCCTTCTTGCGGAAGCTGTAGTAGCGCTCGGCGTACTTCTTCAGCAGGGTCTGCGCGATCTCCTGCCAGATCGCCACCTTGGCGAAGCTGTCCATGGCCAGCATCGCTTCCGGGATCAGCAGGTCGTACCACTCGCTGTCGGCCAACAGCCGATCGACGGCTGGGCGTGGAATGTCGAAGTTGTGCCAGCCGCGCTCGTTCTTGAAGGCGATCAGCTCAAACCAGGCGCGATCCAGATCCAGCAGCGCCACGTGCCGCGCTCCCAGCTTGCCGCGTTCCAGATCCGCGACGCCGTCGCCGCCAGCCAGGCCAACGGCCTTCATCGCCTGGATCTTCGGATACCAGTTGAGCTGCACCTTGTTGCGCAGCAGCCACTGGTCCGCTTCGCCGTGCGGCGGCGCGAGCTGCGGGACCGGCGCAAGCTGGCGGAAGGCGACGCCGAACGCGGTCCGCACGCCGTTGATTTCAGGCTTCAGGCGGATGATCTTGAGCTTGTGCGCGCCCAGGTTCTTCAGCACGGGCAGCACGATCTCCTCGCTGTCCTGGTCTGGCGGCAGCCCTTCGTCCTCCAGGAACTGCTTGAACTGGGCCATGTAGTCGGCGTGCACGCCAAACACGTTCAGCGTCTCCAGCAGCTCGATGTGCCGGGGCCGCTCTACGCCGGCAGGCAGGCGCAGCGCCTTGCTTCGCTTCAGGCTCCAGCCGTGGCCCTTCAGACGCACGCCACGGCCGAACAGCTGGATGATCTGCGCACCCTCGCTCTGGCCGATCTTCATCAGGCCCAGGGTGCTCACGCGCCAGGAGTTCCAGCCTTCGGTGAACTTGCGTGAGCCGATCAGCAGGCTGATGGCGTTGTCGCGCTCATTGATCCGGCGGAACAGCGAACCGGCGAAGTCGCGCTCCTCGGCCACCAGCCCCGGCGTGGCGTCGCACAGGTCGTACAGCTTTTTGGCATCGCCGACGTTGATCACGCCGAAGGGGTCGTTGTTGCCCAGCTTCAGGGCCAGCTCGCCGTCGGCGCCCTTCAGGTACTCCACGTGCAGGGCACCGCCGCCGGGGGCGTTGAACAGCCGCGTGCAGATGTCGGCGAACAGGTCCGTCGCCGGCAGACCCAGCTCCAGCAGGTAGCCGAAGCGGTTGGCAAATGGGTTCTGGCCAGAAGCGGTAGGCAATCCCTCGCCGAGCAGCGTGGTGATCGTTCTTTCCGCCTGCACCCGATCACTGGTGAACCGGGACAGGAACAGCAGCACCTCGGTCACGTCGGACACGTCCCGGCCGCCCTGCCTGCGCACCGCGTTGACACTGCCGCCCACGAAGATCCACAGCGGCCGCTCCAGGTTGAAGTCACGCAGCAGCGCCTGCCGGTCATCGAACAACCGCCGCTGCTGGTAGGCCGCCAGCAAGCAAGCGGTCAGGTAGACGTCCAGCCCCTGCTGCTCAGTGGCGTCGTCCAGGTTGAGGATCTGGTAGTCCTTGCCGTAACCGTCGCCGTAGAAGTAGCGGTAGGAGTAATCGAAGACGATGCTGCGGGCGTAGCGCTGCGTCAGCTTCGCGTCGCCCTTCACCGCCTGCTTGAAGGTGGCCGAGTACTCGAAGGAGAAGCCCTTGTCGCAGAGCTGGTCGCGGCGGGACAGCCACTTGCCGGACTCGCCTCCGGACGCACCGCGGTGGCCTTCGTCCACCAGCACCAGGTTGCCCGTCTCGAAGGCGTCCACGGCGACGGTCTTGTCGCCCATGTCGTCGGCCAGCTTGTGAATATCGATGATCTCCACCGCCTTGCCGGCGAACAGACCGCGGGCGTTCTTGTCGAACAGTTCGGCCTCGATGCCGGCGGCGCTGAACTCCTGCAGGTGCTGGTGGCTCAGCCCTTCATTGGGCGTGAGCAGCAGGATGCGGTTGAGCTCACCGCCACGGCCAGCCTGCGCCAGATGGTGCTGGTACTGACGCAGGTTGAGGTGCATCAGCAAGGTCTTGCCGCTGCCCGTGGCACACCACAACGCCAGCTTGTTCAGGCCCAGCGCGGCATCGCGGCCCTCGTCCAGCGCCGGGAGCTGCAGGCCTTCGTCATTGCCATCGTTGAACTTGGCGATGTGGGCGTTGAGCGCGGCCGCCAGCGCCTGCGGGTCACGGAAGTAGCGGTCCAGATAGATCTCGACAAACAGCAGGGCCAGGTACTGGTAGTACTTCCATACCACCGGCCGCTCGCGACGCAGGGTGCGCTCGGCGTTCAGGGCCAGGGTGTGGCGGACGATGTTCTGGTCGAAGGCCAGCAGTTCGTCGCGGGTGATGCCGGGCAGCTCGCCGGTGATCTGGTTGACCATGGCGTAGTGGAAGCGGTGGACGTTGTTCTCATCCAGCCCCTCTTCGCTGTGCTCGTTGAGCTGGAAGCGCTGCTTGAAAGCTTCCAGTAGCGGCGCCCGGCGCCCCCCGTCCAGCGGGAAGTAGCCATCGGTGCTGTTCAGGCCAAACAGGCTGAAGAGCCACTGATTTAGGACCAAGGACTGGGTGAAATCAGGACCCTGCGCCGCGCGCCCACGGGGCCTTCCGGCCGCCTTCTTCGCCGCCTTCCGGGTGGCGGCCTTCTTCAGCGCCGCCATCTCAGTCGGTTCCCTCGAACATCAGGCGCTGGAAGTCTTCTTCGGTCAGGCGCACCTTCCAGCTTTCGTCCTCTAGCCGGATGTTCTCAAGCGTGTTGTCGCCGTTGACGTAGATCAGGTCGAACTCGGTGTCGCGCACCGAGAACGCCTGCTTGTCCCGGAACCAGGTCTCCAGAACCAAGTTGTCCTGCTCGGCGTCGCCGGTGAGCTTGCGCCAGATCACCAGGGTCTTGCGGCCTTCGGGGGTGGTGCCGGTGACGGTGCGGAACCAATACGGACCGGCGGCGTCCTGCTTCAGCCGCCCCTTGATCCGCAACCGACCTTCGCCATCACGCTGGAAGTCGGCTGCAAAGTTGCGTGGCGTGGCGATGTGCTGTACGGCCAGGCCCAGCAACCAGTTGAAGGTTTCCAGCAGATCGACGTTGACCTCGCGGCTTTCGTCGCTGCCAGGGGCCTTGACCAGCAGCTTGTAGGCAGTGGGATCGGCGAAGGCGGCGATACTGAGCAGCGAAGCGCTGCCTTGGGATTCCACGTCCAGCTGGTAGCGCAGCAGGTACTGCTCGCGCAAGCCATCAGTGCCTTGGGCGGCATTGAAGTCCAGCGCGGCTTGCTGCTGCGTGCTTCTGGAGAATGCGAGATTGTTGAGCGTGTCTTCGTACGATTCCAGGCGCAGGATTTTGACGAGGCGCGGACCACGTTCGGATTCATCGGCTGTCGCCACGCGAACCGGTCTTCCGTCCCTCCATTCCGGGGTGAACGCGACCTTCTTCAGACGCGGAACTAGCACGGAATCAAAGTGTTCACCCGATTCAATCAATGCAAATTTCCGGGAGCCGGCGTCTTCTCGGTTCATGTTGATGATCGCATGACCGGTAGTTCCAGACCCCGCAAAGAAGTCGGCAAATAAGGCATCCTGCGTCGTCATGAAAGGAACGACATAGGCAACCAATTCAACGGGTTTCGGATTCTTGAATACGTCACGCGCGCCGAACAGCCGATCCAGATCGTTCGACCCCTTTCTGGCATCGAGCGAGAACATGCTTCGCAATGGAAAGCGAACTTCTGACAAGTAGACTTTGAGCTCCGGCAGCTTTTCCTCTGTTTCTCCGAAGATAATTCGCTTGTCAGCGAGCAGTCGCTCCATAGTTGTGGGTGGAAATCGCCAACCCCAATAGGGGCGCGCACATGGCTTCTTCGTTACCGGGTGAGTGACATCGTAGTCGTACCCACGCTTCCCTGGGTTATCCATGTTCCTTCTGGCCGCATATGGGCCAACGCTATCAACGCGTCGATATCGATACAGGTCACCGAGATCTTCTCTGTTTGCTACTGCAAACTCCGCGAACTCCCGGGCGATTTGATCTTCCGATGCTGCGGATTCTCGTATACGCGAATAGGCATCAAGCATCATATCCTTCTGCTGGCTGGTGCTTGTACTCCAATGTTGGTCGACGTGCGCCTTGTCTTTCGCAAAGCAGAGCAAATACTCGTGCTCGATGGCGATGCGTGTCGGATTGTTGTCAGTGGCACCCTTCCAGACCAACGAACCAATTCGATTCTCTGGGCTGAAATGCTGATCCAGAATGATGCTGAGACGCTCGTACTCGTGCTCATCAATGTTCGAGACAAACGTGCCATTGTGAGCAAGGATGCCGCGGGCCAACCCTAGTCGCGAATCAAGCAAGGTCAACCAACTGGAGTGCTGATAGGAGTCTTTGTACGCGAATCCATCGCCACCGGTGTTGTATGGCGGATCGATGTAGATGCAATGCACCTTTTCCCGATACCGCGCCTGCATCAGCGACAGCGCCTGGAAGTTCTCACTGTGCACCAGCACGCCATCTGCCTTATCGTCGAGGTCGCCCGCTTCGTCCAGCAGCCGCGCCACGAACGGCGCATCGAAGTGCCGCGTATCCACCATCAAGCTTGAGTGCGCCCGCAGATACTCCAACGTCAGTGGATCGCTGTAGGCCGGCAAGGTCACGTCCGACTGCAACTCATGCAGCGAGTGCAGCGCCTTCCACTCCTCCAACTGGGCGGCGTTCGCGCACACCTCCGGCAGCAGCTCGTCCGGAATCTGCGAGATCGCCACCAGCCAGTCCGAGGCGACCACGAACTTCTTCTTCAGCCACAGCTTCTTCTGGAAGTTCTCAAGCTGGGCCAGGAAGTCGATGATCTTGCCGCCGATGCGGCGGACCACCTTGATTTTGGACAGGTACTGCTCGACCCGGGGCGCGGTTTCGCTTTCCACATCGTCCAGGTGCATCACCTCGTTCTTGATGTAGAAATCGAGCTCGCGCCTCAGGAAGCCGTCCAGATCCTTGTGAATGAAGTAGTCGAAGGTGTTGCGGGCGGTATAGCGCCGCAGGTGGGCCTCCAGCCGCGAGTAGTCGGCCTGCTCGTCGTTGGCCTTGATGTGCGTCTTGCCCAGCTCCGCCAGCCAGCCCGCTAGGTCACCGCCTGCGGCCAGGATCGATGCCACGGCGAACGTACTCAGGTCCTTCTGCGCCGGCGGCTTCTTCTTGCCGTCGCGCTGGTCGGCGGGCCAGTCCTCCAGCGTGGCCGGTCGGTACTCGAAGCGCAGCTCCAGCTCGCCGTCGACTTCGGCAATGAAATTCTCGCCTGCCAGCACGAACATCCGGTCCTTGCCTTCGGCGGCCTTGACGTTGCCGTGCTCGCCCTCGGCCGCGTCCACCAGCTTGAAGCGCACGCGCATGGGGTCTTCGCCCTCCTTCGCGTCCGGCTTCAGCCGGAAGGCGTAGTCGCGCAGGTACTCGCTGGTCTTGATGTAGTACTGGTCCTTGTTGGCCCAGTGCAGGGTGACTTCCTCGCCCTCGTAGGGGATGGCGTACACGCCTGGCCTGTAGACGCGCTTGGCCAGGAAGTCGCCTTCAGAGTAGTAGCGGCGGAAGAAGCTGTAGAGGTGGTCGTAGACTTCGTTTTCCAGCGCGCCAAGGTCGACGGCGCCCTTGAGCTGCTCGCGCAGCTCGCGCACCTTGGGCGCGGTGTCCGGGTCCACGCCGGCCTCGGCAAGCTGGGCGACCATCTGCTCCAGGCGCTTCTTGAGCTCCGCGCTGTCGGCCGACTGATATCCGGCGAAGGCCTCTTTGACCTGGGGCAACAAGTCATCCTTGAGAAACTTGGTGACATCGTCGGCTCTGGCGTGAAGGATCCGGTAGATGCCGAAGTCCAGGTCGGGCTGGTCGAGCTGGAACAGCTCCTTGAGCAGGGCGACCAGCTTGTTGAACTTGGCGGGATTGGTGTCGGTCATCGGGTTCAGTCTTCTATGGTGTGCTGCCAGATCGGACGCTGGCTGAAGTCGGCTGGGAAACCCATCACGCCCTTCGCAGGCGAATGCTGGGTGACATGTTCGGCCACACGCTGGACCCAGGTCTGCCCCGGACTGATGCGCCCGATCAGCCAGCCCAGCAGGGTGAGCGTGTTGTAGGCGCTGCTCTCGCCGGCATGATCGAGCGAGGCGACCAAGGCTTCGGGATGCTTGCGCGGCAGTTGGGCCTTGAAGGTCATTTCACGATCCCAGAAGCGGGCGTGGTGGGCGCAGATGTTCCGCACCACGCTGATGTGGTGCAGGAAGGACGCCAGCAACACTTCGTCGAGTCCGTACAGATCGGCGATCGCATTGCGGTCGGCCGCGTGGCGCAGGTTGCCGAACCAGCGTGAGATCTGACCCAGGCTCATGACTTCCACGCTGGCCCAGATGGGCGGCAACAGTTCATCGTAGGTGCCACGCAAATGGCGGATGAAGCGCTCGCGGCTGTCTTCCACGCCGCCAACCAGGCGTGCCACAGCCGTTGGATGGCTCCAGTTCTGGCTGCGCTGCTTGAACAAGGCGCTGTCGAGGTGCGCATGCGCGCCATGGCGCAGGCCGACGACATGGGCCCAGCGGGTTCGGATGGACACTTCGAGCCGCTCAACCGCATCCAGTATCAGCAGCTTGAGGGCGCGGTCGAACAAGTAGTCGTCCAGCACCGCTTCAAACGTGGTGCCAGGCAGGAACTTGTGCGAAGCGTGATCGGCCTCATGCCGCAGCCAGTAGCCACTGAGGCGGTAGTAATTGAGCTCGCCCAGGTAGTGGACGAGATTGTACGTAAAGCTATCGTAGTTATCGAT
>ENA-UOUJ01001557-UOUJ01001557.1-activated-sludge-metagenome-genome-assembly--contig:-NODE-1557-length-11853-cov-14.365316_pt1 | contig 11853 bp, 11 predicted proteins | sample MGYA00249839_ERZ747224 | MGnify/ENA primary metagenome ERZ747224 (study PRJEB28782, sample SAMN03220277) | activated sludge metagenome | biome: wastewater; feature: sewage sludge; material... | reverse complement strand
TACTAAATTATATAGTACTTTCATGCCTTTACGAATTAAATGCCTAATCCTATTTCCGGATTTGAACGAGCTGCTCATACAGATGACCATGGAGTTTGGTTACTTACTAATGAAAAAGTGGCACATCTTCCTGACCTGGTGAATCCGGATCAGCCTCCATTCTGGAACTTTGCCGGATCAGAAAACTTTACATATTATGAAAGCAATGTAAAACAACTGGGCGAACTGAAATGGGATTATTTACACGGAGGACATGGAAACATAGGTTCAAGTGCAGACATCAAGTTCTACCAGGAGTTTCTTGGTGACTTTAAAGCTGCCATAGGTAAAGCATTGGGTGAAATTGCATTTGGATCTGGCGTAGATGCCAAAACAATTAATGCCCACACTGTATACCTGCCTACCTGGTTGGATTTGATAGCGAAAAATGTAACCGATGCCCTCCGGCCAAAATACGGTAAATACTATGGGTTTGAACATGCCACGCCTAGCAATGCCCGAATGGCAGCTATGTCCATGTTCTCTTATCAATAATCAACTTTGGGGGCTGAAGCCAATGCTCAAACTACTACATTTGTTTGAGGCATTGGCTTTTGTCTTTTATATAATTGAGTCGCGCCGGGGTCTTCATGAAAAGCCATTGCGGGCAGCTATGAGCCCCCGGCGCTGGGAAACCCTGTCACTAAAAAAATTAAATAATTGCCTTATTCGCCGGGGATCTCACGCTTCACACAGTTGCCGGGCTGTGAAAACCCCGTCGGGAAGACGTATGCATCACCCGGCCACAAGCATCAACAAGGGCAGGAAATACGCTGTTAAGACAAAAAGTACTGGTTTGATTTTTTATCCTTACCACCATTGTATAATCCGGAAATTTGCATTAAGTTTATGTCCAACATTTTTTTCTGCTATATCCTGCTACTATCTCTGCGCCTCAAAAAAGAACTGCTCTGCTGAACAAGGTGATTCCTGATGTTGTATTGTATACGCTGATCCTTTTTATACCCTTTTGAACGATTGCAGGTTTAACATTATCCAACCCTGAGGTGTCGCTGTATTTTTCGTTTACAATAAAACCCCTTTTATGCGTAAGTTCTATTCATCCGTTTGTACAGGCCTGGCATTGGCCTCAGTCCTTTTTATCCAATGTAATGAAACCCAACAGGGCGAACCGATTGCCGCACCAAACATGATGGCAGAAAAGGAAAATTTCGGCGGTTATGAAACCCAGGTCGAATGGGGCGAACACCTCGTTACGATCGGCGGTTGCAATGATTGCCACACGCCCAAGAAAATGACAGCCATGGGCCCGGTTGATGATACTGCTTTGTTTTTATCCGGGCATCCTGAAAAATTACCTGCGCCGGATGTAAACCGGGAAGAAACAGAAAGTAAAGGACTTGTGGTAACCTCGGATTTCACTGCATGGATTGGCCCGTGGGGAATTTCCTACTCCGCCAACCTCACACCCGATGAAACAGGTACGGGTAAGTGGACGGAAAGCCAGTTTCTGTATGCTATTAAAAACAGCATTAGCAAGGGGATCCAGGGATCAAGATCGCTGTTGCCACCCATGTCAATGATGCCTGTTAAGCATATGACCGATGATGAGCTGAAGGCGATATTTGCTTACCTGAAAACAATCAATCCCATTAAAAACCTTTCCGTTCAGCCTACGCCGCCGGCGTTAGCTGCGAAGAAATCGTCATGATATTTATGATTTTATAGGATTCGCGCCGGGGTCTCACGCTCTGCACAATTGCCGGGCTGTGAAGACTCCGTAGGGAAAGAATATCCCCGTGGGTATACCGTTTTCGGGCTTTTACTAAATGAATATGCTGATTAATAAATTATCCCTGAATGCATGTTTATATTATTGTATATTACTGTTAAACTCCGGGTACAATGGGTAAAACAATCTTCTTCATTTGCATTGCCGGTGTCAGTTGTTCTGTATCACTTGCGCAAACGCTTACCCAAACCATTAAAGGAACAGTAATAGATAAAGATTCGCGTCGCATGCTGGCCGGGGCTACGGTTGCTGTTGCCGGTGATAGCCTTCATCACGCCGTTGTTACCAATGAATCGGGCAGCTTCGTTTTAACAAAAGTTCCTGTAGGGCGAAGGAGCATACAATGCAGCTACAGCGGTTACGAAGATTTTGTTACAGATCAAATTATTGTGAGCAGTGCGAAAGAACTGGAACTTGTTATTGAACTGGTGCAACACTATGTGCAACAGTCGGAAATTGTAGTAAAAGCCTCCGCCAATCCCAAGCTTCCGGTTAACAAACTGGCGGTGGTCAGCACACGGTCATTTACACCCGAGGAAACACAGCGTTATGCTGCCAGTGTAAATGACCCCAGCCGTATGGCAATGAGCTTTCCGGGTGTGCAGCCGGTACGCGATGCAAGAAGTGATATTATTATCAGAGGTAATTCCGCGTCAACCATGCTCTGGCGGCTGGAAGGCATTGACATCCCCAACCCCAATCACTTTGCCCGCAAGGGTTCCAGCGGCGGAGGCATTACGGTTTTCAGCAGCAGCATGCTTAACAATTCCGATTTTTCTACCGGGGGCTTCCCGGCAGAATACGGCAACGCATTATCAGGAGTATTTGATATGCAGTTTCGCAAAGGGAGCAGCGATAAAAATCAATATACTTTTAAGGCCAGCCTCATTGGAATTGATTTCTCAGCGGAAGGTCCGCTTCAAAGCGGCAGGAGTTCTTACCTCGTTAATTACCGTTACTCAACCCTGGGCATTTTAAATTCGCTGGGCTTCCATCTTACCGGTGAAAGGGAAACCAATACCTTTCAGGATATTGCCTTTAACCTTAATTTCCCTTCAAAAAACAATCGCTCGGTTTTTAATGTTTGGGGTATTGGCGGTTTAAGTAAAGAAGACTATTCGGCTGTAGAAAATGTGGCAGACTGGAATGAATACGACGACTACGCCATCTATGATTTTAAGACGAATATGGGCGCTGCAGGTATTGGGCATAGCTTACAGTTGGGGAAAAATGGATTATTAAAAACTTCGGTTGCTGTTATGGGACAGAGGATCAGTTTTGTAGATGATACCCTCAATACTTCCGGGACGCCCTATACCGTCAACGACGAATTGTACAATAATGATCGCCTCTCTTTTGCCATTTATTACCATACCAAACTGGGTGCGGCCTTTAGCTGGAAAACCGGTGGATTTGTGAGCCGTATTGGATATGCGTTAACACAAAGTGTATATGATTTTGCTGCCGCAACCTATCGCAAAAATATAATCGATGGGGAAGGAAATACCTGGCAGTGGCAACCTTATACACAATTTAGCTGGCGACCGGTTACCAACCTCACCATCAACGCGGGGCTACATTACCTGTACCTGTCGCTGAATAAAACCGGTTCGGCAGAACCGCGGGTAAGCATGCAATATAAATTCCACCCCAGTCACACCCTTAGTTTTGCAACGGGTATATACGGTGAAACACTGCCACTTGGTTCTTATTTTTATAGAGGGCCCAACAACAGTCTGCCTAATATAGATCTTGATATTATGCATTCCGCTCATTTCATTTTGGCCTATGATGCATTGTTAAAAAAAAGCTGGAGGTTGCATGCAGAAGTATACCTGCAAAAACTTTCGCGCATACCGGTAGTGAACGACTTGAACCGCACTTTTTGGTTATTGAATATGGTTGAAGGTTACGCTAATGAAGCGCTGGTGAGCAAGGGCAAAGGGAAGAATACCGGTATTGATATTACTATTGAAAAATTCTTTTCAAGGGGATTGTTTGTTTTGGGAGGATGCTCAGTATTCAATTCTACTTACAGTCCGTTGAATGGCAAAACATACAGCACGCAGTACAATAGCCGTACAGCAGGTTCGCTTACTGCCGGGCGTGAGTGGAAATGGAAGAAGGAGCGCACGTTTACCGTGGGTGGAAAAATACTTTACAACGGTGGGGTACCTATAACACCCTTACTGGCAGGTGCAACATTTAATTCAAGGAAGCCTGTGCTTGATGAGGCGCGGCCGTTCAGTCAAACCGTGCCTCCCTATTTCAGAGCAGATACCAGAATTACATTGCGGAAAAACAAAAAGAAAACTGCCTGGATGATATCGCTCGATATACAAAACATCCTGGGCATAAAAAATACAGATGGTTTGAGTTATCGCTTCGATCCTTCCACCAATCAATGGGTGTATAAAAAATTATCGGGGTTTGTGCCCGTAATCGGCTACCAACTGGAGTTTTAAGCGCCAATATGCAATTAAACTGATCTTTCATTACCAGTCTGTAAAGCCATCGGAGCAGGCTGCTCCTGTGGCATGATGCCCGGATCGTTTGCTGTATTTCGGATTGCGGTTCCGTTGTTTTCTTTGCTGTGCTTTTGCACCGCGGCCGAATGTGCACAGCTACCCCGCAGCGTGCATGTTTTGCATGTGTTTTTTTTACCTTCAGCTTGTACGCCCGGATGAGCAACGTGTGGCTGGCATCGTGCAGATACAGCGCTCACCGGCTTACTCCATCCCGGCGGTCTGAATAAATAGCTGATATAGTCACCGAAGCTCCGGGAATGCCGCAGGTCGGCGAACAGGCGCTTCCATTCAAAAAAAGTAATTACAAATGGGTTTTGCGAGGGTATATTCTTTGTGAGACCATAGGTTGGTTTACGGATCTCATCCTGGTATGTACCAAAAATCCGGTCCCATATCATTAAGGTGCCGCCATGGTTTTTGTCTATGTATTCCCTGTCGCTGCCATGATGTACCCGATGATGGGAGGGGGTATTGAATATGAATTCTACCCAGCGGGGTAAGCGTTTAATGGTTTCTGTATGGAGGCTGAACTGGTACATTACATTAATGGATTTCAGGAACAGGACCATAGCGGGAGAAAACCCAACCAGGGGCATCCACATCCAGAAAATGAAAGTGCCGGAAAGATGGCCTGTCCATGGCTGCCGGAAAGCCACGGTATAAGAAAAATGTTCTCCGGAGTGATGCACCATATGCGATGCCCATAAAAACCTCACCTGATGGCTGAGCCTGTGAAACCAGTAATAGGTGAAATCTTCTGCCAAGAAACCCGGTATAAAGGTTAACCATAAGTTGTCCGGAAGACTCCATATCCTGTATTCATACGCAATACTATAAGCAAAGAGATTTACGCTCTTTGTAACAGGTGACAAAATCAGGAATCCCAATCCAAGCCAAAGGCTGCCCAACTCCTGGCCTTTTGGTTTTGCGTGATGCTTCTCTTTCACAAGCACCATCCATTCAATGCCTGCCAGCAATAATAATGCTGGCAGTGCCTTTAACAAAATGTTCGTATCAAAATGCATACAATCAGCTTTATGAGTTAAAAAATATGATCACGAATGGTTCGGATGGCTTATTCCCGCTCACCGGTCGTTTCGCTTTATTCCGTGGTTAAAATAAATTCCAATGTGTAGAAATTGTGATGCGCAACAACTCTTGAGCAAATGCCATTGGTATAGTAAAAAAAACTCTTGTTCCCGTCTGGCATAGTAATTTTGAAAGAATGATTACCGAGCGGGGATAGCTTCACCATTTGCTGGTGGTTATCGGAAAAGACTTCAGTAATAGCAACCGGTTCCTCAAAATGCATTCCCAGTATAGTGCTATAAACAGGTTGCATAGCCGTTGCCTTTTTCTTTTCATCCTCTATCTTTATATAACCAGGCATTGCACGATAGATTTGCCTGGTCACTTTTGTTTTTCCGTTGATCTCTCTTTTAACCCATGCGTGCATCAGGATGCCGTTGGCAAAGGTTTCCTGATGTGTTTCGTGTATGTCAAACATCAAAAGCAGCCTTTTTTTCACTTCAATGAGCATGGACAGATGCGTTTCATCTGCCGTGCTTTTTTTTTGTAAGGTCATAATGCCTATAAGCGTATTGTTTTGCATCACCCTGTATTTCAGGAATGTTTCCTGGGCATAAGTAGCAGGAGCAGCCATCAGCAGTAAAAGATGAATGAAGGAGTAAGTGCGTGCAATGAAGTATGTTTTCATGACCTGTAGTTTGAAGTATATAAGCGCACTTAAAATTACCCTGGCGCCAGTCCGGTTCATAATTGCTAATAGCCGGTAAACCACGTTTTCAAGTCAGGAAATCCTAATGCCAGTTGCTATTGAGCAAACATTGGCAGCTTTTACAATATCTGCTGAATAATTTTTATATTAGTTGTGATATTTACTAAAACTGCACAGGTTGGTTAGCAACATTTCCTAAAAATAATCCCGGGACATATGAGCAAGCTGCAAATTGATTTTTTCCAATACATTCGGGCGATTGTACCTGTAAATATTTCACTGGTAGATGAAATTGCGGAAGTGCTGGAAATAAGCAATGACAGTGCTTACAGAAGGATGCGCGGCGAAAAACTGATTTCCATAGAAGAGATACGAAAACTAAGCAATCATTTCAGGATATCGGTAGACCAGGTGCTGAGCCTGGAGAACAATTCAATTTTGTTTTCCGGTAGTCTCGTTGAACCCGACAAATTCGATTTTTTGCAATATCTCGACAATATTCATAAAACGCTTTTGTATATAACCGGGTTCAGTAAAAAAGAACTGATATGCTTCAGTAAGGACATCCCGGTTTTTTATTATTTCATGTTTCCGGAACTGGCTGCTTTTAAATTCTTTGCATGGATGAAAACTTTCCTGCAGTTTCCTGAGTATAAGTATTCAAAGTTCAGCCTGGCGGAATTTCCATCCGAATTTCTTGAGCAGGCAAAAAAAATTGCGGCCCTGGTTTGCAAAGTTCCTTTTGTAGAGATCTTAAACGTGGAGAATATCCAGATTACTTTAAGGCAGATTGAATATTATAAGGATACGGGTTTTTTCGCATCGCAGAAAGAGTACGAAACCCTTTATGATAAGTTATACGAAATGATAGACCTGATGGAGTTGCAGGCTGTTTCAGAGCGAAAGTTTATGCCGGGCCAACAACCTTTATCTTCGGGTGCACCATTGAAATTATATGTAAATGATTTTGTGCTCGGCGATAACAGTATGCTATGTGTTCTTGATGATAAACAGATGTGTATATTTCTTCACAATGTGATGAATGTGATGATGACGCAGGACGAAAGGATTTGCAATTATAGTTTTGATTTTATCCAGAACCTGATAAGTAAATCCATTCTCATCAGCGGGGTGGGAGAAAGGGAAAGATATATATTTTTCAATATGATAAGACAGCGTATTGATGCGTACCGGCAAAATGATGTGAAGACCCTGAGTAAACCGTCTCCTTACTTCTGAATAAATGGGGTTGAAAAATGATCCCATATACAAATTATGATCTGCTCAATCCTGTTGACAGTCACAATTGACTTCATCTTTCCGGTATTCTTTCGTATTTTCAACGCTTTAGTCACTATAATGGCCCTGCCATTTTTAAAATTGTTATGAATGACAGATTTCGAACAGCAAGTTGCGTATTACCGGTATTTAGCAAAGAAACACGGCAGGAAAATACTGCTTGGTGTATTTATATTGACACTGCTGCTCACATCGGTGAGAACCGTAGGACCCGAAGAGGAGGGTGTGGTGCTGAACCTGGGGCAATACAGCAGAACAGTAAACCCGGGGCTTAATTTTATTGCGCCCTTTGGTATTGAGAAAATGTACAAGATACCGGTTCAGCGGCAGCTCAAGCATGAGTTTGGCTTCAGAACAACGGGTATAAGCAGCCGTTCCCAGTATTCAGACAGCGACTTCAGTATAGAATCGTCTATGCTAAGCGGCGACCTGAATATGGCCGACGTGGAATGGGTGGTTCAATACAGGATCGAAAATTCTTTCCAATATCTTTTCAGGGTAAAAGACCCGGAACGTTCGCTAAGAGATATGGCCGAATCGGCCATGCGTAAATCCGTAGGAGACAGAACGGTTAATGAAGTGCTTACGGTTGGCCGCCAGGAAGTAGCCACCAATATGGAAGTGCTGCTGCAGAAATTGTGCGATGAGTATGAAAACGGGATCCGCATAGACCAGGTGGTACTGCAGGATGTTAATCCGCCCGCTTTGGTTAAACCATCCTTTAATGGCGTTAACCAGGCCCAGCAGGAACGTGAAACGCTCATCAACCAGGCAGAGTCGGAATATAACAGCGTAATTCCGCGGGCAAGAGGGGAAGCAAAGGAAACCATTCAACTGGCCGAAGCGTATGCGCTGAACAGGGTGAATGGCGCTACCGGGGATGCCGCCAGGTTTGAAGCCTTATACACAGAGTATATTAAGGCGCCTGATGTTACTAAAAAAAGGATTTACCTCGAAACCATGGAAAGGATATTGCCTAAAATTGGCAACAAGATAATTGTGGATGAAAAAGGAAACAATGTTTTGCCATTACTGAACCTTGGTACCAAAATAACTCTATCCAAATAATTCATAAGCGAATGAAACCGCATGGCGGTATTTCATACAAAATAAATATACAATGATCAAACCCAGACAAATTATTATAGGTGTTTTAGTTGCAGTGGTGATACTGGCCGTTTCCGGTTCTGTATTTATTCTTAATGAAACGGAACAGGCTATTGTTACCCAGTTCGGAAAGCCGGTAGGAGAGCCCCGTGTGAAGCCGGGGGTAAATCTGAAGGTGCCCTTTATACAAAAAGTACAGTTCTTCGATAAGCGTTACCTGGCCTGGGACGGTCATCCGAACCAGGTGCCTACGAAAGACAAGAAATTTATTTATGTAGATACTTATGCCCGGTGGCAGATCACCAATTCGCTGCAGTTCTTTATCCGCTTAAGGGATGAAAGATCAGCCAAGTCGAGGCTGGATGATATTCTGGATGGAGAAACCCGCAACGCGGTGGCAGCGCATGAACTGCTTGATATTGTACGTTCTTCCAACCGCAAGCCCGAGATCGGGGAAGATTTCCTGGAGCAGTTGGAAAATCTTGATTCCATTTCTGTTGGACGCGATAAAATAGAAGCCATGATCCTTAAAAAAGTAAATGAAAGAACATCCGACCTGGGGATCAGGATATTAGACTTCCGGTTCAGGAGGGTAAATTATGTTGAAGAAGTAAGGAACAGGGTATACGACAGGATGATCAGCGAAAGGAACAGGATTGCCGAACAGTTCAAATCTGAAGGGCAGGGGGAAGCGCTGAAAATACGGGGAAATAAAGAGCTTGACCTGGCTGAAATTCAGTCGTCGGCTATTAAAGACGCACAGGTGATCAGGGGAAAGGCGGATGCAAGCGCCACATCTATTTATGCCGGTGCGTATAATAAAAGTGCCCAGTCCAGGGAATTATACAGCTTTGTGAAATCCATGGAAACGCTGGAAAGATCGTTAGACAGTCAGACCACTGTTGTATTAACTACCGATAACGAGCTGTTTAAATTTTTGAAAAAACCCTGATCAAAACGATAACGTGAAATTGTTAGCTACGCTTATTTTAGGGTTAACTGTATGTTTTGGATTTGAAAGACATACAACCGCTCCATCCGGAAAAGAAATTATTACAGGCGCCGATCAGACGGAGAAGTATCTTAATTATCTGGAAGGGAAACGGGTGGCCGTTATAGCCAACCCAACTACGATCATCGGGAAAAAACACCTGGTAGATAGCCTGCAACGCCTTGGTATCAATATCGTGAAAGTGTTTGGCCCTGAACATGGGTTTCGGGGTAATGCCAGTGCCGGTGAAAAAGTGAAGGATGAAAAAGACCCGGCGACGGGCATTCCTGTTATTTCATTATACGGAACCAAAAACAAGCCGGATAAGGAAGATATGGCGGATGTGGATATCCTGGTTTACGACCTGCAGGATGTAGGCGTTCGCTTTTATACCAACATTAATGCCCTGGTAAGACTAATGGAAGCCTGTGTGGAAAACAATAAAGAAATGCTGATTCTTGACAGGCCCAACCCGAATGCATATCTTATTGATGGGCCGGTATTAGACATGGAGCATAAGTCGGGTATAGGTATGTTTCCGCTGCCCATGTCGCACGGGTTAACCGTTGGTGAATTTGCACAGATGGCTAATGGCGAAGGCTGGCTGGCCAATAAAGCAAAGTGTAAGCTGAAAATAATTCCCGTGGCCAACTACAGTCATGACAAGTCTTACATACTACCTGTAAAACCTTCTCCCAACCTCAATACCCAGCAGGCTATTTTATTATATCCCTCTACCTGCATGTTTGAGGGCGTGTATGTAAATCATGGCAGGGGCACCCTGTATCCCTTTACTATATTGGGTAGTCCTGAACTGAAGGGGAAATATACCTTTTCCTACACGCCAAAACCGATAAAGGGGATGGCGGAAACTCCTTTATTTATGAATGAGGTTTGTTATGGTCTGGATCTTCGCAACTATGACGTAGCGCAGTTGCGCAAAACGGGTAAGATCAATTTACAGTGGATCATGGAGCTATATAAAGCCCATCCCAACAAAGAAAAGTTCTTCAACTCCAGGCTCAGCAATCAAATGGGTAAAATTGAAAACCTGATCGGCAATAGCCTGTTCCGCCAGCAGGTCATTAACGGAGTATCGGAAGAAGAAATCCGTAAAAGCTGGGAGCCAGGTTTGAGCCGGTATAAGGAAATGCGTAAGAAATATTTGCTATACCCATAAGGTTGGTAATTTTGATCCGCATGGGGGTCTTTTCATCGAAAGGATATTGTGGGATAGTCATGAGACCCTGGCGCTGCACGATTCACCTGAGTTTCACTCTTCTTACAGTTGCCGGACTGTGAAGACCCCATTGGGAAGAAAATTAAGCTTCGCACCGGGGTCTTCATCAAAAGCCGTTGTGGGTTAGCTATGAGACCCTGGCGCTGCACGATTCGCCGGGGTCTCACGCTTCACACAGTTGCCCGACTGTAAAGACCCCATCGGGAAGAAAATTAAGCTTCGCACCGGGGTCTTCATCAAAAGCCGTTGTGGGTTAGCTATGAGACCCTGGCGCTGCACGATTCGCCGGGGTCTCACGCTTCACACAGTTGCCAGACTGTGAAGACCTCATCGGGAAGAAAACACCTCTCATACATCCTTATAATGCAATGGCATAAAATGTTTAAGCTTGTTTAATTCATAAAATGCGGCACTGCTGTGTTCATAATCTGTATAATTACGCACTAATCGCCATTTCCCACTTACCGGGTTATAATGGATGTAGTCTATTTTTTGATGTAAAAATTTATCCGAGAAAATAGGTTTGGCGTCAAAACTATTTTTGAATACTTTATGCAATTGTCCTTTCTTCTTTTCTCTTTCGGTAACAGATTCAGATAGCAGTTGTAGTATCGTGTTTTCTTCTTTTTCCTCCAGTCTGCTAATCATTTCATACGCCATAAACCGCTTCCCATTAGATATTATTGTATTGAGATTAAAGCCGGCTTCTTTAAAGTATAGTATACAATGCATGTGGTTGGGCATAATTACATAGGCAATTATTTCACTATTACATTTGTTTCTTAGTATTGAGAACCAATCATACACCAAATCATAGGATTGGGTAATTTTAAATAAATGCAACCACTTATAGCATGTGAATGTACAGAAGTATGTACTGTATACATTAGAGTGTTTATAGCGAATAGCCATCGGTAGTGTTTTTCTATAGATGATCCCTAAAATTAAGTAATTTTCCTGTTCGCCGGGGTCTCGCTTTCCGCACAATTGCCAGGCTGTGAAGACCCCGTCGGGAAGAAATTGGGACAAGGAATTGCCTGCGACCCTGAAAGGGTCATAGATTTATAGCACAATAGTATTACCGAACCCTGAAGGGAGTGACACAACAGGCGATGCTATGAAATACCAAAGCTTGTAAACAAAAAATCAGCGGTATGA
>ENA-UOUJ01001556-UOUJ01001556.1-activated-sludge-metagenome-genome-assembly--contig:-NODE-1556-length-11856-cov-4.443268_pt1 | contig 11856 bp, 11 predicted proteins | sample MGYA00249839_ERZ747224 | MGnify/ENA primary metagenome ERZ747224 (study PRJEB28782, sample SAMN03220277) | activated sludge metagenome | biome: wastewater; feature: sewage sludge; material... | reverse complement strand
GGCACGTAGCGTGGCACGCCGTCGCCGATCCTTCCGATCAGGGCCGGCAGGCCGATGGCACCCTGGATCAGGTCGTCGTAGGCCGGGAATTCGGCATAGGGTCCGTCTTGTCCGTAACCGAAGACGCCGGCGTAGATGATCCTCGGATTGACCGCGGCCAGATCATCATAGGTGAGCCGCAGGCGCTTCATGGCCGCAGGCCGCACGTTGTAGACAAGCACGTCGGCCTCGCGCGCAAGCGCGAGCAGCACGTCGCGGCCAGCCTCGTTCTTGAGGTCCAGGCAGATTGCCCGCTTGTTGCGGTTCACATGCAGGAAGCTGCCGCCCATGCCCGGGCTGCGCATCGGGCCGATGCCACGCGAGGTGTCGCCCCGCGGCGGCTCGACCTTGATGACGTCGGCGCCCATGTCGCCGAGCAGTTGCGTGGCGAACGGCCCCATCAGGACGGCGGTCAGGTCGAGCACTCGAACGCCGGCGAGCGGACCGCCGCCGGCAGCCGTCGAATCGGGCGCCGGGTCCGCGCCCGCCTGTGCCGGCCGGTCGTCGTCCTCCTCCGTGCTGTCGCGCGTGCGTCGAGCGCTCATCGATCTAACGGCCCTTCGCGCTGCGTCGGGCACGCAACTCGGCCCATTGCGCGTCGGTCCAGCCAAGCAGGTCTTCGGCACCCGAGCTGCGCAGGTGCATGCCGCCGTCGATCGTGACCATCTCGCCATTGATGTAGGCCGCTCGATCCGAAACGAGGTAACTGGCCAGGTCGGCCAGCTCGTCATGCTCGCCGGTGCGACCCAGAGGGTTGCGCTCGACATAGGCGTCGCTGCGCCCGTCGGGCCGCAACTGGCCCATCGCGCCGGGCGTCGGGAACGGCCCCGGCGCGATGCCGACGCTGCGGATCCTCTTCGGACCCCATTCGACGGCAAGACTGCGGATCATTGCCAGCTGCGCCGACTTCGCCATCGCAGACGGCACCGTGAACGCACGGCCGGTGATCGTCGAGGTCGACAGGATGCCGAGGATCACCCCGGGCCGGCCGGACTCGATCCAGCGCCGGCCCATGGCGAGCGTGCAGTAAAGGGCGCCATGCAGCGTCGGCGCGAGGATCGCATCGGCGGCACGCGCCGACAGGTGCTCGGTTTGCGCGACGAAGTTCGCTGCAGCGTTGTTCACGAGCACGTCGACCGGCGCTGCGGCCCATGCTTCGCCGATCATCTTCTCGACGGCCTCGGCTTCGCGGATGTCGCAGGCGATGGTCTGTACATCGGCTTTCGATCCGCTGCGAATTCGCTCGGCCGCTTCGTCGAGCACGGCTGCACGCCGACCGGCAAGCACCAGCGAGGCTCCGAGTTCGGCGAAACGGCGGGCCATCGCTTCGCCAAGGCCGGTACCGCCACCGGTGACAAGAATGCGGCGCCCCTGGAGCAGCCCGGGTTCGAACATCTCGGAGTCCTCGTGGAAATGGTGTGGGATCACCGCCTGCCCAGCATCCGGTCGACGATCGCCAGCATGCGATCGCGGACTTCGAGCAGGTCGATGTCGTTGTCGTTGAGCCGCTGCAGCATCACGCCTCGCATCGCGCCGAGCAGGATCACCGCAGTGCTTTTCGGATCGATGTCCGGCGCGATCTCGCCGCTCGCAACGCCGTGCCGGATCTGCTGCTCGAAGAACGAGCGGGCCGAACGGGTGTAGGCCGTGACGTGCTCGCGCAGGTCCGAGTCTTCCATGAAGCCCTCGGTCATCATCACGAGCAGCGCGCGCGTGGAGATCCAACTCTGCTCGGTACGGCTGAAGTAGACACTGATGCTGCGGCGGATCGAATCGAGGCCTGGCTTGCTCGGCGGACCGGCTTCGCGCTGCTCTCGAAAGCGGGCCCCGATATGCGCGACGAGCGCGCGCAGCAGCCCCGCCTTGTTGCCGAAACGATGGGCGGCCAGACCCCGGCTGTAGCCGGCGACTTCACCGACTTCGGCGAGTGTCATGCGCACCGAGCCGCGCCGGGCGACCACCTCGAGCGCGGCGTCGAGCAAGCGTCTTTCGGCCTCTTCGCGTCGCTCGGCCTGCGTGCGGCGACGCGGGCGGGCTGCCGGCGCGCCTGCGGGGTCGAGCGACGGCTCTGACATCGGCTTACTGCGGCTTGATGCCGGCAGCCTCGGCGACGCGCTTGAAGCGTTCGTACTCGAGGCGATGAAACTCGCCCATCTCTTCCATCGACTGCATCATCGGCTTGCCCGGTCGTGTCGCCTGGTAGGCCCTGCCCTCCTCCGACAGCAGCGCTGCGTGGAAAGCATCGGCCAGCGTCTTCACGATCGCGTCAGGCGTCTCGGAGCGCACGAACAGCGAGGCCCAGACGTAGGTCTCGAACTCGGGGAAACCGCTTTCGATCATGGTCGGAATGTCGGTTAGGGCCTCGTCGCGCTTTCCGCCCGTGATCGCGAGCGCTCGAAGCTTGCCCGACTTTATCAAGGGAACGACGCCGTTGAAATCGTTGATGCCTACGTCGATCTGCCCTCCGATCACGTCGGTCACCATCTGTGCCCCACCCTTGTAGCGCACGTGGCTCACTTCCACCTTGCCTGCCGTCCCGAGCCAGGCGCCGATGAGCTGATAGCCCTCGGAGTAGTTGCCCACCGTCAGCGAGCGCTTTTCCTTCTTGGCGGCATCGATCAGCTCGTTGATCGTCTTGTACGGCGAATCGGATTTCACGACGAGCGCGGCCGGACCGACCGACAGCCCATGGACCGGGCGAAAGTCCTTGAACGGGTCGTACTGGAGGTTTTTCATGACGACCGGATTCACCGCCATCGGCGAGTTGCTCGCCAGCAGGATCGTGTGGCCATCGGCTTCGGCCGCCTTGACCGTCTGGATCGCGATCAGGCCGCTGCCGCCCGGCCGGTTCTCGACCACGACCGGCTGTCCGAGCATCTTCGAGACGATCTCGCCATAGACCCGCGAAGTTTCGTCCGAGCCACTGCCGGCGTTGAAGGGAACGATGATGCGGATCGGCTTCGACGGAAAGCCCGCAGCGCCTTGTGCGAGCACGAGCGGCGCGGCGAGGATCAGCGCGACGCAGGTCAAGAGTTTTCTCACTGGAACATCTCCTCGGGTCTGTTGTGATTGGAACTGCGTTGACTACTGGGGTCGATGCCGGCGGCCTTCGCAACACTCCGGAAGCGATCGATCTCGGCAAGCTGGATTGCTATCCCTGTTTGACGATCTTCCGGGACACGATGCTGTCGATCGCAGCCTCGTCGAAGCCTGCTTCGCGCAGGATCTCGACGGAGTGCTGCCCGACCGTCGGCGCAGGCAGCGCAAGTTCGGCCGGCGTCCCGGAGAACAGCGCCGCTGGCCGCATGCTGACGATCGATCCCTCGGTGGGATGCTCCACGCGCTGGAACAGTCCCACCGCTTTCAGGTGCGGATGCTCGGGCAATTCATCGATCGCGTAGATCCGCGTGGCCGGCACATCGAGCTGGCGGCAAAGCTCCAGGCACTCGTCGGTCGTCATCTCTCGCGTGATGCTCGCCATGTCGGCATAGAGCTCCCTGATGCGAGCGTTACGTTCGTGTCGATCTTCGAGGTCGTATTTCTTCGCGAGATCCTCGCGGCCCACTTGCCGGAAGAACGCTGTCCAGTGCTCGGTCGTGTAAGGCAGCATCGCGACGAAGCCGTCGCGGGTGGGCGCAGGCTTGCGGCCGCCAGCGAGCAGGCGCGCATAGCCGGCTCTGGCAGGCGGCGGGTCGAAGGTCAGCCCTCCCAGATGCTCGGTCAGCGTGAAGGCTGCCATCGTCTCGAACATCGGCACTTCGACGTATTGGCCTTCGCCGGTGCGCGCCTTGTGGAACAACGCGGCGAGAACCGCATTGGCGGTCGCAAGCCCTGCCGTCTTGTCGGCCAGCAGCGTGGGCGCGTAGTCGGGTTCGCCGCGCTCATGCCCGATCAGGCTCGCCAGGCCGCAGGCCGCCTGGATCACGTCGTCGAAGGCGGGCTTGTGCGCGTCCGGCCCGCTTTGTCCGAAACCCGTGGCAACGCAATAGACGATTCCCGGGTTGATCGCAGCGACCGCCTCGTAGCCGAGCCCGAGCCGCTCGATCGCTCGCACGCGCATGTTGTGCACGAGTACGTCGACGGTAGGCAACAGCTGCTCGAGCGCCGCTCGCCCCTGCGGTGACTTCAGGTCGATCGCCAGCGAACGCTTGTTGCGGTTGATCGACAGGAAGATCGAACTCATCCCGCGGTTCTTCGAGACCCCGTTGGCGCGCATCAGGTCGCCTTCGGGAGCTTCGACCTTGATGACGTCGGCACCGTAGTCGCCGAGCAGTTGCGTTGCCACGGGCCCGAGCACGACCGAGGTCAGGTCGAGCACGCGGACGCCTGAGAGCGGGCCGGACCGCTTGCCGGCAGAGGATCGATTCACGTCGGACATGGGTTCTTCGCGGCTGGATTCGAGGGCACTCTAGCACGAATATTTGTTGACCAACAAACAATTTTAGGATCAAATCCCGCCTGTCGCGCCTCGGTGCGGCTGCCATCCACTCGAAGGATTCCGCCCAATGCAGGCTCTTGACATCCAGCCCGGCGAGCTGCCCCCGGAATGCGAAGCGCTGCGCCAGGAGGTGCGCGCTTTCGTTGCCGAGCATCTCGCCGACTACCCGCCCGCCAAAAGGGCGCGAAACTGGTCGGGCAGCGACCCCGAATTCAGCCGCAAGATGGCCGAGAAAGGCTGGATCGGCATGACCTGGCCAAAACGCTATGGTGGTGGCGAGCGGTCCCCGCTCGAGCGCTACGTCGTCCTCGAGGAGCTGCTCGCCGCCGGCGCCCCGGTAGGTGCACACTGGGTCGCGGATCGCCAGAGCGGCCCGCTGCTGATGCGCTTCTCGCCCGATGTACTCGCGCCGCAGATCGTGCCGAAGATCGTACGTAGCGAGGCCTTCTTCTGCATCGGCATGAGCGAACCCGATTCGGGCTCGGACCTCGCTTCGATCAGGACCAAAGCCACGAAGACCAAAAAAGGTTGGCTGATCAACGGGCGCAAGGTCTGGACTTCCGGCGCACATCGCACGCACTACATGATCGCGCTCGTTCGCACCGGCGAGCGCGGTGAGAACCGGCACGCCGGCATGTCGCAGTTCCTGATCGACATGAAGACTCCGGGGATGACGATCCGGCCGATCATCAGCCAGCTCGGCGAGCACGATTTCAACGAGGTCACTTTCGACGACGTACTGGTGCCGCACGACAACCTGATCGGCCTCGAAGGTGGGGGCTGGAACCAGGTCACCACCGAACTTGCCTTCGAGCGCAGCGGTCCCGAGCGCTACTTGAGCAGTTCGCAGCTGCTGCTGGAAATGCTCGACGTCGCCGACGCCGACGACTCGCGCCAGGCGACCGGGCTCGGCCGGATCGCGGCGCAATACGCGACGCTGCGCCAGATGTCGCTTGGCGTGTCCGCGATGCTCGCTCGCGGAGAGAGCCCGGCCCTCGCCGCGGCGGCGGTCAAGGATCAAGGGGCGCTCGTGGAACAGGCGATGCCCGACATCGCACACGATCTGTTCGGCGGCCGAGTCGATCCCGATTCGCCGCTCGCGCAGGTCATGCAGTACACGGCGATGGCCGTGCCGTCCTTCTCGCTGCGCGGCGGAACCCGGGAAATCTTGCGCGGCATCATCGCACGAGGACTGGGGCTGAGATGAGCGACTCGATGATCGAACAGAGCGCTGCCCGCCTGTTCTCCGAAAACGTCGACAAAGGACTGCTCGAAAAGTTCGAGACGGGAGCCTTTCCCGAAGAACTCTGGCAACTGGCTGCCGACAGCGGCTTTCCGCTTGCCTTGGCCGACGAGGAAGGCGGCGGCATCGGCGAAAGCTGGGCTGCCGCGTACCCCATCCTGCGGGGCATCGGCTACTGGCAGGTACCCCTGCCGCTGGCCGAGACGATGATCGGCGCACAGCTGCTGTCGATGGCCGGGATCGAAGTGCCCGAAGGGCCGATCGCGATCGTCGAGCAAGGGCTCGGCAACACGCTGAGTGCAAGCGGCAACGTCGATTCCTTGACGCTCACTGGCGAACTCCCGCGTGTCGCCTGGGCGCGCCACTGCCGCTGGGCGGTCGTCTCACTGGCGACCGAAGGCATCGCGCTCGTCGACCTGCAGGAAGACGAGTCGGTACGGATCATCGAGCGCACGAACCACGCGAAGATCCCTGCCGACGGCCTGAGCTTCGACGGAGTGCGCGCAGTAGCTCGGGCAGCCAACCCGCTGCCGCAACTCGACCGGCCGGTATGGACCCTCGGCGCGCTGGCGCGCAGCGCGATGATCGTCGGCGCACTCGAATGGCTGCTCGAGCAGTCGGTCCAGTACGCGAATGATCGCGTGCAGTTCGGAAAGCCGATCGGCAAGAACCAGGCACTGCAACAGCAGCTCGCACTGATGGCCGGCGACGTCGCCGCGGCACGCATGGCCGTGCTCGTCGCGATGAACGATGCACCGTCGGCGAACGCACGCGATTGCTCGTCGACCCTGTTCAGCACTTCGGTCGCAAAGATCCGCAGCGGCGAGGCGGCCACACGAGCCACCTCGATCGCGCACCAGGTACATGGTGCGATCGGCTTCACCTACGAGCACATGCTCAACTTCGGCACTCGACGCCTGTGGGCCTGGCGCGAAGAGTTCGGCTCGGATTCGTGGTGGGCGGAGCGGCTCGGCCAGGCAGCGATCGAGGCCCGCTCGAGCGGATTCTGGCCAAGCCTGACGCAGCGACGGTTCGACCGCGGAATCCGGACCGCCTGACTGACCAGACTCGAACAGATGATGAAATACACCGAACTGCTGTATGCCGTCGACGATCGCGTCGCGACGATCACGCTGAATCGGCCCGACAGGATGAACGCCTGGACGCCGACGATGGAAGCCGAATTCCGTGAAGCGGTCGGCGTGGCTTCGGCGGACGACGGCGTGCGGGCGATCGTGGTCACCGGCGCGGGGCGAGGCTTTTGCGCAGGCGCCGACATGGGCCGGCTGCAGGGCCGAGCAACGAGTAGTGCCCCGATCGCCGCACCACCGTCGGGGGACGGCGATTTCGACCAGCGCTACAGCTACCTGCTCGCAGTGACGAAGCCGCTGATCGCCGGAATCAACGGCGCCGTCGCGGGCGTGGGCCTGTGCGTGACCCTCTACTGCGATTTGCGCTACATGGCCGCCGGTGCCAGGCTGTCGACCGCCTTCGCCCGCCGCGGATTGATTGCCGAACACGGTAGCGCATGGATGCTGCCGCGTCTGATCGGGCCGATGAACGCGGCCGACCTGCTGATGTCGGGGCGCACGATCGACGCCGCCGAGGCCGAGTCGATGGGCCTCGTGCGCACGCTGCACGCCGAGAACTTTGCGGCCCAGGTACAGGCCCGGGCAGCCGAGTTCGCGAACCTGTCGTCGCCACGCTCGATGCGCATCATCAAGCAGCAGCTTCGTAACGCAGCTTTCGAGTCACTGGCGGAAGCCACCCGCTTTGCTGACGCCGAGATCCCGAAGTGCCTCGAAACCGAGGACTTCAAGGAGGGCGTTGCGAGCTTCGTCGAGAAGCGCAAGCCGGCATTCACAGGGCGCTGACATGAACCCGACCAAACTTCCTGACCCCACGCCCGCCCGAGACGACGGCTCACCGGCATCCTCGCTGCCGCTGGCCGGAATACAAGTCGTCGAGATCGCGCAGAACATTGCGGGACCGTATGCGGGCGAAATTCTCGCCTCGCTCGGCGCCGACGTACTCAAGGTCGAGCGCCCCGAGGGTGGCGACGACGCCCGCGGCTGGGGTCCTCCGTTCTGGAAAGGCATGGCAACGACCTTCCACGCGATGAATCGCGGAAAGCGCGGCATCACGCTGGATTTGAAGGATCCGGCTGCCGTCGCCTGGCTGAAGCGCCACTTGCTCGAGTGCGACGTGCTCGTGCAGAACCTGCGGCCCGGTGTCATGGACGAACTCGGCCTCGACGCAAGCGCGCTGCTCGCGCTCAATCCGCGACTCGTCTACTGCTCGCTCTGGGCGTTCGGGAACAAGGGACCGATGCACCTGAAGCCCGGATACGAACCGATGATCCAGGCATTCGCCGGGATGTTCTCGGTCAACGGCACCGAAGACGGGCCACCAGCCCGGGTCGGCATGCAGGTGCTCGACCTCGGCACCGGCGTCTGGGCGGCGCTCGGATGCATCGCCGCGCTGTTCCGCCGGCACGCCACCGGACGCGGCGGAGTCGTCGATACGTCGCTGTTCGAGACGGCGCTCGGCTGGCTGGGTGTGCACTTCGCAGGTTTCGCTGCTACAGGGGAACAGCCGAAGCGGCACCGAAGCGGCAATCCGCGCGTCGTGGTGTTCCAGTCGTTCGAGACGAGCGACGGCGAGATCGTCGTGGCCGCCGCCAACGACCGGCTGTTCGCGAAGCTCGCTCGCGAGCTCGGACACCCCGAATGGGCCGAAGACCCGCGATTCTCGAGCAATGCGCTGCGTGTGGCGAACAAGACGGCGGTAATCCCTCGAATCGAGACGATCCTGCGCACGGCATCGACCTCGCATTGGATCGAACGCCTCGAGGCTATCGGGGTGCCGTGCGCGCCGATACACGACCTGCAGCAGGTCACCGAGCAGGAGCAGACGACAGCGCTTGACATTTTCCAGGCAATCCCCGGCGCCGACCTGAAAGTGGTCGGGCTGCCGGTTTCGTTCGACGGGCAACGCCCGCCGGCCGGATGCAAGGCCCCGGAACTCGGGGAGCACAACGGAGAACTCGGCCTGCCCCGATAGCACGTCGACACCAACGAACGAGGAGACCCCATGAAACGACGCACTCTTGCGAAAGCGCTCGTCGCGAGCGCCCTGATCGTGCTGGCGCCGGCCGGCTTCGCGCAGCAGGGAGGACCGGGTACGCTGCGTATCATCGTACCGTTCGCCCCGGGCGGATCGGGCGACATCACGGCGCGAATGCTCGGCGAGCAGATCACGAAGAAGACCGGACAGGCTGTCGTCGTCGAGAACAAGCCAGGGGCGAACGGCATCATCGGCGTCGAAACGGCGAAGCAGGCTCAGAGCGACGGCTCGGTGCTGATGCTCGCGACCACGTCGACGCACCTGGCCAACCCGAGTCTGTTCAAGAACTTGCCCTACGACCCGGAGAAGGATTTCTCCCTGGTCGGCCACTTCGGCAGCGGCTCGACCTTCGTGCTGGTCAACAAGGATGCCCCGTACAACACGCTCGCCGACTTCGTCTCTCATGCGAAGAAGAACCCTGGCAAGCTGAACTACGGTTATTTCAACGCGTCGTCGAACATTCCGGGGGCGATGATCAATCAGCTTGCCGGCATCGAGCTCGTGCCGATTCCATACAAGCAGATCGGCAGTGCCATGAATGACCTGATCGGCGGCTCGCTCGACGTGATCTTCGTCGACAGCGTGGCCGGCGACAGCTACGTGTCGTCAGGACAATTGCGAGCGATTGCCGCGATGGGAGCGCGTCGGCTGCCGAAGTATCCCGACGTACCGCTGGTCACCGAGACCTACCCCGACTACAACGTGGCCGGCGGCTTTCTCGGTATCGCGGTGCCCAAAGGCGTACCGCAGGCGAACCTCCAGGCATTGAACGACCTGATCAACGAAATCGTCACGACCGACCCGATGAAGTCCCAGCTCGAGAAGCTCGGCTTCCATCCGAAGCGAATGAGCCTTGCCGATCTCGCACAGTTCGTGACGCGCGAGCGGGCGAACTGGCGCGAGTACGTCGGCATCGCCAGGATCGCCCCGCAGTAAACGTCAAACGTCAATCCGGAGAAAGAAACACCGTGAGCAACAACGAGAACGCGCACATCGGCGTGAACTTCGAAGGGCACGTCGCGATCGTCGAGATCCAGCGGCCCCCGCACAACTTCTTCGACATTCCGATGATCGCGGCGATCGCCGACGCCTTCGAGCAGCTCGAAGCCGACGCAAATTGCCGAGCAATCGTGCTCTGTTCGCAAGGCACCGCCTTCTGCGCGGGCGCGAACTTCTCGAATCGCGAGGCGACGCCGAGGCACAAGAGCCCACGGGCGGTCAATCCGATCTACTTCGAAGCAATCCGGCTGTTCGCCTGCACGAAACCGGTGGTCGGAGCGATCCACGGTCCGGCGATCGGCGGCGGCCTGGGGCTCGCGCTGGTCCCGGACTTCCGGGTCACCTGCCCGGAAGCTCGCTTCTCGGCGAACTTCAACCGGCTGGGCTTTCACCCGGGCTTTGGCCTGTCGCATACGCTGCCCAGGCTCGTCGGGCCGCAGCATGCGGCGATGCTGTTCTACACCGGCCGGCGAATCGGCGGCGAAGAGGCCGTGAGAATCGGACTGGCCGACATGCTGGTCTCGCAGGATCAGGTACGTGCGAAGGCGCTCGAACTGGCCACCGAGATTGCAATCTCGTCGCCGCTCGCCGTCCAGTCGACCCGCGCCACGATGCGCACCGGGCTCGTCGAGCAAATCCGGCTGGCTGTGGCCCGCGAAAGCGTCGAGCAGAACCGGCAATTCGAGACCCAGGACTTCAAGGAGGGCGTCAAGGCGATGGCCGAGCGGCGCGATCCGGTATTCCAGGGCAAGTGAGCAGTCCGGCGCACGGCTATCATCGACCCGTCCCTGAACGCTCGACCGCCCGGATCACCGGTCGTGTTTTCTCCGGAGGAGCAATGACTACCGAGTTGATGCGCGCTGTCGACGAGCGCAGCGCGGCTGCGAAGGCGAGCGGCGCCTTGCGCCCGATGCAGACCGAACAGGCCGAAGTCTTCGATGCCGGCCTGCGTTTCATCGTGCGATGGGCGTCGACGCTGGCCGGCAAGGACGCCACGAGCCTGATGCCGGGCGGCCCGCGCGACCCGAATTTCAATCCGTTCCTGAATCCGGAGCCGGCGCTGACGGTCGGGCCGCTCGGCGAGCAGCACACGGCGATCCTCAACAAGTTCCCGATCTGCGACCGCCATCTGGTGATCGCGCGCCGCGAGTTCGCGGAGCAGCTCAGTCCGCTCGATCTGGCCGATTTCGGCTCGCTCGCACTCGTGCTCTGTGAATCGGGCGGTCTCGGCTTCTACAACGGCGGGGCGGCCGCCGGAGCGAGCCAGCGGCACAAGCACGTGCAGTGGCTGCCGGAAGCGCCGGACAACCCGAGCCTGGCCACGCTGACGGCGGGCCTGCCGCCGGACGCGCCGGAGCTTTCGTCGGTCACGCATCCGCGCTTGCCGATGAAGCATTGCTTCGTGCGCGTCGACGCCTCGATCGGCACGCCGGTCGGGCAGGCGGCGCGCAGCCTGCATCGGGCTTTCGAACTCGCCTGCATGGAGCTCGAAATGAGCGCGGACGACGACTCGGGGCTCCTGCCGCCGTTCAACCTCCTCGTGGGCAGCGGCTGGCTGCTCGTCGTGCCGCGCAGCCGCGAGCATTTCGGGGAGGTCTCGATCAACGCGCTGTCGTACGGCGGAGCGATCTACGTCCGCCAGCCGGCGCAGATCGAGACGATCAGGAGGGCCGGACCGCTTCAGGTGCTGCGCGAAGTCGCCTGCTGATCCGAAGCGGCTGACCCGGAAAGAAGATCCGGCGCACGAAGGCGCCGGATCGCGGGTCTACTGGCTGGCTCAGCGAGGCAAGCCGGCCGGTGCTGCGGCTTACTGCCCCTCGAGGAAACTCTTCAGCTTGTCCGCGCGGCTCGGGTGCCGCAGCTTGCGCAGCGCCTTGGCCTCGATCTGGCGGATCCGCTCGCGCGTGACGTCGAACTGCTTGCCGACTTCCTCGAGCGTGTGGTCGGTGCTCATCTCGATGCCGAAGCGCATGCGCAGCACCTTCGCTTCGCGCGGGGTGAGCGAATCCAG